>Ga0209187_1000108_pt1 | contig 182526 bp, 145 predicted proteins | sample BantaG_FD_187430 | JGI IMG/M metagenome (GOLD analysis project Ga0209187, IMG submission 187430) | Marine algal microbial communities from Bantry Bay, Ireland - BantryBay_4 metaG (SPAdes) (version 2) | ecosystem: Host-associated > Algae > Red algae > Unclassified | place: Bantry Bay, Ireland...
TAATACGATCCGAGAAGTAGAAAGTACCTTTAGAACATTAAAGACAGACTTAGACCTAAGACCTATATATCACAAAAGTGATGAATCCACGCTAGCACATCTCAACTTAGGATTACTATCATATTGGTTAGCCAACACAATAAGGTGCCAACTAAAATCTAATGGGATAAGACATTGCTGGAAAGAGATAGTCCGAATAGGAAATACACAAAAAGTGATAACCACAGTAGGATACAATAAGGCTAACCAAGAGATAAAAGTGAGAAAATGCTCGCAGGCATCACAAAAGCTAAAAGAACTACAAGCAGCTCTGGATATAAAACACAGACCATTCGTAAAATTAAAATCTGTAGTACACAAACTGAAAGTCAAAAATCAGAGAACCCAGCAAACACGAGCTATCAGCTCTGGGTAATGCTCAATGTGGGTTAAGGGTATAAGTGAACTTACTCTAAGGCTTAGACTCAGAGTTAATAAATACGAAGATTTTTCGATTCGTACCTCACTCATATTGGAAAGGGTGTATGTAATAAAATCTTACAATCCTTAAATATTTAATCCAAATTTGCCGCTTTTCTATACACAAAATGTCAGGATGGAAATAAATTGCACATCCTTTATGCAACATTGTTGCAATAATGTTACATTTGTAAAAAAATATAAACTATGAACTTTACAAAACTATTTCTCTTGGCATGTATAGCCATTTTAATTTCTTCATGCGGAAAAGATGATCCTGAGCCGATCCAACCAGTAGAATTGATTACGACATTAACATGGACGCTTACTGATTCTTCCGGAGATACCGTAGTGATGTCATTTCGAGATCTTGATGGAGATGGTGGTGATGCACCTGTTGTAAGTACAGCCACACTTAAAGCTAATGAAGTATATACTTCTGAATTAGAATTTCTCAACGAAACAGAAACTCCTGCTGAGAATGTTACTGAAGAGATTATAGAAGAAGATTTAGAGCACCAAGTATTTTATGCAACTTCTATAGCTGGATTATCTTTTTCTTATGCAGATATGGATAGCGATGGGAATCCATTAGGAGTCGTTGCCACAGTTAATACTGGGGCACCCGGTAATGGAACTGTTTCCATTACTTTGAGACATGAGCCTGCTAAGGATGCATCAGGTGTTTCTGATGGTAATATCGCAAATGCAGGTGGAGAAACAGATATTGAGGTTACCTTTAATGTAGATGTGGAATAAATTATTCTTCTCTACAATAACATGTCTGAGTACGCTATTTATTTCTGTAAGTGCTCAGGATTGCAACATTACTCTAAGTGGTTATGTCATTGACTCAGGTACACAAGAACCTCTGGAGTATGCTAATGTACTTGTAGAAGAATTGTCTTTGGGATCTGTGACGGATAGTACTGGTTATTTTGTAATAGATAACTTGTGTCCGTCACATATCCATATTTCCTTCAGCCACATCGGATGTGAAGCTCAGAGGCTACATTTGGACATAGAAACAGATACGACCGTTGTATATTATCTGGATCATACTGATCACGTATTACATGAAGTAAGTGTTACAGATAGAAAGTCACCGACAGCTACACAGAATTACGAATCTATCAGTAAGCAATACATCAGTGATAATGCTGCAGATAACTTATCCAATCTGATAGCAAGTATGCCTGGGGTAAGTAGTCTTAAGAATGGCGGTGGTATCGCTAAGCCCATCGTACATGGCCTATACGGTAACAGACTTACAGTGCTAAATAATGGCGTCGTACAAGCGGGACAGCAGTGGGGTAATGACCACAGTCCTGAGATAGACCCGCTTGTCGCAAATAATATAAGTGTAATCAAAGGCGTCAATGCGATTACCTATATGAATGGCCAGATGGGAGCCATTGTATTGGTAGAACCTGGTAAGATAGGTCAAGATCCTCATGCTCATGGTAAGGTCAATTACTTCTACGATAGCAATGGTCGAGGCCATGGCATCAATGCACAATTACAAAAATATGCCCCAAAGCTGGCTTGGAAAATTAATGGTACTTTCAAGAAGGGAGGTGATAAGAGTACACCCGATTATTATCTAAATAATACAGGCAGTCAGGAGACCAATATTGCCATACAGCTAGAAAAGAAATTCTCCGATAAGCATACGGCTAAGTTATATGTCAGTTCATTCAATGCGGACTTAGGGGTATTGCGAGGATCACACATCGGTAACCTAACGGACTTAGAGGATGCGATAGGAAGGGACGTACCTTTTTATACAGAAGAAAAATTTTCTTATCAGATAGAAGCCCCTAAGCAAAAAGTCAATCATCATCTGATAAAGTTAAGTTCACAATACTTTATAAGCGATAGCCGCTGGCTTAATATCAATATATCTGGACAAGCTAATCTGCGTAAGGAGTTCGATGTAAGGCGTAGTGGACGGTCTGATATTCCAGCGCTTAGCCTACTACAATACCTGGGTATTCTCGACATACAGTATAATGAAGAATACAACAATGATGTATACCTTAAGTCAGGCTTGCAAGCGAGTATAACTGATAATACTAATAATCCAGAGACAGGTATTCTACCGCTTATTCCTGATTACTTTTCTTACAATAGCGGGCTCTATACCACCTTAGCTAAGAAGACAAAATCTTATACCATCGAAGCGGGATTGAGATATGATCAAGTAGGTCAGGAGGTCGTTACCTTCTCTAATTCTAGAGGTAGTGAGATACTGCGTTACAATGATACATATCATAATCTAAGTGCTTCTATAGGCTGGAAGTATACCGTCGCTGATAGAATTAATATGAGTCTCAATTCCGCATATGCAATACGTAATCCCGCTATTAACGAACGCTTTAGTTTTGGATTACATCAGGGAGTTGGCGGTATAGAAGAAGGGGATGTCGATATTACAAATGAGAAATCTTGGAAGTCTACACTCTCACTCAGTAACAACGCAGCAAGTCCATTCTACATAGAATCGTTACTCTATTTTCATAGTATTGACGATTACATATTCTTACAGCCGCAAGATGATTTTAGATTGACGATACGAGGTGCATTTCCAGTATTCAGATATGAGCAGACGGATGCCAGCATATACGGATTGGATGTCTACTCTCGGTATGAGCTGAATGATAATATAGAAGCGACATTATCATATAGTTTTATTAAAGGCTTAGATAAAGACCAAGATATAGCATTGATTTACATGCCTTCCAATAATCTCACAGCTCAGCTCAGCTATGCTCTTGTCAAACCTATCGATGTCTTAGGACAAGCTATAGAAAACTTACTGCTCTCGATAGATAACCAATACGTCTTCCGTAGAGCTGACATCACTGATGATCAAGACTTCCTCCTTCCCCCTGATGCTTACAATATAATAGGACTTCAGTTGTCAGGAGACCTACAGCTTAAGTCTACCCGTCTGCGTATCACCGCTGGCATCGATAACCTTATGAATGTTCAGTACAGAGACTATCTTAATAGGCAAAGATATTTTGCGGATGATATCGGTAGAAGTGTAAGGGTAGGGGTAAGTGTGAGGTTTTAGTTAATGTTAATCCTATTCATAAGCGGATAAGAAGGAGGTTCATCTTTGATAACTTAGTATATATTAATAGTTAATGAACTAAATTGGCTATAACTACGTATATTTAATTAGTTATTTATATCAATAAATTTGAGTGTGATATCTTATGATATATTGATGTTTAATCGATGATATATTTTTAACTATTAACATTTAAGTACTTAATAATGGAAAATTGGCTATTTCTGACAGAGAAGGAAATTATTCGACAAATTGGACAAAGGTTAAAGCTGATAAGATTACAACATAACCTAACTCAAAAAAAATTGAGTGATGACATTGGCTTGAGTGTCTCGACGATTAGTCTAATAGAGCAAGGAAACTCAACTTCAATAGAAAGTCTTATTAGAATATTAATTCGATTAAATAGGATAAAGGACTTAGAGTCAGTTTTTAGTGTCGGAGAAAACTTAGAATTAAAGTTGAAGTTTGAGAAGGCCAAGCTTAAATCCAAAAGAAAAAGAGCATCTAATAAAGTTAAGTAAATATGATAGTTCAAGTTAGTTTATATGGAAAGTCTTTAGGTGCAGTAAATTGGGATGAAGAAAAAGGCAGTGCAATTTTTCAATATAGTGAAAGTTCATATGCAAATTCGATAGAGCCTTCTCCTATTCTAATGCCAAAAGAGGGTAGGACATATCAAACAAATAGAGATCACAAAAACTTTCATGATCTTCCGTATCTACTTTCAGACTCAATGCCGGATGACTTTGGGAATATAATGATGAGAGAATGGTTAAGGAAGAAAAGTCTATCGTATGACGATATCAATCCTGTAGATAGATTGACCTACGTTGGCAAGAGAGGCATGGGAGCACTTGAATATAGACCGATAAATCATGATTCTATTAATAACAATAGCATTGATGTAAGAGGACTTATAGAGGTCGCTAAAAATGTCTTGGCAGGGAAAGAAGAAATAAGCTATAACGATCTAAATGAAGAAAGTCTAACTGAAATACTAAGAATAGGAACTTCAGTAGGGGGAGCGAGAGCAAAAGCTTTGATCGCAATAAAAAAAGATGAAAATGGCAATAAAGAAGAAATAAAACCTGGAGATATATTACAATCAGATGAATACACGTATTGGCTTTTAAAAATTGATGGAGCTAACAAAAGTACATTAGGGGATCCTGAGGGTGCTGGTAGAATAGAGTATGCTTATTATAAAATGGCAATAGATTGCGGTATAGAGATGTCTGAATGCCAGTTGTTTAATGAAAATGATAGATTCCATTTTCTTACAAAACGTTTTGATAGATCGGAGTTAGGTGAAAAAATACATATGCAGACATTAGGTTCTTTGATTGGCGTTGATTTTAAAATACAGAAAGCAAGTTCTTATGAAACACTATTTAGAACAATGAAAAGATTAAGATGTAATTATCAACAATTAGAGCAACAGTTTAGAAGAGCTGTTTTTAATGTAGTTGCAAGGAATCATGATGATCATGTAAAAAACTTCTCTTTCCTAATGGATACTAATGGAGAATGGAAGATATCTCCAGCGTATGATATAACTTATTCTTATAATCCAGGTGGTACTTGGACAAGCGAGCATCAATCATCTATAAATGGAAAGTTTGATAATTTTATAGAAAAAGATTTGATAGATTTTGGCGAAAACTTTGGAATAAAAAAAAGTAAATTAATTATTAGAGAAATAATTGAATCAGTTTCAAAATGGGATCAAATAGCAAAAGAAGTTGATATTCCCCAAAAAAGAGCCTCAGCAATAAGTAAAAACCTTAGACTGAAATTATAGAAGATATGGTATGTAAGTTATGATCTACTCAGGTTGTAAACTAAACAGTACGATTTATAAAGCATAAAATGAAAGATTACTACTCACTATTGGGAGTCGAAAAAAATGCGACCAAAGCTGAAGTGAAAAAGAACTTCTACCGCTTAGCTACTAAGTTTCATCCTGACAAGAATCCTGATCCTACAGCTGCTTCTAAGTTTATAAGGATAACAGAAGCGTATGATGTATTGAGTAATAAAAAACTACGAGCTCAGTATGATCTCAATAGATGGCAAGCACTAAAGAGAGCAAAGGATTCAAAAGATTCCTACACTGTAGTCATGCCTCAAAGGCAGTCATCACGTACCCGTAGATACAAGGCTCAACAAAATAGAGCTCTCAGATATTTTGAAACTAAGAGTGAAATAACTAATTGGTTTCAGCTATTATATGAAGGGCTACACATTGCTTCCAGATATATCTTCCATGTCTTGAGTTTGGCATTGATGGCAGTGATCTTAGTATCAGCAGTGAGCCAATTATATGCTTTTGAGATGGGATTAGCTATCGCTATGGGTGTGTTGATTTTTAGCATTTGTATAGTTTATGCTATGCTTAAAATCGTGCAGAATATTTACACAGAAATTAAAATTGACATAACATTATTCTCTATCAATTACAAAATTGTACATAGTAAGGCTGCATTGTTTTCTCTTTCGGTATTCGGCTTTGGACTGCTTCTATTTGTGACGTATTTGCAGTTTTACTAATCATAATTATAAGATATAATTTTACATCAGACTTTATGATTTTAAGAATAGCAGTAGATACGATCAATCTTGTTAACGGTTGAAAAAAAAGACTATATCAATTCTTATGCATACCATTCTGTGATGCCTTAGTTTTTTTAGGTAGCATTTCTTTTAATTCTGCACCGCCTCTTATACCGAAATCAAGCGTTGTAATAGGAAACGGAATAGAAATATCATTCTTATCAAAACTCTTTTTAATGGCTTTGATAACCTCAGATCTATGTTTAAGAAAATTTGCTTGAGAAGTTTTAGGTATCCAAAACCTCACTTTAAAATTTATGGAACTACCACCAAATTCTGTAAACATAAAGTCTATGGGTTTGTCTTCTATTAATCCATCTACATTATCCATAACTTCTCTTACTATAGACTCTACCTCATCAAGGTCATCACCGTAACTTACTCCACATTCAAGGTCTACTCTGCGTTCTTCTGAAGATGAGTAATTCTTAAGTGGTTTCTGTATAACATCCTTATTAGGTATGATGACTCTCTGTCCTGTGGGCAATTTTAATCGTGTGGCTTTCAGATCGATGTCAGTGATCGTTCCGAAGTAACCATTAGTCTCTACAAGGTCACCTATTTTATACAACTTTCTTACTGACATAAATACACCAGAGAAAAGATTGGTCATAGGGTCTTGTAGAGCGAGACCTACAGCAAGACCTAACACACCGGCAGTTGCTAAAATTTTGTTTATGGTATCACCTAAGTTGAGAATTGATAGAATTATAAAAAGAATAAATACACCAAATATTACAGTGGTCAAATTAGCGACGAGATTAAGAATCGTTCTGTTTTTTGTAACTTTCGATACTGCTTTTACAGCAAATTTTCTCACATACTTAGAGAAGAAGTATGCAATAACACCTACGATACTTGCAATAATAAGATTAGGTATGATTAGAATAAGCATATCAACCCATTCCCCTAATTTGCCTATTAAGTTTTGGTAACTTGATGATAATTGATCTGAGAATTCTTCCATTGTATATACTTTAGTAGTGTTACTTGGGGTAAAGCCACATTGTTCGGTCACCGTATTTTTCTGAATTAACGACAATTATGGCATTATGGAGTATAATTATATGTGACTATCGGCTATTAGGTACTAACCCATCGTATTAAAGTTTATAACCATATGTAAATCAAAGCTTTAGGGAAATTTCAAACCCGTTTTGGGTGTTATAATAGTATGAGCTTACTCAACCCGAACATAGGACTTTTGACTTATTTTACAAAATTCGGTACAGAAAATAAATGTATCGATCACTTTGTAGAACAACGCAAACAACAAGGTATCACTTGTTCTAAATGTGGTTGTCAAACTAAACACTACTACATCAGTACGATAAGACAATTCCGTTGCGCTACGTGCAACAAAAAACAAGGTCTAAGAGCTAACACATACATGGCTGACAGTAACTTACCACTACACTATTGGTACTTTGCGACCTACATAATGACAAACTTCGTCAAGTCAGTATCAGCAAAAGAAATGCAACGACAACTCGGACATAAATTCTATGAACCGATTTGGCTAATGATGCAGAAGATCAGAGCAACCATGCGTAACAGAGATCAGTTATATACGCTTAATTATGAAATAGAGGGTGACGAAGGGTTTGTTACAACCTATCTAACTTCATCAGAGAAAAAGGAACTACCAAAACCGATTGTGAAAATCAATAAGAATCAGCAAGGACGTGGTTCGGATAGAAAGACTCCTATTCTCGTTTTGGCTGAATCTCAGTACACGTCCAACGCCAACAAACACAAGCCGAATAAAGCCGTTGATAACATTCGTCTGACATCTTTAGCTGCTACTGACGCTACCACATTAAACTATGAAATACAGAACCTTGTAGACCCACACAATAGCAGTCTAACTACTGATTCATGGAATGGTTACAAAAAGACGAGTGAGGTTGTTAGTACGCATACGATGGTCAATACTAACAAGTATAACAAAGACGAAATAATAAGTGAACATCTACCTTGGGTACATAAAATCATATCGAATTTCAAACGAAATATCCTCAATGCACACCATGCGATCAGTCATAAATACCTTGACAATTATCTCGCAGAATTTCAGTATAAATTCAATCGTAGAAGATTCAGAGAAAATAAGTTTGAACATTTGATAATCGCAGGATTAAATATGAGTTGGAAACAAGCTGCTTAGTTTTTATAGAGAATAGTATAACCATTATGCCACTCATCACCTTCTAATTGATAATAAAATTTCTTTAATACCTCTTCACTTGTATATGTGTCCCAAAAATCAAGATTAACATTAAATCTGTTTGAAAATCCTACCATTTTATAACCATCTTGATATGTACTATCTTTTTCTAAGGTAGTTTTAGAATCATCTATATCAAAATATTGATAAATATATTCTATCAAATCATACTCATCATAATTATCATTGAAATCATCAATAGTTGATTTTCCCGTAAATCTGATTTCAAATCTATTGTCAAATTCCTTTATTGTAAAGTAATCTGCTATATCAGTACTTATAAATGTTTCTTCTTTAAGTATAGATTTTACTATTGATCTAAGATTGTTCATGTGTTCTTTTACCTATAAATAGTCTCGAAGACAAGAAAAACACAACTATATATTAAATATTTATATTATAATTACTTTAGGTACTCAAAAGCCGATAGTCACATAATTATATTACGTCTCTAATGAAGAATCGGAAACTACATGCTCTTTTACAAATACGGCACTCTTGACAGATTTAATCGAATCAACATTACATCGCGTATACTCGTAGGTAAACTTGGCTCCGAACAAAACTAAAATAGAAGAATAGTAGGCCCATGATAAGAAAACTATTAAAGATCCACTTGCGCCAAATGAACTTCCTACATCAGAGTATCCTATATAGAACCCAATCAGTACTTTTCCTATCATAAATAGTATAGCGGTAAGCAAGCCGCCTCGCCACACGTAGCGCCACCTAGTCTGTACGTCAGGAAGTATTTTGAAAATTAACGTGAAGATCCCGGTGTTGACAAGTAAGCTTATGAGAAGGCTAATCACAGAGCCTACTATGACAGATCCTAAGCCAAAATTTGATTCGATCCATCTACTAAGTATAGCAAGAGCAGAATCAGTGACTAATGACACTAATAGTATAAATCCTAAGCTTACAATCATTGCAAGAGAAAGAAGCCTTGATAAAATCACGTGTAGAAAACCCGATTTTTCGTCGGTCTTAACGCTCCAGATTTTATTTATAGCATCTTGCAGAGATATAAATACGGTCGTTGCACTAAATATAAGTGCAATTGCACCTATGATTTGGGGTAATATTGAGGAGTCGGTGACATCGACACTTTCTAAAATTGTTTCTGCTTGCTCAGTAGTATCGGGTCCTAAATATGTAGTTAATCTCATCAGTAAATCTTCTTTGACTTTAGCTTCATTGTATGCTGTATTAAGCACATTCATGGCGATGAGAATTATGCCTGGAAGAGATATTAATGTATAGAAAGCAATGGAAGCGGCATATGTCATCGGATCATCTTGTAGGAAGGTTTTGACCGATGATAAAAGAGCCTTAAGAGTCATAGAAATTAATTGTTATAATTGGATACATACTTTTAAACGATATAGATTATAGTACCACCTATAATAAGGCTATACTGTAATCTATATCTGAAATTATTTAACTATGCTTTACGCAAAAGTTTTGCTACTAGTGATATTACAAATAATACTATAAATATATAGAATACTATCTTAGCTATACCGGCAGCTGCTCCTGCGATACCACCAAAGCCTAAAAATCCTGCTATTAATGCGATTACTAAAAATGTTATTACTAAACGAATCATAATTGTTTTGTTTTGTAGACACATGAAATTGCGTCGGGGTTAATTTATATTAAAAAAAAATTCTGCTTTTATAAATGCGTAGAGTTGTAATACTGCATAGCTATTTCTTTCCAACTAAGGTTACACCTCCTATCAATGAAAAAACCGCGAGTCCCAAATAAATAAATCCAGTTGTCTTTTGTGATTTATCTTCTACACCTAATTCTACGCCGAGCACCTCTGTCGATTGACCACTATTGGACACAGTATTTACGCCTTGATAACCTAAGGCTATAGCTAATATGATGAGTACTACTCCTATAATTTTTTTCATTTTGTCACTGTTTGATAATAGTACCTATATCCAAAGAATTTTGTTCGACAATATAATTCTGCTGTCTCTACTATGGCTCATTTTGAGATTTGTTAGTGATAAGCTTCCATACATAGAGTCACTCATAAACTCTATCATTTATAATCATATGCGCATGTTCGTGGAATTATACTAACTTCACAATCTAATAATATCTCTATAGCTGCTTTGAAATTAATATTATATATCGTTTGTCTATTAAGTATAATTGGTACGCTTGCACCCCTATCTGATAATCGATTCTGGCTTATAAGAACACAGAGTAACATCAAAGCCTATTATCTCGCTCTCAATGTGATTCTGCTTCTGGTAATGTTGCTGTGGCATAAGAATTCCGTATTTGAATTAGGAATTATATTACTGCTTGGACTAAGTATTGTGAAGTGTGTGATAGCTATCTATCCGTATACTTCCGTTGCGCCTAAGTCAGTGCCTTCAGTTGTCAATGCTGATAGGGATAGACAACTAAGTATTATAATATACAATGTCTTGCAGAAGAATGATAAATATCAGAAGTTCTTAGACTTGGTCAATATAGTCGACCCAGATATAATTCTAGCAATCGAGGTTAATGATAAGTGGTATAATAATATAGATAGCCTCAAAAGTAGCCACCCTCATATCGTTAAGGAGACGAGAGATAATACATACGGTATCGCTATGTACAGTAAAATTCCTTATCAATCTGCCAAAGTCAACCATTTGGTCAAGGATGACGTACCAAGTGTTGAGGCTATAATAGAATTTAATGGTGATATGATAAGACTTACAGGTGTGCATCCGGAGCCGCCTATACCAGGTGAAGTCTTGACTTCTGGCCCTAAAGATCTGGAGCTGCTCAGAATAGCTCGTCATATTAATGACAATCAGTCATCTGATTATGATATAGTTATAGGTGATCTGAATGATGTAGGGTGGAGCAAAAACAGTACTGCTTTCAAGGAGATGTCAGGACTTAGAGACCCTCGCGAGGGCAGAGGATTTTATCCAACTTTTCCAACTTATCTACCCATAAGAATACCCTTAGATCAGGTATTCTGTAGTGAAGGTTTGAGCTTGGTCAAATTTGAAACATTGAAGAATATAGGTTCTGATCACTTCCCAATATCAGTCATTTTTCAGACAGAAGAAGATTCTGAAACAAAAGATAAATAGAATTCAACATCAAGACATCTCAAGTTACATTCCACAAATAAATATTAGGAGAATAACAGATTTCGTGATAGTCTAAAAAACCTTATACAGGATACCACTACTTATACTTACTATCGCTGCCAGAGCTAATGCCCACCAAAAATTTTTAACTTTAAATCCTGGAAGAAACCAGTCTGCTACTTGAATCAATATAGCATTGAGCAACCAATGAAATATTCCTAAGGATAGTATACCCAAGGTCACAATCTTAAGAAAATTACCTAATGTAAAATCTAATATTCCTACCAGAATAGCTACTACGATACACTGCACGACATTTTTCATTTGCACTCCTGAGAGCAAGAAACCACCTATGTAAAAAGCTATACTCGCTACTATTATACTTACTACCATAATTTAACTTTTAAAATCCTACTTTGTCTAAAGCAGTTTCAATCAAGTTTCCGCCTAAATTAGAAACAGTGAAATTATCACTTTTCACTTGATTAGTGAAGTGGTCAATAAATGCACTTAATCCAATCTGTTCTACATCTGCGCCTTTACTTAAATGATTGTTATATACGTCACCGACCACAGTTGTAAGATATCCACTTATAGTTGCTTTTATTAATGACTCACCGAATATCTTCTCTATATTGGTACTTTCTGCAAGTGAACTTACAGCTTCAGATACAAGCTTAGAGCCGATGGTGGTAAGGATCGAAGAGATCAGTAGTCTTCCTTCTTTTTCAATCTCAACGTTGTAAGATTTAGCTAATTTTCTGATCATATTTACTTGCACATATACAACTCCGGCCATATCTAATACAGGTATAGGTAGAGCTGCTATAGTTGATGCTTTTGCAGTAGACGTCGCTATTATCTTCTTCTGGGCAGTATCTAAGTTATCATCGATAGCTGTAGATATCTCGTTTTTTATTTGTTTAGTTGTTTCCATGTTTATATTTGATTTGTTGTTTCCATGACTGAGATACTTTATTAATCGACTAAATGTTCGATTGAGTATGATAATAATAGACGTTGATTAATATATGATGTGGTAAATATATATCAGACATGACTTTCTACATCGAAAGTGGAAAAATCATGGGCGCCAATAGTGAGGATATTATCCATAACGACAACGATAATATACCTCCTACCATGAGGAAATCCTTAAACTTATATATGCCCATTCCATAGACGATTGTGTTAGTCTGATATCCTATCGGCGTAAAGAAACTAAAGTTAGCAGCAAGCATGATAACAACTATAAAGGGTAGTGGGGATAAACCAAGACCTGCTGATATAGATATCGCTATAGGTGTAAATATTATTGCCGTTGCATTATTAGATATCACACTGCTTACCAGCATTGTCGCTAAGAATAATAGACTCAGTATTAAGCTGGGACTAAGCCCTTGGAATGCTACAAGGAGATTTTCACTTATGTAGCTATCAGCACCAGAATTACTCATGGCAGCACCTATCGGTAATAGACCTGCAAGCAAAAATATAATCTGCCAATTAATAGAATTATATGCTGCCTCTAATGTAATACACCTACTTATAACAAGAAGTGATACACCGACTAATGTACTTGTAAGTATAGAATAGAAACCTGAAGCAGCCAGCGCAATGACTAGTAATAGAATTCCAAGAGATAAGAATTTTCTATGTTTTTTAATGTCAGGTTGGTTCATATGGTTGAGGATTTTATCTCCTCTAGCCATGAGCCAATTATCATTGTTATTATTATCAAGCTCTAACAATAACCTATCAGCGATTTCGATTCTTTTTTTACTGCGGTAGTCATTGACATAATTAAGTTTTGTATTCAGTATGTTCTTGTGTTTTTTTATTGCTATGGGTAATGCACCGTCTAGATCTCCAGGACTCAGTTCTGAGAGCTTCTTGCCGAGAAGATTAGAGCCAGGTAGTACTAAGTATTCTACGATATTACCAGAATATTTATTGATATCATTATCATTAGCTTGAGAGAGCAGCTCATAATTATCATCCATTTTCATATTGAGGATTTTTTCTACATCTGCGCTTATTATAAGCTCATCATTCTCTTTGAATTTTTGCCAATATGAAGGATATTTTATTGTTTTGTTACCCCTGTTTATCTGAAGGAGCTTAGTATTATTATCGTTGTATATATTGGTATCCCGGAATGTCTTTCCTATGATCTTATTTGTAGGAAGTATTTTCACTATCGTAATATATCTCGGGAATTGCTCCTTATTTATAGCTATGCTACTATTTTTAAGAAGTAGGTATGATAATATAGATGTAATCACAATACCAGCCAGCAACAAGACAATCCCTAATGGTGTCACCGAGAAAAAGCTGATTCCTTCGATGCCAGATTTTGTAGCTATTTGCTCTACGATAAGATTGGTGCTTGTCCCCATAAGCGTACAACTACCACCTAAGATTCCTGCAAATGATATTGGAATCATATACTTTGCGATATCAATGTTATGTCGCTGCGCAAGGGTAGGGACTATCTTGACAAATAATATGACCACCGCCGTAGTGCTTATAAAAGCTGAGAAACCCCCTACTAATATCATAATGCATGGTAAGGAGATTAAGATCGGTAATTTGAAAACTGGAATAATAAGCTCTGCGAATAAGCCTATCGTCCCATTCTTCTCTAATGCTGTTGTAATAATCATTAGGCACAGAATTGTTATTACCGCAGGATTGCTAAAACCAGAGATAGCTTCTTCTGGCGCCACTAACCCACATACGAGTAGACTAACCATAACTAAGAATGCGACTTTATCTACTGTAAATACCTCAGTGATAAATAGCACCGTAGACACTCCAAGAATTATAAATAATATAGCGATCTGTAATGTCAATTCTTAATTTTTTTATACTACTTGCTTACCTCAGGCTTTAATATAGCGTTTATCAATTATTATGTTTTATTTAATGAGCTATGAGGTATTATGTATTTCTTACAGTCTATGATAACCCGAAAATAACTAAATGATAGGGATTATGTTCGATAATGAAAATCAATATCTCCTACATGCATATCTTAATATTGTGTATAAATTTATTTGTCTAATTTACATTACTAATTATTTCGCATGAGCCCAATAATGAAACAATATCTGAGAGTGTTTTTATTTACAGGTGTTACTTACGGTACCGTAATGTATATTGTTGATACCTTTTCAGGTGATGCCGGAGGGGTAGGTAAGTATATGTTTTTAGCGTGTTTTTTCGGCGGATTAATGTCATTGGGTTTAGTTACCTATCAGAGGTATAGATTAAAGAAGGATGGGGTAGAAGATATTTCTGAAGACAATCTCAAAGTAACGCAGTCCAGAACAATAGAATCCAAGCTTAGTATAGATGATATAGTCTCTCGACTAAAGAATGATGTGATGACCAGTAATATGAATATTATCAAAACAGATTTTGGATTGAAGCTTAAGACAGGTATGACGATGAGGTCATGGGGTGAGGTCATTACCATATCCACTAATTGCGAGGATGGCCGCAACGGATATATAATCAAGAGTGCTTCTAAAATGAAATCTACGATGATCGATTATGGAAAGAATCTCAAAAATGTAAAAGATATTATAACAATATTATCATAATGATAAATCGGTCACCACTTCCTCTCTTTAAAAGATTTCAAGCATCATTCGTAGCTTGTTATTACTTTTACCATCTCAGAAGCATCACATGAAACTAAACTTCCAAGATATACAGCGATTAGACAAGTATTACCGTACTAATCTGATTACTAAAATTTCTGGATTACGTACCCCTTTCCTCATAGGATCTGTTAACGAAGAAGGCAAATCCAATCTTGCTATATTTAATTCAGTCGTCCATGTAGGGGCTAATCCGCCCTGTCTTGGATTTATTATGAGGCCGCTGACTGTACGTCGAGATACGTATGATAATATTATCACAGGCCGACACTTTACGATTAATCAAGTCCATGGAGATATAGTGCCTAGTGCACATTCTACGTCAGCTAAGTTTCCTTCAGAAATATCAGAATTTGGTGAGTGTGGATTTACGGAATCATACATTGATGCATTTCCGGTACCTTATGTTGCTGAGAGTCAGATAAAGATCGGTATGTCATATCTGGAAGAACACCATATTACTATCAACGATACTAAGATGATCATAGGTCAGATTGAGCATATCGTATTACCTGAGGGGAGCATCGACGAGCAAGGTAATATTGATCATACAAAATTAGGTACTTCCGTCGTAGCAGGCTTAGATCATTATCATACTGTCAATGACTTGTGCAAGTTAGATTATGCTAAGTACACAAAGAAAACATAGAATCATTTCTTTTCTACCAACGAATCTTAATTGGCTTCTTGTCTATATGAATAAATAGATACTTATGCTTATGAAATTTTTATCCATTCTGATTTTATCGTTATCGATCCTTGGTTGTTCGGATGACAATTGTAATCCTGAGATTAAGTCATATAGATTCTATGACGGACAACTTAATGTTGATACAAGTCTTTTTATAGGATTCGAGATAATCGAGAGTAATAATTTAGTTTTTGAATATGCTGTTATTGGAGAAGAATGTGAAGATATAAACGATGATGAGAGATCTATGCGTATTTTATTTCAGCTAGAAGTAGACTCAATAGTTATCAATGCATCTAATAAAGAGATTACATCAATATATCGAGACAGTGGAGCTTGGTCTAATTATACGTATGTGATCACCACCTCAAGTGTAAGAGCGATAAGAGAATCAGATGACAGATATAAGATAGAAGCAAAATTCACTTACGAAGATATCTCTGGTGATGAGGTCGAGATAGAAATCAATGAAGATTTTGTAATGGAGTAATAAGGCTATTTTTATCTCGCTTATGCAAACAATTTCTGACAAAGGGAGTTTGTATTTGGAATGCTTACTATAGCCGTATATTTAATGTTTTTCTTATTAGGACTTAATCTACCTCTTGATTAAGCAACCCATAAATATTGTCTGGCTTAAGCGAGATATCAGAACCCAAGATCATAAGCCTCTGCATCAGGCAGAGCAAGCATCCATTCCATATATAATTATCTATTGCTTTGAGCCAAAACTGATGGCTCATCCCGATACTTCCCTTAGGCATTTGCAGTTTGTATATCACTCTATCAAGGCTACTAATAAATTATTAAATCAATACAATAGAAGTATCCTTAGCTTTCATAGTGATGCACCAAGAGTGTTTGATTTTGTGATAAAAGAATACGATGTCCAGAATGTATTCTCATACAAAGAAAGTGGTACTCAGATAACTTGGAATAGAGATAAGGAAGTTTCTACAGTATGCCGAGATAGTAATGTCACATGGCACGAATTCAATAAAGATGGCGTCATAAGAGGTATCCGCAATCGTAAGAACTGGGATCGTAACTGGTATGGTATAATGTCTCAGTCAGTTATTAAGAATCATTACACCCAAAGTGATTTGGCGATTAATATGGCAAGTCGATATGCATTACCTCATGATCTGCTAGACAAACTTGAAAATTATCCTCAGCACTATCAACCTGCTGGAGAGGTCAATGCTTGGAAGTATTTGAATTCTTTTACCTACGATCGAGGACGTAATTATCATAGACATATCTCGAAGCCTACGGAGAGTAGGTTGTCATGTGGAAGGATATCTCCATATCTTGCTTGGGGTAATATTAGTATTAAGCAAGCTTATCAGTACATCAAAAATCATGAACATTATGCTCATAACAAACGTGCTTATGGTGGTATCTTAACAAGGCTTAAGTGGCATTGTCATTTCATACAAAAGTTTGAAGTAGAATGTAGTTATGAGACGCAGTGTATCAATAGGGGTTACGAAGCACTTACCTACAGCAATGATGATAATCTCTTGATAGCATGGAAACATGGATTGACAGGATATCCTATGATAGATGCTTGTATGAGGTGCTTAACTAAGACAGGATGGATTAACTTTAGGATGCGTGCTATGTTGGTCTCATTTTTATGTCATCATCTAGATCAAGACTGGAGACGAGGCGTCTATCATATGGCTAATTTATTTTTGGATTATGAGCCAGGAATCCATTATCCACAGTTTCAGATGCAAGCCGGAACGACAGGTGTTAATACAGTACGTATATACAACCCCGTTAAGCAATCTACAGATCATGATATCGATGGCGTTTTTATAAAAAAGTGGGTGCCAGAGTTAGCTAATGTGCCTAAAGAATTTATACATGAACCATGGCTGATGACGCTGATGGATCAGCAGTTAATAGGCCTTACGATAGGGAAGGATTACCCTATGCCTATTGTCGACCTTAAGGATAGTGCAGCTGCCGCTCGTGACAAAATATATGGACATCGAAAAGATAAAAAAGTAAAAGCCGAACGGATTAGAATATTAGATACACATACAAGACGTAAGCCTAATCAGCCTGATAATTAAGTGGGTTGTGATTTTGGGTTAATATTGATTCGTGTATTAGAGGCAGTTTTTCTTGTAGCACATCTATAATTTTACATTATGGATAAGAGGTATGTGTAATATTGAGTTGCTTAAGATTTGCTTGTTAGTTTATAATTTGGATTTATGAAAATGAAGAAGAAAAGGGACCTGCCAGCTAAAATATGTCCTGTATGCAATCGACCATTCTCATGGCGTAAGAAATGGGAAAGCATATGGGATGCTGTAATATATTGTAGTGAAAAATGCAGAAGGAGTAAGTCGTCTATGAAATCTAAGGACCTATAAAAAAAAACAATTATTTATAAAGCTGGTTTAAGACGTTAGAATCTAAGAATCTCAGAGTATATTTAATAGAAGATCAAAGAAAGGCTGAATGTATTTTATTTTTATAGTCTTGATAGAGATTTTATAATAAGAAATGTGGATGTCATTTAGTCCAATTTATCCACAAAACAAAACAATAGCTCAATGAAGAAGAAGATTAACTTATTATTCCCTCATCAATTATTCTTTAAGCATGAGATTTATAAAAATGGTCTTCCGACATACCTAATTGAAGAACATCTTTTCTTTAGAGAGTTTAATTTCCATAAAGTGAAACTGGCTTTTCATAGAGCGACTATGAAACAGCATGAAGAGTTTTTGATATCTAAAGGTATAGAAGTTATATACGTTACATCTACAGATAAGATATCAGATATACGTAACTTGATCAAAGCATTTTCCAAAGATGGAGTAGAAGAAATACGCTATATCAACCCCACAGATAACTGGTTAGAGAAGAGATTAAAGGCAGGTTCTGCTAAGCATGGTATCAAACTTATAGAGTATGAGAATCCCTCTTTTATAAATACCAAAGATGATTTATCAACGTTTTTTAAGCCAAGTAAAAAGAAGTTTTTTCAGACAAGCTTCTATAAGGCAGAACGAAAGCGGCATCAGATACTTGTAGACGCTCAGAATGAACCTGTAGGTGGCAAGTGGACCTATGATATAGATAATAGGAAGAAATACCCCAAGGGTAAAGTCCCACCGAAATGGCCAAATCTTTCTGACAACAATTATTTGACAGAAGCTGTAAATTATGTTAATAGTAATTACAGCAGTAATCCAGGGATCATTAAGGCTGAAAGAACTTATCCAATCAATCATAAGGAATCTAAGGCCTGGCTCAAGCAATTTTTTAAGGAGCGTTTCCATCAGTTCGGTGACTACGAAGATGCTATCGTTAAGGAGGAGACATTGCTGAATCACAGTCTACTTTCTCCACTTATTAACGTAGGATTATTAGATCCAAAAAAGGTAGTAGATCAAGCTATTGACTATGCCAATGAGAATGATATCCCTATTAATTCCTTAGAAGGATTTGTCAGGCAGATAATAGGATGGCGAGAGTTTATACGAGGCATGTATGTGGTGAAAGGAACAGAATCCAGAACGACTAATTACTGGAACCATACAAGAAAATTGCCAAAGTCATTCTACGATGGTACAACAGGTATAACTCCTGTAGATGATACCATTAAGAAAGTCTTGAAGGACGGATATACCCACCACATAGAACGACTCATGATAATAGGTAATTTTATGTTGCTCTGTGAGATAGACCCTAAGGAAGTGTACCGATGGTTTATGGAATTATACATCGATGCTTACGACTGGGTTATGGTCCCTAATGTCTACGGGATGAGTCAGTTTGCTGATGGTGGTTTCTTCGCTACTAAGCCATATATCAGTGGATCTAATTATGTCCTTAAGATGAGTAACTACTCTAAAGGACCATGGCAAAAAACTTGGGATGGATTATTCTGGCGATTCATGGATGTCCATCGTGATTTCTTTTTGAAAAATCCGAGATTAGGCATGTTAGTAAGAACTTTTGATAAGATGTCAGATGAGAAGCGGACTACTCATCATGAGAATGCAGAGAAGTTTTTGGATAATTTATAAAAAAAATGATGTCACTTTATTACTAAAGTAACATCAATTCTTTTATATTTTTTCTGATAGGAACGACTTGTTCTTATCCCATAGCTTTATTCACGATATCCTTCTGTTGCTTGTCGTGGATTTTTTTAAATCCAGTCGCAGGACTTGCAGTTGCCTTACGTGATATAAGATTGATATCTACATGCCTCCAATATCTCATGAGGAAATCCCATGATCCCATGTTAGCAGATTCTTCTTGTACCCAGAACATTTCAGCTTTACCGTATTTCTTCATAATCTTATTAACTTGATCTTCAGGGAACGGGTAGAGCTGTTCTATTCTTACGATAGCTACATCTTTTCTTTTGCCTTCTTCCTGCGCTGCAAGTAGATCGTAGTATAACTTTCCAGTACAGAATAATAGACGCTTCACCTCTTTGGCTTTAGCCTTAGGATCATCTATGACCTCTACGAATTTTGTACCTGTCGCGAATTCATCTTTATGTGATATCGCCTTCGGATGCCTAAGCATTGACTTGGGTGACATAACGATAAGTGGTTTTCTACTATCCATAGCCAGCTGCCTTCTCATTACATGGAAGAGGTTAGCCGGCGTCGTCATGTTAACTACTGTAAAATTCCACTCTGCAGTCATCTGTAAGAAACGTTCTAGGCGTGCACTTGAGTGCTCAGGACCCTGACCTTCGTACCCGTGAGGTAGAAGCATAACTAAGCCACTCATACGCTGCCACTTACTATCAGCAGCACTGATGAATTGATCGACCATAGACTGAGCTCCGTTATAGAAATCTCCAAACTGAGCTTCCCATATTACCAATGCATCAGGACTTGCTAATGAGTAACCATACTCAAAACCAAGAACTGCAAATTCTGAAAGTAAACTATTGTAGATCATGAACTGACCTTGCTTATCTGCTAAGCCATCTAATCTGTTATGTTGTTTGAATGTCTTAGCGTCATTGAAGATGGCATGTCTGTGAGAGAAAGTACCACGCTTCACATCTTGCCCACTCATTCTGACATTCTTATTTTCTAAAAGTATAGAACTGTAAGCCATGAGCTCTGCCATTGCCCAGTCGAGGTTGTCATCCTTAAGTAGTTTTGCAGTATTCTTGAGTAACCTGTTTACTTTCGACAGTGGCGTCATACCTTCAGGCACATTACTTATGTGCTTGAGTATTTTATTAATCTTTGTTTTTGCAATTCCAGTTTTGGGAGAGATAAGATCTTTTGGATTATTACTTCTCTTAAGAGACTGCCATGCTTTCTCCGGTGCTTGGTATGCGTAGGGTAGTGGCTTCTCCTTAGTGAGGTCTAATCGCTTTTGTAGAAGATTCCAGAAATCTTGCTCTAAGTCTTCAGCAATTTTTTGCTCTAAGTCTCCACTCTTTAATAACTCCTTGACGTATATCTCCCTTGCGTTATCATGTGACTTGATGTACTCATACATTTCAGGTTGTGTAAACTTGGGGTCATCACCTTCATTGTGGCCATGCTTTCTGTAGCATACCATATCTATGAATACATCATTGTTAAACTTCTGTCTGTACTCTGTCGCCAGCTCACATGCAAATACGACTGCATCAGGATCATCACCATTGACATGGAATACTGGCGCTTGTACGATACCTGCAGCTGCAGTACAATATGTCGATGATCTGGCATCATCAAAATCTGTTGTAAAGCCGATCTGGTTATTAATGACAAAATGGATAGTCCCTCCTGTATAGTAGCCTTCTAACTGACTCATCTGTACTGTCTCAAAGAGAACCCCCTGTCCTGCTATGGCTGCATCACCATGTATAAGAATCGGAAGAATCTTGTCGTAGTCACTCTTATATAGAATATCTGCTTTAGCTCTTGAAAATCCTTCTACCACTGGATCTACAGCTTCTAAATGTGATGGATTAGGCGCAAGCTTGAGGTGAATTTTCTTTTTATTGATAGTCTCTACTTGAGATGAGTAGCCCATGTGATACTTCACATCACCATCTCCGAAACTCTGATCTGGCACTGCTGTTCCCTCGAACTCATTGAAGATATGCTCATAAGTCTTACCCATGATATTGGCGAGGACATTAAGACGGCCCCTGTGTGCCATTCCGATAACGACTTCTTCTACATCGCTATCTGCTCCTTTATTGATTATTGAATCCAATGCTGCGATCGTAGATTCACCTCCTTCCAGTGAGAATCTCTTCTGTCCTACGTATTTAGTGTGTAGAAACTTCTCGAAGATAACTGCGCCATTAAGCTTCTCTAATATTCTTTTTTTCTTTTTGATATCATGACCATAGTTGGGATCGAGATCTCTTTCTTCTATTTTTTTACGCAGCCAATTCCGCTTTTCTCCATTCTCTATATACCCGAATTCATAACCGATATTACCGGCATATAATGTGATGCACTTTTCTATAATATCTTTGAGCTTAGCCTCTCCCAGACCAAGCTCATGCCCCGCTACAAATTTAGTATTCATATCCGCATCAGTCAGATTATGATCCCTGATGTCGAGCTTTGCATTTCTATCTCTACGTGACCTTATGGGATTAGTAGTAGATAAGAGGTGTCCTCTATGTCTGAATCCATTAATCATTGACATCACATTGAATTCTTTCTGTATTTGAGACGAACTCTTATTCTGAGATACTTGCCCATTAGTCGCTGCACCATTTTCTAATTCTGATACATTTCCGAACTCAAATCCTTGAAAAAACACTTTCCATCCTTCTTCTACAGAATCTGTATCTAGGGCGTATTTCTCGTACATTTTATCTATAAATGTCGGATGAGCATTGAATACGTATGAATAATCTTTCATTCTTAAATTTTATTGCAATTTGATTTTAAAGTACCTTTTTGTGAATATCAATAAATAAAAGTAGTAAAATCGAATTGTATTAGTTTATATTTAAATATATAAATGACTGATAAGTAAGATTTTAATCAAAATAAGGTCATTATTGCGGAATAAATCGAGTCGTCCATATTCTATCCAAAAATCGTACTTAATTTACGAATACGAACTCTCAACCATAATAAAAGATGAAAATATTAAATAATAAAGACTTCAAAATCTAAAAATCACTACTTTTGCAATCCAAAATTATTTTAAGCAAAGTTTATGGCACAGCACGAATCATCAAAGAAGAGAATTAGACAGGACGCTAAGAAAAGAATCCAGAACAGATACTATAAGAAATCTGCACGTTCAGCGATAGCTAAATTACGTGAGATGGAAGACAAGTCTGAAGCGGCAAAGTTTCTTCCTAAGGTTGTAAGTATGATCGACAAGTTAGCTAAGAAGAACAACTGGCATGATAATAAAGCTGCCAATGTTAAGAGTAAGTTGACAAAATTGGTTAATAACTTAGGATAGACCTACAATTAGTTACAATATTAATCAGAAGACAAGCTTCTGAGTCTAATGGATAATTATTTTTGCTTAAAGCAAGAATCTAAATAGTATAACTCTCAGAGTTATACTATTTTTTTTATTCTTGACTGTTATTTATTGTTGCTGGATCATCTTCTGGCAATTCGTAATCTCTTGATTTCTTACCGAATACGCGGAAGTAGCGTCGTGGATTAAGACGTATATCTTGTAGGAGAAGATCCATCTCTCTTGTCGTCTCATTAAGATTGGTATACAGTGTCTCATCATTAAGTAGCTTACCTAAAGTTCCATCACCATTCTCCATTTTTTGTACAATCGCTTTAAGCTCTTTCATAGTAATCGTAGCTTCCTCCATAGTCGCTTCTACACCTCGGAGACTTGCTTGAGCTTGATCTATCGTACCGTTAGTTTTTGTCATAGTTTCAGATAACCTTACTTGACTTAGATCTGAAGTGACAGTCGTTACATTATTTAGTATCGCATTTAATTTAGTCTGTGATTGTACAAGTGATTCTGTAATCACCGCCATATTAGCCATCGTCACTTCCATATCTTTTGCAGATCTTGTCATGAGTTGATTCATTCTTCCTGTAATAGAAGAAAGATTTTGCATGGATTTTGACATCTCATTAATACTCACATCTATAGCTGAGGTCGAGTTAGGATCTCCTATATCACTTAGTGTGCTATCGATCATGCTTCCGACATCAGCTATCTGTGAGCTGAAGTCATTCGGGCCGAGCATAGACCCTATAAGTCCCGTTGTCTTAGAATTCAGTAAGGTTTTTTCTTCTGCACAATTAGAGCCATCACACATCTTATCGAATACTAGCTCTATCATCTTACCTCCTAATGGACTTGAAGTTCTCAGATCCGCGATAGTAGTCTTTGGTAATCTAATATCCTTATTGACAGTAAATCCTAACTTTATTTTTCTTACGTCTTCAGGTTGTGGTACAATACTGATTACGGATCCTACGACAACACCATTTATTTGGACCTTAGTAGCGGTATTGACATCCTGTACATTGTCGTAGATACCATAATATGTCTGGTCACCACTCAATAAATTTTTACCTGATAAAAACTTATATCCCCATATAGCAAGCACCAATGTGACAATCGCCAAAATGGCAAGTTTAATTTCTTTTTTCATAACGATGTAAAACTATATGAATTGTAGATTATATCCCTTATTAAAAGCTAGTTAATAATGAAGTCATTTAAAAAAGAAATATTAATGAATCTGTATCTCATTGGTATCACAATACTTGCATGATAGTAAAGTATACCTTAGTTTTTTTTCATCCATAGCTAAGGCTATACAATTCAAAAAATGAGCTTCATCTTGACTATCAAGAGAATACAACTACTTTAATTATTTATAATTAAACGAATTCACTGCAATTTGCTGTGCTTAGATCTATATTTTACTTTATGATTTGATCCAAATCAGCAACGTACGTGCCTTTGTAACCTTTATCTATGCATATGGTTCTATCTTCCATAGCAGAAACTAAGTCATCATATGGACCTACTGCGAAGTAATATTGATTATTATCTCCTATGACAATCTTGCTCATGGTATCTATCTCATCTGGGATATCGACTGAGAATTGTTGCTTTACGCTTGTCGCTAATACTAAGTGATAATTAACATTTTTTGCCTCCACAGATTTTTCTATAACCTTAAGATCTGGTTCTCTAACAATAGGATCTGGCATCTTCTTGATCTGAGCAGCCACCTTAGGTGTGATTGCTTGAGGTATAGCTTCTTTTGGTGTAAATGGTTCTCTATCAGGGATAGAACTTAGTGCTGGGGCTTTAGTAACTCTTGGATAATTATTAAGATATAAACATATACCATTAGCAATTCTATCAGCCATTATATTCTGACCGTGCTCACTATTTAAGGCTTTGTAGTCGTGGTCATTAGTCAGGTATCCTGCCTCTAACAAGACACACGGTGCAGCGATGTTTTTTAATACTGTAAAGTTTGCTTGCTTGATACCTCTACATTTATGTGACTTAATAGAGGATAGAACATTTTCTATTGACTTAGCCAGCTCCATACTCTTACTCATGTTGTCTGATTTAGTAGCTGATTGTAGTATATGTGATTCTATACCGTGATCTGTAGACATGTCGTATTCCATAAATGAAGACGCATTCTCTCGCTCTACTATCTTTCGATAATGTGCATCCTTATTAGGGCCTATAATGAATATCTCTGAGCCATGGACTTCTGCGACATCAATAGAATTAGCATGCACTGATATAAAAAGATCAGGATCGTAAGAATTCGCTATTTCTACTCGATGACGAAGCTTAATGAATTCATCTTTGGTTCTTGTGAATATTATCTGAGCATTCGGAATACGGATTTTAATCTGTGCTCCTATTTTTTTTGACAAGGTCAATGCAATGTCTTTTTCATTGTAATGGTGGGCATGACAACCTTTATCTTTGCCACCGTGTCCTGGGTCTATTACAATTATCGGCGCTGGATGCTGATTTTGTTGCTCTAAATATTGACCTTGTATTTTCGTTATATGAAGTAGAAGTAGTACTGATACTACAACTAACAACTTAATCTGTGAAATTAGTGACTGATTTACGAAGAACATTTCTACCTATCTAATTCATTATGAGGCGTAAATATATTAATTAAATTCTTAATGCGTACTTTTGAACCATCATTTTGAATAGACAATATTATATACTGACATACCTAATAATATGGGCTTCTTGTCTATACAGTCAAAGCAATCCTGCTATTCAAGATTCAATTAACAAAGATTTAACGCCAGAAAAAACACAGGTACAGCCAGTTAAGAGAACTGTAGAATTTTCGGACTCAGGCTTAGATAAAGAAATTCTTTTCGGAGCGATAGATTCTCAAAAATATGATCATAAGACAAGTATGATGCATCTGCACGGCAATGCATATGTTAATTATGAGGACAAAGCACTCAAAGCAGATTACATTATTCTGGATATGAATAATAATATTGCAGAAGCCCATTATATAAAAGAATTAGAAAATGCAGAGAGGCCTACATTCCTTGATGCAGGTAAGGAATATAAGTACAATGGACTCAGGTATAATTTTGATACAGAAAAGGGAATCGTTTATGATGCCTTGTTTGACGAAGGTGGATTTTTTATACATGGTGCTAAGACTAAGTACGTGGGATCTGGTGGTGACAAGTACAGCAAGGAAGATGAGGTAATATATAATCAAGGCGCCACGATAACGACTTGTAATCACCCTAATCCCCATTTTGGATTTAAGGCCCGTAGGATGAAAGTCGTTAAAGACAAAGTTGCAGTCCTTGGTCCTGCTAATCTAAACCTCGGAGGCGTATCGACGCCTCTATGGTTACCGTTTGGGTTTTTCCCATTAGCCGAAGGCAAGAGTTCTGGTTTTATATTTCCACAGAATTATGAATTTAATTCAAACAACTTAGGATTTGGATTAAGAGGTCTTGGTTGGTACTTTCCTGTTTCTGAATATCTTCACTTTACAGTCACAGGTGATATTTATACAAGAGGTTCTTATTCTTTATACTTAAATTCTAATTATAAAAAGAATTATAAATACAGTGGTAACTTCAACTTAAGCTTTTCTAACCTTAGATTCGAAAACATAAGGGATGGAAAAATAGTAATAGACTCACAGAATGGATACAGTATCGGCCTGAGGCATAATCAAGACAGTAAGGCTCATCCATTTGTAACTGTCGGAGGTAATATTACAATAGATGGTAGAAATAATCAGAATAGAACTAATAACAGTGCCGCAAGTGTATTGACTAATACTTATCGTTCAAGTTTTAGCTATCGTAATAGTCTGCCGGGGACACCATTTCAGCTTTCAGTCGGGCTGAGTCATAATCAGAATACACGTACACGTATTGTTAATATGACATTGCCAGATATCAAATTGAATATGAATACGATCTATCCATTCCGTATTAAGAATAGAGGCGGCAATAAAGAAAAGTGGTATGAAAATATTTCATTTGATTATGATATGGGGGCCAAGAGTCTGGTGCAGACGACAGACTCTACACTATTCACAACTCAGACTTTAAAGGATGCTAAGACAGGTGTGTCACATAAAGCCTCTACAGGTTTTTCTACTCGTGTGCTTAAGTATTTTAACATAGTCCCTAATGCCTCCGTAGAAAGTGTGCAAGTCATCAATACTATAGAGAAAGAGATTAGAAGTATACCTGACAGGATCGATACTACCTTTATAATAGATGGTACAGATACAACTTTGTTTATAGATAGGATAATGAAGGATACGCTTTATGAGCAGAACTTGACAGGCTTTGATACATACACAACCTATAGGGCAGGAGTTCAGCTTAATACTCAGATCTTTGGTACGATGCAATTTGCTAAAGGATGGCTCAGAGGAATACGACATACTATGAAGCCAAGTATATCTTACAATTATGCTCCAGATTCGAGATCAGTATATATTGATTCCTTAAGCTACATTAATAGTGACAGAGCACCGCTTACTTATACACGATTTGAAGGTGGGCCTTTTGGTGGGCCGAGTTTGTCTAACCTGCAATCCCAAGTTGGATTTAGTGTAAATAATGTCATAGAGATTAAGCATTGGTCAAAAAAAGATTCTACCACTAAGAAGTTTAAGATCTTCGATAATATCAGTGCTAATATGAATTATAATTTTGCTGCTGATTCATTGAATTGGAGTAGACTTACAATGAGTACGACTTCGCGATTTTTTAAGGGTGTGACACAGTTGACAAGTTCATGGACATTTGATCCATACATGGAAGAGAATAATATCTCCGTCAATAAGACAGATAAGCTCCTCCGTATAGAAAGGGGGATGATCAGATTAGGAAGTAGTCTCAACTTTAAGAAAATTAAAGATTTTTTTACGTCTAAAGATAAAGGCGAGAATACCACACAATCAACTTCATCACGCGACCAAGATCTGAATGATGATTTAGATATAAGAGATCGACAAGAGCAAGAGTCATTGGTGGATGCTCTTAACGAATTTGAAGATGATGAAGAAGATCTTTTTGCTGATATTCCAAAAACATCAGAACGTAAGCTCGTAAGTCTCTACAGTCTGATAGAAGGGATATCCATTAATCATAATGTTGTATACAGTATAAGTGCAAGAGATGGTGTTGTAACTTCTGAGCTGACGACTCATTCACTGGACTTTAGAGGTAATGTCCCATTGTCAGAAAATTGGGCAATTTCTATCGGAAACATCGGATATGAATTTGTCAAAAAGAGATTGACTTATCCCGATATAAGTTTTGTCAGACAATTGCATTGCTGGAATATGCGCTTTGGTTGGACACCTAATAGAGACACTTACTCTTTCTTTATAGGCGTCTCATCGAGTAACCTAAGCTTCCTAAAATATAACTACGGAAGAAATAATATTGATGGCTTCTTTAATCCAAGAGGATAGAAAGAAGATCTATATATTCTTGACAAAATCTGCAAAGACTTTTTTATGTAATTCGAGATCCATATTAGGAGATAGCGCTACACGTGCTATATAATCTTTGTCACCTTCTTTAGTCGTGCCTTGCGTTGATGTAGCAGGTATGGTCCAGTAGCAGCCCTTAAGCTGTCCATAACTTACACAGTGCTTACTTTCATCAGGTATCTCTGTTATCATAAGATTAATGAGCTTATGATTAAGTGCTCTTTTGTATGCTTCTTTTTCTGCAACGGTATCTCCTTGCGTAGGTAGGTCTAATGAAAATACAGATGGCGTAAATCCTTGTGCCGCTAATTCTTCTGAGACAAAATTGATTTTCGCATCAGGTAATGTCTCATTGATGAAAGTTACAAATTTACGTGTATTGATATAAGCATCTTGTATGCGTTGATTCATAAATGGTATTTGTTCAGCTAATATCTTATACTGGTATGAAGTCGCTTCGTTATCGCAAAGGTTGAGATGTAGCTCTATTTTTTTCATCAGTTTATCAGCCTTCTTATTGGTTACACAGTAGCCTGCCGTACATCGACCACCACTTGGAAATTTTGATCCACTTGCATATGAAATGGCTCTCACCTTAGAGAGAATTTCTCCTTCGCCTAAGAACAGCACGTTAGGGCAGAATGTCTGATCTAATATGAATACAGGGTCGATAGCAATATTGCCAGATGCAGTTGTACGCTGCTTACTCAATGTATCTTTTAACTTTATAAGATCTGGGACCTCTACCCTTGGGTTAGTCGGTATCTCTGCTATGATATAAGGTATAGCATCCTCAAGAGCAATCTTGTTAAGTAAGGTGTCTATACTTTGCACCATATCATTGTCACCATCTACTGGAAGATCCACAATCTCTACGTTACCTATGCATGCCGCAACTCGCCTTGCTTGATCATTAGTTCCACCATAACAATTAGGAGGAACGATAAATTTGATATCCTTTCCTTTATGAGTCTCATTAGCATCATGAATAAGACCCATCATAATGGCATACTGAATAGATAGACCACTTGAGCCTACAATCGGGTTCGAATGCACTCCGGTAATTTTTCTAATTGATTCTATGACATACTTTTTATTTTTAGCTCTGTCATTGTTATCAGAATTGATAATAGATTGATTAATAAGGGATCTTAATGCAATAAGCGTATCAGCTGGTGTCATTGCGATAGTCTCTCTTCTTCTGACATGCTGAATGTCTGATACGTAGTCTTTGTTTCTATCTCCATTTACAATTAATACACTTCCTAATTGTGAATAAAGGTCTATGGTGAAATTAATATTTGGCGACAGCTCGTTGATATGGATTCCATCTTCTTGCTTTATGAAAACTGTACTCCCATCGAATGTCATAATCTCATCTACCTTATCTATTTTCATCAGCTCAAAGTTGTAGCCGTATACACTCTTAAATAATTCTGTATCAAAAGATTTAGGTATTGCATCAGTATAGACGATCTGGGTACTTTTATTTTCCAGTAGATTTTTTCTTAATATGGCTAAAATTGGTGTCGTCTTAGAAGAAAAACATAGTACATTCTCTGATTCTATATTATGAGATTTTGCAATTGCCCACTCCAAGATACATGACAGGGGGTGACCCAAGCGTATATAATCATAAGCTGTAGGTAATTCTGCGAGTGCCATCTTATCAGAATTATTCTGTTGAAATAAATCTTCAAATTGATCTATGAATTGTGTTTTAGCTTGTCTTTCATTATAGATATCTAATCGATGTGTTGTTAGATTAAGCCAGTCTGATGGCATATTGCTTAGTACCTCATTAAGATAGATTTGGATTCTATTGTCTTCCATAATTTTCACTTTTCCTATTGGCTGGCAATGTACAGTAACTGGTATTAAATTAAAAGGTGATAAGCCCTTTTTTAAATTACCAATTATCTTAATATATAAAATACTGACTACTAATCAGATAGGCTTATCGGTCTTAATTCTTAATTACTAAATCCTCACATATAATCCTATATAGATTTTATCAAGTTATTTGTTCTATATTTGCAGCTGCTAAATTCAGATTTTCGTAATCCTTTTTGGTTAAATTAAAGCACAATGGCAATATACTTAAAGAAAGAATCTATTAACGAGATTTTTAAAGAACACGGCGGCAACGGCGCTAACACTGGTTCGATAGAAGGGCAAATCGCTCTTTTTACATTCAGAATCACTCACTTATCAGAACACCTTAAGTCCAATCATAAAGATCACTCTTCTCGAAGAGCTCTTCTTACACTTGTTGGAAAAAGAAAAAAACAACTTAATTATCTAATGAGTAAAGATATTACTCGATACAGAGCGATCATTGAGAAGTTGAATCTAAGAAAATAAGCTTCTTGCTTATTTATTCCCACCATATCGATTTAATTTATAAAGCTACTGGCAATACAGCCATTGGTATCATTTAACGGTATATAAAAACAATACAGAATATGGGAAAAAAGACTCCTATAACAACTAGTTTTAACTTGCCCAACGGCGAGTTAGTTACTATAGAGACAGGCAAACTAGCAACACAGGCACATGGATCTGTTGTTATCAAGATCGGTAACACAATGCTATTCGCTAGTGTCGTATCAGCCTATGAGGCAAGAGAAGGCCAGAGCTTTTTCCCATTATCAGTAGACTATCAAGAGAAGTTCGCTTCTGTAGGTAGAATACCGGGTAACTTTTTCAGAAGAGAGACAAGATTGTCTGATTATGAGATCTTAACTTCAAGATTAGTAGATAGAGCGATCCGTCCATTATTTCCTGATGGTTATATGTTTGACACGCAAGTGATCATTAATCTTATATCTGCAGAAGAAGATAGATTGCCAGATGCTTATACAGCATTAGCAGCTTCAGCAGCAATATTGATATCTGACATTCCATGGGAAGGTCCACTATCAGAAGTAAGAGTTGCTAAGATTGATGGCGAATATGTGGTTAATCCATCCAAGTCAGAATTGGCTAAAGCATCACTCGAAGTTATCGTCGCAGCGACGATGACAGATGTAATGATGGTAGAAGGAGAAGCTAAGGAATGCCAAGAGGCAGAACTAATAGAAGCGATCAAAGTAGGTCACGAAGCGATCAAGGTACAGTGCAAGGCTCAATTAGAGCTTAGAAAGCTGACTGGAGAAGTAGCTAAGCGTGCAGTAGAAGTAGAAGAAGTAGATGAGGAGCTTATGGCTTGGGTATCAGGAAATACTGTAGACAAGATCCTTACAGTGTCTCGTGGAGCTTTAGATAAGAAAACAAGAAAGAATAATTTCTCTGAGATCAAAGATCAAATGAAAGCTGATCTCTTAGAAGAAAAAGGTGAAGAGTATGCTGCTGAGAATACAGGTACAGCTAAAGCATACTTCGAAAAAATAAAGAAGAAGACGATAAGGACAATGGTCTTAGACGAGAGTATAAGATTAGATGGAAGAAAGAGTGACGAAGTCAGACCTATATGGACTGAGATCGATTACCTACCCTCTGCACACGGTTCTGCAATATTCAATAGGGGTGAGACTCAAGCATTGACATCATTAACTTTAGGATCTAAGTTAGATCAGAAGATGGTTGATAATGCATTGGGTAATTACTTCGAAAGATTTATCCTTCATTATAACTTCCCTGCATTATCAGTAGGAGAGACTAAGCCGATGAGAGGACCAGGAAGAAGAGAAGTCGGTCACGCTAATCTGGCTCATAGAGCATTGTCAGCAGTATTGCCTGCTAAGACGCCTTATACAATTAGATTAGTATCAGATATATTGGAGTCTAACGGATCATCATCAATGGCTACAGTATGTGCTGGATCACTTGCGATGATGGATGGTGGTATAGAGATTACTGCTCCAGTATCAGGTATAGCAATGGGTATGATTGCTGAAGGTGATAAGATCGCTGTCTTATCTGATATCTTAGGTGATGAGGATGCATTAGGAGATATGGACTTTAAAGTGACAGGTACTGAGAAAGGTATCACGGCATGTCAGATGGATATCAAAATAGATGGCCTTCCATATTCTACTCTTGAGAAAGCATTAAGCCAAGCTAAGGAAGGAAGACTTCATATCTTAGGTGAGATGGCTAAGACCATCACCACTGCAAGGGAAGACTTCAAGCCACATGCACCGAGAATTATAGAAATATCTGTAGATAAGAGTTACATAGGAGCTATTATCGGACCTGGTGGTAAGATCATCCAAGATCTACAAGCTAGAACTGGTGCAATCATCAATATCGAAGAAGTAGATGATAGAGGTATCGTATCGATATCTTCTTCTAATAAAGAATCACTTGATATGGCTAAGAAAGCGATTGATGAGATTGCATTCGAACCTACAGTGGGTGACTCTTATGATGCTAAAGTAGCATCGATCCAAGATTATGGATTATTCGTAGACTTCAAGTCTAAGAGTGGATTATTACATATATCTGAGATCGCTCATGAGAGAGTTAATAATCTTTCTGAGATGTTTAATGTAGGAGATGATATCAAGGTTAAACTTATCGGCGTAGATCCTAAGTCTGGTAAGATGAGATTATCGAGAAAAGCACTGTTAGATCGTAAGCCATCTTAGTGACCATATAACAATAAAATTATATATGTTTTATAAAGCCTGAATAGTTAAAATAATTATTCAGGCTTTTTTAGTTTTTGTACATTTGACATTCCTACCTGAATTAAGAATCTAATCTTATACGACAAAGTGTAATATTTCTTACCAAAACTGAACTTTTTTGGTAGGAAACTTGTAAATCTATGTACCTGACATAACGTATTTACGTCTACAAGTCAAGTATACACCGATAATTTTGAGAATAGAATAATTTATATTTAAGCAAAGATAGAATGAGACAATTAAAAATAACTAACAAGATAACGACGAGAGAGAGCATGGCTCTGGATAAGTATCTTAATGATATATCCAAGATCACTATGCTAAGACCTGAAGAAGAAGCGGGATTAGCTAAGCGTATAAGAGAGGGTGACTTAGAAGCACTCGAGCGTATGACACAAGCTAATTTAAGATTCGTTGTATCGGTAGCTAAGCAATATCAAAATCAAGGTATGTCACTCAGTGACTTAATCAATGAGGGTAATGTTGGACTAATGAAGGCCGCTAAGAGATTTGATGAAACTAAAGGTTTTAAGTTTATCTCATATGCGGTATGGTGGATTAGACAATCTATCCTTCAGTCGATAGTTGAGAATTCAAGATTGGTAAGATTACCATTGAATAAAGTGAGCTCTTACAGCAAAGTAAATGAAGCTTACGTTACCTTCTCACAAGAATTCGAAAGAAATCCGACTCACGAAGAGTTGGCTGAGATGCTTGATATGAAAACTAAAGACATCGCTAATGTGATGAACGGTGGTGGACGTCATCTCTCTATGGATGCACCGATAGGTGGAGAGGAAGGAGAGAGTACAATGCTTGACCTATTTGCTACTGATAATGAAGCAGCCCCAGATCTTGCATTGATGGAAGAGTCACTGACTAAGGAGGTCAGCTTCGGACTATCACTATTAAGTCATAGAGAAATAGAGGTTCTATCATCTTACTATGGTCTCAATGGTCACAAGTCATTGACATTAGAAGAGATAGGAGAGTTATATGGATTAACAAGAGAGAGAGTAAGACAGATAAAAGAGAGAGCACTTAGAAGATTAAGAAAATCTGTTAACAAAAATGCACTTAAATCTTATTTAGGATAAGATTCGTAGAAATTCTAATACATAGAATTTGAAATATACCTATCATGGCTTACAGGAAACGTGTTCTCTTGTAAGCCATTTTTTTGTAACGTATTGAAAATGTAAACTACTATAAATTAATGATCACATTATTTAGATTTCTATTTATACTCATCATCATTGTAGCTGCTGCAGGATTTATCATCTACCAGTTAAGTTCATTTCTGCTTGGTACTCGGTCAGTTAAAAGAGTAATCGAGAGGGATAAAGACTTCTTTAATGCCGTCTTAGATGAGCTAATGGAAGGTCTTGTGCATATCGACAAGGATGAGCTTAAAATTATGTCTGTCACACCTGTGAGTAAGAATGTCAATCAAGGTATTACGACATATGAGAAAGGTGTCATATCTACAATATATCAAGAGCCAATAGTCGCTTATACTCTTAAGTTATACTCCAATAGTAATAAACTATTACTCATGCTGAGGACTAAAAGCGAGACATATAGCGTTCTATCTGAGGCTGAAATATTTAAAGTTTTCAAAAATAGCGACCACATAGGAACAATAAATGAGAATTATCAATTATCAATAATGGGAAGTGGCGGTTCTACAATTACTGGAACCAGAGAAAGTAGTAAGCTTATGAGTCTGTCGATAGGGGAGGAAGAGATAGCGCATATGAACTTAAGGGATGAGAATGGAAAATATGATACAGATCGAGTTTTTTCTTTATTTCATAACTTAGAGTCAGGATACGACGAGAGTTTATTACTGCTTGCAGTATTCCATATATTGATAAAACCTAAATTAGTTTAAATTATAATTTTGATTTAAGCATCTATAGTTATCGACATTTTATAAAAAACAACAAATGAAAAAAATATTAATTAGCTTTTTACTTATAACGTACTCAGTTGTATCATGGTCACAAAACGATCAATCTCCAAAGACTGATGAGATTGAAAAATCTATGGATGAAGCTATGCAAGAATTTCAACGTACATTAGATACATTAGATATGAGTTCGTTTTTCTCTCAGGATTTTTCTCAGATGTTAGGAGACTCGACGATGCAAGCTTTTGATTTTAGTCAGCTTGGCGGATTGATGGAAGGCATAGATATGAATGAATTATTTGGTCCTGAGATGCAGATACAGATGGAGCAAAGTATGAAAATGCTCGAAGGCATGGATATGACGGAGTTAAGTACGTTACTTGAAGGAATAGACATGTCACAATTAGAGGGCATGTTAGAAGGTATCGATATGAGTGAGATGCAGAAAATGTTTGAAGGGATGGAAATTCCAGAACTCAAAGAGATAGAACCAATCGAGAAAAAATCTAAGAATTCTAAGAAAATATAGATATCATCTTGGTATTTAATAATTTATGATATAGAATTTCTATATTTGGAAGGAGAATCGATATGAATGAACCATTTGTATCGATTCTTTTTTTAATAGTAAGAGTAATAATGTAATATGGGCGTATTAGACGGTGTTAGAATAATCATGTACAGGTGCCACGAGAAGGGCCTTGAGATTTTCCTTGTTAATAATGATATCGCTAATGATGCCGACGTCTGGAGACTGCCTAATGTATCAGATATTGACACGCAATCTGATCAATATATAGAGCTTGACGATATTGTCGATCATAATGGTAATACAATAAAGACGCTTGCTATAGAAGCGGACTGGCATGATATGCCGTCGATAAGAGGTATGTTAAAATATGATGTCAAATTAGTCAAAAAGAAGATCAAGAAAGCACTTCCTGAACTGGAACAAAGCACATACTTCACTATCAAAGATGCATTCAAGAAAGTATTACCTCAAGAATATGCAGCTCTCAAAGAGCTAAAAGATATCATCTTAGATAGAAACATAGCTACTAATATTTAAAGATCAGTAGTTATATATTCTTGTTGGCGGTTATTTGATTAAATCAAAGAATATAATATTACTACCGAACTTTAAAATTAAATCGGTTAAAACTCCAAAATCCAAAGTGATTGATTGATTAGGATCTAAAATAGAAGTCTTTATCCTTATTATATTTCGGAAGTCAACATCATTATAAAACGCTAATTGATTAGTGGTAAAACTAATAGCCTTTTGATTAATGATTGTCAGTGATGCCTTACCTTCCTTACTTGATAAAGAAAAATCTATTGAATCAAATTTAATACTTAGACCATTTCCCGCATAGTAGATAGGCTTATCTTTAATTGAAGTCCTTTCAATATATCGCAACCAAGCAGCATTGATTAAAGCTTGTTTAGTCTTATTCTTTATCAATGGAAATAAGTCGAAAGCACCTTTCTTTTCATAAGATGGTAAATATTTAGATCCACCAACAAACTTCTTTTCTAAGATATCTTTAGACTTAGAAAAAGATTCTGTACATTTCTCGAAATGCAATAGAATCCAAGTCTCGAAAGAAATACTTGAAAAAATTAATTTCACTTTATCTTTATGACTCTCTAATAATTCAAAGGCTTCTTTATGTTTTGTATAACCATCCTTGTCATAAACGACATAAATTTCATCAAAATGTGACTTATTTTGTATTGCCTCATTTATCAGACCAATTGGGTCAGATTTATTGTATTGATCATTTTTATCTGGATAAATGCTTATTGCTAAATAATTATCATCCTCAACTTCTTCTTTGATTCTTTCTAAATAAATTGGCTCGGTATTACGACCTTCACAAATAATATATATCGATGTAATTGGAGTTCTATACATTTTCAAAAATAAATTCTACTTCTTTGATTTTAGGATTCCCACCAAATTTCCCAGTCCTATACCAAAGCTCAAAATTTGTATCGTCTCTCAATCCATCAATTTCTTTAGCACAATAAAGTTCGGAACATCCATACTTTGACTTTTGGGTAAACCAAATCTGATCCTTTCGAAAAGTTGTTTTGTCAAGAAGAGTAACTTCATGAGTTGCAAAAATCAATTGAGCTCCTTTTGAATTTGTGACCGTGTTATTGAAAAGTCTTACTAAAAACTTTATTAGTTTAGGATGAAGACTATTATCAAGTTCATCAAAAAAAACTACGCCTCCTGTCTCTAAAGCTTCCAATATAATTCCTCCTAAAGCAAAAAGCACTTTGGTTCCTTCTGATTCTTTTCTCGCAAAATCAAATTCTACTAACTTGACGTATTCATTATTCTTGAAGAGTTTGTGTCGAGCAAATGTTCTTAACTTATTATCACGAATAAATCCTTCTTTAATCTCATCTGGGATTTCATCTGGGAATTCAAACTCCTCTTCATTCAATTCTTTCGTAAATATCCCTTCAATTTTAATATCAGCAACCCGAACTAATTTATTCAACCTGCTTGCATATTTACTATGGTCTTTTTGCGAAATCTTTTTTGAAATATTTCGAGACAAGTGATGAATATCAAATTTATCTAAAGTATTCCAAACTTCTATACCAGCTAAAAATTTGTATATTTCTGTAAGCTGGTCATGCGGGACATCAGAACCAAATTTAGAAATAAACAATTGATTGTCGAATACTTGATTCGGAATCTTTTTGTTCTCAAGTTGACCTCCAACCGTAACAGATGAAAAATCATTTTTATCATCAATAAATTTTCTTTCATATAGAATTGCAGGATAACCTAAAGGATAAAACAATAGCTTTTCTCTCAGAATTACTTTACCGGTATAAGCAATCTTAAAAACATACTTTATACCTAGCAAAACGAATTGAATTTCAATTTCAACTGGAGCATCTAATGAATCTACATCAAGTTCAAAAGGTTCATAGCATCTTATGTCTTTCCCTATTTTGAAATCACTTGATTCTGAAACTAAATATTTCAGGGCTCCTATTCCTTTGATGAAATTGGATTTACCACTTCCGTTGGCCCCATATATAACTGCGGAGTTTATAGTTCTAACTTCACTATCATCTTTCAAAAATGATGTAGTGATGTTATCAACTTTACTTTTACCAGACTCAGCCAACATGCTTAAGGTAGCTTTATCTTTAAAGGAACGAAAATTCTTAATTGTGCATTCTAAAATCATAAAGAATATGCTTTATTTGCAATAATGTTACAAATAAAACTAAATATAATCCAAAATGCTATATTTACTACCTAAAAATAAAACTATAGCTAACATAAAAGTCTGAAGATTCTATAGAAAATGAATCTTCGGTCGTGTTGGACGAAGCGTGTCCAAGTAGATCCATTCCGTTCTTCCCAATAGGTAAAGATGCCTTTTAATAGTTCAAGTGCTTCTGGTGACCAAATTATTTCTCTATCCATTTGTGAAATCTTTTCATAACTTCCTCATTTGTATAAGTATTTCCAGCCTTAATTTGAGCAAGTCCTATGTCTGTGCTCATTTATTATGGGACTCTGGTATTTCAAGCTTCATTATAAATTTCAGTCTCTAATATGTTCATAAGGTATTCAAGAAGATAATCTTCGTCAAGAGACTCTATTTTCTCTCTGAGCTTGTTTTTTAGTTCTATTGTTGACATATCCTTCTATTTGCTTATCAGTATAACGATTTTTTGAGCTTAATGGTGCCAAATTTTTGATTTCGGAAACCCAATAGTTTAAGATTTATTCTCTAAATCTATAATAGTAAGTGGGTCGTTATTTCAGGGTCTACTCATTTTGTAGATTGGCAAGTTTGCTTAGAGTCTTTATGTACTATTATCGTTATATATATCAAAATATGCTGATGATACAGGTAAGTGATACTAAATCCTACGTAAGCATTAGTTACTTCTTTTCTAACTGCTTATGAGCACCATCACACAGTCCGTTCTCACGTGATGTCTGCTTACATGTACAGAAGTGTACATCTTTAGTCTCATCAGCTATATAAGCCACTGGACTGAATTTTCCGTCTGTCTTATGCTTACCGTCACAATATGGCTGATTAGTGCTTAGTCCACACGTACACCAAGTATATCTCTTTCCCTTTTCTACAGATACCTTAATCGGCGAGTATCCTGCTATATGTCCTTTTTCCATGTTTTATATATTTTGATATCAAATATAGTATAGGTATAACTCAGAAGAAATATAAATAACCAATTCAGGGTATATTACATTAAAAAAAGAAAGTTTATGAAGTATTTCATCTTATTTCTATTTCTATCTATTAATCAACTGACTGCACAGATAGAGAATGGCAGTTTTGAGAACTGGTATAATATCAATAATTCTGAAGTGCCTGAGAATTGGGATACCTATATTTATTGGGATGACTATTCGAGTGTAATAGTAAAAGATACCAGCGCATATGATGGCAATTATTCAATTTTATTAATCGGAGGTACTGTATATAGTGAAGGGGATTGTCTTAGACAAATTACTGGAAAATTCAAATCACCAGATAGCATTACTGATTCCCTAATTATGAACTTTGCCTATAAGTCAGTTTCAAGGAATAGCTTTGGTAGGACGAATTTTGTGCTTGAATTGAACGGTAAAGCTATATATAGATCAACTACCGAAGTCTCAGAATATAGATACAATACAATTAAGTTTGAAAACCCAAAGACTGATTCCTTAATCGTAAATATAGAATCTCATAGATTAGGTTCTGCTACAGATGGGTGTCCTGATATATCAGACCATTGGCTAGATGCAATGGTAATTTCGTCAAATATTGATTTAGATAATGATGGATTTGATACCACAACTGATTGCGACGATGAGAACCCTTTTGTCAATCCTAATCAAGATGAAGAACCATACAATGGGATAGATGATGATTGTGATATAGCAACCTTAGATGATGATTTAGATAAAGATGGATTTTTGCTCGTAGACGATTGTGACGATGAGAACCCTTTTGTCAATCCTAATCAAGTCGAAGAACCATACAATGGGATAGATGATGATTGTAATGCTCTAACTTTAGATGATGATTTAGATCAAGATGGATTTTTGCTCGTAGACGATTGTGACGATGAGAACCCTTTTGTCAATCCTAATCAAGTCGAAGAACCATACAATGGGATAGATGATGATTGTAATGCTCTAACTTTAGATGATGATTTAGATCAAGATGGATTTTTGCTCGTAGACGATTGCGACGATGAGAACCCTTTTGTCAATCCTAATCAAGATGAAGAACCTTACAATGGGATAGATGATGATTGTAATGCTCTAACTTTAGATGATGATTTAGATCAGGATGGATTTTTGCTTGTAGACGATTGCGACGATAGTAACGCTAATATCAATTCTGATGCGGAAGAAGTACCTAATAATGGAATTGATGAAGATTGCGACGGCATGGACTTACTTTCATCAGTTCATCAATTATCTGATATTTCAGTTCTTATTTATCCCAATCCTGCGATAGATTTTATATACATAGAGATAGATGGGATTTTAAATTATAGCACAAATTTATTTGACTTGTCAGGCAGGCTTATTGTGACATCAGCGAATACTGAAACTATTGATATAAAGTCCTTAGAAAGAGGCGTTTACCTACTTGAAATAGTAGACATAAATACAGATAATAAAATAGCAGAACGCATTGTAATAGAGAACTAAGAGCAAACTCTGTAATAGGTATCAGTAAATAATTAGGATTAGATTATTAGCTTTTGTGTGGTCACACCTCCATATTCTTAATTAGATACTTTACCTTAAAAAAACTATTATCCTGTAACAATGACTTCATCTCATTGACATATTTCATAGATGTGTATTTGTCGATCTTGATTTTAACAGATATATCAGGATCTGCTATGTGATCAGTTCTTAATTTGGCTAGGTGGTTATCGACAGATTTTAGATTACTATGCAGCTTATTCTCGATATAGTATTTTAGTTCTCCTACTTCGGATTGTTCTATTACAATGAGGACATAAGCATCCTGTGATTTAATGTAATCCGCATATTGTGTATACGGTAACTCCACTGCTCTCTCACTTGTATTGTCCTTCATGACAGTGACTACCATAAAAAAGAATAGCAGCATGAATACGATATCAGGTAATGCCGTAGTGTTGAATTTTATATCCCTTGGTTTTCTATTCTTTCTATTTCTCATGATATATTATTTAGTTATAGTGCATATTGGGATTCTGATATGGTTATCGACATCATTTTAGTGAGCTGATGATATTGATCTTTAGTAAGTTGGTTGTATTGTGTATTGTACCTCTGGATAGCGTATACTTCTTTGAGGTTCTTGATAGAAGACTTGACCATAGCAAGTACATTGATGTATCGCTCGTAGTTACTGTTCTCGTGTAACTTGATACTTATGTATGGCTTCTTATTATTATCTACCATGCCCTTAAGATGCTTAGTGATGTCAGCTTCTATATCTGTAATGATATTCTGACCTTCGACCATGATCTCATTGTCTGCATTGATGATAAGTGAGAGTACCCTGCTGTCACTGACTTTGCCAGGAGGGCCAACATATGGAGGAGGGAGAACCATAGGTATAGACTTCTCTCTTTGGAAAGTCGTACATACCATGAAAAAAATTAGGAGTAGGAAAGCTATATCTGCTATGGAGCCTGATTGTATCTCAGGTGTTTTTCTGTTTCTTCTTGGCATCTAATGTGTTTTGTAACATTAGATGCACCTAATAGTCTATGCGGTGGGAATCTCATACGGAATTATGAGATTCGATCTATTCTATTTTTTATTACCAGCTTAAATCTTCGTCGACTTCTTCCTTAGGAGAGTTGTCTGCTTCTGCTTCAGGAGTCGCATCTGCTGTAGATACATCTGTAGATTCTGCTGTAGATTCTTCTGGAGTAGACGTTGAAGGAGTTTCTTCTTTTTTGCTTGGATCATAGTCTCTTGTGATCTCACCTGAAGCTAATTTTTCCTCCCATTCCAGCTGTCTTCTTTCATAGAGTTCGTAGTCAAATTCTGGCATCAGCTCAGTCTTAACATGTTCGATAGTATCATTGAGATTACTCATGAATCTATTGAAGTCTTCCTTATACAAGAAAATCTTATGTCTCTCGTAACCATTACCATCAAAACGCTTAGTGCTTTCTGTCATTGTGATATAATAGTCTTCTCCTTTCGTCTGTCTTACATCAAAGAAGTATGTTCTTCTCTTTCCTGCTCTTACCTTAGTTGAGTAGACGCTTTCGAATTTTTTGTCATTTTCCACTGTATTCAATTTTATTGTAATACTAATTTACTCTATTTCCATAAAAAATAACTTTTTATTGGATTTTAACACCAGTAAAATTGGAAGCTTGAGGGTAATTATTACAGAATATCGCTATTCTTCGTATTGTTTTTTGACTATTTGGCTATAATAGCCATCCATTTGCATAAGCTCATCGTGATTGCCGAGTGCTTCTACTTCACCACCTTCAAGCACTAATATCTGGTCAAACTCTATAAGACTTGATATCCTATGAGTCACAATTATAGATGTCTTATCCTTGAGTGCTCCATCAAGGTATTCCATAATTTTATGCTCTGTATTAGCATCTAAGGCTGATAATGAATCATCTAATAGGATAATATTGGGATCTTTAATCAATGCTCTTGCTATAGACAATCTCTGCTTCTGACCGCCAGATAGTGTCACACCTCTTTCTCCTACATGTGTCAGATACTGATCTGGTAGAGCTAAAATATCATTACCTATAGCAGCATGGTCTGCATATGTCATAACTGCTTCAAGATCTGCTTCCTCTTTGCCAAATTTCACATTGTCTTCTATCGTGTCAGAAAATAGAAATACGTTCTGCGGTACATAACCTAATTGTGACCTCAGCTTGTAGAGACTGATATCTTTAATATTTATATCATCTATAAGAATCTCTCCAGAACTGACATCATAGAATCTCAATAGAAGATCTGCAATGGTACTCTTACCTGAAGCTGTACGACCTACTATTGCGAGTGTCTCTCCAGGGTTAATTATAAATGATACGTTCTTAAGAGCTTCAATACCTGTATCTGGATAGGTGAAGGAGACATTTCTGAATTCTATCTTACCCGCTATAATTATATCTTCTTCTGATGAGTTAGTTATTTCTGGGACTACATTAAGTATTTGATTGATCCGAGTCTGAGAAGCTTCGGCTTGCTGTATAATGGAAGCTATCCACCCTATAGCAGTAATAGGCCAATTAAGATAACCGATGTAGATTATAAATTCCATCAGATTACCTGCCGTTATCTCGTCCTCCATGAACAGTGTGCCTCCTATGTACACGGCAAGGATAGTACTGATGTTCATAAGGATAATCATGAGAGGAAAGAACAAAGCATTGACTCTTGCCAGTTGTAAAGATTTTAACCTATAGCTCTCGCTTTCTTCTTGGAAGTATTCTGTAAACTGATCTTCTTTGACATATGATTTGACGATTCTTATACCTGAATATACTTCTTGTGCTATAGAATTAAGTTTACTAATCTGCTGCTGTATCTTATAGCTTTTATCATGGATGACTCTACTGACGAAGTATATGGATATAGATAAAAATGGTAAGGGTAAAAGCGTATACAAGGTCAACTTAGTACTGACTTGAAACATTGCTGTAATGACGAATATTACGAGCATAGATACAGTAATACCATACATTAATCCTGGACCAAGATACATCCTTACTTTAGAGACATCTTCTGATACCCTGGCCATAAGGTCACCAGTTTTATTCTTCTTATAAAAAGCGTAATCAAGTTTCTGATAGTGTTCATAGATCTCTTTACGCATGTCGTACTCAATGAGCCTAGACATAACAATGATAGTCTTACGCATGCAGTACATGAAGAATCCCATCAGCAGATATAGCCCGATAACAATAAAAGCAAATCTTATAATATCCTGGCCGAACATCTCAAAGAAAGTCTGAGTCCTTTCTTCTGCTGGGTATTCTTTTGATTTCTCTATAATAAAATCAAGCGATCGACTTATTTCTTTAGGTGCTTTGACTAAGAAATATCTTGATAGCGCCACAAATAAAGCACCCAAGACCAATCGACCTCGATACTTCCATAAGTACTTGTTAAGATATCTTAGATTTTTCAATATGCAACCACTGTTATGTGATGTTTCAAAGGTAACAAAGCGTAACAGTTATCTTATGTTTAGGTTTAACTCAATGTCCTTCAAATCCACAAACTGTCTAAAGGACAGAAAAAAACATTGAAATCAATATTATTTTGTAGATAGGTATGGTTTAAGTTTTTGATATATAGAATCATTAACGATAACGATATTCCTTATTTCAGAAATGTCTCCATAGTCACCGTGCTGCTGCCTATAATTAACAATGAGCTTAGCAAGCTTGTAGCTCATATATCTGTGAGACCTGAGCTTATCGATGTCGAAGGTATTAATGTTGAGTTTTGAGATGTCACCTTTACAAACAAGATAATCTTTGTTGTCTTCAATTATCTCAGGCTTGAATGCAAATATCTCAGTAAGCTGACTTACGGAATGGAATCCACCCAAGCTATTTCTATAGTCTATAATCGCTCTCGATGTATATTCGCCTACACCATATAGAGATCTTAGCTGAGTACTGTCTGCGGTGTTAATATCAACTACTTGTCGCTTTTGTTTTTTGTAGTTATTGGTATAGGATTTCTTAGCGGTTAGATTTGTTTCATCTATTTGGCAGAAGGGGAGTATAGTTGCTATATGGCTGGAGTCGATGCCGTATATTTTGTAGAGGTCTTCACATTGTCGGAACTCTCCACCCTTAGATCGGTAGTTAAAGATTTTTGATACGGAATACCTATGTACGCCAAGGGATATCCATCTCAGACTGTCTATAATATTGGGATCGAAGTCGCTAAGTTTAATAACTGGCTTCTTCCATTTATTCTTTTTATTGTAGACTTTTAGATTTGATTTTCTGTCATCTACAATCTTACAATAGGGGAGTAATCTCGATATATAATTACTGTCGATGCCATAGATTTTATAAAGGTCCTCACAATGTCTAAATCTCCCGCCCTTGGATCTGTAATTAAGAATTTTAGATACGGAGTATCTATGTACGCCGAGAGATATCCACTTGATACTATCTATAGTATTGGGATCAAATTCTGTAATTTTAACAACAACTTTTTTCCATTTCTTCTTTTTATATCTTTCTTGATTTATAGCTTTTTTAGATCCTACCGAATCTAATACGGACTGAGCATCTCTAATTGATTTTTCCCTTTCTGATTCTTCATGATGTGATAGTATATCTGAAAGCGAGACAGTTTTTTCTGGTTCCGAAAACTTTGGCTTAATCAGAATATTACCTACATAAACTATGACTAATAGGCAACTTAGCCCAAGGATGATTAATCTTTCTTTTTTCGTAAATATTATAAATTCAGGAATCCTCATACTTTCATTTTATATATGAATGCACCGTCAGCAGTATCGTGAAATTGAATAGATTTTTCTTCCAGAAATTTCTTCAATCTGAATTTACTTTTAATCACTGATCCATCAATAACGACTTTATCAATATTAAATTGATCTAATAATGATTTATGTAACTTAAAATTATCGTTATTGATGATGTAGAGATCAATTGTATGATCACAACTGTAATCCAAGAGTTGTTGTTCAGGATTAATAATTACAAGATGGCCTTTAATATTATGTAATCCATATCGTTCTTCTATTCCGCTGTGATCTTTAGATAAGGTATCGACGACTGTTTTGTAAGTTCTATAGTTTCTGCAGTTCCAAGTCTCAGTATTTTCTTTTTCTATACTATGCGACAGATAAGTGAGATAGCCATTATGATTGTATTCTGCGATGCTATTCTTATGTATATGATATACGATGATGCTTTCTTCTTGCCACTCTTTATTTTTGTTATAAAAATGAAAAAACCCATAAGCTATTAATATTCCGATACAGGCATATACCAATTTGGCTTTCTCTTTCTTTAAGCCGATCATTAAGAGAAATAGTCCACTGTATACTATTGAAAGACCCATCTTATCGATCCATATATTATCTATTATAGTAAGTGGAAACTGATTAATAGTGTCTATGCAATAATTTAAAAAACTAAGCGAAGTATCTAATATCTGTCCTGCTATCGGAGTAACCACTTCAGAGATGTATGGAATGAGAGAAGATAATATCATGACAATACTTACAAGTAGAATAAAGAATGCCATGGGGACTGCTACCATACCGCTTAGCCAGAATAGAAGTGGAAATTTGTGGAAGTAATAAATGGATAATGGTGTCAATAATATTTGAGCAGATACCGACAGAATAATTAATTGGTAAGCTTTTCTCATAAGCTTATTAGGAGATATATAAAGCTTATCTAAGTATGGAAAGAAAAATATTATACTCAAAACTGCCATGAACGAAAATTGAAAACTTACCGTAAATAGCTGATGAGGATTATATAACAAAATGCCGACAGCTGCCGCTCCGATTGTATTATAAGTATTCAGATACCTGCCTGCGATAGGTGCCGCAAGTACTGTTGTATACATCGCTGCAGCTCTTACAGATGGCGGCCCTGATCCAGTCATGAAAACATACAACCATATAGATAAGAGAGCTATAGCTAAGGTAATATTAGCTGAATATCTTAGTCCTCGAAATGGCTTAAGTAATGCCACAATAATCAAACCTACAATGCCTACATGTAAGCCTGATACGGCTAATATGTGTATAGCTCCAGTGTTACTGTAAGAGGTATTGAGATCATCGCCTACAAGAGAACGATCACCTAAGAGCATAGCTTGTGCTATCGCTTTATTATTGGTTTTTGTGACATATGCATCTATGAGGCTTTGTATATGTCTTTTTGATTTAGATGCTATTTTATATATAAAATTGAGTTCGTTCTGCGATAGAACTGAATATTGCCCATCATAAGCATATGCTTGCTCGTAAATTTTCTTACGAGATAAATACTTTTTATAATCAAAAGTTAAGGGGTTGGGGTTTTCAAAAATTTTATAAGCGTTATTAGGAAGTAATATGATGCTCCCTTCTTCTACTTGGTCTGCTTTAGCAATTGGAAAATATACGAGTAGATGTCCATTGCATTGAATCAAAGTTTCTATGTGGTTACCAGTATATTCTACTCTGACATTACATTGAATATTATTCTGATTTAGTTTTTTACTTTTAACTTCGACAATTAAGATATCATTGCTTTCAATGTCAGAATAGTGCTGATGTACAAATTCTTTTGTATGCACAGTGTAAGTAGCTGCTCCGATTAATATTGTGCTTATGTATATAAGAGAGGATGCAGCCATTCGGCTGCTATTATGGAAATAGATCGCAAGCAATATTATCAAGCCAATCATTCCAATAACATAGCCAAATTGATGATGACTGATATCTATGGATTCAGCTGTAATAATACCCAAGCATAGGAAGATTGATAGCTTCGCCAGTGGCATCTCGTAGTTTTCTTAATAGGTTGCTGCAATTAAATATATGCACTATATAATCTTAGGCAAAATAATTAGATACTATTAACGCTATAGTGTAGTATTTTATACTCTATTATTAGGTCAAATATACATGATGAGGTATCTGAATCTTTCGATTAATCTACCTAATTATCGCTTGAATTCTTGCTAACACTTATACCATTATTTAATTACAGTATTGAAGAAATCTTTTATTTATTGTTCTTTGCCAGCATCAATTCGTAAAGTCAGCAACTCATTAAACTTCAATTATTCATTTACAAATTTGATAATAATAGGCATCTCAAGATTAGTAATGATTCAAGAACAAATATATTTATAGTGGTAATTGATTTTAGATGCTGATATTGCTTCATCTCTTCCTATAGAAGACCCTGAGTTATCCATCTGTTCATAAAGTGCAGTCAATCCATCAAATGCGATTTTATTTTGAGTTTACTAGGATGGCTTAAGACCCTGCCTTTAGGATCGTACTTTATTATATTAGCGTATGGGGATATATAGAAAGGGATTACACATGGAATATAAAACAAAGACACATTAGTGTAGATTATAAATATCTTAAGCCAGTATTGCGCTTTGAGGTGCCGTAACGAGAAAAAATTTATGCTGCAATTAGAGATCCGTTGAGCAAATGACGTCCATATATCAAAGAGACATTTATCGTAAAATGAAATATAGATTTATAATTTTTATATCGCTTGCTTTGGTATTAGGTAATTGTAAGCCTGCTACTAAGCAAACCACATCAGTGAATTTAGACACTGAGAAGTCCAATCTTGAAGGTCTTTCTAAGAATGAGGGCATTAGGTCAGACCCTGATGGAGCATTCGATTACAATTCCCCTGACTTTACATTTGTCTTAGATAGTAATCTGAGAGAGATCTCTGGCCTGTCTTATGATTTATCTGACAATACATTAATTGCGGTAGACGATGAGAGTGGTAAGTACTTCCACTTAAACCCTATTGATGGAAAAGTTACTAATAAAATCAGATTCCATAGGGATGGTGATTATGAAGCAATCGCCTATAATGACTCTAAAGTTATAATTGCTAAAAGCTCTGGTAATCTGTATGTAAAAGAAAAGGATGTAGAAAAAACAAAAATTTATAAGAATAAATTTAAAAGTAGAAATGATGTGGAAGGCTTAGCAATGTTACCAGAATCTAATACGCTTCTTGTGGCATGTAAAGGCAGTACTTTAGACGAAAATGATAAAGAAAATATAAAATGTATGTATAAATTTTCTCTTACAGATAGACTGTTAGAAGAACAACCTTATCTGTCTATTGATAGAAATGTATTAAAGCAATTTATCACCGCTGGATTTTCTAATCATTCTATCATATCGAAAGCCAAAATGACTAATCGCATTAAGGATTTTGCTCCTTCTGGAATAGCTGTTCATCCTGATAGTCAAGATTTATATATCTTATCAGCGAGAGGAAGTACTTTAATAATCTATGATAAAGAACTTAAGCTTACAGATATCATATTCTTAAATGCCAAAACGATCCCTCAACCTGAGGGCATATGTTTTGACAACGAGAATAACCTATACATATCTACAGAAGGGCAAGTATTATCTGCCAAAATTTTTAAATACCTCGCTAAGTAGATGAGGATACAGATTATGCTGTGATTACTCCGGCGGATCTGACAATTTGCAATACCGCAAGGATTGGAGCCTACAACAAATGGTAAATTGGATTCGGTGTATTTTTTTTGTAAAAAAAAATCACTAATCAATATTTCTTAAATTTTTGGCCCTGCTGCCTTTAGTGTTTCTGGAGCTTTGTCATTAAATTTCTCAAAATTATCAACGAATAGCTTTCCTAACTTCTGCTCCATTTCATCATAGTCAGATTCGTTTCTCCACGTATCTCTTGGATTAAGAATTGCGTTAGGGACGTCAGCACATGATTGAGGTACGGCTAAGTTGAATATATTGTCACTCTTATATTCTACATCATCTAATTCCCCGTTAAGGGCAGCTTTGATTAATGCTCTTGTGTAGGCTAATTCTATTCTATTGCCTACACCGTATGGACCACCAGTCCAACCTGTATTAATAAGCCATACATTTATTTTGCCATTGCCTACTTCTGAACCTTTGTCTAATTTCTCTCCGAGAAGCGTTGCATATTTCATAGGATGTAATGGTAAGAAAGGAGAACCAAAACAAGCGGAAAAAGTTGCTAACGGTTCGATTATGCCTGCTTCTGTTCCAGCGATTTTAGCAGTATAGCCGCTAATGAAATGATACATGGCCTGCTCTCTGTTAAGTTTAGATACAGGAGGCAATACTCCAAATGCATCACACGTCAAGAAGAACACATTACGCGGCACATCACCTCTGGAGTTGTACATGATGTTATCTATATGATAGATAGGATAGCTGACTCTTGTATTAGGAGTGATAGAGACATCTTCATAGTTAGGAGTTACACCATCTGCCTCAAATCCAATATTCTCAAGTAGAGCACCAAATTTGATCGCTTTATATATCTGAGGTTCTTTCGATTCAGATAGATCTATGGTCTTGGCGTAGCAGCCACCTTCCAGATTGTAGATATTGGATGTAGACCATCCATGCTCATCATCACCTATAAGTCTTCTATCTGGATCATTAGATAGAGTTGTCTTACCGGTACCCGATAATCCAAAGAATAAAGCAGTATCACTATCCTTGCCCACATTAGCAGAGCAGTGCATAGATAAGACATTACGAATCTGGGGAAGTATATAATTCAGAACTGAGAATATACCTTTCTTAATTTCTCCTGTATAAGCCGACCCACCGATAAGTATGGTCTTCTTGGTGAAATTTATTATAGAAAAATTCTCCTGTCTGGTGCCATGTTCTGCTGTATCTGCTTTGACACCTGGAAATGCGTATATCTTCCAGTCTTCTTTGAATACCTTTAGCTCGGCTTCATTAAGCCTTAAGAACATATTATGGGTGAATAGATTCTGCCATGGGTACTCAGTATATACTTTAATAAACAATCTATATTTATTGCTGGCGCAGGCATAAGCATCTCTTGAGTATATCTCGTCAAGTCCTTCAGCATAATCAATCATCTTCTTCTCTAATTGATCAAAGGCCTTAGATGTAATCTTGATATTTACATCTCCCCAATCTATAACATCACGCGTTATGTCATCTTCTACGATATATCTGTCCTTAGGTGATCTCCCAGTAAATTTTCCAGTATTAATCACTAAAGCACCAGTACTACTAAGTTTGCCTTCTTTTCTTTCTATAGTATGTTGTACAAGTGCTGCTGGTACAAGATTAGAGTGTATTGTATCGTTCTTTATCATTACTAATTCCTTTATAGTGTGTAAGTCATCAAGTCAAATCAAAATTACTATTATATATCATATCCCAATAAGCGATCAGTTATTATTATTAATTATTAGAATCCACATGTAAGAGACTCTATTAATGATTGTACTACAATAGAAGATGAAGGATCTAAAACTAATTATATGATCTTAGTGATATGGGGTTATATATGTAATTAATACTATCTGAATAAGTTACAAAGAGAAAGGCACACTCTATGTATTGATATTGTAAAGTAGCTGCTAATTATTGTGTAATTAATTTATTAATAGATAGGGGTAATGCGCTATGAGACTGTCTATATATCAAAGGGTGTTATTAAAGGTATTTTAAAAAGCGTTTCGCATAAAGTTGTGAAACGCTTTTTTGTGTCCGTACATAAGCATTAGGTTATAGCGAGTTAGAAAATGTAAATTATACGGCACTTCTGAAAAAATAGAGAAAATAATATAATAATAGATAGGGGTAATGTGCTATGAGACTGTCTATATATCAAAGGGTGTTATTAAAGGTATTTTAAAAAGCGTTTCGCATAAAGTTGTGAAACGCTTTTTTGTGTCCGTACATAATCATTAGGTTATATTGAGATAGAAAATGTAAATTATGCGGCACTTCTGAAAAAATAGAGAAAATAATATGATAATAGATAGGGGTAATGCGCTATGAGACTGTCTATATATCAAAGGGTGTTATTAAAGGTATTTTAAAAAGCGTTTCGCATAAAGTTGTGAAACGCTTTTTTTGTGTCCGTACATAAGCATTAGGTTAATAGATATAGAAAAATGTAACTTATGCGACACTTGTAAATAAACAGAGAAAATAATATGATAATAGATAGGGGTAATATGCTATGAGACTGTCTATATATCAAAGGGTGTTATTAAAGGTATTTTAAAAAGCGTTTCGCATAAAGTTGTGAAACGCTTTTTTATTGTCTGTACATGAGTACTAAGTATTGACAAAAAAAACGCCTATCAAACTAATGATAAGCGCCTTATTCCGCGGCACGCGGTATATCTTAAATATTACTTTTGACTTAGAAGAATATGAACTTAGACTTCTCTCCACAACGTGCTTGTCCAACTCCTCCGATTCCCCAATTCAATTCGAATACTAAACCGGCAAATATAGGTGTCGTGCTTGATGGATCTCCTGAATAATTGACAGGTTGTCTATCTGTAGGTAATCTTTCTACCGATGAGCCTGCATCAGATACAATATTAGAGAATCCATATTCAAATCTTAGTCCCAAGATACCACTGAATCGACCTTCGCTACCTAATACATAAGTACCAAATCCTAATACCGCCGCTAGCGGCGTAGAATTATAATAATCAGAATTGACAATAGTCTCAGAAGCTGCACCTACTGGATCATTCTTGACATCACCGACAATAGAGACTCTCGGTCCTATTTCAAAGTATCCTCTCTGTCTCGCATCTCTAAATAATACATAGAGATCTACAGTACTCATGCTTATCTGCTGATCAGGAGCATCCAGTGTAGAGTTATTCTGGAATAAGCCTTTTGTCTTACCGACCATTACGTCAAATGATATACCTGTATAGTTCCAGTTGATACCCAACTTACCACCTATCTTAGTACTTGTGGCAAATGTAAAATCCCAATTGTCATCATCTGCGATAGCGCTGTTATAAAATAAGGAAGCACCAGTCTGAACCTTAAATCCCGTGTCTAACCAAAAGTCCATTTTCTGAGCTTGGCTTGAGATTGCAATTGCTGCAATACTAATTATTAGTATTAGTTTTTTCATAGTTTGATTTTTTATAGAATAGAATATTTGTTATTGTTTAATACTGATTATCTTATTGCTTGTGATCACTCATCATTTAGTCTTCTTCCAAGCTTTATATCCACCTAACATATTATAAGCCTCAAGCTTATATTTACTAAATGTAGCTAAGGACATAGAACTTCTGCCTCCACTTGCGCAGTAAGCTATATACTTATCAGACTTTGGCAGTTTTGAGATTTGCTGTTCAAAATCTGCCGACCGATAATCTATAGCTATTGCGCTTTCTATCATTCCATCATTCTCGATCTCTCTTGGGGTCCTTAAGTCTATATATACATATCCTTTAGAATGAAGTTGTGCTGCCTCTGTCACAGATATATCTTGTAATATCACTTTGGTTGTTACAGTATCTGAGCTGCTTTTCTGATTGCAGGCTGTAAATGTAGACATAAGGACAAGAGAAAATGTAAGCGTCCTGATCATAGATAAAAGAGCTTTTGTTCTTACAATGATAGTGAATTTCCTATTAGAGAATTCTATAATATGTATAAATAATTAACATAAAGGTGTATGCCATGTCTTGATTATTGTAAAATAAAAAGCCTCAACATGGTTACTTTTGAAGATGGACGTCGAACTTTAACATATTATATATTAAAATAAATCTTAATATGTACAACATAGGATCAGTTTTTGACCTACTTTTATTGAAGAATTCGAGATGATTCAAGAAAAGCTTAAATATTATGTTAAATATTGAACTTAATGCAAACCTTTTCGTGTTTCGCTTCGTCTAATAAAGTATAAAAGCAAATTATAAACAACACTACCCATGTTAAAAATTATTAATTACCTGAGCCGTATATTCAAAAAATCTCCTAAGCGCTTATCCAATGTGATAGGTAAGAGATATGATGAAGAGTACGAAGGATGGTTAGGCGTATAATTACGGCCTAATACATCGAGCATAGTAGCTAATAACTACATAGCTCACAACAGAAGTTTTCTTCTGAAGAAATAATCCTTTCGCGAGAATGGATTTTTTTTTGCCCTATATTGAAATATCATTTCACAGAATTATTTAAAGATGGAGGTTGGCTTTTTTAGCTAATAACTGCTCTACAGTTTCTACTCTGTCTTCATCTGGTACGCAGCAGTCTACAGGACAGACGGCAGCACATTGTGGCTCTTCGTGGAAGCCTTGACACTCAGTACACTTATCTGGAGATATGTAGTAATAGTCATCTTCTACGGGCTTCTGTGGCGCCTTAGCATCGACCATAATACCTTTCTCAAGTTTAAACATGCCTTCTATAGAAGTCCCATCATTAATAGACCATTCTACACCACCTTCGTATATAGCAGTATTAGGGCATTCAGGCTCGCAAGCTCCGCAGTTAATGCATTCGTCTGTAATTATAATAGCCATGAGTAACTGAGTATTTTATTTTTGGATTTTTATACTGTGTATTAATGATAATATCACATAAAGGATAACTGCGAGAGGCATCGATAGTTTAAAATTATAAATAGTCAAGAACACAAAGGTGATCAATGACACAAGTATGAAGAGTTTATAACCTTGATTAATACCGATCTGCTTGAATGAGAACATCCTGATCCTGCTTAGATTTAACATCATAAGTACAGCGGGTATAAGAATATATACAGAAGGTGTTTCTATTGCCGACTGGACAAATTCACTACCAAACTCTACACCTATAAATATTCCAATTATAAAAAAAGCACTCGCCGGTGTAGGTAGACCAATAAAATGCGTCGTACTTGGCCTAAGATTAAATAACGCTAATCTTAAAGTGCTGCCTATAAGAATGAAAAATGCAGGTATGTAGAAGAACCATCTATCACTCGGCACCAATTGCGTATATAGATATGCGGGAGCAAGACCAAAACTTACAAGATCAGCAAATGAATCTAACTCGGCTCCTAATCTAGATTGTACTTTTAGTATTCTTGCGGCTAATCCATCTATAACATCGAAGAACATACCTAATAAAAGCATAATAGAACTCATATGTAAATCATCCATCAATATAGCCGAGAAGCCACAACACAGGTTCATCAGTGTAAAAATTGAAGGAATTTTTGTTCTTAGATTCAAATGCACCTAAATGAGTTATTAAAACATTAAATTATAACTTTACACCATAACTTATGCGATAATTATCGTATAATCTGTGGCATGAAGACTTAAATCGTCTTTTAGACCATAAATATATTTAATTCTAAGCAAACATTTCATCCAAAGTATTATGAGAAATATGATACATAGAGTACTTACAATCTTCATTATATCTACACTTCTTACATCTTGTGCTCGTAATCCTGTTACAGGTAAGAAGGAGTTTATGCTCATGTCAGAGAGCCAAGAGGCTGCTATGGGTAAGCAAGCTGATCCATCCATTATTGCACAATATGGGTTATACGACGATCAGAACCTGCAAAAATTTATTAATACCAAAGGGAAATCTATGGGAGCAATCTCTCATAGGCCTGATTTGGAATACAGTTTTAGATTATTGGATAGTCCGGTTGTGAATGCATTTGCAGTACCAGGTGGTTATGTGTATTTCACAAGGGGTATTATGGCTCACTTTAATAATGAAGCAGAATTCATGGGTGTACTCGGACATGAGATAGGGCATATTACAGCAAGGCACTCTGCTAAGCAGCAGACTCAGCAGATGCTAGGTCAGTTTGGATTTATGGCCGGTGTTATTGCAAGCGAAAAATTTAGAGAATTCGCCAATGAGGCCAGTCAAGGATTAGGACTACTATTTCTCAAGTTTGGCAGAGATCACGAAAGTCAGTCTGATATGTTAGGTGTAGAATATTCTACTGCAGTGGGTTATGATAGTCATGAGATGGCAGATTTCTTCAATACCTTAAAAAGGCTACAAGGAGACTCCGGCCAATCAATACCAAGCTTTTTATCTACGCATCCTGACCCAGGAAATAGATTTAGCAGAGTACATGAATTATCCGAGGAAGCACAGAAAGGCCTTAACAGATCAACACTGAAAGTGAGAAGAAGAGAATATCTACAGATGATTAATGGCATTGTATATGGAGAAGATCCGAGACAAGGCTTTACGGATAATAGCACTTTCTATCACCCTCAACTGTTATTTCAATTTCCATACCCTCAAGGGTGGAAGTTATATAACTCGCCGGCACAAGTACAGATAGCACCAAGTGATGGTAAGGCATTAATGATTTTCACATTATCACAAGAACAATCATTAGAAGCAGCAGCACAAGCTACAGTTAAGCAGCACAGCCTCACAGTTGTAGAATCTGCTCAGACGACAGTTAATGGTTTTCCAGCTATTGCAATGGTATCGGATCAGATTCCTGACCCTGCTCAGCAGCAACAAGGTGGTCAAGCAGCTCCTGTAACAAGATTGTTGAGTTATTTTATTAAGTATAATAATATGATATACTTATTTCATGGGATCACTGCTAAGACAGACTTCAGTAAGTACTCTAATAATTTCAAGAGAACTATGAGTAACTTCAATAAGCTTACAGATCAATCAAAGATCAATGTACAGCCGACGAGAATAGATATACAGACGATACCACAGAATGGAACATTGAAGCAAGCCCTAAAGTCATTAGGGGCACATAATAATGATATGAATGAGTTGTCTATTATAAATGGAATGATGCTTACCGATCAAGTGAAGAAAGGAGATCTGCTTAAGTTATTTACGCAATCTGTAAATGTGAAATCAGCAAATAATACCAATACCAATACCAATAAAAATACTAATACACCTACCAAGGCAACAAAAGGAAAAAAAGATACTAAGAAAAAACCTAAAAGACCTGCCCGTATAGGAGGATAACAGTTAAATGATTTATTAAAATGCTTTATATTTTGTGCCACAGTGCCAAAGTATAAAGCATTTTTTGTTTGCGGATATATCGACTAAGCTATAGGCTAATTGGTGATATCAGAGTATCTATTTTATTGAAGCCGCATTGATGGTGTTATGAGAAGCATCGTGTACAGCTTTGCCATTTTGGATTATTATCATCTGAGGAGACTCATGTCTCACTTCTAGCTTGTCAGCGATATAGTTAGATACACTTCGGAATGCTATAAGATCCAAAAAATAGAAATTTGTAGCGTCTACATCCATAGAATCGATATCTCTTTGGAAGCCTTTTAATACCATCTTACTTATGCCACAGCTCGTACTGTGCTTAAATATGACAACTTGCTTTGAGTGAGATAATTCTATTATTGCATCTACTTGCTCCACGGTATCTAATGTAATCCAATCCACTTTTTTATTTTTTTAATTAAATAAAAAAATGGCTGAATCATAATTATGAGACAGCCATTATAAGTTATATTTTATATTCTAAAGCTTACTTATAGAAACTTGCTTTTCTAAATTGCTTTACTAATAAGTAATAAAACATGGCTCTGTACTTATTACGGTTAGATTTGCCAAATTGTTTAACAACTTCAGCAATTCCTTCGTCTAATTTAGGTGTGTCTTTTAATCCTAACTTCTTGATTAAGAAATTTTTTCTTACTCTATCAAGTTCTGCAGGGTCACCTGAAGAAACTTTAGATGCATCTTTGTTGTAGATAGATGGTCCACATCCTTTAGCTACTTTAGTCAAAAGAGCTTTGTCAAATTTGATCTTTAACTTGCCAAATTCTTTTTCATAAGTATCAAGACATTCTTGAAATTTACTCATAATCATATTTTTAGTGAGGGTAATAATTTACACTAATATATGTAGTATTATTAAAATATAAAATCAATCTGTTAGTTATGTTTGTGAAGGCGATCATTGCATACACAAACGAGAAGTAAAGACAGCTTGTCATTATTATTTTCAATAAAATACAGAGCCTTTTTAATTCGTCAAAATGAATAAGTGAGATTAACCAATTCACTTTTTTTTCATCCCGATCGAGGAACGAGCAGAGGGATCTCCATAATTATATTTCTGCAGTCAATTATAAAAGAGAACTACTAGGTTATCTGAAGATTTCTCGACAAGCTCGAAATGAAAAAATGAAAAAAAATTACAACGTCTTCAAATATTCAATAACAGCCATTCTATCCGTATCAGATAATTTATCGCCGAATAGGTGGCCAGTATTTTTATATCCTTCTAAGGTTGTATCATAAGTTTCGTTGTCCTCTTTAGATTCTGGAGTCTGATAATTCCATCCAAGGACATCATAATTATAATCATAAGAATCGAATGATCGCTTCCAGTACTGTGGTCTAAGCTTGCTGTTAAGTAGTGCCTCTACTGTAGGTACAGATCCATTGTGTAAGTATGGTGCCGATGCCCATATACCGTCGAGAGGTTGCGCTACATAGCCATCTTCTATAACGAGTTTTCCGCCATTCTGAGATTGTGAAAACCAACTCTCAGAATACCAATCTATAAATGAACGATATGTCCCTTTTGTATATGCGTGAGATAATGAAGGGTCAGTACCGACTGTCTCAAGAGATACGAGATAGTTAGGGTACTCTCCGTCCTTACCATAAGTGCCATGACAACCAGAGCAGTTTTCATTGAAGATTACTTTGCCTTTAGAGGCCTTGTTTTGATCTATTGCTTCTGGGTAGGCAGGTGCTTCTAAAGTATTGATCCATGCAAGTACGTCAGGGAAATTTTTGTCGATCGTCCTTGCTTCGCTTGTATCTTTCATCGTGAGGATAGAGGATGCCATTAGAAACTTAGAGAAATCACCTCTGCCTATAGCAGTGTAGAACATTGCATTCTTTTTCTTAAGTACCCACCATGGTGGGACATCTGTAGGTATAGTTACATCTGGTATAGTAAGTGCAGGCTCATCCCTCCATTCTAATGTTACGGGATCTCTGTGGGCGACGAGGACAGCAGTTAGCTTATCGGCTGGATTGACACCTCTCGTCTGAGTTATTACTTCTGGATTAATGGCTTTCGTCGCTTTAGCAAATTGGTTGTATTTATTCCACTCTTTAGAGTCAGCACCATACTTAGCTTTGATAGTCATACTAAGAAAGTTGGTCGCTGGAGCGAGATTGTAAGTGTAATTAAATGTTGAATTACCTAAGCCTAGAACATACTCTCCATTGAGATAATCACCATGACACGAAAGACAGTTAGGAGCAACCATCTCTATAGAATCTTTTAATATATGCGTGAACTGAGGCGGAAGATTATGATTCTGCGGAGCTCTACCCAATTGGATAGAAGTACTGTCTCCTTGGGATGAAAAAAATGAGACGGGTATTCCTGAGCTCACATAATCTCCGTTCAGTAAATAGTCGTACCCAGCTGCTGCATCTCCAGCTCTTTGAGCCGATGGCGCAATATGTTTTTTCTTAGGATCTCCAGCTGCTCGTATGCATAGTAAGGTGGTGGCGGCAAGTATGACGGTGACTATAATCTTATTCATATGAATGTTAACTTAGTTTGGAGCTTAATAATTTCAATATTTGTAGTTTAGACAAGAATAGTTGCATTAATTAAACCTTAATGAATTATCATAGTCTAAGATCAAGTACTAAATATGTATAACTTACATATAGTTTACATGAAAATCACATTTTAGAGAAATTAAGATATGAAATACTTAGCCTTAATCATTATAGCGGCCTTATCCACTAACATTCTATTATCACAGAATAACTCAGGTGAGATCGTTTATGAAGATAAGATAAATCTACATAGAAATCTACCTCCAGAGATGGAAGCGATGAAAGATAGAATTCCAGAATTCAGAGAGTCAAAGAAGATATTATATTTCAATTCTGAAGAGGCCTTATATATCAATAAGCCTAAAGATGAGAAAGAGATCAAAGAGCAGCAAGAGTTTAGAGGTGAGGGTAGAAGAGGACGTAGAGGTGGAAGATTTGGACGTAGCGGAAATAATAAATATTATAGAAGTATTAAAGATGGAGAATCTGTAGATTTTAGAAGTTTGTTTGGTAAAGATTTTCTAATAGAAGGTAAGCGAGAGCCACTCAAGTGGAAAATCACTGGTGATCAAAAGCAAGTGGGTTCTTACTTATGTCAAAAAGCGATATTCCAAGATAGTACACAGAATATAGTTGTATGGTTTACGCCCATGATACCCGTATCCTCTGGTCCCGATAGTTACTTTGGGTTGCCTGGTATGATACTACATATGGATTTTGATGATGGATTGCGCCAGATCACTGCCACTGATATCTCTCTTAAAGCATTAGAAGCTGATGTAATAACTAAGCCATCAGATGGTAAGAAAGTAACAGAAGAAGAGTTTAAGAAAATGAGAGAAGAAAAATTGAAAGAGATGGAAGAAGAGTATGGTGGAAAGGGTGGAGGACGTCGTTTTCGTATTGGTAGATAATTCTCATCGAGGAATGAAAATAAGCTTAAACGATACATTCAGCAATCCATTTAAAGTATGAGAAATTTTGTCTTTTCACTCTTAAGTTTAATGCTTTCTATAGGTGCTGTAGCTCAATCTAATATTGACCTAAGTGGCCAGGTTATAGGCGCCGAAGAGGATTTACTTATGAGTGCAACAGTAGTGTTGTTGTCCGCAGAGGATTCTACATTAGTAAGCTTTAGCCTCACCGATGCTGAAGGACGTTTCATTATTAAGGATCTTTCATATGGGGATTATGTTATGCAGGTAACTTACTTAGGATACCAGCAATACTCTAATCCTTTGATAGTTGATGGAGATTTAGAACCAGATATGGGAACTATAAAACTTCTACAAGCCAATACATCACTCGAGCAAGTTGAGATAAAGGGAGAACACGTTCCGATAGTCGTTAAGAAGGATACTTTAGAATATAATGCAGCGGCATTTCAGACACAACCTAATGAGGTCGTTGAAGATTTATTAAGAAAACTTCCTGGAGTAGAAGTCGATAATGACGGAACGATAACTGCACAGGGTGAAGAAGTCCAATCTGTAACTGTGGACGGTAAGATGTTCTTTGGTGATGATCCTACGATAGCAACTAAGAACCTGCCAGCTGATGCGATAGATAAGGTACAGATATTCGATAAGAAATCTGATATGGCAGAATTCTCTGGTATGGATGATGGAGAAAGAGAAAAAACGATCAACCTCGAACTTAAAGAAGATAGACGCAAAGGCCAATTTGGAAATGTAGAAGCAGGATATGGTACAGACGACAGATATAGAGGTCGATTATCGCTTAATAGGTTCTCTAGTAATACTCAGATATCAGCGATAGGCAATTTCAATAATGTCAATGAGCAAGGCTTCTCGTCATCAGACTATGTAAGCTTTATGCAAGGTATGGGCTTCCGGAATAGAGGAGGCAATGGACTATCGTTAGGTGATGGCTTAAGCAACGGATTTGTAACAACGAATGCTGGAGGTCTTAATATCAATCATGATTTTTCTTCTAAGGTAGAGATGTCAGTAAGTTACTTTCTTAATGATATCAGTAATGACCTCAGTAGTATAGTGACAAGAGAAAACTTCGGCGAGAGAAGCAATTACTTTGACAATGCATTCTCATCAGAAGAGAACCAATCTACTAATCATAGAATTAATACTGAAGTAGAAATAGAACTTGATTCATCCCAGGATATTAAACTACGAGCTAATGCAGTTATCAATAATGGAAACTCACATTACGAGGGGATGACGGAACGATTAGATAATAATAAGACTATACAGAATGGCAGTACTCAGTTATATAATAGAGATGGTAGTAGCTTCGATCTGTCTGGTAGGTTAAATTATAGAAAGAAATTCGGTACTACTAAGAAGAGAATATTGAGTCTCCAAGCTAGCCTGAATAATAGTACAAGTGATACCGATGGAGTGCTTAATTCAGTCAATACTTTTTTTGACAATAGTCAGATGACACAGTTGATTAATGATATAGCGCAGCTTCAGATGCAAGCGGATAATGACAATAACTACAGGATAGAAGCTTCATATGTAGAACCCCTGAAGTCAAATACTTTTCTCGAATTAAAATACATCAGACAGGATTACAATAGTGAGCTAGAGCGTGAGGTATTAGATGATATAATGGGAGGCACATTTCCTAATGATGATCTCAGTAATCATTATCAAAGAGATTACTTCTATGACAGAGGCGCATTAATATGGCATCTTAATGCCGATAAGTCAAGCCTCAGTGTAGAAGGTGCAGTACAGAACTCTGTATTAAAAGGAGATATCATTTCTGAAAATATTCAGATAGAGAATAATATTTTTAGATTTCTGCCAAGAGTGAATCTTAGGCATGAATTAGGCCAGTCTCAGAACATAAGGCTAAGATACTCTACAAGTGTTAATGAGCCATCTATGACTCAGCTACAGCCTGTACCTGACAACTCAGATCCTATTAATGTATATGTAGGGAATCCTAATTTAGTCCCCGAATATAATCATACCCTTAGGTTGAATTATATGAATTATGATCAGTTTTCTTTCAGGTCATTTTTTGCATTTATTAATGCCAGATACACGAAGAATAATATCACTAATCAGACGACTATTGATAATGACTTCAAGCAAATTACGCAACCAGTAAATGTCGATCATGACTTTACTGTATCAGGTAACTTAAACTTCAGCACGCCACTCAAGTTTCTTAAGACAAGATTGCATTTAGGTAGCCGATTATCTTATCAGAATAGTATCTTATTTATCAACGCATTAGAGAATAATAGAGATAGATATACAAGCAGAGTTAATGCCAGAATTGAAAACAGAAAAAAATCAATAGTAGACTGGGAGATAGGAGGGACGTATTCTTACAATGTTACCTTATTTAGCAAAAGCGATAGAGATCAGAATTTTTCTAATAAAAGTCTCTTTGCAGATGTAAGCTATAATATTAAGAAGTCTATGTCTATAAGTACGTCATTAAATGTTGATTTTTACAGTGAAGAACAATTTGGGGAAGCGATGACTGTCCCAATCTGGAAAGCGAGTTTATCAAAATATCTTCTAGCAGATCAAATGTTAGAAGTTAGACTTTCGGTTTTTGATATACTGGATCAGAACATTGGTATATCAAGAACTAACGGTCTCAACTTTATAGAAAATAGCGAGATCCAATCCCTCGGACAGTATGTGATGTGCTCTGTCATATATGCTATAAGAAACGGAGGGTCTTCTGATGATAGAAAGGGACCAAGACCTATGATTTTCAGAGGATAGGTTATATCTCTATAAAATGACCAATTGCAGTCGTTCCTTACGGTGATTTCCGGAACACTTTCTCTTTTACAATCGTTATACTGTCACGATAGTAATCTTATTATGTCAAGTAATAGACATATTAAGATTATTTATATCTTTATAGGATTAATTAGCAGGGTGTTACATCTGAGAATTTTTACAAATTTGGATTTATGAAAAAAATATTTACATTATTATTGGTATGTTTTTTTGTTTCTACAATTATTTCCCAAGAAACGATTGCAAGAACATGGAATGAGCAAATACTATTTGGAATTAGAAACGACTTCGCAAGGCCAACAGTGCATGCTCGTAATCTATTTCACACATCTATGGCTATGTACGATATATGGGCCGTCCATGATGAAGTGGCTGAGCCTTTTTTCTTAGGTAAAGAAGTAGGTGGTTTTGTCTCGCCATTCGAAGGTATTCCTCCATCTGATAATAAGGAAGAAGATATAGATGAAGCTATTAGCTTCGCAATGTACAGATTGATGCTTAACAGATTTAGTAGTTCTCCAGGGAGAGGATTGATTATATCTAGTATCAATAACCTAATGCAAGAGTTAGGATATAATATAAGTAATAGAAGTACTAATTACAGAAGCGGAGATCCTGCAGCATTAGGTAATTATATTGCGGATCAGATAATCGAGTTTGGTTTTCAAGACAGATCTTGGCAGCAGGGTAATTATTCTAATAAAGTCTACGAACCTGTCAATGATCCATTAATTATAGAGATTCCGGGTTCTTCAGATGTCATGGATCCTAACAGATGGCAACCATTGACATTAGAACTATTTATAGATCAGGCAGGTAATCCTATTCCATTTAATACACCACAGTTCTTAGGCGCTGAGTGGGGTCAGGTAGAACCTTTTGCGTTAAGCGAAGATGATCTGACTATATACAACAGAGATGCATTTGATTATTACGTATATCATGATCCAGGCCCACCACCACTTTTATCCCTGACAGAAAATGATGCTGAATCACAAGCTTACAAGTGGGGCTTTGCTTTAGTGGCTATCTGGGGTTCTCACTTAGATGCATCTGATCCTACAATGATAGACGCTTCTCCACGAGGTATAGGTAACATACCAGAGCTTCCAGATGACATTGCTGATTTTCCAGCTTTCTATGATTTGATCGAAGGAGGTGATGCAAGTCAAGGAAGGACAACTAACCCTGTAACGGGTCAGGAATACGAGCCCAATATGGTAAAGCGTGGTGATTATGCAAGAATATTAGCAGAATTCTGGGCTGATGGTCCTGATTCTGAGACGCCCCCTGGGCATTGGTTTACATTATTGAATGATGTAAACGATCACCCGATGTCTACAAGAAAATATAGAGGTCAGGGAGAAGATATAGATGAGTTAGAGTGGGTTATTAAAGGTTACTTTATGATGGGAGGTGCAATGCATGATTGTGCTATTTCTGCATGGGGGATTAAAGGATGGTATGATTACTTAAGGCCTGTATCTGCGATCAGATATATGGCAGATCAAGGTCAAAGTTCTGATCCATCACAACCCAGTTTTGATATAAAAGGACTTCCACTAATCCCTAACTATATAGAAGTTGTCTTAGCAGATGATGCATTAGAGGGAGAAAATGGTGAGAACATTGGTAAAATAAAATTGTACACCTGGAAAGGACCTGATTTTATAATCGAGCCAGAGACAGATGTTGCAGGTGTAGATTGGATCTTAGCAGAAGAATGGTGGCCTTATCAGCGACCATCGTTTGTGACACCTCCATTTGCAGGATACGTATCTGGTCACTCTACATTCTCAAGAGCGGCAGCAGAAGTACTCACTTACTTTACTGGTGATGAGTATTTTCCTGGTGGTGTAGGAGTATTCGAATGTCCAAGAAATGAGTTTCTTGTATTTGAAGATGGTCCTTCGGAAAACATAGAATTGCAATGGGCGACTTATAGAGATGCATCAGATCAGTGTAGTTTGAGTAGAATCTGGGGAGGTATACATCCTCCAGCTGATGATATACCAGGCAGAATGATTGGTATAGAAGTAGCAGAGGATGTGATAGCGAAGGCAGAGACATTCTTCTTCGTAGATGCTGATAATGATGGGTTCTATAATTATCAAGATTGTGACGATAGCGATCCACTCATAAATCCAGATATGCCAGAAGTATGTGATGGGATAGATAATGATTGTGCAGGTGGTATTGATAATGACTTACCGGTTATTACATATTATCTCGATGCGGATGATGATGGATATGGTGATTTTGCATTTCCATTAGATACATGTCTATCTACTCCGCCAGCTAAGTATGTAGAAAACTCGATGGATTGTAATGATGGGGTAGGGAATATTAATCCTGATATCGTAGAGACTTGTGATGCTATAGATAATAATTGTGATGGACGAGCTGACGAGGGATTACCTAAGAACAGATATTATTTTGATTTTGATAATGACGGCTTTGGAGATAGTAATGTATTTGCAGATACATGTATAGGCGTGCCTCCAGTAGGATTTGTTATCAATGCTGATGACTGTAATGATAATCTGTCAGATATTAATCCTACTAAGTCAGAAGTTTGTGATGGAATAGATAACAACTGTGATGGGTTATCGGATGAAGGCTTACCTGTAAGCAGATATTATTTTGATTTTGATAATGATGGCTTTGGAGATAGTAATGTATTCGCAGATACATGTATAGGTGTACCTCCAGTAGGTTTTGTTATCAATGCTGATGATTGTAATGATGATGATAGTAATATTAATCCAACTATTGCAGAGATCGCTGATAACGGCATTGATGAAGATTGTTCAGGAGTAGATTTATACAAAGCGTCTAAAGTGTTCCCTAATCCATTTAGCGATAGGATAGAAATACATCTTGATTTTGATCAAGAAGTTACAGCTCGTATCATTGATAGGTTAGGTAGAGTTGTGTATACTCAAGAGGGTACCATTAGTGATAATGTATTCTTCTTTAATACATTAGATATGGCGCAAGGTATCTATTACCTTCAAGTTATTGATAGTGATAATGAAGAATTGTACACAGAAAAAATTCTGAAAATATAGATTGAGATAACTCAATAGAAAGACTATAGTATATTTGAATTCCCTAAGCTCTTTATTAGTTTAGGGAATTCTTCGTTATACCAATAATGGTTGTTGATTTTGCATGCATAAGAAAAAGAAAATTCGATTTATTATAAATCCAGTTTCTGGAGCGAATAGATCGGAAAATAGAGAGAAAATTATCCGTGATCACTTAGATCATGATCAGTATGATTACGATTGTATCTATACTGAGAGACGAGGCCATGCAGCCGAGCTATCAGCAGAAGCAGCAGCACTGCACTATGATGTAGTCGTAGCATGCGGAGGTGATGGTACTGTCAATGAAGTTGCTAAGGGGATTAAAGGATCTGACACGGTGCTCGGTATCTTACCTGGAGGTTCTGGTAATGGATTCGCCATGTATATAGGCATGGGCAGAAACACTGCACGAGCTGTCAAGAAGTTGAATAATGCAACGGTTAAAACTATAGATACGTGCTACGTCAATGATATATTTTTTATCAATCTTGCAGGGATAGGCTTCGATGCACTTATAGCATATAAGGCAGAAAACGAGGAGAAGCGAGGATTGCAGATGTATGTCAATCTTGTAGGCAAAGAGATGGCTAAATTTAAGGCAGAAGAATTTAAAGTCATATTTGATGGTAAGACTATAGAGGGGGCATTTACAACTGTAGCTGTCGCTAATGCGCCTATGTATGGTTATAATTTTACTGTAGCGCCATTAGCAGATCTATCAGATGGCTTGTTTGATGTCGTTTTTATGAAAGAAGCGGGTCTTTTTAAGACTTTAAGTACATCGCTGCGTATGCTGAATAAGACACTAGATAAGAGCTCCCTCGTCGAGGTCAGAAAGGCTAAGGAAGTCACCGTGATCTCTAAGAAACCATATTACTTTCATGTCGATGGTGAGAGTATGGAATTTAAGGATACGCTCAATTTTAGAATGGATCCATTGTCGCTTAGAGTGTTGTTTCCAGTTAAGTAGTACCGTATTGTACAAATCCTTATTGTTATAACATAACGAGTATAATAAGCTTTTCATATCTTAGACTTCTGAACTAAAACCCTGTAGGATGTATAGCCTTAGATCATTAAACTTAATGTCTTGTATTGTCGTTGTATTATCAGCATTAAGCTGCACTTCTGATAAATCAGTAGAGCGATCCTATCCAGAAGATACCTCCACTATAAAGATGTTGCAATCCATATCTTCAGAGACTTCTGGCATAAGATTTAGTAATAATATAACTGAGACGAGATCACATAACCTTGTTTCATTTGAGGGTTTTAGCCAAGGCGCAGGAGTAGCCATTCTCGATATAGATAATGATGGTTTTCAAGATATATTTTTCTCTTCTAATATGGAAGGAGACAGGTTATACAAGAACAATGGTGATATGACATTTGAAGATGTCACACGATCTTCTGGTATAAAAGCTCAAAATTGGTCTACTGGAGCTATTGTAGTAGATATCAATAATGATGGATATGATGATATATATGTCTGTAAGTTTCTCTACGACGAGCCAGTGAGAAGAACTAATATGTTCTATATTAATAACGGTAAAGGACAGTTTTCAGATAAGGCACATGAGATGGGATTAGACGACACAGGGTATTCTATATCGGCTAATTTCTTAGATTATGATAACGATGGTGATCTGGATATGTACCTTGCTAATCAACCTCCTAATAGCCTTAGTGCAAAAAAACCACTTAAGAATAAGATAGATTACTCCTATACAGATAAGCTGTATAGAAATGACAACGGTAAATTTGTTGATGTAACTGAACCAAGTGGTATTACAAATTATAACTACTCACTGAGTATATCTGCGTTGGATTATAATAAAGATGGATGGACTGATATATACGTCGCTTGTGACTATGAGGAACCTGATAAATTCTATAGAAATAATGGTAACGGTACCTTTACGGATGTCGCTCATGCAGCCTTGAAGCATATTAGTAATTTTAGTATGGGTGCTGACGTAGCAGATATAGATAATGATGGTAATTCGGATATATATGTTGTCGATATGGTCGCTGAAGATAATTTCAGACAGAAGACCAATATGAGTAGCATGAATCCCGAAAAATTCTTTAACCTCGCCAATAATGGTTATCACTATCAATACATGTATAACTCTCTACAGCATAATAATGAAGATGGTACATTCAGTGAGATAGCTCAGTTATCAGGTATATCTAACACTGATTGGAGTTGGTCTCCATTATTTATAGATCTTGATAATGATTCTTATAAGGACCTAATAGTGACCAATGGCTTGATAAAAGACATAAGAAATAAAGACTATGCTAATTGGAGAAAAAAGTTCTTAAAAGAAAAATTGAAAGAAGCTGAAAAGACAGCAAGTAAATCATTAAGAGTAGATCCTTTAGAGTTAAGTAGCAAAGCTAAAAGTGTGAAAATCTCAAACTACGTATATCGGAATAACGGTGACTTGACATTCGAAAAGCAGAATACCAACTGGGGTATCGATAATAAAACGTGGTCACATGGTTCTGCATATGCAGATTTTGATAATGATGGCGACTTAGATATAGTTATTAATAATATGAGTCAGCCAGCGGACCTCTACCAGAACATGTCTAATGATAATGGACTATATAATTACATAGCGATCAATCTTAAAGGAGATAATAATAACCGTAATGCAATCAATGCCAGAATAATCTTGAAGTATGGAGATGATGAGCAGCAAGTAACTGAATATACGCCTTACAGAGGATATATGTCTACATCTCAGCGTATTGCGCATTTCGGACTGGGTAAAGCTGAGACGATCACAGAACTCATTGTTAAGTGGAATGATGGTACCGAGACGATACTCAACAATGTAGCGGCTAATCAGACAATGACAGTCGATAAATCTAATACGACATCTGGAAAGAAAAATTCTAAAACTAAAAAATTATTTACAGCAGTTATTGCCAGTAACTTAGTGCATAAAGAAAATGATTACGACGATTATGCTAAAGAGATTCTATTACCTTATCGCCCGTCTACCTTAGGTCCTATTATGGCATCTGGAGATGTCAATAAAGATGGTATAGAAGACTTCTACTTAGGCGGTTCTGCAGGTGTAGCAGGACAATTAGTAACTAATAATGGCAGCTCACAATTATCAGCTGACAACCGCATGTTCGCTAAGGACGCAGGCTACGAAGATGGTGGTGCCTTATTCTATGACTATGATAGCGATGGTGACTTAGATTTATATGTAGCCAGTGGAGGTAACGAATATGCGGCAAATAGTAATCGATATAAAGACAGACTATACGCTAATGACGGCAGCGGTGGCTTCAGATACGTTAATGCATTGCCAGCCATCACTGTAAGTACTGCTTCAGTATGTCCTTTAGATTATGATGGCGATGGCGATATGGATTTATTTGTAGGTGGTAGACAAGTGCCAGGGCAATACGGTAGGGCCCCTCAAAGCTTTCTACTTGAGTACAATAATGGTAAGTATAAAGATGTCACTGAAAGTAAAGCGCCTCAACTCAAGGACTTAGGTATGGTTACAACTGCTAAGAATGCAGATATTAATGGTGACGGAACCTCTGAGCTTCTAATTGCGGGAGAATGGATGCCTATTATCGTCATGGGTTATGATAAAAAAGGACTAACAGATGTCACCGATCAGGTGAGTTTACCTAAGCTTAATGGCTGGTGGAATACCATAGAAATCGCAGATGTTGATAATGATGGAGATCAAGATATCATCGCCGGTAATCTTGGTTATAATATAAAATATAAAGCGACTGAAGCAGAGCCATTTAAGATGTATGTGGATGATTTTGATGGCAATGGTACTAATGATGTCTACTTAGGATATTATGAAAACGGACAATGTTATCCTGTAAGAGGTAAGCAATGCTCTTCTCAGCAGATGCCTTTTGTCAGCGAAAAATTTGAGACTTACAATGATTTTGGATTAGCCACAATAGACAAAGTATTAGAAGATCATATCACTGATAATACTCTGGTACTATCAGTACAGACATTTGCTAATTCAGTGTTCAGAAACTCAGGTTCTGGATTTGAGCAAATTGCATTACCTAATCAAGCTCAGATATCACCCGTATACGGTATTGCTGTAGACGACTTCAATAATGATGGCAAGACAGATATGTTTCTGGCAGGTAATATGTATCAGCGAGAAGTAGAGACAACACGTAGTGATGGTGGTAAAGGCTGTATGCTTACTATGAATAGTGAAGGTGGCTTTACGATCAACAATTCTTACAGTACAGGTATCTCAGCCGACAAAGATGTAAGATCAGTGGCTTTACTAAAAGGACCTAAGAATAACTTACTCGTTATCGCTAATAATGATGCACCAGTACAAGTGTATGAGTACGATTAAGAGATAGCTTAATGTGGAAGCGATATGCATTCCTTGGCATATTCGGAAGTATGTTATAGATATGGCTTTTAGCCTTTAGTAATAAAACATCTGCCAAATAGATTGTTGTTTCTTGCTATGCTTATGCCATCATTTCTGTTACTCAAATCTTAAGTTAGAATACTGTAGATCACGAAGCCTTCCTTTTTTAATTATAATGTCTATAATGGCTTCGCATATAACGGAGCGGTTTCGTTGTCTGCCACTTTCATATTCAGTAATATTTCTAAATCGATCAGTAAGTTGTTGCACCTTCTTATCCCTGAGTATATCTCCTTCTATTTCTATACTATGAATACAGGGTACTCCCTCAGTAGGAAAGAATATTTTCAATGTGACAATTGATTTGTGACCTTTATCTAATCTTAGCTTCTTTACGGTACTTATTAATGACTCCTCTATAGCTTCAGAATCTATTGACTTGATGAGCGGAGGCGTCTCTACGACTTTAAATATTTCGAGGCCTGCGAAGTGTTCTCTGCAGTCTTCTTGTGTTCGTGGTTCTTGTTCTGTAACAACCTTTTCTTGACAGAATATACTTGTCGTAAATAGTAAGAAGAAGATTTGAAGTATAGTTTTAGATGATTTCATATGTAGTTAATATTCAGATATTTATATTCATTTCCTCCTCGGTATCAATGTCTTAGGATATACAACGACACTTTCATTCCCTTCTTTGTTTACGGCTGCTACGCCGAATAAGTAATTGTCTATAACGATATTCTTAAGAGTAACATTAGTATTTGTGCCGACCCATCTTGAATATTCCCACTGTGGAGAAGTAGTATTTCTCCAGTAGACTTTATAGCCTAATAAGTTGGGGTCATCGACTGGATCCCAACGTAACTGTGTGGAAGGCTTGACGGCTCCACCTATCATAACGAGCTCTGGTGGAGTAGGGGCCCATGCGATACTTGCCAGTGTAATAGCATTAACAGAAGTCAGCTGTGCAGCGTATTGGAAGTCTACGCCTGAGATGACATCACCATAGTCGATGCCATCTTCAGTTCTTATATCTTGATGTTGCATATCATAGTTTTCATGTGTCTCCATAATTCTGACTCCTGGAAATCCTTCATCATTAAACGGTCGATGATGTCCGCCTCTACCAAATCTATCTAACCTATATATCATGACTGCATCGAGATTAGTCATATACTTATCGGTTATCGCATCTACGTATCTTGCAAGTTGGCGTGATGGTCCATCGACTTCGCCACCATAGAATCTATTCCATATTAGTTCTCGATCATCAGGATTAGGAGGTATAGGCTCAGAGAACACTCTGAACGTTGTATTATCTATGACACCATCGATGCCGTGGATGTTGCCTATCATATCATTATTAAGTACGCCTATAATATTCCAGCCTTGGGCTTTGGCGTCTGCAGCTAAGAATTTTCCACCGAATAGGCCTTGCTCTTCTCCTGATAATCCTAAGAATATGATGCTCATCGGAAACTCATATTCTGATAATACTCTTGCGGCTTCCATGACGCCGGCCATACCTGATGCGTTATCATTAGCACCTGGAGAATCAGATGTGCCATCAAGAGGGTCAGAGACACGAGAGTCGATATCGCCAGACATGATTATGTATCTATTAGGGTAGAGGCTTCCTCTCTTTATAGCCATCACATTAACTATCCACGTATCATCTGGTATTCTTCTAGATACTCCAGCTTTGACTTCCCCCTTGTGATAGCTGACTTCGAGGCATTCACCACAAGCTTCTGATATAGATTCGAATTCTGATTTTATCCATCGCCTGGCGGCACCTATACCTCTGGTATCTGATACTGTATCTGATAGAGTATGTCTGGTCCCGAATGAGACTAACTTTTCTATATCTGATTGTATCCTGTCGGCAGATATTTTCTCTACGATGTCACTCAGCCTACTGTCATGTTGCATAGGTGCTGACTGCTGAGAATTTAGGAATAATGGTATGATGCTTAAGCATAAGGAAATGATGTAATTCATAATTATTAGTTGTAATAGCCTATGTGTGATACGGGTATATATGATGATTATTTAACATTTGATGTTTTTTGGTACGAATCTTGACCATTTGAAAATAAGTATTATGCAATACTTACTTAGAACCTTTAATACACTTTTCCTATCCCAAACTGCACTTGAGGCATTTTTTGTCTGTGTAAGTGATTGAAAATAAGTTATTTATATATTATAACCGCTTATTTTTAAAATTATTTTGATTAGAGAAATGTATAGAGGTATTAAATATTGCACTACTATTTCTATCAACAAAATATTTATTTCTGATGAGAACACTTTATTTAATCCTACTATTTATCTGGCTTATTATTGGATACTTTATCTGTAAAACCTACCTATGTGGCAATGTAGAATCTACAGAAAATTCTACTGCTCTAGCTGCACCTTCTAACGACGATTGTAATGTTAAGTTATTTTTTAGAGATACCATATCTAATCTTAATCTGATCTCAGATGATAATTTCCAATTTGAAAAATCTAATGACGCTTATCTTCCTTTAGCAGATGATCTCAAGATTCTTCTCGGAAATGTTGTAAGTCACCTTGGAGAGAATCCTAATTCGTTGATGCAAATAAAAGGCTACTACTTATCCAATGAAGATAATAATACAGAATATGATGACTTAGGTCTTGCAAGAGCAAGTATGGTCAAAGCTTACTTACTCGAGCAGGGAGCTAATTCTGATCAGCTCAGAACTATGGGAAAAATCGGTAATGTCAATTGTATGGAAGATGATACCTTGAAGAAAGGTATTGCAGTTGCCTTTGGTACTTCCAAGCAGTAATTTATTCATTAAAATATCATATTACTAATAATACCTTTTATATAAAATACCCTCACTATGTGTACACTTATACCATTAATACTATCCGCAATTGCTGGCTTATTAGGCTTTTTAGCAGGAGCAAGTAAGAAGTTTGATACTTCTGAATTTGATAGAAAAATTAAAAATCAAGAAGATTTAATTACATCTTATGAGCAGACAACTAAGTCAAAAGATGATGAGCTTAATAGCTTAAATAGACAGTTCTCTCAGCTCAACACTACTCATAATAATACAATATCAAAATTAAGAAATGCTGAACAAGCTTCAGTAACAGAAGTAGAAGTCATCAAAGAAGTTCCAGTAGAAATCATTAAAGAAGTCGAGGTAGAGGTGATCAAGGAAGTAGAGGTGATTAAACAAGTAGAAGTTATTAAAGAAGTGATTGTACCTAAGAATGTTGAAATCATTAAGCAAGTAGAAGTAAGTACTGAGGTGCCTTATGAAGTGATCAAAGAAGTAGAAGTCATTAAGGAAGTGGAAGTCATTAGAGAGGTCCCTGTCGAGACGATTAAGGAAGTCGAGGTTATAAGAGAAATAGAAGTGATTAAAGAAGTTATCGTCAATAATGAAGTAGAGGTGATTAAAGAGGTGGAAGTTATTAAGGAAGTTCCAGTAGAAGTAATCGTAGAGAAAGAGGTTATAAAAGAAGTAGAAGTCATTAAGGAAGTGATTAAAGAGGTAGAAGTGGAAGTTATAAGGGAAGTCCCTGTAGAGATTGTCAAAGAAGTAGAAGTCGTCAAGCAAATCGATATGGAGTCTCTTAAAGCTATGATCGACGGCATGGATACCGTTCAAGTATCTAAGACACTGGTAAATGAGACAAGGACAGAATTAGAAAGCTCTATCGTAGGTAGAAGAATTGATAATACTGATTCAGATAATGATGTATTATTTAGTGATAGTGATGATCTGAAAAAGATAGAGGGTATAGGTCCTAAGATAGAAAGCATTCTTAAAGATGCAGGGATTAATACTTATAATGAATTGTCTCAGAAGGATCCAGAAGATTTAAGAGAAATACTATTATCAGCTGGGAGTAGATACAAAATGCACAATCCTACTACTTGGCCACAGCAAGCTAAGTTTGCAAGTAAGGGGATGTGGGATGCATTAGAAGATATGCAAGACCAATTAAATGGAGGTGTATAACACCAACGTAAAAAAGAGCAAATATATAGTGCCAACGATAGAATAATATAAGGGCATAGAGAAAAGCCGCCATCTAATGGTGGCTTTTTTTGTGTTGCTATTATTCATTAGATTTACATAAGTAAGAAGGAGAATTCCTTATTTAGCAATCAGATTATTACCCAATTGATCTTAAATCAACGTGATCTCAGAACAGATAACATCACATAAAATATACAAAGGCGGTGCCCACGATATGTCAGCGATAGATGACAATAGTGTCGCTTTAGTTGCTACCTCGCCACCATATCCGATGATAGCGATGTGGGATGAGATTATGTCACTGCAGAACGGTGAGATAGGAGAAGCCCTCAAGAATGAGGATGGCAATAGGGCCTTTGAGTTAATGCATATAGAATTAGATGCTGTCTGGCGTGAGATAGATAGGATCCTTATGCCAGGTGGTTTTGCATGCATTAATATAGGAGATGCAACTAGAACAATAGGAAGTCAATTCCAGCTTTATCCTAATCATAGTAGAATTATCAATGCATTTGCAGAACTCGGTATTCCTAATCTGCCTAATGTGATATGGCGTAAGCAGACTAATGCACCTAACAAATTTATGGGCTCAGGGATGCTGCCGTCTGGGGCATACGTGACACTGGAGCATGAGTGGATTCTTGTATTTCGTAAAGGTGGTAAGAGAATATTTAAATCTTCAGAAGATAAAATAAAAAGACAACAGAGTGCCTTCTTCTGGGAAGAACGTAACAATTGGTTTTCTGATCTCTGGGACCTGAAGGGGACTAAGCAATCCATATCTAAATCCGAAAGCCGTAAGAGAAGTGCAGCTTACCCACTCGAGATACCACATCGATTGATACAGATGTATTCTTTGTATGGAGACATTGTTGTAGATCCATTTGGCGGGACAGGAACGACAGCAATAGCAGCGATAGCATCTGGTAGGTCAAGTATCTCTTACGATATCGACAGTGCATTTACTAAGATGATAAGTGATAATATCGAAGCGATAGAATTAGATTTCTATTCCGATATAATAGATCAACGTGTAGCAAATCATATAACCTTCATAGAAAAAAGAGAAGCTGACCCAAAGAAGTCTCCTATAAAATATTACAACGAAAACATCCATCAAAAAGTAATGACCAAGCAAGAAGTAAATATGCAATTACTAAAACCCTCCAAAATCATCAAGACTAAAGATGGCTTCCAAACAACTCATAACTCACACTAATAACTCATCACTTAACAAACTCACCGCTCTCTTAACTCACCACTCTCTTAACTCACTTCATTCTATGGCTTACGACGAATATATGGCAGATCGCATAAAGCATTTTTTTGATGATCGCCATGTGGTCTATAGCCCAAAGAGGATGTTCGGAGGATTATGTTTTATGATAGATGATAAGATGTGCTGTGGTCTGATCACGATTAAGAATATAGGTGTAGATGTTCTGATGGCAAGAATAGGAGAGGTAGCACACGAAGAAGCGATATTAAAAGAAGGCGCTATGCCTATGGATTTTGCTGGCAGACCAATGAGAGGATATGCTTTTGTAAAATTCGAAGGTATCGATTCTGATGATGACTTGGAATATTGGCTACAGTTGTGTCTTGATTTCAATCCACTGGCAAAATCAAGCAAAAAGAAAGCTCCAAAGAAATAATCTTAGACAAAACCATTTTAAATACAATGATGCAGATATAGTGCACGTAACCTAAGTTATTGCACTTATAAAATATCTGAATCATGAAAAAAATCGTTTACTGTGTTGTCGCTTGGATGCTTATAGAGTTAGTTTTTATGGTAGTGTCCTAAGAACCCCATCCGAACCTACCCTTCAAGAGAGGCAGATAAATTAAATATGTTCTTACGAACATTGATTTTATTTGGAGGTGTTATAGTGCCATTTAAAATAGCATATGATTCATGCTTCCATCTCGAGGGAAGGATAAAGGATGGGCTAGATATGTGAATCCCAAAGAGAGGTCAACGACCTTCTTCTCGCTTTTCATGTCAGAGATCCTTAATACAAGATATCCTTGGAAGCGAAGGTCTTTGACCTCTCGCTAAATTGTACGGAATGAGGATGGGCAAAAGCACACACACATATGGAACTTTAGATTCCGAAGAGAGGTCAAAGACCTTCTTCTCGCTTTTCATGTCAGAGATCCTTAATACGAGATGTCCCCGGAAGCGAAGGTCTTTGACCTCTCACTAAATTGTACGGAATGAAGATGGGTAAAATCACACACACACATATAGAACTATAGATTCCGAAGAGAGGTCAAAGACCTTCTTCTCGCTTTTCATGTCAGAGATCCTTAATACAAGATGTCCCTGGAAGCGAAGGCCTTCGACCTCTCGCTAAATTGCACGGAATGAGGATGGGTAAAAGCACACACACATATGGAACTTTAGATCCCAAAGAGAGGTCAAAGACCTTCTTCTCGCTTTTCATGTCAGAGATCCTTAATACGAGATGCCCCCAAAGCGAAGGTCTTTGACCTCTCGCTAAATTGTACGGAATGAGGATGGGTAAAAGCACACACACACAAATGGAACTTTAGATTCCGAAGAGAGGTCAAAGACCTTCTTCTCGCTTTTTAAGTCAGAGATCCTTAATACAAGATGCCCCCGAAAGCGAAGGTCTTTGACCTCTCGCTAAATTGTACGGAATGAAGATGGGCAAAAGCATACACACACAAAAAAAATGGAACTTTAGACCTAAAGAGAGGTCAAAGACCTTCTTCTCGCTTTTCAAGTCAGAGATCCTTAATACGAGATGCCCCCGAAGCGAAGGTCTTTGAACTCTCGCTAAATTGTACGGAATGAGGATGTGTAAAAGCACACACATATGGAACTTTAGATTTCGAAGAGAGGACAAAGACCTTCTTCTCGCTTTCCATGTCAGAAATCCTTATTACAAGATGTCCCCGAAGCGAAGGTCTTTGACCTCTCGCTAAATTGCACGGAATGAAGATGGGTAAAATCACACACACATATGGAACTTTAGAATCCGAAGAGAGGTCAAAGACCTTCTTCTCGCTTTTCATGTCAGAGATCTTTACTACGAGACGCCCCCTAAGCGAAGGTCTTTGACCTCTCGCTAAATTGCACGGAATGAGGATGTGTAAAAGTACACTCACATATGGAACTTTAGATTCCGAAGAGAGGTCAAAGACCTTCTTCTCGCTTTTCATGTCAGAGATCCATAATACGAGATGTCCCTGGAAGCGAAGGTCTTTGACCTCTCGCTAAATTGTACGGAATGAAGATGGGCAAAAGCACACACATATGGAACTTTAGATTCCGAAGAGAGGTCAAAGACCTTCTTCTCGCTTTTCATGTCAGAGATCCTTAATACGAGATGTCCCCGGAAGCGAAGGTCTTTGACCTCTCACTAAATTGTACGGAATGAAGATGGGTAAAATCACACACACACATATAGAACTATAGATTCCGAAGAGAGGTCAAAGACCTTCTTCTCGCTTTTCATGTCAGAGATCCTTAATACAAGATGTCCCTGGAAGCGAAGGCCTTCGACCTCTCGCTAAATTGCACGGAATGAGGATGGGTAAAAGCACACACACACACATATGGAACTTTAGATCCCAAAGAGAGGTCAAAGACCTTCTTCTCGCTTTTCCTGTCAGAGATCCTTAATACAAGATGTCCCGAAGCGAAGGTCTTTGACCTCTCGCTAAATTGTACGGAATGAAGATGGGCAAAAGCACACACACACACATATGGAACTTTAGATCCCAAAGAGAGGTCAAAGACCTTCTTCTCGCTTTTCCTGTCAGAGATCCTTAATACAAGATGTCCCGAAGCGAAGGTCTTTGACCTCTCGCTAAATTGTACGGAATGAAGATGGGCAAAAGCACACACACATACAGAACTTTAGATTCCGAAGAGAGGTCAAAGACCTTCTTCTCGCTTTCCATGTCAGAATCCCTTAATACCAGATGCCCCCGAAAGCGAAGGCCTTTGACCTCTCGCTAAATATTCTCAACATTATCTACGATCCACTTTAGACAAGTTTCAAAGTTTTCGAATATCTGATTGTGTGGTACAAGATCAGGGATGATATCTATTTTTTCAAGCATATACTTGGGCTGCTCAGTGATGCCTACGAGAACGATTTGTTTTCCTTTACGTACAAGATCAACTAAGACGTCTTCCATAGCATATAGCCCTGATTGATCTATATAGGACATCTTATCTGTACGTATAATTATTGTAGAAGCCGTCGTAGGAATCTGCTGTGCCAGCTGCTGAAAGTCACTCGTAGAGCCGAAAAATAGTGGACCATTAATATGCTTTATAAAGACTTCATCTTGCAGATACTCGGGAAAACCCATTTCATCGGTCCACTTTTCTTCTTCGGATAACATGGTCACTTTTGACTGCGCAGCAGTGAGGTCACCGATTTTTTTCATAAACATAAGGGAAGCTATGACAAGACCTATACCTACGGCATACACAAGATTCCATACGGACGATAATACCAGTACGATAATCATGATAGCGACTTCTGGCTTTGGCATATATGGTACGACTTTGAGACCTTTATAGTCCATTACTCCTATGCCTACAGTAATCAGAATCCCAGCTAATACTGCAGCAGGTATTTTTGATGCGACAGGCCCTAATGCAACTAATATAAATAGTAAGAGGATTGCAGCGATCATTCCTGATAACTTGGTCTTACCACCTGCATTGATATTGACTACAGTTCTTATCGTTGCTCCAGCTCCAGGGATACCTCCGAATATTGCTGCGATAGAATTACCGATACCTTGACCTATGAGTTCTTTGTTAGGCTTATGTACCGTCTTAGTCATATTATCAGCGACTACAGAGGTCAGCAGAGAATCTATACTTCCTAGTAATGCCAATGTCAAGGCAGTAAAAATATAAGGAGAGATATACTCAAAATTAAAATTAGTGATTATGCCAAGGTTAGGTAATGGTAGACCAGAAGGAATCTCTTCGATAGGCCTATATCCTAAATCAAACCCTATGGCAATACCCGACATAATGAATAAAGCCACTAAAGTACTTGGTATCGCTTTGGTGATAAGCTTAAAGCCATATATAATAAATATCGTACCAAGAGCAAGAAGTAATTCGAGCCAACTTATATTTTTTAATGCCCTCGGTAGCACTCTGAAAGAGCCGAGAACTCCAGAAGCAGCACTTCCTGCAAGAGTCTGGGATTCTTTAAGAATCTGATTAGGTGTTATTCTCTCCGCCTTTATGATCGTCTCCTTGAGGTTTTCTATTACTAGGAGTCCTTCTCCGGCTTCATCTTTGAGCATGTTTTCTAAGATAATTTCTTTCGCTTGTGGTTTAAATTTTTGTACGTAAGCGGCATCTTCTTTGGGGTAGTAGCCGATACATGGCAAAATCTGAGTAACAAGAATTATCACACCTATGGCCGTCATAAATCCTGAGACTACAGGGTAGGGGATATATTTTATATATTTTCCAAATCCAAGAAGCCCAAGTGCAACTTGCATAAATCCTGCTAATAGAAATATTGTAAGTATTGCGGGTAGTGCTAGACTTACCTCTCCGTCAAATGCTGCTACGATACCCGCTATGACAACAAGGCTTACTGCGGTCATAGGAGCTGTAGGCCCAGAGATCTGAGTAGCAGTTCCGCCAAATAATGCGGCAAAAAATCCAATAGATATAGCTCCGTAGAGACCTGCACTCGGACCTAATCCAGAGCTTACCCCGAATGCCAACGCCAATGGTAATGCGACGATTCCAGCAGTGATACCTCCGAAAAGATCTCCTTTCAGATGACTAAAATTAAAGCTTAAGATCGATTTATTCTTCAATGTAGTATAAGTTGATGAGTTGAAATTGCGGTAAAAGTTACAATTTTTATTTTTACAAAATACGAATCCTTTCTGTCATACGAGAATAGAAACCAAAACTAACAAAGCTCTATACCCTATCACACTTATACAATTGCTTTTGCTCTCATCTGTCGAGATTTAACATATCTACATATAAATTTTCCTCTAAGTGTAGAGGACTGTTACCTTTGTGATAACTACAGTAAACTATGAAGAATTCGATACTCTTATTCGCAATTATTTTCTTACCTCTTTACATTTTTTCACAGAGCTCTAATATTAATGGTCGTCTCTTTGATTCTGAGGATCAGCCCATTGTCTATGCTAATGTTTTACTTTTATCAGGAGTAGATTCTTCTATGGTCAAGGTAGAAACGACCGATATCGACGGTAGATTTAGCTTTGTATCTATTCCTACAGGTAAGTATAGAGTCAAAGCCACTTATCTCGCTCATGAAGACTACTATTCTAAGTTATTAGACCTTCAGAGTCAGGATATTGACCTTGGTACTCACAGTATGAGTAGCAGTTCTATAGAACTACAAGAGACCGTCATCACTGCTAAGCGATCTATAGTAGAAGTCAAAGCCGATAGGACAATCTTTAATGTGCAAGGGACAATTAATAGTGCAGGGAGCAATGGCTTAGACTTGCTTAGAAAAGCGCCAGGAGTGCTTGTAGATAATAACGATAACATAATAGTCCTTGGACGATCAGGAGTACTCGTCTATGTAGATGGTAAGAGGCTTCCTCTTTCTGGTGAAGACCTTAAGAATTATCTACTTAATCTCACCGCCGATCAGATAGATAGAATGGATATCATCTCTAATCCAGGGGCCAAGTACGAAGCGGAAGGAAATGCAGGTATCATAGATATACGATTAAAGAAGAATGATAGTTACGGGTATAATGGTTCCGTCAATGCTGGTTATAGTAAAGGTAGAAAAGGGCGATATAATGTTGGGACCTCAGGTAATTATCGTAATGGACAGATTAATGTTTTTGGTAATGTAGGCTATACTGATGCTGACCGTTCTGAGTTATTTGAATTTATAGATAATCAGAATGTATTATCTCTAATCAGAAATACAGATATGGAGTCTAATAGAGCTGGATATAATGCACGGGGAGGCATAGATTATTTTATAAATGACAAACATACATTGGGGATCCTCGTAAGTAGAGGAGATTCCGATAATACTAATATCACCACAAGTCGTACACTAATAAAAACACAAGCGACTCCTGATAATATCGATAGCATTCTTATAGCGTCTAATAACTCTACGGGTGGTAATGTAAGTAACACTTATAATATCAACTACAGTTATAATAATAAAACGTCGACATTAAACTTTGATGCAGATTACGGGCAGTATCGCAACACTGCTTTCTTTACTCAGCCTAATACCTATTTTGACAGTACAGAGACCAAGATTCTCACACAAAATAACTTCGCTAACCTTACGCCTGTAGACATAGATATCTACACACTTAAGTTAGACTACGACAGAGATCTTGCAGGCGGAAGATTGGGTTTTGGCTCTAAGTACAGTAGAGTGGAGACAGATAATACATTCTTATTCTATAATGTCATAGGTGGTGAACTTGACTTAGATGAGCGTAAGAGTAATCTATTTTTCTATACAGAGAACGTCTATGCTGGATATGTCTCATACAACAGATCGCTGTCAGAGAAGTGGAGTATGAGCTCTGGCGTCAGAGTTGAAGTCACCGATGCTACAGGTAACTTACAAGCCTTGTTGCCAGAGTTGACAGAGCCTCCTGTAGAACTGGATTATACTAGTATCTTTCCATCTTTAGGATTGACCTACCAAGTCAATATGAGTGACGCGATATCGCTTAATTACGGAAGAAGAATTAATAGACCTGACTACAATGTTCTTAATCCATTTGAAGTTCAACTGAGCGAACTATCATTCTCTAAGGGTAATGCTTTCTTACAACCTGAGATTGTAAATAATTTTGAAGTGGGTTATCTTCTCAAATGGCGATATAACTTTAAATTGGCGTATAGTAAGACGACAGATCAGATTACAAGATTACTGGCACCTGACGATAGAGATCCGAGAGCCAGTTTTATCAATTGGGATAACCTCGCAGAGCAGACAATTTTTAGTGCCAATATTAGTGCACCCATAGAAGTTCGTTCGTTCTGGAATGCATACTTTAACGTTTCTGCTTCTTATCTTGATAATCAAGCAGACTACGGTGATGGTGTTATTATAGATCTACAAGCATTCAGTTATAATATCTTCCAGCAGCATACGTTTACACTGCCTAAGAAGTACACATTCGAGTTGTCAGGATGGTATTCTGGTCCTGGCGTATGGGGAGGTGTATTTGAGTATGATTCCAGCTATTCTTTAGACATAGGTATATCTAAGAAATTCCTTAATGATAAGCTAAATGTAAGAGTCAGTGCCCAAGATATATTCAATCAAGCATTCTGGAGTGGTACTTCTAACTTTGATGGTTTAATATCTCAAGGTCAAGGTAATTGGGATAGTCGTAGAGTAGGGATAGATGTCTCTTACAGCTTCGGTAATGATAAAGTAAAGTCAAGAAATAGAAAAGCCGGATTGGAATCTGAGTCTGGTAGAATAGGGCAGTAAGAGGAGTTGAGGTATCGAGGACTTATGGTTTTGAGGTTTTGAGATTACAAAAGATCTAAGTAGTTAAAGGACAAAGGGTATAGTGCCATTTAAATTTTAAGGTGTCTGACATACTAAAGTTAGTATTCTATAAATACCAAAAGGTATAAAGGCAGAAGGTTAGACTTGATCATTGAGATCTATTTCAATAATAGATGCAAACATCTTTTCATTGCGAGCGAGGAACGAGTCGAGTAATCTCCGGACAATTTTTATACTTCGTTTGTTTAATAGAATGTATAAGACTTACGGTGAGTTATGATATGAGGTTTTGTAGGATAGAAAAGCCAAAGGGCTTAAAGGTATAAGAATGTGAAAGGACATTTTCCCACATTGGAGATAAGTAGACTGTAGGGAACACATTGGTTACATGAAATACATGAAATCCATGAATCAAGAAATCTCAAAATGTTGTAGATTCCTCCATGGGCGGACCGGTATGATGCCGACAAAAATCGAGATTAATTCACTTTAATCAAGTGAAGATTTATTCAGCTATTTACATTATCGAAATGAAAAGTAAAGTATTCATCATATAAAAAAAGTGTTAATTGGCATACCAAATTAACGCTTTTTTATAAAATGATTTTATACGTTTTACTTCACCTTTATAAATCGCTGACTCATATTCACTTCATTGCCTTGGATGTTAAGGATGTAATAACCTGGCTCCATAGTATTAGATTTAAAGTGCAACTTATGACTGCCAGTATGGAAGTACTCACCTTTTCGTAATGTACGTATATGCTGGCCATTGATGTCATAGATTGTAATATCTAAAGTTCTTCCGCTTCCTACATTAAAATCAAAGCTTACATAGTCTTCTATAGGATTAGGACTTATTACTGAAAATGAAAATCCATTTAAAGTTACTCCTACATCTTCTGTAGAAGTTGTGCCTTCTCCGAAAGTTATATTCTCATCACCAGTCTGATAAGGTACGTAAAGGAATGGCATGTAAAACATCTCATCAGTCGTCTTATCTCCCCATGCTACAGTCTGTGGCGGAAAGTTAGGGTTATTAGGATTGCTCGCTGTATTATCATAGACAGCTCTTGCTCTGATGATGTCGCCACTTTCTGCTTTGATTAATTTATTGAAGTAATACTGACTCTGCCAGTTAAAGTCCCAGTCAGGAATGCTGATAAGATTTGTTTTAGAGCCATCTTTATGATCTATCCATGCTTCCCATTCTCTGCCAAGTAGGTGAGAATGTGGGAATATGCCCATGATACTGATGTCTTGACTTACATTCCATTGACCTATAAATTCTTTCTCTGCATTAGGTGGAATAAAAAATCCGAAAAAGCCTCCCGGTAACTGAAAAGGGAGGAATATATCCTGATCTACGAATCTATCTACTTGTTCACTTTCGTCAGCAAAAAAGAAGTTAATCGAACTCTGATCCCATTCGTCAGAAGCTATGGGTGCATAATGTATCTGTACTGCTATGTCAGCTCCAGCCTTCAGTACTTGGCCTAGTCCATCTGGATAGAAGATTGCTTTTTGGCCTGGAGCATATGGTGGAAATTGTTTTTCATTTAAGAAATTGACATCGTTATTATTACCACTAAAACTGCCGAATGATTCAAAACCATACTCTGGTGTCTGTGCATCTGTATTACGAGCGATACCGTTATTATCTTCGAATATTAGGGCGTGATGGACAATTGCTTTATTCCCTGGTCGGAATTCTACTGACTTAATGATCTTGTCCTCTGGGAGATTAGTAGGTAATACGAAGTAGTAATAAGAATCTCTATTATTGCCACTATGTAAGTGAGCCTCAGTCATACTAAGCACCAAGTCTGGTTCTCCGAGCAATGATCCATCTGGATAATCTGGGAACTCTGGCTCTACGGTGATATCTCCTCTATCCATACCATTATCTACCCAGTCAGCGATCTTACTGATCTCGGTATCTGTCAATCTCGCCTCTCCTAAGAAAGTAGAATACTCCGAATCAGGCTTCCAAGGTGGCATATAACCACTCTCTGTGACGACCTTAATCATACCTGCCCAGTTACTCACTTCGTCATAGTTAGTTAATGAGAAAGGGCCTATCTCGCCAGGTCTATGGCAGTTAGAGCAGTTCTTATATATGATAGGTGCTATGTCTTCTGCGTAGTTAGTCTGAGACTTTGCATTGAAGGACGTAATCAGTAAAACTAATGTAGAAAGCAGGAATGATCTCATAATACTCATTTCTATAAAGATATAAATATCGAGAATTTTTATATACAATGCTTTATAGTTTAATACTTTAATAACAGAGTAGGCAGTTTGATCGAGAGGGAGATTAGTATTTTCGATTACCCACTTTAAGTGCTTCATAAAGAAGTTTGAAGTCAAGTCCTCCTTCATTGGCCTTTAGGTGATCGAGAATGGTGAGTGCTTTAGTGATTCTGATATCAGGATTTTTGGTCATGGCGACTAAGTGAATGAGATTTCGTTTTTTGCCATCTGTCAATTTCTCGAAGTAGTCTAAGCCTTCTTCATCTGTCTCCAATACTTCTCCAAATTCGGGAGGCATCTTCATTCCATATTTGCTCTTATCTTTTTCGATTTTTACATCTATCGTTTGGCCAAGTACGATTTTGAATTCTTTCATTCTGGCTTTACTTAAGATAATGTAATAACTCCCATCTCCTGTCGGCAATAATCCTGCATGGAAGTACTCGTTATCATCGATAGTACACAAGATTCTCTTCTGACCATCTATCGTCATTTTCTGATAGATAGTATTAGGAACTTTTACATGATGGTAATATACTTTACTCTTATGACATTCGACGATACCTTTGTATTTCATATTGAGAATTAAGTATAAATGTAATTCAGGATTAGTTTAAAGGGAAGAGTAAATCTTCTAAGTCACCATCGCCGACCTTATCGTATGAATGCGTAAAAAAGTACAATTTTGTAAGATTGTTGTGAAAGTAATCTTGAGAAAAGTTATTCCAGTTTGCTTTTATGTCATTGTGGTTTTTTGAGAAATTATGCGTTTGTAGAATATTGGTAAAAACTTCATTTAACTCACTAAGTTTTGTGGGATTATATTTGGATAAATATTTGACAACTACGCTTTCTGCCATGAGCTCTTCATCGAATGACATTCTCTGTTTTAATTTTTTCTTTACAACACTGCCTTCAAATTTTCTTTTATATCTATGTGGATTGACTGTATGGAATAATTCATGAATAAGGTAATAGCTTGAGAGATAGTCTTTAAGTTCCTTCTTACAATGTTCATCATCAATACACGTGTCATCAAGGTGTGAAGAAAGTATGAACGCTGATTTTTTTGTCATATTGGTATAAGTCGGAATGAATAATAGACTACGACTCGTATTGGTAGTTGCAGTTATTGATTTTTTATTAAACTTGATACCGATTTTTTCAATTTTATTTTTATTCTCTGTTCTACATTCTGATTTGATATTGGCCATGATTCTATCTATAGATTTTTTCAGCGCAATGTCATTTTTATTCTTTGGAGTAGTATACTTTACCGAACCACACCCAAAGAAAGTACACGTAATTGCTATGACAAATAAAAGAGAAATTTTTCGAATTAGTCTGTTCATGGCTCAATTTAGTAATTTCCATTAAATGATAGAAGCAATCTACACAACCAAAATTTTCAATACTCAGTTATATATTGACTAATGATTAGATTTTTCGATCTTGTCGCCACTGATGCTAAAGGGAATTCTTATGAGACTATCTTTTTAAGTTTCGTTATATTGAGGACATACTTATAATTAGTTGTTCACTTAATCATTGCTTATGATAGCTTATACTTCCTCGTTTGTGTTTCTGCTATTTTCTTTTTGTATCAATTCATTGAGTGCTCAGTTGCCTGATAACTTTGAGTTTCTTAATCATCAAGTACGTGGAGGAGAATTAGGAGCTACAAAATTGTTCAATGATGAATTGTATTTTGTTAATCACAATACATTTTTCATTAGTCAATATGATTTTCATCCTGATCCCTATTTTACAACTGTATATAAGGTCAATGCTCAGAACGAAGTAGAAGTAGTATTTAGAACATATGACCCAAGTCAATCTTTCATAATTGAAAATCCAGATGCTTCATTTGATATTATTCTTTACAGATTGATAGATGTACACATGGAGAGGTCAGGATTTATATCAATAAATGTTGATTCAGATGGGGTTAGAATTAATAATTTTGATGGAGGTATATATCCAGATAATATTAATAAAAATGAGAACGAGGAATGGATTGCTTCTAATAGTTTTGGAAATTTCATTTTTGATGAAACTGGATTAATAGATACTGCTGATTATTCTGACCACTTATTTTATGAAACCCTAAATAATTCTGACCAGGAATTATTCGGCTTAAGCTTTAGCGAAAATTCTGAGCATACAATAGTGTATCGATTAATTGATGGAGCTACTGATTCTATAGCAGTTATAGAAGAGGCTACTATGTTAGAGTCCTTACATAATGATGAATCTGGTAACTATCTTATATCATCTGATGCACTCCTCCAGTATACGGGTGATTTTTCTCAATTGATTAATGCATGGGAGTTAGATAAGTTTGGAGGAAGTGTTACGAGTATGAGTTCTTTTGGAGGATCTGTTGAAGTTCTTGTAGATCAAGATAGACTTTATAGATTGCAGTCTAATGGCGATATAGACCTTACAGCCCAAGACTTAAATGTTCCTGACGAGACTATCACTTACTTCCAGCGATTAGACGATGAGCAAATACTTTTTGGAGGGGAGCATGACTTTGAGACTATAACCGAAAATGTATATTTTAGAAATGTCAATGTGGTTGATAATTCTAATGTTGAATATCCGAGAGTTAATGTGGCTATGGAAGATGTAGAGGTATTGTATAATAGTCAAGATTTAACTACAAGAATAAAACTCAATATTACAAATAGAGGTAATGAGCAAGTTGAGGTAGTTGATTTTTATTCTCGTTTATATGACCCTCAAGCACCTATAACTTTTAGAAGATTTATGGACTTAATTTTTACTGACTTAGATGTCAACAAATCAATTGCTATAGATACCACCATTTTTTTAGGAACTGATGATATGAGTTTCGTTATTCCTGGTGGAGACTATAAGTTTAATGCAAGTCCGGATGGATTTTGGTTAGGGGATATAATGTCTTCAACAGCTGATCTTGATGTTAATAATTCCTTGAGAATATCTCCTAATCCTTGCAATGATTTTATCCATATTGAAACTCAAGGAAAGATAAAAAGCATAGGCATCTATAATGAATTAGGTCAAATGGTTTATTACAAAAGTAGTCAGACAAAGACTGTTGATAATTCTATTAATATAGCTCAGATTGATAGTGGAATTTACATTCTTAAAGTGAAGTTTGAAGGGTTTAGTAATGTGAGCTCTATTAAGTTTGTCAAGGAATAGCCACGAATGCACGAATGCACGAATGATAAAAGATCTTGTCCATCCCGGAATCATATAAATCCTGTTCTGACACCTTCCGAATCTGTAGATCTCTCCGCAAGGTCGATAGTTAAGAAAGGTGGCGGATTTAAAAAGAATAAGCCACCCATCCTCATCTGATGATGAGCTTCGCTCATTTTAAAAAGACATTTAGTCTCTTTCATAACGCCTTTGGCGTGACCATTCACTCATCTTCAGATACAGAAGCAATTTCGTCTTCTACGACTCTCAACTTTGACTTGCAGAATTTCACTAATTCTGTTGCTTTTTTTATTTGTGTTGTAAGCTTGTCTATACTTACATCTTCACTTTGAAGTTGATCTACGATTTTCTGAAGTTCCTTATACGCTGCGTCGAATGTTTTAGCTTTCATGTTTTTTTCTAATTTCTTAAATCACAAATATCTTGTTGCAATTATCTGCGTCATTGACGCTTGCTCACTTGGATTTCTCCGTCATAGAATTCTATGGTGAGGTCTTTATCAGATTTTTTAATGTCTTTTAATTTTCCGATGTATTTATTATCCTTTTTTACCATGGCAAATCCACGCTTAAGTACATTCTCTGGTAGTGTCATCTCAAGTATCTGTGTATAATTATCTAAGGTTCTATTATGGTCCTTAAGTGTATATTCTGCTTGTGATAATATGTGGTCATAAGCACTGTCGAGATCATGACGATATTGTTGTACGATGAGGGCAGGGATACTGCTTAGTTTCTCTTGCATAAGCAATATCTCTTGATGCTTAAGGTCAAGAATCTGTTGTGTCTCGTGTTCTATCTGTTGCATCATAAGAAGTACCTCTCCTTCGAAGTGGCTATTATGATCTATGATGTAATCTGCAACTGCTGTAGGTGTCTTTAAGACAGTATTAGCGACGATATCACTCACACTCATATCGATATCATGTCCGATGCCGGTCAGTACAGGTAGGGGAGAAGTCGCTATCTCAAATGCGATATTATAATTATCAAATCCTGATAGATCCAACTTGGATCCACCACCTCTGATGATTGCTATAATGTGGTTATCGTCACGTTTGGCAGCTTGCATAGCAGCAACAACTTCTCGCTCAGTCTTCTGGCCTTGCATAGCGGCAGGGTAGAGATTGATATTGAAGTCATAACCATATGCGTTCTCAGATAATTGACTGACAAAATCCTGATAGCCTGCAGCGGTTTCAGATGATATCACAGCGATGTTCTGTATAACAGTAGGCATTTCTACAGTGCTATTACCTTCTAAAAGTTCTTTGCTTTTTAGTTTATCAATGATCTTCTGTCTATTCATCTCGAACTGTCCAAAGGTAAAAGCAGGATCTATATCTATAACATTAAAGCTCAGTCCATAGCGTTCGCTGAATACGATATTGCCTTTGAGTTTGACTTTGACACCGGGGCTTAGTATTGAGTCAGTAAGGTCTTTAAGTTTCTTTTTTATAAATAGGAATTGTCTATACCAGATTGTCGCAGAAGCTTTAGCTATGACATCATCTGAAGATTCATCTTTTTCGATAAGATCGAGATAGAGATTACCTCTGGAATTAGATACGGAATTAAGTTCACACTCTATCCATATAGGCTCTTCAAAGTTGAGAGCGAGGACCCGCTTGATATACTGATTAACTTCGAATAAGGAGTAAGCTTCCAATCTTAGACATTTTTTTATGCTGCTAAGATAGGAAGCTTATTTATAATATAATCTATCCGCCGAAAGCGTTAATATTATCTAGTAAGATAGATAGTTTGCCACATTGTTCTGATGGAGCACTTTTGTCAGGTTCTACCTTATAGCCATAGACTCCCTTAAGCACGGCTCTTTTTTTTCCTTCTGGGATGATAGCAGTAGTTTCTAATTCCAACAATTCAGCATAAGTCACGATACCAGCTCTATTGACACAGAACTTAGCGACTATTCTTTTTCCTTTTTGATTTTCGAAGTTTACCCTAAGGATTTCTGCTATATTTCTATAAGATACTCTTCTCCCAAATACCCCATTTCCAGATCCATCATATTCTCCGACTCCAGCACCACCGTCACCTGATCCGCTATCGCCGTCGTTTCCAGATTTATCTCTACCTGCGCCTGTACCTGATTTGCCCTCGCCTGTGCCTCCATCTTTGCCATCTGATCTTGATGGATCACCATCAGGATTGCCCTGGTTATCACTGCCACCTTGTTTTATAACATCAAGGATCTTTCCTATCTTAGTCTTAACGGATTCTTTAGCAGGCTCAGGTGCAGGATCAGGCGTCGGTTCTATAACTTTAGGTTCAGGTATAGGCTCTGGGATCGCTTCAGGTTCTGGGCTTTCTATTTCTATCTCTTCTTCAGCTGCAGTGATCTCTGTATCGTCTTCTATAGTAGTCTCTGATACGACAGGATCAGTAGGTGTAGGAGGGGCAGGAGTAGGCTTAGGTAATTTTACCTCGGGTCTCTTAGTCTCTACAGTCTTCGTTTGCTGATCTTTTATTTCTGCTACTTTATCGGCATTCTTACGAGGGGCCCCTTCTTTTTCTTGAGCTTTATTACTGTTAGACGCCTCTTTGAATTCCTCCAATTTTGGTGGAATGATTTCTTCAAAGTTGAGAGCGACAGAATATTGCTTATCTATGGCTTTCTCATAATCACATGTAGAGAAAAATGCCAAAAGCAAGAGACCTACATGAAATGCAAAAGAGATCATGTTAGCTTTTCTTTTGTGTGCTCGTTCAAATGCAAAGTCGTTTGACATAAGTAGTGGTTTATTGTATGACCTTATTAACAGCCATAAAACTGTTATAAAGGCTTTAAAATTTCAAATTATTTAATAAAATAACACATTTATCAAACATTTCGTTTTTATCTTTTGTAATATTCAATAGATATGCCAATAACAGCTTTCTTTATCAAAAGTCTTCGCTATCAAGATATACTTGCTTATTTTAGTAAAGATTGACTGATATTTGACCTATGTATTCAATAGGATGCTAATTCTGACCCGATTACATAACAAGTTACATATATAATTAAAATTGATATGTATTTTTCCACTTTAATACATTTAGCTATGAAAATTCTCGTATTTATTAGTTTGGTTTGTTTGAGTTGTCCACTTTTTGGCCAGACCTTAGAATCCTTTGATTGTCCAGTTACGGTAGAAGGTAAGGAATTGAAGTTTCCATTTGTTGGAGGTTTTACTGCACCACAGTTCTCTAGTGGAGATTGGAATAGTGATGGAATATTAGATCTATTTGTCTATGACCGAGCAGACGCAGCGATGATATTCTTAAATGACGGTTCTGGTGGTACTGAAGCTTACAGTTATACACGAGAATATAATAGCAGCCTGCCAGATATGGAGAACTGGGCTTTAGTAAGAGATTATGATAGAGATGGTGTCTTAGATATCTATTCTAATCCATCTCAGGGCGTCTCAGGAGCACAGTTGCATAGAGGAAGGTTCGATAATAATAAATGGATCTTTGACCCTATAAGAGTAGGTGGACCTGATAGAGATCAGGATTTGATATATATCAACGATGGTAATGGATGGACTAATGTTTCTGTAACCTTTACAGATGTCCCAGAAATCATAGATGTAGACGAGGATGGTGATATGGATATATTATCATTTGATCCGGGAGGCGCTTTTGTTACATTATATAGAAATCTTCAAGTTGAAAATAATCTTCCTGTTACGGAATCAGAATATGAGTTTGGTGATTTCTGTTTTGGGAAGTTTAGAGAAAGTGGTGTATCTGCCGACATAATATTAAGCACTAACGGATTCTGTGCACCTGGACTACAAAGCGAAGAGTCGATCGACGAAAAACTACATGCAGGATCTACCGTCATGGCATTCGATAACGATGATGATGGAGACCTTGAAGTAGTCATAGGTGATCTTGTCAATAATAAATTAGTCTACTTAGAAAATGGTGGAATGAATGGCAATGACATTATGGTATCTGTAGATCCTGAGTTTCCGGCTTATGATAAACCAGTCGATATGCCTGTGTTCTTGAGCTCATTTAATGTTGATGTAGATGGTGATGGACTTAAGGATCTTATTGCAAGCCCTAACAGCTTAGCCAGCGTAGAAAATGTCAAAAATGCATGGTACTATAAGAATACAGGTAATGCTGATAATCGATTTGAATTCAGACAGAGAGATTTTTTAGTCAAGGATATGATTGATATAGGCAGTTATTCAGCGCCAGCCTTTATTGATTATAACGCTGATGGATTGATGGATATGCTTGTAGGTACAGGAGGGATTTTTGATGGTACTATAGCTGATATGGCTCTATATTTATATGAGAATACAGGAACACTTCAGTCGCCTAAGTACGAGCTTGTAGATGACGACTTCTTATCCTTCTCAGAATTCTCTAATACTTCGCGTAATCCATCACCCACAATAGGAGATCTGGATGGAGATGGTGATGACGATATGCTTATGGGCGAAGAGAATGGATATCTGTATTATTTTGAAAATATTGCAGGTCCCGGTCAACCCGTTGATTATAAGAATCCGATATATCAATACATGGATATCTTAGTAGGTCAGAAGTCGCGACCTTTTATAGTTGATCTTAATGAAGATGGATTAATGGATATCGTCGTAGGTCAGCGAAAGACGATATCACAAGATGGTAGGATAGGTAATGTCAATTATTTTGAGAATATAGGTGAGGTTGGTAATCCACAATTTGTAGGAGATGTATTGTCCGAGCCTAATATAGCAGCCTTAGGAGGTATGACAACGCGAGAAGGATTACAGACTTCAGCAGCGGGTGCATCGGCACCGTTCATACTAAGAGAGAAGGGAGAGTTGCATTTTTATATAGGATCTCAAGAGGGATTTATCAGTCACTTCACATATGATGGAGGAGATATTGAGGGCACATTTACAAGAATAGATTCTACATTTGGAGATTTAGATGAGAGTAGATGGAGTATACCTACCATGGCTGATGTAGATGATGATGGCATGATGGAAATGCTCGTCGGTAATTTCCGTGGGGGGCTTACTTTCTACAATACATTTATTAATGATAGCTCCGTTTCTGCTGAGGATGTCGTAACAGAAGTCTCTCGCATATACCCTAATCCGACAGGTGATGTACTTAATGTAGAGTTGTCATCATACTATGAGGTCCGCTATAGAATTCTGGATATTAATGGTCGAGTGATACGGTCATCAGCATTAGACGATTCAGAAATTGGAGTCAGTGATTTGATTTCTGGTATGTATCTCATTGAGTTAAGTTATAATGATAGGGTGGAGGTGCAGAAGTTTGTGAAGAGGTAGATGTATTTAGTATAAGTAAGTCAATGATTATCAGAGTTTACGTAAGTATATTTATCGACATATGAAATTTATATTTATCATAAGTTCTATAATTAGTTTTCTATCAATTCCATATATCCAATATGAGAAAAATGTTTTAAGAATATGGGAAATTGTAAGTTTGGATAAAGACACTTTATTTTTTGAGAAACGACTTGAATGGGAGGATGATACGTCTATGATTGAATTTTATTCTGATAAAAAATTCAAAAGAAGTTTTCTGTATAAAAATTGCGGACCAGGTGTAGTTTATTCATGGGAATACATTATTGGTTCTTATAGTATATCAAACGACTCTATAATTACATTAGATGAGAATATGGGATTTAAGAGTATAATGAAAATTGAGAGTATCACTCCTTCGACTATTCAAATAATTCATTCAGAAATAGTAATTGATTAGTAATGACATACTTTGGCACATGAATAAAAATTGATTTCTTAGTAAAGTCCGATATTATTATCCAATGCAAAACTCAAAAGCAGCAGTTAGAAATATTTATAGATCGTTCGTTTTTAATAATTATGGAGATAAACCCATACTTATATTAGAAGTTTTCAAAGGTAGGAAAGTGAGTTCTTATCACAGTGAAATTCCTCATTGGGGTGGATCAATATTTATCAAATTAATATTACAATCTCTATGCTTAAGCCACTTCAACCACGGCTAAGTTTCTAACTTCACCGACCTTACAGTATTTCTTATCTATCCAGAACTCGGTTACCGTACCGCTGATATCGCTTTTTTTAACTCTGATATCTCCGCCTAATTCTTTGATGATTTTTTTGCAGATAGCTAATCCTAAACCTGGGCCGAGGTGCTTCCCCTGAGAGTCTAAGCACTCGAACATTTCAAAAACTTTTAGGTGATAATCCTTAGGTATTCCTATGCCATCATCAGTAATAGTGAAGTAAAACTGATCTGGTTTTTCCTCTAATAATATTTCAATTGCAGGGTTAGAATTATCATTAAATCGAGTGCCGTTCTCAATTAAGTTTTTAATCACAACACTCAGTTGTTCTGGTAATAGATAATTGCTTAGTTCTATATTGGACTGATAACTAATATTTGCTTGCTTAGAATTTGATGTATTTTCTATCTGATGTTCAGCCTTATCAATAATAGTATCGATATACATCCAATTTTTTCGGGCTTGTTGTTTTATACTGAAAAACTCTTTTATACCTTGGAATAGATTCCTCAACTGTGAGGTGCTGCGTTCCGAATACGTCAGGTATTCTGAGGCCTTGCTATAATTTGAGCTATTTATACTTCTCTTAGCCAAGTCAGAGAAGCAGATAATATTACGTAGCGGCTCCTTAAGATCATGAGCTGTGATATAGAAGAATTCTTCTATTTCTTTATTCGTTTGTTCAAATTGTTTATTCAAAGTTCTCAAGTGGATGGTCCTTTCTTCAACCTTCTTCTCCAGTACTACATTAAGTCGCTCCTTATTTTCTTTTTGCTTGTATAGCCAGTACACTATTATAATCAGGAATATAGCTCCTAAAGTACTTATAAGTGCTACGATAGTTCTTTGCGATATGATCTCTTCGTTAAGTGTTTGCTTTTGCTTTAAGAATAGGTTCTCTTTTTCTTTTAGATTTAGCTCATACTTGGCTTCCATATCAGCGAAGGTTTCTAAGTTTTCTTGCTGGGTTGCGCTATCTTGTTCTATTTGGTTTTGCTTGAGGTGATAATAAGCTAAGTCTATCTTACCATTGTCTTTATAGATGTCTGATAGAGTCTGATGAATCGACGCTAATTTTCTTTTGGACGATGAAGTAGGGAAGTAATCCAAAGCCTGTCGAGCGTATGCCAAGGCTTGCTGACTATTGCCCTTTTTGTTCATGAGCTCTGCATATAGTAAGCATATATTAGTCAGTTCCCATGTGTAATTATAATCTGTGGCCATCTCATAAGCTTTCTGGATATGAGGATTGGCTTTTTCTAATTGATCCAGCTTTAGATTTATCTCTCCGATTTTTTTATGGCCATAAAGGATGCTGTGATTATAACCTAACTCGCTTACCATTGAGAGATAATTTTGGTAATACTCTAAAGCCTTTTCATACTCTCCTTCTATATAATAGACGTCTGCAAGATTAGTGTAACCGAATGCAATACCTTCTGTATCATCTAATTCCTTGCTTATGACAAAGCTTTTTTCGAAAAATTCTTTGGCTTTTATATAGTCAGTGAGTGAGTAATGAACAGCGCCTACATTTGTATATGAGATAGATATACCGAGTGAGTCATCTCTATCTTTTTTGATCTTCAATGACTTAAAATGATATTCTATCGACTTATCGTATTGGTGGACATTTCCGTAAGTGAGACCTATATTATTATATAAGTTACTGAGGTATCGTTGATCATTTATTTTTTCTGCAAGTTTGGCGGCATCAAAGAAATATTGATTGGCCTTGTCAGCATCATTAATTTCAGAATATGCACAACCCACATTGTTTGTGATTTTCATTTTTAGTGTATCATTACTGAAATTAGGATTTTCAGTTTCTGCGAGTGCTTTATGACTATAGCTTAGATATTCGTCATGGCTCTTTTCGTATGTTTTCTTTGCGATTTGGAGGAGTATAGATGCTTTGATATTTGGATCATATGCTTGATCTAATAAGTTATGTAGACTATCTTGTGGAGCCGCTTGACTCAGTGCAATAGAGCAAAATGCTAATAATCCAAACAGTAGAAAGTAGTTACGCATCATAGGAATTGATGTAGAATAAAAATTGTAGCGACGAAATTATTTTGATTTAACTACATAATACCATTGCAGCTCTATGACTATATAGTATGCAGTAAGAATCTATAATTAATTATAGGAGTATTATAAAGGCAGGCAAATGACAAGTTATCATCATTGACTTCTAAAATTATAGCATTTATGACTTAAATGCTTAAAAGAATAGAGATAGAATCATATAAGCCAAGTCATAGCGTAAAATAACTTCCATATTATCTAATTTCTATGACCAAACAACAAACTCCCTATCCTTACCATCGTAGAGCCATGCTCTATTGCCATAAGGTAATCGCCCGACATACCCATAGATATTTCTTTGAAGTCGTCAATACCTGAAAAGTGATTGGATTTTAAATTATCAAAATAGTGCTTTAGCTTATCGAATTCACGTTTGGTTTTAGTTTCGTCAGAAGTGAAGGTACCGATGCCCATGACGCCTTTGATAATGATATTTGCGAAAGCTTTAATATCAACTAAGTCCTTTAGTAACTGATCGTAATCATAACCGGATTTGCTTTCTTCTTCGGCGATTTTTATCTGTAGTAGGATGTCTATGTTTCTATCGTTTTTGTCAGCTTCTTTTTGGATGACTTTAGCCAGTGCAAGACTGTCAACAGATTGTATACATGAGATGAATGGCGCTATGTATTTGACTTTATTTTTTTGGAGTTGTCCTATGACGTGCCATTGGATATCTTTAGGGAGGCTATCATATTTTTCTACAACTTCTTGGACTCTATTCTCGCCAAATATTCTCTGTCCTTTGTCATAAAGCTTTTGGATCTCGCTTGTGGGCTTAGTCTTAGATACTGCGACTAAGGTGATGTTGTGAGTGACTAATTGAGATTTGAGTTTCTCATACATAAGTTAAGATTATAAGTATCAACCCTTGAATAGTCCAAATAGTTTACTGTCTATCTGCTGTATGATAGTGCCGAAATCTTCAGGGTTTTTCTTAAAGTCAATGATGTCAGCATCGATAACAAGAAGCTTTCCTATTTTATAGTTAGCGATCCAGTCATTATATTTCTGGTTTAATCTTTTGAGATAGTCTAAGCTGATGCTGCCTTCGTAATCACGTCCTCTTTTATGAATGTGTTCTACGAGCTTTGGGATGCTTGCTTTTAGATATATGAGTAGATCGGGAGGAGAGACCTGACTCGTCATTGTCTCAAATAAGCTGTGGTAGTTGTCAAAATCTCGCTTAGACATTAATCCCATCTCGTAGAGATTAGGTGCAAAAATATTAGCGTCTTCATAGATTGTTCTATCTTGAATAACTACCTTATTACCAGCTTTGATATCTAAGATTTGTCTGTATCGAGAGTTTAAGAAATAGATCTGTAGGTTAAATGACCATCGGTGCATATCATCATAGAAATCAGACAGATAGGGATTCGTGTCAGCATCTTCAAAGTGGACATCCCAGTTAAAGTGCTTACCGATCATTTCGGTCAGTGTCGTCTTTCCGGCGCCTATATTACCTGCGACAGCTATATGCTTGATGTCAGTATTCAGTGTAGGTTCTATTAATGATTGAAAATACCTTATTCGATTATCAGCGTGCTAAATTACAATGTTATACCACTTAAGCTTATTAATTTCATGTATATTTCAATAGAATGTTCAATTCCCTATGGTTAAATTACCTACCTGCCCGCAGGCGAGCTCGGCACAGTTAATGATAATTGATCAAATGTCCACGTTTTTAGCCCAAGTCCATAATAAAGGGTAATAAAGACCGCCATGAAAAATTCATACATAAATGATATTGGACGGATAAGAGCTTATGATTATCTAAATAATTAATAAATACTGAGATATATCTATAAATTGTAGTCTTAAAATAATAAGTGGTAATGCATTAAGGTTACTTTATTAACAACAGCTATACTATGAGCGAAAGAATAATCGAAATTGACAACATTAAGAAGATATATACAATGGGAACTGAGAAAGTTCATGCCCTCGATGGTGTCAGCTTAGACATCCATCGTAATGAGTATATGGCATTAATGGGCCCTTCTGGCTCAGGTAAGTCGACATTGATGAATTTATTGGGATTATTAGATACACCTACTCAGGGTAAGTATAAGCTCAAGAATCAAATCGTCAGTGAGATGACTGATTCTGAACTTGCGGAAGTAAGGAATAAAGAAATAGGATTTGTATTTCAGACATTTAACTTATTGCCGAGATTATCATCATTAGAGAATGTAGCGCTGCCACTTGTGTATTCTGGTATGAGTAAGAGCAAGCGACTCGATAGAGCTCAGCATGTACTAAGTATTGTAGGATTAGGAGATAGAGTAGAACATAAGCCAAATGAATTATCTGGGGGTCAGCGTCAGCGTGTTGCCATAGCGAGAGCACTAGTCAATGATCCTGCATTGATACTTGCAGATGAGCCTACAGGTAACCTTGATACCAAGACGTCAATAGAAATTATGGCGATTCTCGAAGAGATCCATAATCAAGGTAATACAGTTATCCTTGTGACCCATGAACCTGAGATTGCAGCACATGCACATAGGATAGTACGACTCCGAGATGGACTCTTAGAATCTGATGTTAAGAATGATAATATTATGAAAGCGCATGATCCTGAGCATTTTTATAATAAGAATTAAGATTTTGCTTCAGGTGCTATCTGTCTATATAATGTTATAAATCATTTGGAATAGAAGATTAAACTAAAAACAATATGAAGATATACACTAAGACAGGAGATGGAGGAGGTACTTCATTATTTGGAGGTACTAAGATTTCTAAGGACGATATTCAGATAGAAGCCTATGGCACTGTAGATGAACTGAACTCATTCTTAGGGATTCTTATAGCAGAAGTAGACGATGGTATTCTTGCGCAAGAATTAAAGTCTATACAGCCGATTTTATTTGATATAGGAAGTCACTTGGCTTCTGATGGGAAGATGCCAGAGTACCTTCCTGCTTTGGATAAAGATAATATCGTAAAGCTGGAAGAGGCGATAGATCGTATGGTCGCATTGTTACCTCAATTGAAGTCATTTATTATGCCAGGAGGTAATCGTCGGATAGCTCAAGCACATGTGTGCAGAGTCGTTTGTCGGAGAGCAGAACGTAGAGTCGTTACAATGCAGCAAAACCAAGAAGACTTAGATACTTTCGTACAGGTATATTTGAATAGATTATCGGATTACTTTTTTGTAGTTGCAAGATATCTTGCTCACCTCGACGGCATCGACGAAGTTAAATGGAATCCTAAATAAGAAAGGGAGATACTATCTACTATAGAAGAGTTAAGAGTTATCCTTCCCTCAGATAGCTTGACCGCATTGTTATGTAATTAAGCTCTATCTAAAGCTACTTCTTTATCAGAGCTGAAGATGTTATTTCCATTCATATAGTATTCAAAGAATGCTACGAATAGTGGAATGAAAATGAGATTACCTAATAGTGTACTTCTGAAGAATGGTACTCCTGCTAATAAAGCAGCTCCCATACCTGAGAGAGTCATAGGATACATCAAACCTTCCGCCCAGGTGCCTAAATTAGTTATCAAGAAAAATAATAGTGAAGCCACCAAAGTTCCTCCAACAATCTTAGCAGATGTAGTTTTTTTATTTAAGAAGATACCTAATAGTACAGTGATTAAAAAAGCAATATAAACTGTGATCATATACTTAGAGAACCACACAAATCCTGCGCCTTCCACTGCATAAAGTGTGTTATTAAGTACCAAATCACTTGCGTAAAGTGTAACGATCGGAATGATAAAACCAAGGATTCTCTTGCGGAAATACATACCACCTGTCAATGCCATGGCACCTATTGGCGTTACATTACTGATATGTGGTAATAACCTGTAGATTCCACATGCGACTATCACACTTACGAGTATCCAAATCTTGTTCTTTTTCATAATTCCTATATGTACACACAAAAATGCTGTAAAATTTCCAATTTTGATAACTAAATCCTAAGAATATAGTTTAATTGACAGCAATTCTTTATGCTTTCTGCTCGATAAATAATTGCCTTGCAATTGTTACTTTTATGCGTTTTACAGATCAAATTAAATTAATCTACAAGAAATACGAAGAATGTTTTTTGAAAAGGCGCAGAGGGGATATAATGAATGGTGGCGGTACATCATGGTGACTATAGTCGTAGGTATAGGTTATATGATAGGTCAATTGCCTCTCGCTATGGCTATTACTCGATCTGCTTCTGACAATCCTGATATCACTAAGTCTACTTTAGAGGAATTCAGTACTAATCCAGATTTTACCATGTTTGGCATTAACAGTAACATGGGATTCGCATTATTACTTCTGATGTTTGTGGGGGCATTGACTGCATTTTATTTTATCTTTAAGCCTGTACATGATAGAGAGTTTAAGACTCTGGTTAATCCATATTCTAAGATAAGATGGAGCCGTATTTTTCAAGCCTTTTTTTTATGGCTGTTCATGTCGATGATACTTGAGGTAGTAGCCTACTTTTTATATCCGGACAATTACACTTTTCATTTTCAGTGGAACACTTTTATACCGCTGCTGCTTATTTCCATATTGATACTACCTATACAGACGAGTACAGAGGAGCTGTTCTTTAGAGGATATATAATGCAGGGGACAGGATTGACGCCGCTATATAAGCTGCTCAGTATTATAGGATCGATTATAATTGCTATGGTATTATATTCCAGCATATCGAAGTTAGGATTTACTAATGTCCTTGATGATTCTGTGTTATTGATAATAATAAAAAAGACAGGACTTCTTGCGGCACTGATACTCATATCATTAGGACTTAATTATTTTATTATAACAATAGTCGAAGGTCTCAAACTGCCTCAGGACCACTTCCTTATGAAGAGAACTAAGTGGATGCCACTATTAATTAGTTCTGTACTTTTCGGTCTTATCCACGCGATGAATCCTGAGATAGAAAAGTTTGGTTTTGGAATTATGCAGACGTACTATATAAGTGCAGGATTAGTCCTAGGTATTATGACGATTATGGATGATGGCTTAGAGCTTGCACTCGGGGTACATGCGGCTACTAATTTTTCTGGAGCAGTATTCGTCGGTTACTCAGGAGCAGCGATACAGACGGAATCTTTGTTTAAGACTAATGATGTTAATCCTGTCTTACTATTGTTCTTTTTTATAATAATATCGATATGTTTTCTATTATACATGAAGCACAAGTACCAGTGGGGATCATTCAGTAAGTTGTTTTCTAATATAAAAGATATCGAAAGCGACGATTATATGAGCGAGGATATTATTACTCTATAGACGGATTATAGATGTTGTAGAAAGCATCAGTCTATCGAGTGTTTAGTTTTTATAGAAAAAAAAATAAGCATTATTTAAATATTAATACACATGAAATTATTATTCACTTTCCTATTTCTATCTCTAACATATATCACTATAGCACAACCAGACAGGTGGCAACAAGAAGCCGATTACAAGATGGAAATTGACTTTGATGTCAAAAATCATCAGTACTCGGGAGAGCAGACGATTACTTATAAGAATAATTCTCCCGATACACTTCACAAGGTTTTCTATCACCTATACTTTAATGCATTCCAGCCTAATAGTATGATGGATGTAAGGTCGAGAAATATCTCAGATCCTGATAGGAGAGTAGAAAGTAGAATTTCAAAATTATCAGAAAAAGAAATCGGGTATCAACGTATCGAAAGTCTGGAGCAAGATGGCAAAGCTACAACGTATCATGTGGAGGGTACAATATTAGAAGTAACATTAGCTCAACCAATTTTTCCTGGTAAAAAGACAAAATTGAAGATGAAGTGGGATGCTCAGGTACCAGAGCAGATAAGACGAAGCGGCAGAAACAATGCGGAAGGGATCAGTTATTCTATGTCACAATGGTACCCTAAGTTAAGTGAATATGATTATCAGGGCTGGCATTCTAATCCGTACGTAGGCAGAGAGTTTCATGGCGTATGGGGTAACTTTGATGTATCGATTAAGATAGATAGAAAGTATACAGTCGCAGCGACGGGACTTGTAGAAGATGCTAAAGATATGGGACATGGTTATTCTGATAAGAACACTAAGAAGAAAAAATTCTTAGGTAAGTCTAAGCTTAACTGGAGATTTAAAGCTGATAATGTACATGACTTCGTATGGGCAGCAGATCCTGATTATACACACTTCTCTAAGACGACTGATTCTGGGACAGTCCTGCGTTACTTCTTCCAAGAGAATGAAGCGACTAAGGAGAACTGGGAGCGATTACATACCGCTATGAATGAAGCTGAAAAGTTTATGAATAAAAAATACGGGAAGTACCCTTATCCGACTTATGCATTTATCCAAGGTGGTGACGGAGGTATGGAGTATCCGATGGCGACACTGATTACAGGTGAGAGAACTTATGAGAGTCTCGTAGGTGTCGCTATACACGAGTGGATGCACAGCTGGTATCAGATGGTCCTTGCAACTAATGAAGCCCTATATGCCTGGATGGATGAGGGATTTACATCTCATGGATCTGCCGAAGTTATGAATCATCTGAGAAGTAAGAAGCTTATTAAGGGAGAGGCTGTAGATAACCCACATAGTAATACCGTCAGTGGATATGGAAGATTTGCTATGTCAGGAAGAGAAGAGCAGTTGTCTATACATGCTGATCACTTTGCTACTAATACGGCATACGGAATGGGAGCTTACACTAAAGGTTCTGTGTTCTTAGAAGAAATTAAGTACATCATAGGTGAGGACGCATTTGATAAAGGTATGCTCAGATATTATCATGACTGGAAATTCAAACATCCTAATCCTAATGACTTCATAAGAGTAATGGAGAAGGTTTCTGGACTAGAGTTAGATTGGTTTAAGGAGTACTTTGTATACACAACTCGGACTATAGATTATGCTATAGAGGATGTCGTCAGTATGGATGATAAGACGACGGTCCAGCTTAAGAGAGTAGGAGAGATGCCTATGCCTATGGATATTACTGTAGAACTCAGAGATGGCACTGTGAAGAACTACTATATCCCTCTACGTATGATGAGAGGTGAGAAGGGAGGTGATCTGTTCTCAGGAACGAAGCTACCTGATTGGCCATGGACGCATATGGATTACAGTATAGAAGTAGATGTGCCTATCAGTGAGATAAGTAAGGTGATGATCGATGCATCAGAAAGATTAGCTGATGTAGATAGGGATAATAGCGTATGGCCCAGAGAAGTAGGGGCTAAGAATTAGTGTTCCTTTAAAGCTAATTGCGTAGATTAGTGTATGAACAAAATCTCTAAATATTCTTGGATAACGACAGCAGTAGTTCTGCTACTGGGATTCTTGTTGTTGAAATTTGGTTTCGTAGATTACGGTTGGACGTTCTTTTTTATTTTTCCTATGTCAGTAGGGTTTGCGATAGGAACACATGATAATGGTAAGCGATCATTATATTCTCTGATTTTTGGTGTCATTATATTCATGGGATTTTTGTTGGCTGGAGCATTAGAAGGGTTGATATGTGTATTGATGGCATTACCACTTTTTCTCATTATGGTATATATCGGATATTATGTACAGAAGAAATTCAGCAAGAAAAATGACCACACTGATAATCCGCAAGTATTAGTTACAATCACGCCTATACTCTTACTTCTTCTTCTGACTCCTATAGAAAGAATGATTGTGCCAGAGCCGGAAGTTGTGACTATCGTTAATACGGCGTATTTGGAATTTGCTCCAGAGATTGTCTTCGACGAAGTGAAGCAAATGGAAAAATTAGACGCTGATAAGCCAATCGGTTTACAGTTAGGATTACCTTCACCACTTAGGTGCCAATTGATGGCTGATACTATCGGTGCTCAGCGACATTGTTACTTCAAGAAAGGGGAAATTATAGCTGAAATTACAGAATACGAAAGAGGAAAAATTCTGAAAATGGATGTCATCGACTATACGCTGACAGGTAAGAATTGGTTCCAATTTGTCGATGCGACATATGCCATGCAAGCCAGAGGCACAGGCACACTTATTACACGTACAAGTTCATACCGTTCTATATTACATCCCCGTATATATTGGCAGCCCTTAGAAAGTTGGGGGATAGAGCAAGAGCACGTTTTCGTATTGAATAGCCTCAAGAAGAATATCGAAGAGAAGTATAATTAGTCTGGATAATTTAGAAATATTTTGCTTGTCGGAATAAATGGAATGGGACGTTAACCCCCTCGTTCGGCGTTGGCTGAAGTTCATCCATGTGTTTAGAGCCTACGTCGCTTTCACATTCAAGATTCTGTCTTGAGAATAAAGCAATAGGGATATTATTTCTTAGCATTCGCTGATAAGTTACATTAATTGTATTTTTATTTATGGCTATTGAAAACAGATTTTTCAACTATTTTAATGACGTAGGCGTCGTTGCTCAAATGCTATGCTTCAGCCTACGCCGAACTTGTAATACTTTGACCATGGAGTTACTACTCATTAAATATGTAAAGCCCTATCATTTATTATTTACTCTTTTGATAGGGCTTTTCTTATTAATTATAACTTATAGTTGCTCAGATAGAGAGCAGGTTTCAAATTCTTACTATAAATTAATAAATGAAGCAGAGCTGTCTATTATCGATAATGATTTTATTACAGCTAAAGAAATATATCTAGAAGCATTTAATTCGAAAAAACCTTTTGCAACTGATATCTATAACTACTTTATTTTATCTCTAAAATTAGAGGATGTAGATAATATAAATAAAGCGTTAAAATTACTCATCTCTGAAAAAGGTGCAGAAAAGGAGTTTTTCATAAACCATCCTTCGTTTCCTAATTTATTCGATGTTATTTCATTTGAAGAATTTTCAAATAAATACGATGGTCTTAGACGAAAGTTTGAGTCTAATTATGATTATAAATTAAATTTAGCAATTAATAGTTATTTTTTGAAAGACCAAAAAGTAAGATCAGTTGAAGATTCTTACGTAAATAATTTGGATACAACAATGTATTATGATTCAATTTTTTACGTAAAGTTTGTAGATTTATGCTTATCAGAAAATGGCTTTCCTGATGAGTTTGAGGTTGGTGTTTGGATGAATGAAAAATCAAAATCTACAAGATCGTTTTATACCCCAATTGAGATTCTAATCACACATTTTTATGGTGGAGGTGGGAGGTATCATAAGGAAAGAAATTTTGACCTTTCTGATTGTTTGTTAAATGAGATTAGTGAAGGTAATTTTCCCCCAGAAATTTATACTGTTTTTTCTTTTTGGAAGGATCAATGTTTTTATACTGACCCATGTATTATTCCTGGAGATTATAATTGTATTGTAATAAATAATGAGGCTTTATTTCATGTCCCAAAGAATAGCATAAAATTAGATAGTCTAAGAGCTGAGATATATTTAGAACCTATTGCCGATTCAAATAGAAAAGCCCAATTTCAATTGGATAATAGAGAGTATATTTTTAATTCCAAATTAATGATAGGATATAATGGATTATCTGATAAGACTGCTGATATAATTAAAAGTCAATTTAACTTAGCTAAGTAACTTATGGCTTTTATTTTAAGTATTTCATCAGACGTAGTGGTCTAATTCCCTATTACCCGTTCGGCGTAGGCTGACGTTCAGAAATGTGTATAGAGCCTACGTCGCTTTCACATTCAAGATTCTGTTATGAGGAAGAAGTTATAGGAATGATTAATAATAACTCTCATCATTCGCTAATAAGTTGAATTGATTGTATTTTTTAATTATCGCTATTGACGACAGATTTTTTAACTCTTATAATGACGTAGACACCGTTGCTCAAATGCTATACATCAGCCTACGCCGAATAGGGGTTGCGTATGCGCTAATGATACAACATGTAGTGATGCATGTTGCGATAATTAAAAATGGATATTTTGGACCAGTAATTTAATTGCTGGTCCCTAACTAAATAAATTCTAATGAGGATTCTTAAATTATTGAATTTTTGTTTTTTAATACTGATTTCATTAACTAATTCTGCGCAAGATTCACTAACGTTGCCAAGTAATTGGGGGCTGACACTCTATCCTAAATCCTCTGACCTAATTAGCGAAGATTATTCAAAGTTATTGTCATATGATTACGATAAATTAACGCATGTTGCTAAAGCTAGTTATAATTTACGATACTCTATATTAAGATTATATTCAGGCAGAGACTCTTCATTGTTTTATTTTCAAAAAGCATATCGACAAAGGCCTAAGTACGTTTGTAATATAATTGTTCCTACTGCAAGTTATCATGAGAGTAGGATTAAAGATGGGGATATTCACGAAAACTATAATTGGTTTCTTTTAGATATACCAGATTTTAGTGAGACGGACTTCATCAACGAGTGTGATTCGATATTCTTTTCTAATAAAAAGATTATTAAAGAAGTTTATTCTAATTTATTTGAAAAAATTTCAAGAAATGATCATAAATATAGAACTAATAAAGATATCAACTGGGAAAAACAAAATTATTTAGATTCCATAAACAGAAACATAATAGATAGTATTTACATTTCTCACGGCTCATTATTAAAATTGTCACAAGATGAAATTAATCTTATCAGTTTAATTCTTCATCATTCTGATGATTGTTCTTGGAATAGGAAATGGGTAGAATATTCTTTTAAAGAGATTGTTCTTAATAGTATAGATGCTCCCCAATTTTTAGGTATTGCTATTGATAGAATGTACAGAAAAGGTGATGGTTTTTGTTATAAAGAAGACGCTTTTGAAGTAAAGTCTCTTATTGACAGTTTGAATTCAATTTATCCTGATCTGACTGAGAAGTTTTTTGGAAATTATTAAATTTTTTTTTAATAGGTTCTGTTCTTACTTATAGTGTTCAACTTCCCTGTTCGGCATAGGCTGACATTCTACCTTGTGTATAAAGCCTACGTCGCTTTCAGATTCAAGATTCTGTCTTGAGAATAAAGCAATAGGGATGGTTAATAATCTTTCTTAGCATTCGCTGATACGTTGAATTGATTGTATTTTTATTTATAGCTATTGAAAACAGATTTTTCAACTCTAATAATGATGTAGGCGTCGTTGCTGAGATGCTATGCTTCAGCCTACGCCGAACGAGTTTGGCACATTAATCTATATGATTATTTAGTTATTATACTCACTATTTATTTAAAATTTTGCTTCATACAGCTATTTAGAAAGGCTCTTTACAGGAGTTACGTATTTACTGTTGTTAACAATAATGTAAAGTAAAAATAAACCAATATTGAAAATTGTATCTTTATTGTCTACTAAATGGCAGAAAGAGCTTACATAACGCCAAAAGTGCTTAAATGGGCACGGGAAACCGCTAAAATGAGCGAAATAGATGCTGCTACAAAAGTTTCTGTTAAAGTTGAGAAGATAGCTGAATGGGAAAACGGTGAGTCTCAGCCAACGGTAAATCAAGCAATAAAGCTTGCAAAGAGTTATCAGAGGCCATTTGCTATTTTATTTTTACCAGAACCTCCAAATGACTTTCATCCATTACAAGATTTCAGAATATCAGGGTCTAAAGAATTATCAACAGCTGTAACCTTTATCATTCGTGAAATACAGAAAAAACAAAGTTGGATAAGAATAGAAAACCAAGAGAATGAAGAACCAGTAATTCCTTTTGTCGGTAAATTTTCCGTCAAGGATAGTCCAAAATTTGTTGCTCAAGATATTCTTGACACATTAAAAATAAATCCCACGGATTATGGCGATGATAAACCACTAAAAAAGTGGATAGATCAAGCCGAAGCAAATGGTATATTTATATCAAGAACAAGCTTTATTCATAGTAGATTAAAAATAGATAAAGAGGAGCTACAAGGATTCGCTATTGCAGACCCATATGCCCCTTTTATCTTCATAAATTCTGGAGATTGGGGAGCACCGCAACTTTTTACTTTAGTACATGAGTTAGCTCATATTTGGATAGCACAAACTGGAATTTCCAATAGTGTTGATATTGAAGTTAGAGGTAAACTACATCCTGTTGAGCTCTTTTGCAATGAAGTAGCTGCCAACGCATTAATGCCTGAAGATTCTATTAAAAGAATTTCTACGAAATCATTCTCTGAATCACATCAAATATTTCGTATTGCTAAAGAATTGGGAGTAAGCTCTTTTGCTCTAATTTATAGAGCTCTAAGGTTAGAGCTGATTCCGATTAAACAGTATAAAATTCTCAAAAATGAGGCTACAAATCAGTTTAAAGAATTTCTTGCTAAAGAAGAAATTAAAAAGGCGAAACAAAAAAATAATGCAGGTGGTCCAAGTCCATATTTGATGAAACTAAATAGGAATAGTAGACTATTTACTCAAATAGTATTAGACGGGTTTAAAGGAGGAAGAATAGAACCAAATTTGGCAAGTAACTTATTAAGCACTAAGTCTAATAAATTTCACAAACTTGAAGAACGAATATTTAAATGAATCAAACAGATTCAACATACTGTCTTGATTCGAATGTACTAATTCAAGCTTGGCAAAAATACTACTCTCCTAAATACTGTACTTCATACTGGGAAGTACTAAATGCATTTGGTTATGAGGATAGAATTTTTATTCCAAGTATGGTTTATGATGAAATAGTAAAAACAGACGACGATCTCTCTGAATGGTTAAAGACAAGTGATATAAAAGTGAAACCAATCACATCCGATGTGACAAAAATATTAACTGATATATATGCTGCTGATCCTAGTCACAAGCATCTTGTAGATAGCAAAAAAGGAAGATCCCTTGCTGACCCATGGGTTATAGCTCATGCAATTAAGGAACATGCGATTGTAGTTACGAAAGAAGAAAAGGTAACAGCATTAAATTCAACTAAAATAAAAATCCCAAACGTATGTGACAATATGGGCGTGACCTGGATTAATGATTTTATGATGGTTGAACAGTTGGGACTTAAATTCAGATGCAGTAAATAAAACGCGAATCGCTAACCATAGATATGGCGTAAGAGTACCTCTGGCCATACTCCGCTTATAACAATCCATTTTAAAAGATTAAACGATATCTGGAGGCTAAAAGCTTTATCGTAAATGCAGATGATCGCTTTGTCAAAGCTTTACTATACAGAGGACATAAAGAGGAAATACTATAAATTAATGGCTATAAAAATTTTAAAGTTTCTACTAGTAAGTTCAGTTTTACTAAGTACCAATCTGCTTAATGCAAAGATCGCTAAGGTCACTAAGATACCTCCAATTCTGAAGCCCTAATCGTCAAGCCTATTCCAATCTATATGGTAGCAGGTATCTACCTTATTAATATTAATTATCAGAAAAGAGTATACACATCTAAAGTGCTAAAGATTTAGCATTATAATAAGTAGCTTATAATTTGTTTTGACTATCGGATCTCATCTAATTGCTCAAGTAGATAATCGAATTCTATCTGATCATTATTAGATAGTGGCAGCTGATTAGCATTTAGTATATCCGGATTTTCTACAGCATTGTTAGTGAGATTATATAGTGCAGTAGCATCATCGAATAAGATATACTTGTGAGTGGCATTTCTTATCTTGATTTAAAAACCTTCAATATTCTTGATTATTTCTATGGCTAAACAGGTTTAGAATTACAGCCCTCTACTTCATTAATCCTATACTTCAATAATCCCATATTCCATAATTTCAAGGATCTCAGCTACAGCAGCATCATATGCCTCTAATGTTTTTGTTTTTTTAATTTTTTTGACAATTCTAAATGGATCCTGAAAAGTAGAAGAGAAGTACTCCCAATATGAAAGCATTTTACGTATTACAGCTTTATCTCCAGTCAGTTTTTCTGTATAGGAATTAAGTAATGCCTCATGGAATCTACTGAATCGATGGACTCTGTCTTCTGGATAATTATCGCTATCACTCTTAATCATAGACGGCAGAAATGGATCTGATATCAGACCTCGTCCTATCATCCAATGATCAATGGTAGGAAAGCGATCTGCCATCTCTCGGTATCGGGCTACAGTAGTGATATCACCATTGTAATAGATCTTATGATCTGTATGGTCTAAGCATCTATTAAAACTCTCCAAATCGACGCCACCTACATATAACTGTTTGCCTATACGTGCATGAATGCCTATGTTTCTTAGTGGATATTTATTTAGTATAGGAAAAGCTTTTATGATCTCTTCTGGATTGTCATAACCCATTCTCATCTTCATGGATATAGTTATGTCCGTTTCGTTATGAACTCGGTTAAGAATATCATCTATTTTATTGGGATCACTTATAAGGCCAGAACCCATTCCCTTATTTGTCACCATAGGGTAGGGGCAGCCGAGATTCCAATTGAGTTCTTTATACCCTAATGACTGCACATATTTTATTACGAAAATAAATTCATCAGCATTGCACGTCATGACTTGAGGAATGACCTCAAGTATATCATTGTTTTTAAGTTGTAGATCTTTCTGGTAGCCTGGCTTTATAATCAATTTTCCATTGAGTCTGATGTATGGAGCATAGTAGGTATTTATACCACCAAAATGCTTATGCAGAGCATTCCGAAATCGGAAATCTGTAAATCCTTGTAGTGGTGATGATATGAGTGTGGGCTGCATACGTGATGCAAGGTAATTAATTCCCGTTTTAGAATTATAACTTTCCTCATGTCATAGGTCATTAGGATTGACCTCTGTAGTTTTTGCACCATTAATCTGATCAATTCTACTACCGATTAAGTGACAGTCATGATCTGTGGGCGCTGGTCCTTCAATCGCAGCTACAACTTATAGGGACTCTATTTATCCTGCCGCTCAAAGTACTGCAGCACCACCCAGAGAATGACCTATGAGTATCTTAGGTGAACTATAGTTGTCATATAGATAGTCACTCGCTGACATGAGATCATTGACATTAGAATTAAAATTAGAATCTGCAAAATCGCCTTTATAATCTCCGAGCCCTGAAAAGTCAATTCTTAGAACATCGATTACATTTTATTAAAAGCTTTAGATATATATTTATGGCTGTAAGATTCTTATTACATGTAAAGCAATGTGCAAATAAAGCATAGACCTTAGGTTTTCATTAGGCATTTCTAATTTTGCCGAAAGGCTAAAAGTTGTCTGTATTCTTAAAATTTATTTTTATACTAATGTCGGAAGGATATAAATTATAATAAATCGTAAGGTCTTAATATTTCCATTTTGGTTGATATCAACTGATAGTGTTCTCTCGTTCGCGTATCAATCTATTATACTATCTGAAATTCTCTCTGGCTCTATGCAATTATTCCAAATTCTTTCTTGAAAAATTAAACATATACTTACCTATAATAATAGCTATGAGAATAGTGAGATAAAGCTGTCCTCCGATGCTTACTACTATAGTTACTGCTTTGGCAAATGGATGAATAGGTACAATATCTCCTAAGCCGACAGTTGTCAATGTGATAAAACTGTAATAGATAAAATCATAGATAACATAATTAGCGTGTATAGTAAATGCGCCGGGAAAATGTCTTTCTATCATATAAAAAAGTGGTGCAGCCATGACTCCCAGCACGAGGTATCCAGATATTGCCGCATATATACCATTAGCATCTATAAATTTTTCTTTGAGTACGAACTTGATGAGATTAGTGAAAACTATAAAGAAAAAGCTTATTGTAAATAATGCATTAATAAATTTTATCTGTGAAGTAGCTTCTAAAAACAAATGAGTTATGTAAGTCATTATAGCTAAGCTGATCAGTACTAATAAGTTTCTGACACTATAACTCGTATACAAAGACCCCAAGAATAATACTATGAGATAGTTAAGATCAAATAATATTGTAGCCGAATCAGAAACACTATATAAAGGCGGTACTATAATGAGTAGAACAAGACTTATCAGAAAAAGTATGTACTTCGGATTTGAAAAATGTGCAGCTAATTTGGCTTTAATATTACGATGCATATATGATGGAGTATATATAGTCTTAAGGAATACTAGCTAAACTTACTGCAAAGAAAAGGAAATATTGCATTTGTAATCATATATTGATAATATGTTATATGTAATGCATTATCATATAGCCACTCATAAGGATCATCAAGCCATCTTCTATTATTGTAACTGTACTCATAGGTAGATCGAATACAGACCCGAGGCAAGCACATTGTATTTTCTTTTTGTTTAACACACTCTGCAATACTCCGATAATAGATACTGTCATGACAATAATTGCTGTGACATTTGTAGTAAGTGGACAGCAATTAGTCAGGTATGCTAAGCCTAATCCTAATTCTATGAATGTGTAGATATAAGCCCATCCCTTCCACATACGAGCTATGATATCGTAGCTGCTATAACTATCAGAAAACCCTGATAAATCTAACATCTTAAAAAATGAAAATATCAAAAAGAAACCTGCCATAAAATGACGCATCCATTGCATCATATCAAAACCTCCATTCAAGTATTGAATTAAAAGTGTTACTGTAGTGATGTATACGAATATGATAAAAATCGGCTTGTATTGTGATAGGTCATTAGGTCCTGCATCTCTAATAGTATTTACTGAGTCACTTGTTGATTGGCTTATGGAATATTTTGGATCTAAAGATGTTAAGTGGCTCTGTAGAGTATCGATAGGTATATCCTTACTTAAGTCTACGGTAGCTGAATTTGAAGCTTTATCAACTTTTGCATAGATAATATCTGGAACTGCAAGTAGGCTAGACTCTACTTTAGCAACGCAGCTCATGCATGACATGCCATCTATTTTATATATTTTTTTCATTCGATATTAATGCTGAGGTATTATTGTATAAATACTATACTGTAACCATCATGATAATAACGAAAGTCGCTGACTATAAGTTTTAGCAGTTGAGCTGCCATCTATCGTAACAACTCTTTATAGTTTACTGTACTGTGTAATCGATTACTGAGATAGCCGCTACATTAAATGTGCCCAAGACATTCTCATCTCCATTAGTATGTTCGACGATTCCTTTAGTATTAGACAGTGGCTCTGCAAAGATGCCGTTCTGGCTATTAATAAGTTGATCTCTGAATGTTTCCATGTAGAAGAAGTTGTCTTCGCTGAGAGAGTGGACTTCTACTCTTATATCATCTCCTGATACATAAGGCTCTGGAAGAAGATCATCGCTGAAAGAATTTATAAGTTCTCTAATAGGCGTAATAAATATAAATCCATCGACTTCTCCTCCTGAGTCAAACCCAGCATCATATGCTATATTTAACTCAGATGGTCTATTGAGATATTCTCCATTTTTGTAAGTCTTAATCCAATATGTATCTCCTAATCCCACTGGATCTCTTGACATTAATTCACAATAGATGCCGTTATCTCCAAAGACTTCATTTTCTCTAAATTCTTGTCGTATACTGTCGATAGGTGCAGTTCTATTAAGTGTTGTCGTCGCAGCATACTGCTTTGAATCTACGCTTATATTAAGTGTAAAAGAATCTCCTATTTCTCCGATAGTTGTGCTTGGTTCTAAGGTGTTAGTATAGGTTCCGTTATCAGTATGTGTGAACAAGAACACTTCTCCATCTCCTCTGGTGACAGTGATATCAGCATTAGTAACACCTGTAGCTGGTGTGTTATCGAAGTAGGGTTGTGAGCTGGTTAATTTTATAACCTGAGTTTCGTCTATATTATTAAGCCATGCATCTACTACTAATAGCGGATCAGCTTCAATGAGTGTTACTTCAATAGGGTCTTCACAAGAAGTAAATAATGCACTTAAAATTATGAGTATAAAGATTAGATTTTTCATATTATTATTATTATTATTTAAAAGTTTTTAATATCTGGCTCTTCGACATTTTACTTTTAATTGAACTTAAAGTTATACGATACTGATGGAATGAAACTTCCTATGACAGATAGCTTGGTTGCTTCAGTATTAATAGGTCCATTAATAGGTGTTCTACTATCTCCTTCTGGTCCGAAAAATATAGCGAAGGGATTTCTTCTATTATAGAGATTGTATACAGAGAATACCCATTCTCCATACCATTTCTTACCTGTTTTTTCTTTACCCTTTAATGTAGCTCCTATATCTAATCTATGATAAACAGGAATCCTTACATTATTTCTGGAATCAAGACTATTATGTGGAAGTACATAACCTTGCTGCTCATATCTCGATGTCGGGAAGGTTATAGGTGATCCTGATATCAATGAGAAAGTAGAACTTAATGACCACCTTTTGTTTAATTCATAGAAGCCAGAAAGACTGAGATTATGTGTCTGATCAAATCTCGACGGATACCATTCTGTATTATTTATTCCAGGAATTTTTCTTTCTGTTCGAGATAAAGTATAACTCAACCAACCGGTTACAGTACCCTTCTTTTTTTCTACAAGTAACTCAAATCCATATGCTCTACCATCACCTTCTATGAGATCACCCTCTACAAAGGGATTCAATACCAAATCTGCATTATCTACATAGTCGACAATATTATCCATCAACTTATAATAGACTTCTGTACTTATTTCGTAGCTATTATCCTTAAGATTTCTGAAGTACCCTAAGCCAATTTGGTCAGCGACCTGAGGTCTTATATTATTAGAAGCTGGTGTCCATACATCTATGGGGGTACTCGCTGTTGTGTTACTTACAAGCTGAATATATTGTGCCATTCTGTTGTAACTCAACTTGACAGAGCTTGATGTATTAAGCTGATATTTAGCAGCGAACCTCGGCTCAAAGTTATTGTAAGTCTGTATAGATTCCCATTGATCGAATGTTTCTGTAGATACTAATTCTTTTCGCTGTCCCAGCTCTGCAGCGTCACGATATGTGTATGCTGTGCCTTCTCCAGTATAATTAAAGTGTGACCATCTTATACCGTAATTGAGGCTTAACTTATCATTAATCGTTTGCTCATTTTCTATATATAGGCCACTTTCGATACCATACTTTTTAGGTAATGAGAAGTCTCGAGATTCTCCCTCACTTCTCCCTACGGCATTACCTGGAAGAAACTCATATATAATTGATTGACCACCAAATTTTATAAGATTGTCAGGATTCATGAAATATGTAAACTCTGGCTTGATACTGTAGTTGACGATATTAGCATCCCAGTCAAAACCATTTTGATTATCATCCCCGAAATTGATTTTGTAATTATAATCACTGTAGAACATTGTAATATTTGAGAATAGCTTTTCACTAAATAGGTGATTCCATCGGAATGAACCTGTAGAGTTACCCCAACTGAATCCAGCGGCTTCGCCAAATACAAAATTATCTCTACCCAAATAACCAGATAAGAATAGTCTATCCTTACTGCTCACCTTATAATTAGTTTTCAATGTAAGGTCATAAAAGTAAAGTCTGGAATCAGATTGTTCTTCCGGTAAGAAAGGCTTAGAGAGTACATCGATATAAGATCTTCTTGCTGCTATTATAAATGACGCCTTGTCTTTGACTATTGGCGCTTCGATTGACAGCCTGCTGAATATAAATCCTACGCCACCATTCACGGCAAGTTTTTTATTGTTTCCTTCTTTCATCCTCACGTCAAGAACAGAAGAAAGTCGACCGCCATATCTTGATGGAATACCGCCTTTATATAACTTAACGTCCTTAACTGCATCTGGATTAAAGACAGAGAAGAATCCGAAAAGGTGAGAGGAGTTAAATATCGGCGCTTCATCTAATAGGATAAGGTTCTGATCGATGCTGCCGCCTCTGACATTGAATCCGGAAGCACCTTCTCCGACTGAGGTGACACCGGGTAGTAACTGAAGGCCTCTTATAATTTCTACTTCTCCAAGTAGACTTGGCATTTTCTTAATTGTACCTATGTCTAACTTGTTGACACTCATTTCTACTTTAGTGACATTTTCATCTTCTGGTTCTGCGGTGATGACCACTTCCTCGATTTTAGCGGAAGCCTCTTCAAGTTCTACATCTAAAGTTATGTCCTTATCCATATTGATTTTAAGAACTTGAGTCTCATAACCGAGATAAGAAAATTCTATATTATATTCTCCAGTAGGGACATCTACGGCATAGAATCCGTACTCATTACTGGTAGCTCCAGCTGCAATCTCTCTTACAAATGCTGTAGCGCCGATAAGGGTCTCACCGTTATCAGCGTCTTTGATATACCCGTTAAGTGTTACCTTAAATGGAGACCTATCTTGTGCTGATAGACTTGTCGCTGAAGAAAGAAAACTGAATAGAAGTATGATATATAATGATCGCATAATCCAATTGTAGTTTGTTAATATCTGTATTAAGTATCGAAATTATTATATATACACGACTCTACTATTAACATAAGTTAATAAATAGATGATAGGTAGATTAATTCCGATGAACTGATCTATATCAATAAGAAATAAGAAAAATTGTTCTAACTATCCGTTAGTTGTGGTATGTCTGATTATGGACTAAAGTTGCTCCACAACCTGCGCATGCTATTGCAGATCCAGCTCCTCCTGCACAACCTGCCGAGCAAGTGTAATGCCATACGCCTGCTGCATTCTGAGCTGGTTCTGGTGCTTTAGGAGGTGTAGTTACTGAGGGTGTTGCTGGTGCTCCACCCATAGGTGCTATGGAAGATCCATCTCCTAAGTTAATAGGCGTTGCTCCACCGGCTTGAGGATTAATAGTCGTAGTTGTTGCTGGTTGGTTCGCATTTCCATGATAGGTCTGATTATGTACTAAAGTAGCTCCACAAGTAGCACATGGTACTGCTGATCCTGCTCCTCCTGCACATCCTGCCGAGCAAGTGTAATGCCACACACCTGCTGCATTCTGAGCTGGTTCAGCACCTGGTGTAGGAGGTGTAACAGCTGTATTAGCTGCACCTTGGACCGGTGTAGGCTGATAGTTTTGATCTAAAATAGGATCTGGTCTCTGAGGAGCATTACCACAAGAACAAAGAATAGCAATAGAAAGGACAACAAGTAAACGTATCATAATGAGTTATTTATAATTATTTTTAGAAATGCAAAGATATTACAATTATTGTTAATTATAAGGATGTGTAGCTGAAAGCATAAACTAACTTCATGGGTAAGTCAATTGACTTAACTTTTATCAAAGTGTCTTTAACTCTATTTGTCATAAAATATTTCATTTGCTTTTAATTCTAAAACTTGCCTTATAAACGAAGTTTTATATAAATTAAAGTGTTTTTCTCGGCGTAATCCATGTGCTTATAGGTAAATCTCTAACGCCTGATCCTTTAATGTCATAGTATTGTATGATAGTTTCGATAAAATTAACATGATTATTATTTGGAAATTTTATCGCGTCTGTGTTTCTGTTAAGGACTATCCAACATTGTTGGATTGGCTGAATGGAGAAGTGTAAATGAATATGGTAATTTGTCGAATACTAGTTGAAAGGTCTAATTGCTTGAATAATATAAAATGCTTCTCATAATCAAGGAAAAATTTCATCCCCATTATTCTTCAAAACATTCAAATAATTAGAGTTATAATTACTATAAATATTAGTGTTAATTTTAAACATGCGACTTATTTTCATGGCTATTTTGGTTATTAGTTATTTCAATATATTTTCTCAAGAAAATAACGCATTGTTATGTGCTGATGGAATAGATAACGATGGAGATGGACTTATAGATTGTGAGGATAGTAATTGTCTTTTTGTTCCTACAAATGGTTGTTTGATTTGTGGTTCTGGGATAAGTTTTGCAGATGTTGTTTTAGAATATTCTTCAGGTTGTCCAATAGCGGACGATTTTCCTGATGGCGCATTAGGGGTTAGTGATTATGATGGAATGAATACGGTTGACGAACCTGAATTTCTTTTCTTAGGAAGAGGTGGATTTATAAAATTGGCTTTTACAAATAACCTTTTATCTAATTCTGGAGACAACAGTAATGATCTTCACATTTTTGAAGTGGGTACTGCAGTTGAACCGATAACAATTTCTTTAAGGCCAAACGATAGTTTTACGAGATCACAATTAATGCTAAATGGATTTGTAGATTTAAATTCAGATGATTTTTTCGGAATTACCGATTTAGGAGGTGCTACTTCAAGTGTTGATATTGATAATCTCATACCAGGATATGATTCAGGTCAGCTTGTTTTTAATGCTATTGAGATCGTCGATTTAGCGCAATTACCTTGTTCTGGATCTACTCCAGGTGCTGACATAGATGCAGTATGTGCTATTTTCTCAATTATAGTGGACTGTAATGGGGTACAAGGAGGTGGCTCTGTGATAGACGATTGTGGTGAATGTTTAGAACCATCAGATCCGGAATTTAGCCAAAGTTGTGTTGACTGCGCAGGAGTAGTAGATGGTACATCAGAAATAGATCAATGTGGAGAATGCTTGGAGCCAACTGACCCAGTATATAATCAAAGTTGTATAGATTGTTCTGGAATACCTAACGGGACAGCTGAGGTAGATGACTGTGGAGAATGCTTGGAACCATATGATCCTGAATATAACATGAGTTGTACTGATTGTGCAGGTATCGTAGGTGGTACTGCTGTTATCGACGATTGTGGTGAGTGTTTAGAACCTACAGATCCTAATTATAACCAAAGTTGTATAGACTGTTCTGGAGAACCTAATGGGACAGCTGAAGTAGATGATTGTGGAGAATGCTTAGAGCCAAATGATCCCTTATATAATGAGAGTTGTACGGACTGTGCAGGAGTAATAAATGGTGTTTATGAATTAGATGATTGTGGACTATGTCTTGATCCTAATGATCCAGATTTTACAATAGATTGTAGTATAAATAAAGCGACCTATATACCTAATATTTTCACAGTGGTATCTGGATTTAACAGTGAGTTTAAAATATTTCCTGCAGAAGAGAGTCAAGTTCTTGAAATCCGTCAGTATAATATTTTTGATAGATGGGGAAATTTAGTCTATGAAAGAAGTAATGAATCTTTTATCTTATTTAACGATTGGTGGAAGGGTACTTATAACAATCAAGATGCAGTCGGTGGAGTCTATGTATACTTTATTGAGTTATCTTATATTAATGATGAAGTTTGCCAATTTTATGGCAGTGTAACCTTATTGAGATAGTTAAGATTTTTTTTATTCTTTGCAAATTTTATTTAGGTGTTCAGCAATTGATTCGCAGATATTAAGCATAGAGTATTCTTGTATTTTTGATGCAGTATCTTCTTGATTTAAGCCTGATATAAAATTTGAAAATTCCTCCACAAGAGTGTCTTTAAGGATTTTTTCATCAGAGTATGATGACGTGTATCCTGACTTTGTTTTTGTAATAATATTTGCACTATCACCGTTAGTGTCTCCAATGCATAATATTGGCCTCTTGACAGCAAGATATTCAAAGAGCTTACCAGGAATACGACCTTTAGCATTAGCTTGTTTATTAAGTAAGAGAAGTAGTAGATTACTGTCTTTCATTAGCTGAAGGGCTTCTTTTCTATTTAGATTTCCAGGTAAGTCTACAAAATCATCTAATTTATATTTGCTTACACATTCCTTAACAGAATAGTCTATTTGACCAGGAAATTTTAGCCTGACCTTTTGTTTAAAAATTGGATTTACAGATATTAATTCTGCTATTACCTTGAATAAAATTTTTGGATTCCTGTCATATCCCAATATGCCCAAATGAGAAATAATAAAATTATCAGAAGGATTATGTAATAAGTGATCATAATCATCTGGATCATAGCCCCATGGAATAACACTAACATTTCTGGCACCTATGATTTCTAATTCCTTTTTCCAAGTGGGGCTAACAATGGTTATCTTATCTGCTGCTGCGAATGCTTCTTGTTCTAATTTTCGATGTTTTTTTAATCCTTTTGATGTGAGCTTTAATAAGCTGAAATAGTCTATCTGTGTCCATGGGTCTTGAAAGTCAGCCAGCCATGGAATACCAGTTTTTTGTTTTAGGAGAGTAGCTATGCGAGTATTAGAGTGGGGTGGACCATCACTGAATATGGCATCTACTGGATTATCTTTGAGGTATTGCGTTAGAAATTTTACTGATGGTTTTATCCACATACATCTTGCATCTGGAATAAAAAAATTACTCCTGATCCATACTGATAGATTGTGTGCAAAGCCAGCTTTTTCTTCTTTTGTATAGAAGACATTATTGACGTTAGTGTTTTTCTTTTTTCCTGTTATAGCTCTGTAAATGTTATAAGGTTCCCAGATCTTTTGTCTAAGTATAACTGTATCAGGGTGTATGTCTTTTTCATTGGTATGATCTATAGAGGGGTAATCAGCTCCTTCTGCAGTGAATATTACAGGTTCCCAGCCAAATTGTCTGATATATTTAGCGATCTTTAGACATCTTAATACGCCGATGCCTCCGCAAGGTGGCCAGTAATATGATATAATAAGGACTTTTTTCATATTACTATAATGCCTTTATATCTTTTATACTTAGTGATCTTCCTTTGAGGATTTTGAAATAGTTATTCCATAATTTTAACTCACTCATACTGAGGTTAAGGTAAGGTATAGCTTTTGTAAAAGAATCTGAAATTGATTTGCCTTTATAAAAAACTTCATTCTTACTTTTGATATCTGCATAATCTAATTTATGTCCTCTCTCCTGAAGAAAGAGAGCTGCCTTGAGTAAGTCTACTCCATTCTTATTATTAAGATTTTTATCTCGTAATAGTCCAACTAACTCTACGAATGAACTCGGATTATATAAGGATTCTAATGATTCATAAAAAGACCTACCATAGATAACAGATGGGATGCCCCAGTATGCAGATTCTATGGATGTTCGTGACCCAAAACTGAGCACTTTGTCGCTGGATAACATGAGCTGGTAAGAGCTTACAGTACTTTCTGGTCTTAGGATGACCAAGTTGCTTAATCTAGCATCTTCTAATCTGGCTAAGTCTCCATAAGCAAGCCCCTTTAAGTTAGGGTGGAAGCGCAGATAAAAACGAAGAGATTTATCATTTTCTAATTCCCTACAGACTTTAATTATTATTTCGCATTGATCCTTATATAGAGTATGCTGCCATTCCTTTATAGATTTGAATTCATCCTCTGAGGAGTTAAATATTGTGATATTATGTTTATACTTATCAAAGCCTGTAGGTAGCTCAGAATCATTCTGATCAGTGGTGAAATTAATTTCAGATGTGATTTTGCCATCTTTCTTATTTCTATACCACGCATTAGCAACCTTTTCTTTTTCTGGTCCGAAGTTATTCCAGACTGCCTCAATCTGTTCTTTTCTGTAGTCTATACTATGTACTGTATTATTTTTTATAAATTGATATTTAGAAAAATTTGCACCTTTCTCATGAGTGTGGAAATTGATGCCATGTAATCTGCAATAAGCTAAGATTGGGTAATGCTCAAAGAAACGACCATTGAATAGAAATACATCTGTAATATTTTCAGCTTTGACAATTTTGTCTATTTGATCTACTAATGCTTTTGATTGGGTTAGTAGATCTATGATGTATGATTTATAATCTTCTAAATTTAATTTATAATTACGTTTTATGCTAATCATTGACGAGCCGATACCTCTACCTATCTCTATCCCTTTATAACTGTATTCCATTAAATCTGATATATCTTTAATGGAGTCAAAGTCCACTTCTATTTGATCATATTGCCTATCAAGGGTAAAGATTTTATCAAAATCAAAAGCTAGTTCTATGTATTTTTTCGTTCTCTGTTTACAGAGTGCACATGCAATAATGTTATGCGTAGGATTGAGGTAGCAACTTCGTAATTCTGAATTACATTTCAGGAGAAGTCTTCTATCATAGCCATCTAAATTTTTGTCTAAGACCTCTTTTTCTATAGACAGATGTGGTAAACTTAAGCCAGTGGTTGTGTAGACTAATACTGTTTTTCGATTTTTCAATTTAAGATAGCTTTTGCGACATTCTCCATTGGCTGAGCTTTAAAGATAGCTTTTGTATTTTGATGAATCGAGAAAAGTGCAGCTCTATCAATGATAGCCTTTTGGAACTCTGCAAGCGTCTCTTCTACACTGTAACAAGTCTTGAGGCATAATTTATTTTCTACTAATTCATTTACAAGAAATGAATGACGAGGATGACTAAATACGTTAATCGCAGGTAATCCGGCGTAGACAGTTTCATATGATGTTAAGCCTCCTTTAAGAATGGCCATCGAGCAGTTAGATAAGATATGCCACATGTTTTTATTGGTACGTGCAAGGATGATTTCATGGTTTCTATTCTCTTTTATTATGTCACTAAGGTCTTTATAATTATGTTCGTATCCTTCACCTAATAACACCCAGAAGACTAAATCTTGTTCAAAGTTTTTAAATTCTTTAAGATATTTTAAGGTAAGATTCTCTGGATCGGTGCCACCCATGCTTATAGCGATATTTAGACTTTTTCTTTTAAGATTAGCTTGAAATCTTTCACTTGATATTTTTTCACAATCCTTTCTAATAATACTGTATTCCATACCTGCTTTTACACTTAGAGTTTTAGGAATATCAAAGTTAATGTACTTAGTACGGGTTATGAGAAGAGTGCAGTCTTCTAATCTATTGAAGATTGGAGAAATGCTAATTATGGACTCGATCTGGCTTTGAAGAATAGCCATAATCTTAGCATCCAAGGTCAGCATATCTAAGATAACGTGAGTGTAATGCTGATCTATTTTTATTGCACTGTCATTAGGAATGACTTTGACAGGATAGATTTTCTTAGAGATTTCGTTAGATAAGTTGAGATCAGAAATAAGTAGAAACGCTATCTCAAGATCGGGGTAATTTTCTGCGAGGTAATCAGCTAATGTGGCAGACCTTATGAGATGACCTAAACCATCATTGATAGATGCTTTACATATAAATAGGATCTTTAGTTTTTTCATGCATTAGCTATATCTTCTAAGGAAAATGGAGCATATTGAGCGATGTCGTTTTTCGCTACTTGACCTACTAATAGATCTATTTGATTAGGGATAAGTTCATTGCTCGGTCTGACACAAAGTACATCTGAGTCTTTGATTGTTTCGCCAGCTTTAATATTGTGAGCAGCATATAATGATCTTCTTGCTCTCACTGCAGTATAAGCTTCTTTCTCGTCGATCTTATCACTTTGATTACTTAACGAGATTTCTATGTCTCTTATAGCTGCGATATAATTCTTAAACTCAATTTCATTCTGTGCATGCTTATGATCAAAGCCCTCTAAGGTATTGTCATAAGTAAAATGTTTCTCAAACCATCTCGCTCCCATACAATAGGCCGCTACCGCAGATTCATTAGTTCTTGTATGATCTGAAAAACCTATTTCGTATCCAAAATTTTCTTTGAATGTTTTGACCATTGACACATTGGATTTATCTGTGGGGCATGGATATATTGACACACAATGCATTAATACTATGTTGTCATAGTTGACTTTCTTTAATTCGTTGAGTGATTTTTCTATTTCTTTAAGTGTAGACATACCAGTAGATAAGATCATCTTCTGTCCTGTATCTGCTATCTGTCTCAGCAATCTAATATTAGTAAGATCTGATGATGCAACTTTAATATAGGGTGGCTTGAAAGAGCTCAATAATTTCAATCCTTCGATATCAAACACAGAACCACTAAAAATTATATCCAAAGATTTAGCGTATTTATTTAGATCACTATATTCTTCATCTGATAAGACTGTGCTAAATCTGTTTTTTATGACATCTTTAATATTATAGTGACCATACTTGTATTCTCCAGGTAGGTATAGGCCCCATGGATTAATGATCTGAAACTTCACTGAATCCGCTCCAGCTTCTGATGCGATTTTTATTAATTTCTTTGCATCTTCTACACTGCCGTTATGATTAACTCCAGCTTCAGCTATAATATGTGCTCTGTGATTACTCATGTTTTAAGCCTTTGTTAACTCTGCAAATTTTTTGAAGTTATCCTTGAATCCTTTTTCAATACTTGGCCAATGATCTTTCTTTAATTCATCTTTTAATGTATCCAGATCTCCTATGTTATCGATTCGGTGCTTAATTTCATTCATCACATTATTTTTTACATAATTAACATTCCAAGAATCTAATCCTAATGTGTCTACTAAGCTTAATGCTCTCTCATCATAACTGACTTTGATTGTAGGTATATCTAATGCTAAGCAGGGAATAAACGAGTGGAGTCTAAATGTTAGGTTAAGTCTAGTATGTCTGAGAAGATTGATAAACTTATAAGCATCATCAGTATAAAGGAATTCTACATCAGCAAAAGAATCCGCAAAACCAATGTCCCTATGGTCGTGACAAAGGATCTTTATTTTGCTATATCCTTTGTCTTTTAAGTAAGATATAGTTTCTAATAACATATCCCTGAGTTCATATTGTTTTACGGGAGGTACAGACATTAAGTTAGGCGTACGTATGGAGATAAGACAATCAGACTTATACTTTTCGTTAAGTTTATTATCTTGAGAAATGTACTTGTTAAGAAATAGGGTGGGGCAAGCACCAATCATATTGTCACAACCTAACGACTTAATATGCTCATAGGTGGCCTTGTCTCTCGACATATTTATTGTCGCTTTCTCGCTGAGTTTTTTTAGATTATTATCAGATATGACATCTGTTCGATCTACTAATACACCGTCTTTATTGTAGATTTTTCCACGAGATACACTACAGATTAATAATGGTTTGTCTAATGCTTTGAGAGCTATAGGATCGATATCGATTTCTCCATTTTCAAACAGATTACCGCCACCTAAGATTACACCATTACCAAACTGATTGATTTCATAGATTGTACCTTTTGTAAATCCTGCTTTTTTATTAGACTCATATTTGTTAGTCGCAGGAAGTGAGACGATGTTGATTTCTGAATCTTCAAAGGCATCTTCGATGAAACCTTTAAGCGCTATATATATAACATCATTACCGACATTAAATCCTTTTGGTCGTATGGAATATAAATTTATCATTCTGCTTTATTATGTTTTTCGTAATCGATAATCAATTCTGTAATATCTGTCGTATTAATATCCTTGTAAGAAGTCTTGGATATATAACTACTAAGTCTTTCTAAGTCTTCCTTGGTATCCACTGCCCAATCCAGTTTAGAGTAGTTTTTATCTAAAATCGGAAGTTCAGCAAATGTAATTTTATTTAGGTTCTTATAATAAAAATCTGTAATATGTTCCTTTTGGAAATCAGAAAATTTTGAATAAAGACTTGAAAAAGTACTTACTTTTATTAACTCACAACTCAAGCCATAGGGATATGATCTGTTGATTAGGTTAGTAATTATATCAAATTTTGAATGATTAAGTAAGGCAATCGCTTGTGTAAGCAATGGTATATTGATAAAAGGACTATCACCATTAACTCTAAAAAAGTAATCTAAATTATATTCTGAACAACAATCGATGATTCTTTTGGCTATATCTAATGTATCACCTCTATAAGATAAGATGCGATCAATTGGTTCTATATCCATCAAAGGATTATCTATGGGACGATTTGTAGTCGTAATAATTGGTAGAATGTTGGGATGACTGTTTAAGGCATCGATTGGCCATTTTATTAGTGGTTTGGTCCCAAGATTCAGAAGAGTTTTACCAGGGAGCCTCTGAGAATCAAATCTGGAAAGTATAAGGCCTCCTATACGAATGTTATTAAGTGCTCTCATTATATGTAAATATATTATATATGTTTATATCTATCAACTCGGACAATGCCTTATGAAATGTATACATCGCTCAATGGGTAGAAAAATCTCTCTATGGGTAGAGTAAATAATTGATAACCAATTATTTATATAATTTATTCCTGATGTAGATTTATAATCTATTAAGTTTACCATCGCATAATTAAGGTTCACGTGGTTAGTCTATATAATGAATCAATTAAGTATCAGCACAGTTACTGCATTTATCAATAGAAAGAAATAAATGTAATAGTACGAAGACCCAGATTCTATTAATATTTAACTCGCTATCTTTGTTTTTTACATCAATTAAAAGCTATAATGCTAAAAATGACCTCCTACACCCTCCCAAAAGTAATAGCAGAAATAGGCTGTAATCATAGAGGCGACATGGATATTGCTAAGGAGCTTATTCTATTAGCTAAGGATTGTAAGGTCGATTACGCGAAGTTTCAGAAGCGGAACCCTAAAGAACTGCTGACATCTGAGCAGTACGATGCGCCACATCAAGTACCTTATAACTCCTATGGTCGAAGCTATGGTGCTCATCGTGAGTTTTTGGAATTTGATGTAGATCAGCATAGAAAATTAAAAGTTTATGCAGAATCCATCGGAATAGGCTACGCATGTTCTGTATGGGATATGACATCTGCTGCGGAGATTGTGAGTTTAGAGCCAGACTTCATTAAGATACCTTCGGCTTGTAATAATCATACTGATATGCTGATATATCTGAGAGATGAGTATAAAGGTGAAGTCCACATTTCTCTGGGTATGACGAGTAGGGATGAAGAAGAGGCGATTTTAGAATTATTTTCAGGATATGAAAATAGAGTTGTGCTATACAGTTGTACGTCAGGGTATCCTGTACCGTTTGATAGTGTATGCTTACTTGAAATCAAGAGATTGCATGACGCTTATGCGGATAAGTTATCAGCTATAGGCTTCTCGGGGCATCACTTAGGGATAGCTATAGATATAGCCGCTTATACATTAGGTGCTAAGTGGATAGAACGTCATTTTACTAAAGATAGAACTTGGAAGGGCACTGATCATGCAGCATCATTAGAAGCTGCGGGGCTATCTAAGTTAGTAAGAGACATACATGCTACACATGCTGCTCTGCAGTATAAGCCCAATGAAATCTTAGATATCGAAACGGAACAGAGAGATAAATTAAAATACCGAAAATAATATTATCAGTACTATTGCCTTCATACCAGCACGATGTGGATCTAAATCTATTCCTCTAAAGAATATTAAAGACTTTCTTGGGAAGCCACTTATATGGTGGAATCTTAATGCATTATCTAAAGTCGATCGAATAGATAGAATAGCGGTCGCAACAGATTGCTCTCAGATTACTGATGTTGTAATGGCAATGTCTATGATTAATGTAGAAGTATATCGCCGCTCTACTGATAATGCAAAAGATCATTCTTCTACAGAATCTGTTATGCTTGAATTCATCGAAGCTGATGATAAGTTAGATGGAGATGATACGTTCATTTTAATTCAAGCGACATCAGTATTTACTACAGCTGATGATATCATTAGGGGATTAGATGCAATAGATGATGAGGATACAGATAGCGTCTTATCATGCATAGAATCAAAACAGTTTTTTTGGTCTCATGAGGGAAAGTCATTAAATTATGACTATGTGCAAAGGCCACGCCGCCAAGACTTTAACGGACAACTAATAGAAAATGGTGCTTTTTATATCAATAAGGTCCAATCAATATTAGATGATAAGAATCGCTTATCAGGAAATATTAAGCCTATCATAATGCCCTCGTATACAAGCATAGAGTTAGATGAACCTGATGATTGGATTATTGCAGAATCTATTATGCAAAAGTTGAATAAGAAATAATTGAATTAAAGAGAACCTTTTTTAGGACGGTTAAATTTTTACCGTAACACCGTAACACCGTAACACCGTAACACCGTAACACCGTAACACCGTAACACCGTAACACCGTAACACCGTAACACCGTAACACCGTAACACCGTAACACCTTTACACCATAACACCTTTCTCACGACTTCTACATAAATGGCTCATGATCACCGAACATAGGCTGATCTTTATCTTTAGCAGATAACAAAATATCTTGCTTTGGAATTTTCCAATCTATACCTAATGATGCATCAAGTGGATTAAGCCCATACTCGCTTATCTTATGGTAGAGATTATCGCATTTGTAATTGAATACTGCAGTCTCACTTAATGTGGCAAAGCCATGTGCAAAACCTCTTGGAATAAGTAATTGATTTTTGTTTTCATTACTTAAGATGACCTGGTAGTGCTGGCCATAAGTTTCTTCTTCTTGCCTCATATCTACAACGACATCTAAGACCTCACCTTGAGTTACTCTGACAAGCTTTGATTGACCATGTGGTGGTATCTGATAATGGAGTCCTCTTACGGTTCCGTATTTGGATTTTGATTCGTTGTCTTGGATAAACTTTGTGTCTACACCAGCTTCTCTCCAGACATCAGCATTGTATGACTCAAAGAAGTACCCTCTTTCATCTTCAAATACGTGAGGGTGAAAAACATATAGCCCCTTGAATTTTGTCTTTTCTACTTTGTACATTCTGAAGTGGTTAAATAATGTAGGTTAAAATAGTTTGTATCTGCTTGATTTTCAAGACGATATTCTTTTTGAGACCTGCCGGCAGGTCAGATAATGGGAATCAATGGGTTGCAAAATAATTGGCATTGTATTTTTAAACAAATTCATACCTTATTTTGCTCTGAAGAAAAGGCTAATCGGAACACCATGAAAATTAAAATGCTGTCTCATCTTATTCTCGAGGAATAGTCTATAGTTCTCTTTTACGTGCTCTGGATGATTGCAGAAAAATGCAAATGCAGGATAGTGTAATGGCAGTTGTGTTATATACTTAATTTTAATAAATCGACCTCTCGATGATGGAGGAGGTGTACGTTCTATTTCCTTGAGCATAATCTCGTTAAGCTCAGAAGTTTTTATTTTCTTAGTTCTATTGTTAAATACTTCTAAGGCAGTGTCGATAGCTTTACTGATACGTTGCTTCTCCAGTACACTGATGAATAAGATAGGCACATCATTAAATGGAGACAACTTTTCTTTAATTCTTTTTTCTAAATCTCTGGCCGTATTAGTTTCTTTAGCGTCTATAAGATCCCATTTGTTTACAAGTATAACCACACCTTTGTTACGCTTGACAGCAAGGCTAAATATGGCTAAATCTTGCGATTCTATGCCTGCCTTAGCGTCTATTAATATCATAGCGACATCAGCTTCTTCTATAGATCTGATGGCTCTGAGTACAGAATAGAATTCCAGGTTTTCGTGGACTTTCCCTTTCTTTCTGATTCCAGCTGTATCGATGAGATAGAACTCTTTTTCAAATTTATTATAGTAACTGTGTATACTATCTCTTGTCGTCCCTGCGATGTCAGTGACGATATTTCTATCTTCTCCGAGGAGTGCATTTGTCAGTGATGACTTACCTACATTAGGCTGACCGACGATTGCTAATTTGGCGACGCCTTCTTTTTCAAATTCAGAGTTGCCCTCAGGAAGCACTTGTGTCAACTCATCTAATAGGTCACCAGTACCTGATCCACTTATCGATGATATAAAAAGTGTATTCTCAAATCCCAAACTCCAGAACTCATTAGCCATGAGCATACGGCTGTTATTATCTACCTTATTTACAACAACGAATACATTAGCATTCTTACGCTTACGCAGCATCTGTGCCATCTGATCATCGAGATCGGTGATGCCAGTCGTTACATCTACCATGAATATGATGATGTCTGCTTCGGCAATTGCGATAGAGACTTGCTCACGTATCGCAGCCTCGAATACATCATCACTGTTTCTTACAAATCCTCCCGTATCGATCACAGTAAACTGTCGACCATTCCACTCACATGTGCCGTATATACGGTCCCTTGTGACACCGGATATGTTATCTATGATGGCCTTCTTAGCACCTATCATTCTGTTGAAAAGTGTAGATTTACCCACATTAGGTCTTCCCACTATAGCTATTACCTGTGCCATCTCATTCTTTATTTTAATTCTATTCTTTGTATTTTTAGAAGTAGTATATTGTTCCAATAGCCATAAGTCCCTCAGAGGCCTATTGCAGATAACCAAATCTCTTAAGTGACTGATCATCATCTCTCCATTTCTCTTTGATCTTGACGTAGAGTTCTAAGTGGACTCTCTGATCAAGAAACTTTTCTATATCCTTACGTGCTTCTATACCTAATCGTTTAATCGATGAGCCATTTTTACCTATGAGAATATGTTTTTGCGATTGTCTCATTGCTATTATGTTAGCTCTTATATAGCTGAATGGCGCTCCGTTTTTTCTTGTTTCCTTAAAGCTCTCGATGAGGACTTCTACAGAGTAGGGGATTTCTTGCTTATAGAAGAGTAATATTTTTTCTCTTATGATCTCTGTGATGAAGAACCTCTCTGACTTATCTGAAAGTTGATCTTTAGGGAAGTATACCGGACCTTCGGGTAGTCTCTTTTTTATACATTCTATGATATTATCAGTTCCTAATTTGCTTAGTGCTGATATCACGTGGACTTCATCAAAGTCGATTGCTTCCTTCCACTCTTCGATAAGGTTTTTTATTTTCTCAGGTTCTGAAGTATCTACTTTATTGATAAGAAGAAACTTAGGGACTTTGGTTGTTTTTAATTTTTGTAGAACCTTCTCATCTCCTTCATAAGTCATATGTGGTTCTACGACGAATAATACTACATCAGCATCTTCAAATATCGAGAAGGCCGCTTTATTCATCGCGTTTTGCATCTTATAATGCGGATCTTCTATAAGACCAGGGGTATCAGAGAATACGATTTGGTAATCTTCCTCATTTACAATACCTAATATTCTATGTCTTGTCGTCTGCGGCTTATGAGTAATGATCGCCATCTTCTCACCCAGAAACGCATTCATGAGCGTCGACTTACCTACGTTAGGTTTGCCTATAATATTTACATATCCAGAATAGTGTTTACCCACTTAGTATTGTATTTGTTTGATATTAGAACTCATAATATGCTCTACCATGTTGAGTGCATCGATAGGATTCTTTTTTCTCCAGTTGATGTCACAGAATTGATCTCCTATGTTGCAGTAATATTGAAGCTTAGAATGTTCCATCTCATCTATTACATGATCTAATGTATTGAGTATAGTTATCCATCCGCCTTCATCTTTTACATCATCCCACCATTCCTCATAATATAGATTGTCAGACCCATGAAAATTAAGGACATTATCACACGCCAATATAAACTTATAGATGCCTTGATCGATCAGCGCATCTGCTAAGTCTCGCTTAAGGAACATAACATCATTATTAAGACAATCATTCCATTCTCCTATAAGTTCTATAATCGCATAACCATCTTCATAATCTGCGAATAAGACTTTAGCGTACAAAGTTGCCGATCCGAACTGATCCCACTGTGGATGGATAAAGTAGTTGTATACCTTATTAGTAAAAGTAAACTCACTATATTCCACTCCATAGAAAGGAGATTTCTTATCGACTGAAGAATCATAATAACCCTTCCACTTAAAATATGGCTCTATATCATGCATAAGGTCACAAAGATATTGATATTTGTCCACTAAGTACGAGTATTTTTGTACTGTAAAAATCACTAACATTATGTACACAATATTATGATAGATACTACCCCATATATGGCTTGGATTGAGTGGACTGCAGTGATAACTGGCCTTCTATTTATCGTCTTGATGATAGCTGAGAATATATGGACTTGGTTTTTTGGGATTATATCATCGGCACTTTTTGTGTATATAATGTATGTGAGTCAACTTTATTCTGAGTCACTACTCTATGTAGTCTATGTAATAATAGGTGTCTACGGTTGGTACAAGTGGAGTGATAAGTCCAAAGGAGCGGTTGAGATTACAACTGCCGATAGAGACACGCTTATTATTATAATTGTTACAGGCATTGTGTTGACTTTGGCTTTAGGTACACTCATGAAGCAGATCTTGACCGACTCCTTTAGTCCCTACTGCGATGCCTTTACTTCAGTATTCGGTCTTATAGCAAGCTACATGGAAGCTCAGAAGTGGGTCAGTTCATGGTTGTTTTGGATAGTCATTAATGCAGTATCCATATGGTTGTATATGAGTCGAGAACTGAATATCTCATCTATTCTGATGTTCGTTTATTTTGTGTTGTCTATAGCTGGTTTCTTTGCTTGGCGCAAAAAGTATTTCTCCTCAAAAACAACGAAAGCATAAATTATGATATTAATTGCTGGACCAGAATCTACAGGTAAGTCAACATTAGCGAAGAGACTATCATTATCACTTGGTTACAATTGGATACCAGAGTATGGCAGAACATATCTGGAGCAACATGGTCCTGATTATACTTACGAGGATATAGAAGTCATGGCATTGCGTCATGCAGATCTGGTCAGAGAGGTTGAGGATAACAAAGTGATATTAGACACCTATCTACTCAACTATAAGATATGGTCTATATATAAATATGGAAAAGTAAGCCCAAGAATACTAAGCCTGTTGTCTCAATGCAGCTTCGATCATATATTACTTATGAGTCCTGATATGCCATGGGAAGAAGGACCATATAGAGAGAATCCTAACGATAGGGATGTCTTGTTTGATATTTATGTAAATGAATTTGAACTTTTAGGATGGCCTTATGATGTCATAGAGGGGATAGGTGAGGAGAGGTTTGAGAAGGCACTAAGAATTGTAAATGTATTATAAAGGGAAATAGGTGCTACTGAATTAGCAACTACTTAAAGTTTATATTTGAATCATCAAAAATTCATGAAAGCTTAATTATATAAAAAATGGTAAAAATTGGGTTTTCATATTTATACATTTGCTTTTATTGGATACTAATAGCTCCATTAAGTTTTATCGTACCTAAGAAAAAAGGGCTAACAATTGTAGTCGGAAAAAAAAACGGATTGCTAGCCGGTAATACTATGTACTTCTTTTTGTATGGTGTGAAGCATTGTAAAAATGTGAAGTTTTTGACGAGGGATAAATCGATTTTAGTCAATCATCCAGAATTGAGTGATCATATATTATTATATCCAAGTTATAAGTCGATAGTAGCACTTCTCCGAGCTTCGTTTTTTGTTGTAGATCATTCCCATTGGTCATTGTTTTATCCTATTTATTTTTTCCTTTCTATTAGAGCAAGAAGAATTCATCTATGGCATGGATTAACTTTTAAGCCAGTAGAGAGAGGACTAATAATCGGAAAATTCGCCAACTTCAAAGCAAGACTATTTCGTCGATTGATAAGGTATGATGCAGTAATTTCTACATCAGACTTTTGGACTGAAAATTTGTATAAAAAGTATTTTTTGTATAAGCAAGCTGTCAATTGTGGTTACCCCAGAAATGATGTACTATTCAGAGAGCCTCGCGATTTTGATCTAACTAAAGTTGATAAGGCTAAATTCGAGATGTTAAAAATATCTAAGGAAAAGGGTAATAAAATCGCCATCTATGCACCTACCTTCCGAGATGTCGACAGAAGCGATGCTTTCTCTAATAAGCATCTTGATTTTGAAACTTTAAATATGTTTTTAAATAAAAATAAAATCATATTGGTTTTAAAATTTCATCCACGTAATGCTAGATCTTATCCAGATATGTCTAATATCATTAATTACGATAAGAGTTACGATGTATATCCCGTCATGTCATTATCAGATCTATTAATCACGGACTATTCTTCTATATATATTGATTACCTGATTATTGATCGTCCAATAATTTTTTTCAACTACGATTATGAGCTTTATCTAAAAAACAATAGAGCATTGCAATCTACATTCTTGGAGACGATTCCTGGGGTTGTAAGTTACACTCAGAATGATTTAGAAAAAGCTATGTATGATCACCTGATATTGGGGCAAGATACACACAGTAGACAAAGACACGAGCTGAGGGACATCTCATACGAATACCTTGATGGTAATAGCTCCCAACGGATATATGAACGCATGGACGATTGGGATCATTTATTTTAATCAGCGAAGATTAAAGATTTCTAAACTATTATTTGATAATTACTGAGTTAAGATTTATTCTCAACTCACTAAATTTCTAATTAATATATTAAGATGACAGTTTTTATCTATATTAGTACCAATATGCTAGTCTAATAAGGCTAATGATCTATATTGAATCTAAGATTATACCCCTTATTTCTTTTAATGTGGAGTCTATCCAAAAAAATCTCAAATCGATAAACAATCTAATATGAAGCCTGCTGTAAAACTCCTAAGCATTCTGACGCTTGTTTTGTTTTTTCTTTATCTCTGGAATTATGGCTCAGATAATCTGATAACTGAAAATTGCTATAGCGATATATGTGCTGCAAAAAATAATCAATGTAGCCAGCACTATCATCCATTCCAAGATGCCTTATTGTCGCAGTTAAGTAAACGGCATTCTGACGATAAGAAACCAGAACTTTGCTGGCATCCTGATACAGATCCTAAGATAATAGAAACATTTTATAGAAAAAACGAGGGAGTTCCAGGTAATGGTCTCTATCCTTCTGATGGGAGAAAATATCAATTAGGTAACAGATGGTCTGTTACAGCAACCGATGGAGGAGGACTAACTCAAGGCGACCCTACATCTTTGACTTGGAGCTTTGTACCTGATGGTACAGGATTTGCAAGCGGTTGTGGTGTTACAGATGAAGATGATTCTGATGATAGTGACCTCATCGCTTTTCTGGATCAACAATTTGGTGCAGGACCAGGTGGTGCTGATCTTACGATGAGGCCTTGGTTTATCCATTTTCAGCAAGTATTTGATAGATGGGCAGAGCTTACAGGACTTACCTATGTATATGAGACCAATGATGACGGAGCTAACTTTGGTGGAGGAGGAGTTGGAGGTGTTTTAAATATAAGAGGAGACATACGTATAGGCGGACATAGATTAGATGGAAATGCTGGCGTATTGGCCTGTAACTATTTTCCTAATAACGGAGATATGATTTTTGATACAGATGATAATTTTTATAGTCCCAATAATATCTTGGGATTTAAAAATGTCATCTCTCATGAACATGGCCATGGTCTTGGTTTTGCACATTCTTGTCCTATCGGTCAAAGTAAATTGATGGAGCCATTTGTAAGTACTGCTTTTGATGGACCTCAAGAGGATGACATATTAGCGGGTAATAGGCAGTATGGTGATCCCAATGAGAACAACAATACATCGGCGACAGCTAAGGCATTAGGTACAGTAACGTCGGGTAACAATCTGTTAGAAAGCATGGTTAGCGTAGATGATGATTCAGAGAATGATTTTTATTCATTTATAACAACATCGACCGACGATTATAATATTAGCGTTGTACCCACAGGTACAACCTACCTCTCAGGGCCTCAATTACCCAATGGTAGTTGTGATCCTGGTACTAATTTTAATGCATTAATAGAGAGTAATATTGGAGTAGAGTTAATAGATTCTGATGGAACTACAGTACTCGCAACATCAAATGCTCAAGCAGCAGGTTTTGAAGAAAAAATATGTAATGCATTATTGACGCCTGGTACTTATTTCGTAAGAGTATTCGGAGATGCTAATACGGTACAGATGTATGATATAGAGATAGAGAGAGGTACTACAACTTGTGCAGTATGTGAGCTTGTCATTAATGAAGTGGATTATGATCAAGGAGGTATCGATGATTCAGAATTTATTGAATTATATAATCCGTGTAGTCAAGCTGTTGATCTAAGCACATACTCTGTTCAATTAATCGATGGAGATAATAGTAGCAATTATGAAACTATAAATCTATCAGGTACATTAGCTTCTGGAGACTATTTCGTTATCTGTACTAATTCTAATAATACGGCTAATTGCGATTTAGAATTATCAATTAATACGGATCTAATACAAGACGGTGCTCCAGATGCAGTTGCACTTTTAGATGGTAGTGTAATAAGCGATGTCGTTAGTTATGAAGGTGATGTAACAGGTTATGTAGAAGGCACTGCGGTAGGCTTGATGGATGATGGAACTATCCCTTCTTATGGTCTGTCAAGAATTCCAGATGGGTCTGACACTGACAATAATGATAATGATTTTCGATTTACTTTAGCAACTCCAGGTGAGGCGGGTACCGATACAGGTGTCCCGTTATCAAATCCAACCAACTGCCAGTTAGGGCTTGCCGTTACTGATAATAGCTGTGATCAAACTAATGAATATTTTATTGCAGTTAATAATATTGCGGCTTCTCAATTAGGTACAGATGTAGAAGTGAAAAATGTAGCTTTGATTCTTCAGCATACTTGGGTTGGGGATTTAAGTATAAGCCTTATTTCACCAAATGGAGTTGTTGTCGGACTTAGCATTAACAATGGGGGAGATGGCGATAACTATGGTGATCCAACAGATACGAGTTGTCAAAGTGCTACCAGTTTTGATATGACTGCTACTATCTCTATTGTTAATGGCACAGCACCTTTTATAGGCTCATTTATTCCAGAGGGTAACTTTGCAAGTTTTAATGACGGAAGTAATCCTAATGGAATCTGGAAACTACGAGTCTGTGATAATGCAATTCAAGACCAAGGTGAGTTAGAGTTTGCTGAAATAGTATTCGAAATTACGGGTACCAATTGTCCTCCTTCATATTCTCAAGCTAATGGCAACATGCTAACCGGAACACAATCAGTGATAGCAGATTTTGAAACAGATGGCATCATAGAATCTGATCAAAAAATAGATGCCGATGTGATATATGATTCTGGGAGTAGTATAGAAATGACGAGTGGATTTGAAGTATTTATCGGTCGAGTTTTCGAAGCATTCATAGATGGTTGTGGTAACTTATTTAGAGATGATACTGAGGCTGTAGAGAAGAAAGAATAGTTGATTTAGAGTGATGCTATTTTAAAAATAATTGGCATGAGAATCAATATATATTCTATTGCTACCTGATCCCCTTTATAGTAGTGAGATTAGAATATAATTTTAGTAACCGTTAGCATTAATATCATTAAGAATACTTGAATTCGTTTGGATTAAGATAAGCTATATTTCCATAACCTTTTTCATGATAATCGTTTATAAAGAAAAAGGCGTTTTTTGATAGCGCCGACATACATATCACCATAATTCATAATATTTTATAAAAAAGCCTACCTTTATAGCTGAAGGGGTGCCAAATCTATTTTGGCTGAGATTATACCCATAGAACCTGCTCAGGTAATGCTGAGAAGGGATTTATACCTGACTTGAGTACAGGCAACATTTGTAGAGCGATATGGTATCTACATATTCTATGTAAGTATTTTCCTTCCCATGTATTATTATGAAATCTTAACATCAATTGATTATGTGTATTAAGTATTATGTGATTTTAATTCTAAGTATATTATCTACGCAAGTAGTCAGTCAGAATCGATTATCAGGTAGAGTGGTCAATGAAGCGGGAGAGCTGCTTATGAGTGCATCAGTATTTTTACACGGTACAGAGTATGCTGCCGTCACCGATGAGGATGGTGAATTCGTCATCGAAAATATCAAAACTAATGAGTATCAGCTGCGATGTACCTATATAGGTTATAAGTCACACAAGGAGCCTATCGATATCGATGAGAGTTTTGAGATCGAGATTGTTATGGAAGGGTCACCGTTTCAAGTATCAGAGATCGAGATAGTAGCATCTGCACTGGAAGAAAAATCTCCTTATGCTTATACGGAGTTTAAGAAAGAGCAGGTAGAATTTAAGGACTTAGGACAAGATCTTCCTTATCTTCTTGAACATACACCATCGATGGTGGTCACCTCTGATGCAGGAGCGGGTATAGGGTATACATATATGCGTATCCGTGGTACTGATCCTACAGGCATTAATGTAACTATTAATGGAGTCCCACTCAATGACAGTGAGAGTCATGGGGTGTTCTGGGTCAATATGCCCGATTTCGCTAACTCTGTAGATGAGCTGCAGATACAAAGAGGAGCAGGTCCATCTACTAATGGCGCAGGTGCTTTCGGTGGGTCTATAGGATTGAATACGAATAAGATAAATCAGAATCCCTCGATTACCTTTAAGGGGACTTATGGATCATTTAATACTCAGAAATTGAGTGCTGAGATAAGTACAGGATTAATTAATAATCGATTTAGTATAGACGGCAGATATTCCATTATCAAATCAGATGGGTATATGGATAGAGCAAGTTCTGATCTGAATTCTTATTTCTTTTCTGCAGCTGAGATAGGGGAGAATCACTCCCTAAGACTCAATGTAATATCAGGCCAAGAAGTCACTTATCAAGCATGGAATGGTGTGCCAGAGTCCAAGCTTTTTGGTACACAAGAAGATCTGTTAGCTCATTATCAGAGGAACTCTAACGGTGACTATAACACAGTCCAAGATAGTATCAATCTTTTTGATTCTGGAAGGACTTACAATGCTTACACTTACGAGGATCAACTTGATGATTATAAGCAAGATCACTATCAGCTTGTATATGCTGTAAGACCTACAGCTAAGTTGAATCTTAATGCTACTGCACATTATACAGCCGGCAAAGGTTTTTTTGAGACGTTTAGGTATGACGAGGATTTAGCTAATGATTATTCCGCAATTGTAGCAATGTCATCTGATAGTACGACTATTACCGATGCTAATCTCATACGTCGTAAGTGGCTGAGTAATGACTTCTACGGCATCATATTAGATTCTGAATATGATGTAAATGATGCGATGGAGTTAAAGATTGGTGGCGCCTATAATACGTACAAAGGAGACCACTTCGGTAAAGTAATTTTTGTTGAAGGTGCTGTTAACTTTAATCCTTTACAGAATTATTATTTTAACCAATCGACGAAGAATGACTATAATGTCTACGGAAAAGTGGAGTACACTTTTGGTACCTCAGTCAATACATTTGTAGACCTACAATATCGTATAATTGATTATATCGCTGAGGGTACTGACGATGGTGCTCCGATCTCTATCGATGCTAATTATAAGTTCTTCAATCCCAAAGTAGGCTTATCCTATGAGCTGAATGAGAAAGGACTTCTCTACGCATCTTATGCAGTAGCACAGAGAGAGCCGACAAGGTCGGACTTCGTAGATGCAATAGGCACAGAAATTCCTGAGTCAGAATTACTCCATGATATAGAATTAGGTTATAGAGCTCAGATCAATAGATTAAGCTTCGAGTCTAATTTTTATTTTATGAATTATACTAATCAGCTTGTCCTTACTGGCGCAGTCAATAACGTAGGCTCACCTATCAGAACGAATGTAGATAAAAGCTACAGAACAGGTATAGAACTTTCTGGTGCTTATAAGATCAATAGTGCTATCGAGGCAAGAGCTAACGTAACTGTAAGTCGTAATAAGATAGATCAATTTGAGCAAGTGATCTCTCCTAATGTTATAGAATTCTCTAATTCTGATATCGCTTTCTCACCTAATATCGTCGCGGGTAGTCAGCTGGACTATAATCTCTACAAAGGGCTTACATTATCTTGGTTAAGTAAATATGTAGGTAGGCAATACTTAGATAATACCTCATCAGACAGTAAGTCTATAGACCCTTATTGGGTTAATGATCTCGTGGTCAATTATAATATCAAAACGGACTATATCAATAATCTCAACGCTAAGTTATTAGTTAATAACTTCTTGAATAGAAAGTATGTCTCTAACGGATATACTTACAGCTACGACTTTAATGGTATTGTCACTGAAAATTACCTCTATCCTCAAGCTGAGATTAATTTCTTACTGGGTTTAGAATTATCATTTTAAGTAAAAGTTACTGATAGATTATATAGAATAAGGCCTGCGTTCTGAGCTGTTGGATTTTTTAGAATTTAATAATCTTATGGTTGTCGATGATTGTACCTTGCTTATTTATAATGTGTAAGAAGTACAGGCCAGTCGGAAGATGATCTATATTTATTCTAGATAGTTTCGATCTTGATAATGTACAACCCTTAAGATTTGTAATGAATACATGATGGAAGTCTACACCTTCTATGACTATATAGGCATCTGATGGATTAGGATATACATTAAATAGATGTCTATCTTCACTATTGATTGAGGTGACGGTGTCATTGCCGTCACAATTCTCATCGATACCGTTTCCTGTAATCTCTGTTGCTCCAGGATATATGTCTGGATTGTTGTCGTCACAATCAGTATTATCTAAAGAACCGTCTGTCGGATTATCACATGATACAAATTCCTTATCAGGATCTCCGTACCCGTCACCATCATTATCAGTGTAATACGTAATGGGATTAAAACCTTCGTCTATATTTTGATCACAGTTATTATCACTGCCATCACATACCTCAGTTGCATCAGGATTGATACTCGGATTATTGTCGTTACAGTCAAGAGCATTGTTAGCATATCCTATTGGCTTATAACAAGTCTCTATAGAGCTCGATGATGGGTTGCCATATCCATCCATATCATTATCTATGTAATATGTCTGTTGGTTTGTCGATTGATTATCTGCTATTGATATAGACTGCTTTATAGTATTGTTATTGGCATCGATTAATTCTAAATTGTAATCTCCAACAAATATATCCTGCAAGAAAGTGGTGTCTAAATCTGAGTTTACCATCGTTGTAATGATCTCTACATCTTGTTCATCTGACAGAGTTGCCCGATACGGTAGGACCCCTCCACATGACCTGAATGAAAGGATGCCTGCCTCTTCGCATATGCTAAGATTTGTGAACGATAAATCAGGGCAGCAGATTTTATTTACAGATTTGTCAGCGCCATCGATAAGTAGAATGTCTTTGCTACAAGTCGAATCTGGAGAGGTTTGATAATTTACTTCAGGATTAGGAGTTACTCCATTAGGAGAATAGTTTAATGTAAAGCTGACATTATCATTGGGCTCACCTATCACATCAAAGCATAGTTTAAATATAGGTGTAAAATCTGGTATAGATTGTCCAAGTGCATTAGCATTGGTCCACAGAAATACTGCGAGTCCAATTCGATTATCATTATTATTAAAACTAATAATAGTATTTAGCGGGCCTATAAGTCCACCTGCTGACGGAGTATAAAGAAGGTTATCTATAACGCTCGTGTCATATTCTAAAGTAAATTGAAAGCCTATTACATTTTTAAAATTCTCAACTTGAAATTCTAAGCATGCTTGATGGTCAAGACAGATTTCGTCAGGTATTAGTTGAGTAATCAGATTTAGCGGTTCTGTAATTCCTATAGAATCACATGAGTCGCTCTGAGCATTTGTCGAATAACAAATAATGGAAAATGATACAATAAAAAGTAATTTCTTCATAAGTATTGGTTTGCTTATAATGTTAGGATTAGACGACCCTCCGAATTTAAATGTACTCCAAGTTGTAATCTCTCGAGTGTGGCATTGGTTACAGGTAATTTTAGTAATACTGTGAGAATATTTATAAATCAACAGAAGGCATAAGCCCACAAAAAAAGGCTGCCCAAAAATGAGCAGCCCTTAAAACCGTTTTTCTAATTTCTAATTATATAGAAACTTACTTCTGAATAATTACTTTCTTACTTGTAAGTCCTTCTTCTGTTCTTACATTTAAGTTATAAAATCCTGCAGGAATAGTTGCTACATTCATTTCTATAGTTCCTGAAGTAGAAGTATAATTCTGAGTTGCGATAACTCTTCCTTGTGGATCAACTAACTCAAGATTAACATCAGTAGCTGTGTTGCCTAAGTCCATATCTACATAAAGCATTTCTGATACTGGATTAGGGAATACTGATATAGCCTGATCATTAAGTAGATCTTCTGTATCGACAGCACCTAATGGCTTAATCGTTAGTGGCATATATACAGTAAAATTACCAGCTCTTGTAAGTCTTCTATCATCTTCATCACCTTCTATACCTGTACCAAACATGTAACCTGATCCTCTAAGCTCTTCAAATTGATTTTGGAAAGCTAATGAAGTACCACCATAATAATATCTCAAATCAGACTGCGCTACTGCCAAAGTTGGTAGAGGATCAGCTGTAGAAGATAATGGTGAGTAGTGAGCCATTATTATATAGTTAGAATCATCTGCTAACTCAATCTCTGCATCTACATCGTTAGGATTAGTCAATGGTATAAATAAGTTTCTGTAGTCTTCTGGTTGGCTACTTGATACAATTTTTCTAGCTTCACCTACGAGAACTCTTTCTTCTGCATCACAAGCAAAATCTCCGTTAAGATCAACCCATCTTAATAATTGGAAGTTGATAATCGCATTGAATGCATCTGTGCCAGGATCAAATCCAAATCTACATGATGTTGCCTTGAATCCATCTCCGTTAGGGATGTGATAGAATTGTCCTATAGAGTAGTAAGGTACTGCAGGGTTAATTCCTACTAAGTTAGCTTGATCACTATCTACTTTTCTAAATGTATCTCCACCTATTGTAAAGTCCCAGCTCTGTGTATTGTTAGCATCATTGACATCATTATCCGTTCTTACTGTATAAGTAATTCTGTAATTGCCCTCTTCTAAGTCCCCAGTAAATTTGTCAGGGAATACTCTATTTTCATCTAAAACAGAGCATCCGATATCAGGATATAATTGACTGTCTGTGTAGATAGATGTAAGATTTGATAAATCAAAAATTTCAACATCTACAACAGTATTAGTTGCAGTTCCTGCTTGTAGATTCTCTACATCAATAATGAAAGCTGCTTCATCCACTTGAGATGCTGGCGTTACTAGATTAGGGTATGTCGAGAAAAAAGGATTAGCACTAAGGTCTACTTGGGTATCTACTTCTCTTATTACGACATCATCAACTGCCCACATGTAGAATGCGCCTCTATATCTGAATGCAAATCTAAAATTAGATACATCATTGTATCCACAAAGATTTATAGATCTTGTATCATCTACTCTGGTATTGATTTCAATATCAGTGTTAATTGCAATTGTATCTTCGAAAGTAGCTCCACCGTCTCTACTTAATATTATAGAATACTCACTTTCAAATTGTCTGGCACTCTGCGACCAGCTTAGTTCGAATCCTTGAGTACTTTGTACAGCAGCAAGATCTATTTCAGGTGATATTAATAAGCCTTCGCAGAAGAATGGTGTCCCAGCTCTTGCATCACTAATACATACACCGTCATTAAAGCCTGTACCTGCTGTACCATCAGCATCACCAGCTGTATCATAGAAATCTGAATCAAATAACATAACGCCATTACATGCCGTCGGTGTATCTGCATTAGGTTGGCCACCTCCAAATGCTCCTCTATCTAATCTTGCTTCTGGATCAAAGAACCATCCACCATCATCGAGATCAAGACCAGTTCCTTTGTCTACAGACCATCCATTAAGACCTCCGTCAAAAGAACCTTCTCCATTAGCTCCCCATATTACTTCATCGCCATATTCAACAGGTAGACAATCAGGAATAAATAAAGAGAAAGCGATCGTCGTATTAGCATCGAGATCCATCTTAAGTGACTGGCAGTCATTGTAAGAGATACCCACAACTAATATTTCTATATCATCACCAGTATCGATAGTATCAGTTGCTGGTGTTATAATCTGATCAGATATATCAGTACCATCATTAGGATTTAACTGAGAGTTGCATATTACAACGGCTACTGCGCCTAATCCTTCTGCGTTTCTGACCTTAGATAAAAAGGTGCATGATCCTCGATCTATGATAGCTACTTTTCCGCTTACATCATTAATGATAGGCTCGCAAGCGTCATTAATTGGATCTGTGCCATCCTCAGCAAGAATAGCTGAAGCACTGATGGCATCAGTAGAGTTACCGAATGTAGCAAAAGCAAAATCATACTCTGTGTCCATTCCGTTACTTGTTACAGTCATGGTATTGAGATCCTGCCCATTAAGCAGACCTACAGATAACATAGCCATAAAAGCAAATACAATTTTTGTAAAGTTTAAATTCATAAGTGTTTAATTTTTATTGGTATATCTAAAATTATAAATTCCTATTAAATATTGACTAAAGTAATAAATAATCATGTAGTGTAGATAGGTGTTTATACCTATTATTACTAATGAACGATTGTCTGATGTATAAGTTCTTGAAAATCAGTGTTTTTAACAAAGTAGACACCTTGCTCTTTGCAGACATATGCCCCACATTTGTTAGATATGGCAGCCATATCATTGCAAGATAATCCATGTAATAATAATATGGATAGGACACTGATTACAGTATCGCCTGCCCCTGAGACGTCAGGATCTGTAACTGTAAGACCATTTATGATTCCGTAGTCATCACCTTGTTGGAAGTAGATTCCTTTATCAGCAAGTGTGACATACACTGCATTGGCTTTGTCCATATCGAGTTTTTTTAGGACATTTTTTATCTCGTCTTTATTGACATTAATCTTTCTGCCATATTGATGTTCAAGCTCTTTGAGGTTTGGCTTAAATAAGTCACAATCCGATAATGCTCTAAAATTTTTATGCTTGGGATCTACACTTAACTTAATATTATTCTCTTTACATACAGATTGTATAAAGTCGATAATTCTATTTGTTAGAAGACCCTTATTATAATCTTGTATTATTATTAATTCTATACCCGATTTTGATATTTCTGTGATTCGGCTTATGAGATTATTTTCTATTTCGGTACTTATAGATTCTGTTGTTTCGTGATCGAGCCTAAGGTACTGTTTATAGGCGTCATTGACGTACCTCGTCTTGATTGTCGTAGGTCTTTCTGGGTCTATTAAAGTATGGCAATTTATTCGATTAGTACTACAGAGATTTTTTAATATTGCAGCTCCTTCATCATCACCTGTAACGGATAGTAAGGTCACCTCTTGATTAAGTTGGGATAAGTTGTAAGCAACATTGGCAGCACCACCAAGTCGATCTTCCGTTCTTATATAATTGAGAATGGCACAATCAGCTTCTGGAGAATCTCTGTTATGATCACCTATGATATACCTATCTATCATTACATCTCCGATGACTAATATTTTGGAAGATTTAATTTTCATTGAGTACTTCTTGTAGGTCTTTGACTAATAATTCTATGCGACTCCTATTTTTATTTATAAAGATATCACATCTTTTTTTGTGATCATCGGTATCAATATTTTCAAGTTTAGAAATAGATTTATCAAACTGACTTTGAGAATCTAATATCTGCAGAAGTCCTGATTTAGCTAATGTAATAGCCATCGGAAACTTCTTAATGTTAGGCCCACAAAAAACCTTTACACCATAAACTAAGGGCTCTATAACATTATGTGGACCCTTAGAGAATCCTCCACCTACGTAAGCGATATCTGCATATCTGTAAAGAAATTTTAAATCTCCTAATGTATTGATAATTAGTATATTAGATTCTTTATTGGTTGTAAATAATTCGTAGTTTCTCTTTAGTTTACCTGTGATATTGAGTAATGATACATCATCTATGTCATGAGGTGCTATTACATAATTATAATCTTTGTGCTGATTAATATAGTCTACAACCATATCAATATCTTCTTCAGTAAGACTACCTATTAATATCGTTTTTTTGTTAGACTTTGGTATTCTGAGATCTGGCGATTCTAAGTTTTTATTTTCTATAGCCTTGTCTACACGAGTATCACCTATAACCTTAACGTTATTAAATTTATTAGTCAGTAGGATGCCCTTAGAATCTTCATTATGAGCAAATATTAAGCGAGCATTTCTAATTAAATCCAAGAATGGGCTTGCTATTTTTTTAAATAAATATGAATCAGCGTTGATATGCAAACTTGTATAATAGAATGGGATTTTTTTTGTTTTGAGACTACGCAGTAAGTTAAACCAGAATTCGTATTTTATAAAAATTACTGCTTTAGGTTGTAGTATTTCTATCAGTGTATTTTGATTAAGATATGTATCTAAAGGTAGATAGATTTTATAAAAATCAGGATCATCAAAAGTGACATTATTATACCCAGAAGGAGAATAGAAACTGACTACTATTTTCAGGTTGGATATCTGTATTTTGAGTTGACTGATTATTGGTTTTGACATTTCGTACTCTCCATAAGATGCGGCATGTACGATAATAATAGGTGCATGACCCCAAGATATTTTTTGCTCTTTTATATGAGAGAATTGCCCTTTGCGACCTTGGATCCAGTCCGAGGCTTTCTTATCAAATAGGGAAGCTAAGAAGACCAATAGTCCATATGCTCTGATGCCTATGCTGTACAGAAATAACAATGGACTCAATAGTAGATGTCTTCTGATTCTCTCAAGTCAAATATCGGTAGATACCACTTGGCTGATAGGCCGATTAATATATCGAGCCTTCTACTATTATCGGGCATCTGAGTATCGAAGTTAATGGCTCGTGTATTTTTAGTAAAAGCTTCATGGAATGTCAATGCGATTTCGTAATTGACACTTTTACTTTTACCTATATGGAGGTATTTTATTGTCTGCTTGACATATGGCCCCATGGTATTACGATCGTAACCCTTAGCATAATCACCTGAGAACTGATTAGCGTTATTGCTATCGACTTGTAGTCTGATGTTGTGCTGGATAAGGCCTAATCCCAACCCAAGAGCAAGACCTGCCTTAGGGTTATTGCGTAATGGGATCACATTTTTGCTCGCATAGACACCAAATATTGTACCTCTCTGTCTCAGAAATACATCTGCTAATTGTCCACCGGTACCTAAGATTCTGCCATTCTCAAGTCTGTATAGAGATATGACATCTTCATTGACATTATCTCCGAATAGGATACCGCCTTCTATACTGAAGGTGCCATTGAACTTAACGTTATATATATCTACCGATAGTAAGGCTCTAAAGTTAGTCCCAAATCTGTCAGCCATATCAGCTGCTGGTATATCTAAGCCATAGCTGAATCCTAAGCCTACAAAATTCTCTTCTCTGTAATCAGCTTGGCCGAGTAGACTATCTGATATGGAGAAAAAACACAAGAAAATTATGCATCGCATTATCATATGATAAAGTTAGGTAAAACCATGAAGTCTATCTAATGTAGATTAGTTATTAATTGCCTAAGCATATCATGGGATCATATCATGAGGTGTAGATTATTGTATCAGTTAGCTTGAGTTTTAGATATCATAATCGGTATCATAGCGACTATTTTATGCAAAAACATATAGATGGCATAATATAATTCTAATATTATAATTTATTTAGATATGATCGTAGCCTCAAAAACACCGATATTATGTACTTTCGTCATAGAATAACATATAGAAATTATACTTAATGTATAAGGTCTTAACATATAAGCTTAACAACCAAGATAGATAATGATATTTACAAGGATCTCATTCCGAATAGTGTGTATAGTACTTCTATCATTCTTATCGTTGCATACCACAGCTCAGATATTTCCTGATATCACACGAGCAGACATAGAAAAAGAACTCGAAAAGCGAGACCTCAATATACAAGATGTAGAGGCAGCATTATTAGCTGAGGGAATCGATATCAATACGCTTGAGATCGAAAATATCACCAGTGAAGAAAGACAAACTATACAGCGGGTCATTTTAGACATGACTGCCGAGAGGAAAGCAGAATTACAACAAGAAGCGGAAAAAGAAGAAGAGGAAAGGCTTAAAACGGAAGTAGACGAAGAGATAATTAATGAAGAAATAGACTCTATAGAAGCAGAACTACTCGTCTTAGATGAGGAGGAAGAAGAGGAGATACCTGAAGTCACTGTGTATGGTCAGGAACTGTTCCGTAATAATACTATAAAGTTACTGACTAAGAGCGACGAGATCAATGCGCCAGATTCTTACATATTAGGTCCAGGCGATAAGCTTGTCTTATCTATATGGGGTAAGTCAAGTGTGGAGAGAGAGTATATCATATCTAATGACGGTTATATCAAGGTCGCTAATGGTGGTGGAAATACCAGAATATTTCTTAAAGGCCTGACATTAGGTGCTGCACGTGAGAAAGTAAAAACAGTACTTAGAAATCAATATCGATTTAACGAAGGTCAGTACAGTCTCGCTCTAAATTTCTCTAGAACTGTCAAGGTCAATATATTGGGTGAAGCGATGAATATAGATGTTGTAATCTTGCCTGCATTAAACTCGCCATTTAATGCACTTGCAGCAGTCGGTGGGCCTAATGATATTGGCTCACTAAGAAAAATCCAATTGGTCAAAAATTCTGGTGTAGTACTAACTTTAGATGTCTACGAATTACTAAATAACCCATCAGTAAAAAACAAATATTACTTAGAAGATAATGACCTCATACTGATACCCGCATCAGAAAATATTATAACCTTAGAAGGTGCTGTAAAGCGGCCACTTAAGTATGAACTTATAGACGGAGAAGGCATAAGAGAGCTCTTAGAATATTCTGGAGGATTTGGTGAGAATGCATTCAAGAAGAAAATCCAAGTCACAAGATACATTAACGATGATCAAGAGATTATAGATATCGACTGGAGAGAGTATGAGAAATCAAATCTAAATTTTCCTTTACTCAACGGCGATCTCGTAATGGTAGAAAGCATAGAGAGTGAAGCCACTAACTATATTGAGATAGTAGGAGAGGTCAAAAAAGAAGGCTCTTTTCAGAGAACTGACGGTATGCGTATATATGAGGCTATATCCAAGGCTGGACTTACAGATAACTCTAGCATTAACTTAGTCTACCTAACAAGGACTAATGATGATGGTACGACCACTTATGAGAAGATATACCTTAACGAGATAATGGAAGATCAGACAGTGAGTCAGAATATTATCCTTCAGAATAAGGATAGAATAGAGATATGGTCCAAAGAAAGATTTATAGATAATGCCGATATTACGGTAAGTGGTTCTGTGAGATCTGAAGGAAAGTTTCCATTTGACGCAAGTCGATCTATCAGATTACGTGATGCAATACTGCTCGCTGGCGGACTCCGTAGAGATGCATCTAATATTGCAATCATCCACAGAAATGATCCCCTTAATCCAAAGGTCAAAACCTATAAGACAGTAGATAATCTGGACGTTATAATCAGCTCTCCAGATAATGAGAATAACTACATCATGGAGCCATTCGATAGCCTTGTCGTAGAGTCTAATAATACATTCATAGAAGAGTCATATGTAAGGATTGAGGGAGCAGTTAATAGACCTGGTAGTTTCCAGTATGGAACGGGTATCACGATTAAGGATCTCATGAGATTAGCAGGAGGATTTAGATTAGCTGCATCGACTAATAACATCGAAGTATCGCGGGTCATTATGCGTAATAATGAACCTACAAAAACTGTAGTCGCTAACTTAGTGATGAATAGAGACTTTGAGGTCTTGTCAAAAGGCGCCGTAGATGGTGATTACGTTCTCGAGCCATATGACAACATTAGTGTCAGATATAATAAAGACTTTGAACTACAGAAAAGAGTTTTCCTTAATGGTGAAGTAGAAGTGCCGGGCCCTTATGCGGTATGGAAAACTAATCTGCGTATCTCAGATGTCATAGATCGAGCAGGTGGCCTTACAGAGGAAGCATTTCCAGCAGGGGCGACACTATTTAGAACAGAAGAAGAAGTAGGATCTATAGTCATCAAGTTAGACCAGATCCTCATTAATCCTAACTCTGAATTTAATTTCGTTGTCAAAAATGGTGATGAAATATTTATACCCAAAATATCAGAATTCGTTACCATTAAAGGTGCTACCAGAGTCAGAGAAGTTGTCACAGAAGATGCCATAGAGACAGGTAACGCTATCAGAGTCCCTTTCCATAATAACAAGGATGCACTTTTTTATATTAATGAATTCGCAGGGGGGTTAGATGAGAGAGCGGATAAGCAAAAGATATTTGTCAGGTACGCCAATGGTGAAATCAAAAGACCTAAAAATGGATTATTTTCTAAGAGGTATCCTAAGGTCCTCCAAGGCTCTACAATAACAGTAGGGTACAAGTCCGAAGAAAAAGAAGACGAAGAAAAGAAAACCGATGTCGATTGGACTCAGCTACTCGGTGACTCCGTTAGTCAAGCCATGAGTATCCTTACTCTGATATTATTAATTTCGAGGCTGGATAATTAGGATAGCTTAAGATCCGAGATCTAAGACGTATAACCTATCGCCATCTTTCGTATTTGCTAACTAGCCATTTATATGTTATAAATAGCTTGATATATCAATTTCCGATGAAAGATAAAGGAGATATATACGTAACTCAGTGTAGAAGGTGTGTATATATATATATATGTATGTAGTTATGCGCCATGACCAGAAAAAAAATAACTCCATCAGAAATATTATCTTTACATATGCCAAAATTTGATGCAAAAAAGTATAAAAGAGCGATAAAAGGAGCAGTAAATCTGTTCTGGGATACGAGATTCAGTCAAAATTCTGGAAGAAAGAAAGCGGATCAAGGAAATAGAAGCTCAGTGACTGGAGGCAAGCATTTAGATGGGTTTGTGAATCTAATGGTTAAAGTAGCAACTGATGTAGGAATTCCCAAAGAATGTGTCTTTACTAAAGGAAATGCTTTACCGGGATATTTTAGACCAACAAAGGACTGGGATTTATTGATTATAAATAAGAAAAAACAATTAATAGCAGCGATTGAATTCAAATCACAAGTAGGATCGTTTGGCAATAATTTCAACAATAGGACTGAAGAAGTTCTTGGAAATGCAATTGATTTATGGACTGCTTTTAGAGAGAAAGGATTCCCACAAACAACTCCACCTTGGATTGGCTATTTAATCCTTGTTGAAAAAAATGCAAAATCAACTAATCCTGTAAGATTAAAAGAACCACATTATAAGGTTAGAAGTGAATTCGTCAATACAAGTTATATAGACAGATACCAACTTCTATGTCAAAAATTGATGCTTGAAAAACATTATAGTTTTGCATCACTTCTCTGGTCAGATTCAAACAAAAAATTTGGAGATATTGATCCCGAACTTTCAATCGATTCATTCATCGAATCATTTTCTGGTTTTTTAATTGGAAAATTAAAAAGTTTCAAATGATACACGGAGAAAGATCAAGTGGGAAAGCTCATGGTGTTGTAAACACCAAACCTTCAGTTGTTTCAAAGATGTTGGATTTGGTAGAATATAGATCTGAAATAGACTTAAGAAACATAAAGATTCTCGAACCTTCTTCAGGAACTGGAGCATTCGCTATTGAAATACTTCGACGTCTTTATAAATCATCTGAAACATTTCAGTTCAATTTTCAAGATTCTCTTTCTAATGTTTACTTATGCGAATTAGATAAAGAAATATCATCTCAACTAAAAAGTAATATTGATTCATATTTCAAATCATTGAAATTAACATTGAATTTTAAGAATATATTTCTTGGCGATTTTTTACAGCTTAACTTAGATGAAAAGTTCAACATAATTATTGGTAACCCGCCATATGTTCGTAACGAAAATATCCCTGTAGAATCAAAACAAGTTTATCAAACCAAATATTTAACCTTTACTCATAGAAGTGACTTGTATGTACCTTTTTATGAGAAGGGCTTAAAACTATTAATGACTGATGGACTCTTGTCATATGTTTGCTCCAACAGGTGGCTTAAAAATCAGTACGGACAAAATTTAAGAGAATTAATTGCAAATCAATATCATGTAAAATCAATTATAGATTTAGAGAAAGCTGACATTTTTGACGAAGAAGTGTTAGGATATCCAGCCATAACAACGATATCTAATTCACAAGAAAAATCCCCATCTCCATACTCAGAAGTTTTTGATCTCGACTCTTTTATTGAGTTTGAACAAACCAATGAAAATTCAATTAAGCTAAATCTTAATACGTCAAATTGGTTTGCTTATTCATACAGAGGGGAATCTTATGAGAAATATATATCTAAAATTGAAGATCAAAACTTCAAAATTGGAATTGGAGTAGCCACAGGCAGAGATTCGATTTTCATAAGCAAAGATTTCAAAGGTGTAATTGAAGATGAACTTCTCATTCCAATTTTAACTTCAAAAGGAGTAAAAACTTCAAAAATTGAATGGAAAGGAAATTTTATCATCAATCCATTCAACAGTACTGGTGGTCTAATTAATCTTGAAGAATTTCCTCTTGCTAATAAATATTTCTTGGAAAACAAAAAGGAATTATCTAAGCGACACGTAGCAAAAAAAGATCAAACAAAGTATTATAAGACAATAGATAAAATTCAAAAACAATTATTAAAGAAGCCGAAAATAATATTACCAGATATTTCTGTTAACCGGTTCATCCATGTTGACAAAGGAAATTATTATCCACACCATAACTTATATTATATCATTGGTGGATCGTACGAACAAATGTGTTTATTGGCTTCTATATTGATGTCTGATTTCATCTATGAGCAACTTCTTCATATTGGAAATAAAATGAAAGGTGGCTATCCGCGATGGCAATCTCAAAATATTAGAAAGCTTCGTGTTCCTATTTTGAATGCTATCCCTGAAGACATAAAGGAATCTCTAATTGAATCGTATAGAAATAATGACTTAGAAAGAATCAACTCAATTGTAACAACTGAGACTATAGAAACATTTGAAATTCTTGAAGGTCAAGGAGTATTATTTGATGAAGAAGTCGCTTACGAAAGAAGAATCACGTCAGCATAACAATCTATATAATGATAGCCAAAGGAAAACGTTGGCAATACCAACCAGATAAACAAGATGAAATTTTAATTCAATATGAATTCAGTCAAAAGGATTTTGATAGTAATAAAATTCATCAATTAAATAAAGGATTGATTGCTGATAAATGGATAGGAGAAGTAACTGAAGGGGTAATTGAAAATGTTGAAAAGGTATGGATGCATCCATTCAGATTTAATCAATATAATTTTACAGAGGTTGCACCATTTCCAGAAATTAAGTTTCCTCTTAGAATAGGAAAAACCTGGACAGGAAATTTACAAATACAAGAAGGTTGGGGAGATTGGGAAAATACTTCTGTATACTCAGAATACCAAGTGGTAAATAAAGAAACGATAAATACCAGTTATGGCAAAATAAAAAATTGTTGGAAAATTAAATCTAAAGCAAAATTTAAGTTAGGAGAATCTACGTTTGATTATTGGTTTCAAGAAGAATTAGGCTTCGTAAAAATGAGTTACAAAAATTACGGAAATCAAACTCTTCAAATAGTTTTAGTGGATGTCATAGAAAACTAATATGAATTGAATTAAGAAAATTTATTAGTTACCTCGTCTCCATAATAAAAGGCAACCTCGCCATAGGTTCTCTGTATTGCATGATGGCTCTGACTTCATTATACTTATCCCACATTTCTTGCTCTGGGCCTGTAAGAGATATCTGGGCAGTCTGTCCTTTCATCATTTCGGATATAAGTTCTTCCCATACCTCTTTCTTGATGGATGGATATTCTTTGACTTTATAATCAGAACCGAGTTCTGCTAATTCTGCTGCTATCTTAAGTGCTTCTTCTATACCTCCGAGTTCATCTACTAATCCTATCTCTACAGCCTTACGGCCTGTCCATACACGTCCTTGCGCTACTTCGTGGACTTCATCTATAGTCATGTCTCTGCCATCCGCTACTCTACTTAAGAACTTCTGATACATATCATCAGTGAACTTCTGCATCATCGTAGCTTCCTCTTCATCAATATCAAAGAATGGTGTCATACCTACAGAATGTGGACTCGTCTGTACGGTATCGAAGCGTACGCCGAGTTTGTCATTCATAAGTTCTGTCATATTAGGCATCATAGAGAAGACACCTATAGAGCCAGTAAGTGTGTAGGGATCTGCGACGATCTTATCTGCACTTGCTGCAATGTAGTATCCTCCAGATGCAGCGTAGTTACCGAATGATGCGACGACTGGGATGCCTTTAGCTTGGAGCTCTTTCATCTCTTTCCATATCGCATCAGATGAGAAGGCACTACCACCTGGAGAGTTTACTCTTAGTACAACAGCTTTTGTTTTCTTAGACCTTCTTAACTTGTCGAATATTTCGTGGTATTTTATTTCACTTACTACACCTTTATTTTCGTTATTGTATTGGATTTCGCCTTCAGCGTAGATGACTGCGATCTCATTGTCAGAACTTGGCTTCTTGATGTATTTTTTAGAATCATATTCTGATAAGCTGACGTAATTGATTTCTTTGCCTTCATTTATATCGAGCTTAGCTCTTATCATATCTTCAAACTCATACCAGTAAGATTTGCCATCTATGATACCGTTCTCTATACATTTGTCGATGTTATCAAAATCAAGCTCATTAATAACTTCCTTGAGCTTAGCAGGAGAAGTGCCTCTGGATTGGGATACATCTTCTAAGAACTCGTTATAGTAATCTGTGAGGTACTCTCTTGTTTGTAGTTTATTAGCTGGACTCATATCATTACGTCGGAATGGCTCAGTAGCACTTTTAAAATTTCCAGCGTAGAAGACATTCATCTTGACGCCTAATTTATCTAAGCCTTCTTTCATAAATGGTATCATGGCACTGTATCCATTGATATCCACTGTTCCGTTGGGATTAGAGAATATAGTGTCTGCAGCTGAAGCTAATAAGTAACTTGAGTTAGAGTAGAAGTCTCCATAGGCATAAACGAATTTGTCAGTAGAGTCTCTGAATTCTTGGATGGCATCTCTTAATATTGCGTTAGTCACTAATCCTGCACCACTAGCCATAGGAGCCTTGTATACGATGCCTTTTACATTCTTATCTCCTTCGGCTTTTTTGATAAGATCCTTTATCCTATGTACACCTATAGATTTCTCAGCTTCGAAGTTGAAATTGCCATGATCGACATTGCCAGTCTTCTCTGGGATGGTATTATCGAGTTCTAAAAGTAATACAGACTTAGTAGCCACCTTAGTATCTTTCTTAGAGAAAACGCTTCCGATTGCGATCAGCACAAAAAATAACAATCCTAATGCTAAGAATGTACCAAGACAAGAGGCGAATAAAAATTTAAAAAATTGCTTCATTATAATCGTTTAATATCTGTAGTTCTGAGCTTATAGAAAAATGAATATGTGTCCTTAAGAATATAGTTGTTACTATGGTCAGACAGCGTACGGACGCTGCTAAGGTATAAAAATAGTCCTTTTAGGGCTGTCGACAGCAAATAAAATAGACTAATCACGTTTGTTAAACGATGAGAGAATGATTAGCTTTAAGCCCGATTTGTCTTGACCATTTGCCTGATCTGACTTATATCTCCTAATTTTATCGAATATTTAATAATCTAACTGCATTTACGTTACAGTATAGTAAACCCTGTATGACACGCCAGACTCCATTCGTAATACTATTATTCTCACTGCTATTAGCGGTAAGCGTTAATGGTCAGATATCTGTGGAGCCCAGTAATACTCAGCCTTTTACACCTCAGAATATTATAGAGAATGTCTTCTTAGGTAATGGTGTAGAGATCCTCAGTATAGATTATGAAGGTACAGAAGATGCAGTCGGTGTATTCAGCAATGCAAGACCATATGTAGGATTAGGTCGAGGTATTGTGCTGTCTACAGGATCGGTAGAAGATATTAACGAAGTATCTTCAGAACTCGCTGATGGCGATACATCACAAAGCGGTATCGTCGATGAGCAATTAGAAGAGCTCGCAGGTATCACAGTTAAGGATGTAGCTAGATACACCATAGAATTTATTCCTACCAGCGATACACTTAGATTTAAGTACGTATTTGCTTCTGAGGAGTACCCAGAGTTCCAGTGTAGTAGTTCTAATGATGCTTTTGGTTTCTTCATAAAAGGGACTAACCCTGATGGACCAGATTATGATTTTAAAAATATAGCACTCATACCAGATCCTGATAATCCATCTGCATTTCTTGATCTTCCTGTAACGATCAATAATGTCAATAATGGAGTAGTGCCAAGCATCGGTAATCCTGACAGATGTATACTTGAATACTCGGAATATTACAATGATGCGCCTGCTAACGATTATCCAGTATTCAATGGATACCTTGATGTTTTTATAGCTGAAGCGATCGTCGTGCCATGTGAAGTCTACACCATTAAGATCGCTATAGGAGACGGTAGAGAAGGGGAGATAGATTCGGCAGTATTTTTAGAAGAGAAAAGTTTTAGTACGGGGTCACTGGATATAAGCTTGGATAATCCAGGTATCGATGGCGGTATATCAGAAGGATGCCTGCCTGGTCAGATTAATATCTCATTACCTAACGTAGCGACAACTGACTATCCTATAGAATTAGAAGTATTGACGGATCCCAGCCTTGGTGATATCGCATTGCCTAATGTTGATTTTGAGTTGGTTATGGATAATTTATTTATACCTGCAGGCCAGTCTTCTACAACGATAGATCTTATGCCTCTAAGTGATTCTGATGAGGAAGAGACAGAATTTATTTACATAACAATAAGAAAGGATATATGTAACTTAGATACACTTGTAGTTCCAATATTTGATAACAGTCTTGATTTCGTAGATCTACCAGATACTGTATTTACATGCTTTCAGAATCCGATAAGATTAGAAACGATGCTGGACGATAAAGTCAATATCACAGTACCTCCCATTTTTACTAATAGTACGAACTATACGATATCAGGATTAGGCAATGCTGTAATGTCTCCTATACAGGTGAGTAACTTACCGCAAGAATTTCTCAGCCCAAGAATGATTGCAGAAGTCTGTATAGATACACTTACCCATACACGACTTAATGACTTAGATATATTCTTAAGTGCACCAAGTGGTCAGTACTTAGAGTTATCTACAGACAATGGACTTAGGGCTGATAATGATACTCAGCAAGATACATTCTTGAATACATGCTTTACAATCAGAACGAGTGGCTTTATAGATCTTGGTGATCCTATCGAAGGTAGGATGGACTTGAGTAATACAACTTACAGTGGTAGTTACCTCCCAGAGGGTGCATGGGGTAGCTGGTTATCTCCTATCGTGTCTCTATCTAATGGGACCTATAACTTGATCATAGTAGACGACCAAGGAGAATTTGACGGTGAGTTATTGTCATGGACTATTAAGTTTAATTCAAGATATGAGATAGATTATCAATGGTCACCTATAGACGGGCTGAATTGTCCTTTCTGTCCGAGTACAGTGGTAAGGCTTGATTCATCACAATATTATTATCTGACCCTATCAGATAGCTACAGCTGTAGTAATGAAGATTCTATATGGGTAGAAGTCATTCCAGAGCCAGAAAAGCCCGAGGTCAACTGTATAGGTATATCCCCGAGTGAAGTATTGATAAGCTGGAATGATATGCCTAATGTGACTTCATATGAGTTTAGAATTAACGAAACATTCCCGTGGATATCTACAGATGCTAATCTTTTACGTAGAGGCTACAAGGTAACATCATCTTCTACGGCTAATGAAGTAATTGTAGAAGGCTTGCTTCCAGAAGAGGAAATACAGATAATATTTAGAGGTATTAATGTAGACTCAAGAGTCAATAATGGAGCATGTCTTGGTATAAATGACACTTTAATATGCCAATCACTACCTTGCCTTAAATCTTCGCCAGTGATAGATACAATAATTATCTCTCAACCATCTTGTGACACACAAGGTGGTAGCCCAGTTGAGATTATTGCTTCGGATGAAGATCAGCCACTGATATACAGGATATATAAAGACATATTTACATCAGAAAATGAGACAGGAGTATTCTCAAGTCTACCGCAGGGGGACACATTTCTTAAGGTGATAGATGCAGATGGGTGTATTACCTTAGATACCATAAGTGTAGATGATCCTCCGCCAGTCGAGATTATAGATTCTATTACAACAATAACATGTACCGATGCTGATGACGGTATGATAGAACTTGTCGTAAATAGTGAGAATCCGCCACACCAATATCTGTGGTCTCACGATATGTCTACTGATAGTGTAATAGTAGATCTCAGTGCAGGCGTATATACTGTTACTGTAACTGATAGTGATGGCTGCACGAATTCTGGAAGCTATCAATTATTAAATCCTGAGCCCATCGTGTACTCTTACAACTTGATAGACACAGTTGATTGTCTCGGTATTAGAGATGGTACAGCAAGTATGATTATAGAGGGAGGGGCAGAACCTTATCAGGTTACTTGGGATAATACTACAATCGCAGATACGATAACCGAATTGAGACCTGGACTTATATTGTATGAGATAGAAGATGCCAATGGTTGTGTAATCATAGATAGTGCTGAGGTGATACAGAGAGTAGGTTTTGAGGTATCCTCTTCAGCTTCTGTACTGACTTGTTTTACAGATACTACTGCCACTGGTATGGTAATAGCCAGCCAAGGTATAGCCCCATATATTTATAATTGGGAAAATGGACAATCTGATGCATCAGCTGTTGAGTTGCATGCAGGAGATAACTTTGTGACGATTACAGATCAAGAAGGCTGTGAGGTTATAGAACCCGTTTTCGTAGATGCTCCTCCGGAAATTATAGTAATACCAGAGGTCATACCTACAAGTTGTTTTGGCGGTAATGATGGATCTATAAGTATAAGATTAGAAGGTGGCAAAGGATCACCATATAGCATAGAATGGTTTAATGGAGCTGAGACTTCTGGACTGGTAAATCTGAGATCAGGTAACTATTGTGTTACTGTTACAGATTCTAATGACTGTGCAGCTGTAAGATGCTTCAATGTCAACGATACACCCATTATCGAAGCTAATCCAGACCTCGTTAATGTAAGTTGTCTGGGAGAATGTGATGGTCAGATAACTTTGATGCCGTCAGGTGGGACTGGTAACTTCTCCTATAACTGGACTGGTCCAAGTTCATTTACTTCTACGGATTCTATTATCAGTGATCTTTGTGTAGGAGATTATCAATTAACCATAACGGAAGAAGATGATCCTAATTGTAGTCAAATATTCGAATTGGCTGTGGAGATAAGCAATGTTATAGATATCGTTATGTTGCCAGTGAAGTTTATCTCATGTCATAATGGTAATGATGGAATATTAGAAGCAATCCCTACAGGTGGCACAGAGCCTTTTATATATGAGTGGTCTAATAATGTTGTGATGAGTAATGACAGCATCGCCTCTTCTTTGTCACAAGGCATCTATATTGTTACTGTAACTGACGCTAATGGATGTACTTCAAGTAATGAGAGGATACTTTCAGAGCCAGATAGCCTGCAGGCTGTTTTTGATAATAAAATGATAACGTGCTTTGGTGATAATACTGGTGAGAGCATAATAACGATAGAAGGTGGAGTGCCAGATTATTTGATTAGTTGGGACGGAGGATCAAGTGATACCTTATCTATGCTTACGGCAAGGACATATCAAGTGACTGTAACAGACAGAAACGGATGCCAGCTGATAGATGCTACTGAAATTATACAACCAGAAAACCCTATTAATATCGGGCTCGATATCACAGATATAACTTGTAATGGAGCTGATGATGGAGTTGTAAGATTAAGAGTTACAGAAGCGGTACATCCAGTTCAGTATAGTCTTGATAATAATAATTTCAAATTCGACAGTACGTTTCTGAATGTCAGAAGTGGAGACTTTACTGCCTATATATTAGACGGAAATAATTGCGAGCAGTCAATTGATTTTATAATTCCAGAAGGACCAGAATTAGAAGTAGATCTTGGCGGTGATACGACAGTCTTCTTCCAGAATTCTGTGGTATTAAGTGCATTAGTGTTGAATAATCAAGGAGATATCTCTTACGAATGGTCCACGGCTTCTCCTGACATATTTTTCAGTTGTACTGATTGTCCTAATCCACTGATAGAAAGTGTAATGAGTGCTTTTTCAGTTATGCTTGAAGTTACTGATGACCTTGGTTGCATAGGTACAGATTTCATCAATGTCAATTTTGATGATCTTGATAATGTCCAAGTACCAGCGGCATTTTCTCCCGATGGTAATGGCTCTAACGAATTACTGAATGTTTTTGGTGACCCTGGTATTACCATTACTTCATTTAAAATATATAATCGCTGGGGCTCAGTGGTATACACAGATAGCAACTTTATGACTAATAGTATGGGCAGAGGATGGGATGGTACACTTAAGGGTAGCGATGCACCATCTGATTCTTATACATGGACTGTGGAGTATATTGTAGGAAGTGGGAGAGTTGAGTTTAATTCAGGCCAGACAATATTACTCAGATAAATTAAATATATTTGTAATATAAAATACATTGATTATCAGCTATATATATAGAATTTTGCTACTTATGGTAGCTTTAGGTTTTTCCATATCAGTGTATGGACAAGAACCAGTATTCTCTATATCTACAAGTACGGATACCTACCTTAATCCAGCTAATACATTTAATGCAATTACCAGTGACGCATTTCTTAAGTTTGATGTGCAGTTCCGAGACCAATGGAATTCTGTGAGAACTGGGGATAGTTATGCTACGTCCAAGTTGCATGCGGAGTATAATATCTATGAGTCACAATATGATGCTTGGAACATGGGTGTTATTTTTCTGAGTGACCAGTCAAGTGCTCGTAGTCTCGGATATACAACTTTTCAGCTGTTGGGATCCTACTCAAGAAAACTTACTGGAGACAGGAGAAATAGAGATAGCCATATGATCACATTAGGTGGTGCTTTTGGTTTTAACCAGATGAGTAGCTCAGTCGGTAATTTATGGTTTGGACGTCAGTTTGATCTGAATACATTCTCTATAGATAATAGCTTAATGACGGGAGAAGAATTCAGAAATGATTCATACAATTACAATAGTCTGAACATAGGAGGTCGATGGACATACTTGATAGAGAAGGGTATATACTACACTGCAGCTTTAGCTATAAGTAATCTTAATAATCCGAGCGTCAGTTCTCTAAATCAAGATTATGGTATCAGTCCGAGAATCGTGTTTCAGTCAGAAGCAGCGATGTATCTTTCTGATGGATTTGAACATATTCCTGCCTTGACATTCGTGTCGCAGAATGGCTTCTGGCAATTAGTCCCTTCGTATAAAGTTTCTATAGACATTAATAGTGATGAAGATGCATTCTCACTGCTTGCAGGAGTAGGTGTAAGAGCAGTTAACTCTGTAGAATCAGTCATGGCAGATGCCGTACTGTTTAACCTTGGTCTACATTCGCCCAATTGGAGTTTCTGCTTTAATTTCGATATGAATATATCTTCACTGAGGACATTTACTAATAGCAACGGAGCTATAGAATTGGCATTAGGCTATAGTCTTACACGTAACTAATTGCATTCGCTGATTAGATTTCTATATAACTTTGAATAGCATAAAAGAATTACCATACAGTTGTAACTGTCTTTTTTCATTAACTGCATAATTTCTTTTATGTTTATAAGCGATGATAAATCCACTCTCTTACTTGTTAGCAGCAATCCGTTTAATTTTATTGATTGTTATTATGGCGATTTTCTTGTTGATCTATATACCTATAGATCTTATTTTTAAGATAAATACTCCTGAGCGAGCATTCTGGCTGAGAAGGCTCTATATAAGTTTAGCTATTCCGATATTAGGTATAAGAACTAAAGTAAGCGGTACGCCATATGATGGCACTGCATTGTATGTATGTAATCACAGAAGTCTCTCTGATCCGCTTATTGTATCCGCTTTTGTCAATGCATTTGTGATAGCTAAAGCTGAGGTGAGTAAGATTCCTATACTCGATACTGGTGCTAAGCTTACAGGAATTATCTACGTCAAGCGAGAAAGCCAAGGCAGCAGGCATGATGTACGAGCTAAGATGGTGGAGACACTTCTCAGTGGTGTCAATATTCTCGTATATCCTGAAGGTACTGTCAATAGTGAACTTCAATTATTAGACTATAAGCCGGGGACATTGATAGAAGCTGTAAAAAATAACATTCCTGTGGTCCCTCTGGTACTAGAATATCATAGCGAAAAAGACCTCTGGGTTGACAGAGGTTTGGTTTCTCATTTCTTTGTGCAATTTGGAAAATTTTTCACAAAATCAAAATTGGTAATAGGCCCTCCTATGACTGATGAGGATGGTATTGTACTTAGAGATAAGGTGCAGAAGTGGTCACAAGCTCAGATCTATGATATCCATGAAGGATGGGGGAGTTCTATAGAAAAAATCATCTATCAGAAGGAATAAACTTAAGCGATATAGAATTGACACAATGACGTGTGTTCTTATCCGTTAGTCGTTCTCCAGAAAAGACATGACCTAAATGCCCTTGGCAGTTATTACATATAATTTCTACACGTCTGCCATCGGCATCCATTACTCTCTTAACAGCACCACCGATCTCATCATCAAAAGATGGCCATCCACATCCTGATTCAAATTTGTCAGCAGACTCATAGAGTGGTGTCTCACATTTTCTACATATATATGTCCCTGCAGCTTTATGGTCATAGTACTCACCTGTAAATGGTCTTTCTGTTCCTTTTCTTTCTATGACATAAGCTTCCTCTTCCGTAAGGGTATTGAATTTTTTGGGTTCTGGTAAGAGGTGCCTGAAGCTCTCTCTGAGCTTAGTAAGCTTTGGTGATATTATAACTTGGCAATAGCTTTTTTGGCTGTTATTAAGGTAATAGTCATGGTGGTATCCCTCTGCTGGATAGAATGTTTCTTTGAGCTTTACTTCGGTTACAATGTTGTCTTCCCAGACCTCTGATGCTTCGTTAGCGATGAAGTTTTTGACAAGGGCTAGCTCATCAGTATCGTTGACATAGATGCCTGACCTGTATTGTGTACCCACATCATTACCTTGTCGATTAAGAGTTGTCGGATTATGTGTAGAGAAGAACACTGAGAGCAGATCCTTTATTGTAATAATTGAAGGGTCGTACTCTACTTTTATAACTTCATTATGTCCGGTATTGCCAGTACATATATCTTTATAGGTCGGGTTCTCTGTTTGTCCTGCTGTATATCCTGGAGTGACAGCATTTACACCTTTTAATTTCTGGAACACGGCCTCCGTACACCAGAAACATCCTCCGCCTAATATGATTATCTTTATGTTATCCATAGCATCTATATCGTATTATAAGTTTTATAACATAGTAATACTAATAGGCCACACTAAGTTCAATAGGGTTAATTAGTAATTCTTATTATTTAAATGGATGAATTCAAGAACTTTTTAAGAGCACCATCAAGTTCAATAGTCCTTGTGGTAATCAGCAGCACTGAATTCTATATCTTAATACTTAATAATCTTCTCAAGGTATAAAGTATTAGAGGTATTACCACTGTTAGAAAATATAGAAACAAAGTATAGACCGCTCGGAAGTGTACTGATATCTATGACGAGTTCCTCATCATTAGGCATGTTGTATGTCTGGAATGTATTACCGAGACTGTCTAAGATATTGATGGTGTAATCTGAAGTACTTCCTTTTATTGTAAACAGTCCCATAGTGGGGTTAGGGTACAGCGTAATGTCATCGGTTGTCAGCAGTACATCTTGTAGAGAGGTACTCATTTGGCAACCTATGTTTTCCATGACAGCTTGGTACTTAGGTGCAGGTAGTACTGTGGTGTTTTGGTTCATGGTTTCGAGAATACCCCAGCTGCCATATTGTGCACTTAGTGGTGTGATAAAACTGAAGTGCATTAACAGCATAGGATCGTCAGAAGTATTCAATGCTCTCATCTCATCGAACCATTCGTTGTAGAGGTTGTACATCGCAGTATCTCTCTGTATGTCATTGAGTGCATTCTGGTAGCTAGGCATAACTCCAAATGGAATCGGTGTCATATGATGTCCACCTTCATAGAATGCAAGTGGAACACCATGAGAATCAGCTATCGTTTTCATGTTGTTGATATAGCTCATGCTATTAGCCATCCCAAGTCTTGTGTGGTAGGCGATATCTGCAACTGTAGCGCTACTGCCTAAGCCATCTAATATCGCTTCTGACGATTCGTCATAAGAAAAATAAAAGGTCGGAGAAATTACGTCAAACGAACCAGCCGTAAGATTATTTACGATTCTTTCACTTACATCAAGCCATCCCGTCTGTACAGGAGCGACTCTGCTTATACGATCCATTTCTGAAGAAAAACTTGTAGACCATAAGTCCAGTGTGTTTTGAACTTTAGGGACAATACATTCTGGCCACACGGCATTACCGGCGTTACATTCATATTCGTTAAGCCACTGTGCTTGTCCGAATATCCAATTCCAGATCTCATTACTGTACTCTACGTATATATGCCTATCACTATCGACATTATCACGAAAGAAATCCGCCATATTACTAATGTAATTATTACTCGCAGTATGTGGTACGCATACCCATCCATCGACTCCTAAGTTGTTAATCAATTCTGCCATGAGTTCATATGGTACACCCTTAGTACCTGAGTAAGTGTAGAAGCCCACTGGGGTACGCTCACTCCAGTCAACTAATGTCGGTGACTGCCAAGTCCAAGGATCGGGCTGGCCCCAGTTATTAGTATGTCCCCAATCCATAAATCTTATGGTCCTAAAATCTGAAAGCTCATCGATCCAGTTTTGATTAAATGGTTGTGTCTGATAGGTGCTCTCAGTACCTGGCAACAGTAGTCTCATATTGCTTACTGGATCGTTGATATCCGACGATATCATTGTTATCTGCATCAATGCACCTGGTGTGGTTGTGTAATCAAATTCGTACCTATTGCTATTGACCATAACGATATTAGTAGGAGCTCCAAAGAATGTAAAATCACCTGTACCATCCCATAATAAAGTATATGTTCCTGTCGGCCAAGAATCCATACCATCCCATACAGTAGCTACTTGTTGTGGTAGTGGTGTACTTGGAAAGTTCTGCGGAATATGAGTAGGGTAGCCATTAGCATCGTATGTTAAAGAATCAGCATAGCCGGTATCCCATGTGTAGCTGTTGTCATTTTCACCTTTTGTATACCATGTTCTTGCTGTTTTCATTGCATTGGCGAATGGAACTTCTCTGCTAAAGTCAGATATACCAGCTAAATTTATCCCCATCTCGATTGCGCAACTATCGGCAATCTGAGCTGAAAGTGTGCATGGAAATAACAGCGTAATAATACAGAAGTAGAAGAATGAATTACAAGATGTTTTCATTAGTGATTGTATTAGATTGTAATAGGGTATAGACTATTGCTTATTAAAGCATATCTAATATACAAATTTATTGGTATTGTTGTTTGATGGATGTGTGAGATTATTACATAACGAGTTAATCACAAAGAGCATCTGGATTAGAATATTTATGTAGGATATTATAAGATTTAAAAAGGCTTTCAGTTTTTTTTCACTTTCATAAAGCCATTACTTAATAATACCCATTTTTTTAAACAGCTTTTCGGCTTTGGATTCTGAGCCATCGGCTTTCTGAAAACTCATGAGTTCATCCCACTTTCTGTTGTCTGCAAGTGTGGCTTGTTGTGTCCAGTCTTTAGGATCTATGATTTTGTATTTATCGCCATATCTGTTGAGAATAGTCTTAAGATTTTCGGTATTGCTCTTTGATAATAGATTAAAGTTCTTAATGCCGTTCTCTTTAAGGACTTGTTCCATCTTAGGACCTATGCCTTCTATGATCTGTAAGTTGTCATTACTGACTTTAGAATATTTGTCACTTGTGCCTGACACCTTAGTAGGACTAGACCTTAGTGGCGTAGGTACTATTGGAGCTGTAGCTGATAGGCGCTTAGTGTCAGTCTGATTGGCAGAGAGGCTACTGATCTTAGCCTTGGCAGTTGACAGTTGGTGCTTATAATCTCTTATTTCGCTGCTGAGAGCATCATTCTCTTTATCGCAGGCATTTAATTTTTTCTTTAAGTCATTAATGCGAGAATTGGCCCTTGCATGATCGTCTTCAAGCTCTCTATATTTACGGACCCATTTGCCCCATATTAATCGCCCTAATATTAGACCTAATAGAAAAGGGAGTAGCCACGCTAACCACCAATAACTGCAAAAGTCTGTGAATATATTCAAAGTCATATCTAAAAGTATTTTCTGTCTATTTTATAATTTGTAATTCTGTTCTTCTGTTTTTAGCTCTTCCTTCTTCGGTGTAGTTATTGGCGATAGGGTTGTTTTCGCCACTTGACATAACGATGACCTTATTCGGTGATAAGCCTTTTTTAATGAGATAATTTTGGATCGTAAGTGCTCTTAATTCTCCGAGTCTTCGGTTATATTCTTTAGAGCCTTCATCATCAGTATGTCCTATTAATCGTATGGACTCTCCTGAGCTTTTTACTTTTGCGACGACCTCATCTAAGTATGCTTCTACTTCTGCATCGTTTAGTTTCTGTGAGGAGCCGTACGGGAAATATATAATTGTCTTGTCATCTACTTCTATAATCTTTTCTGTATTTCTGGCATAGCGGAATGTGATAAGATTATTAAGTTCGGAATGTAGGCATGAGTCTCCTTTTATTTTAGAACCTAATCTTACACGGTCTTTTCCGACCTTACTTATTAGCTTAAGCACATTGCGGGCACGTTCCATACCAAGATTGTCTTTTGCATTAGAGTTTTCATCATTGTAATAGAGGCCATTGATCTCTAGTAAGCTATTGCCCTTAAGGTTACTTATCAGTGAGTCCCTAAACTTGACCCATTCTGGATCTGTATTAGGCACGGCACTCGAGCAATCGAATCCTATTGGTGTCAATTTTTTAATGCTGGGTGCAATGCTCTTAACGGGTGCAACAGGTGGTATTACTTGAGGAGATACTCCCCGATGACCATCATCAGAACAACATGTATCCTGACATTTCCAATAAAATAATCCCAAAAGCAACCAGATAATAATGATTATACTACGCATAAGCAGGTACAGGTATAAGTAAATTTGATTATTTAAGAGCTATACAAAAATGAGCATATAAGCTTTCAATTAAGTCAAAATACATATTAAAATCATATATACAACATTTACGATAAGTTTTAACGTGGAATTGATAAGCTAAATATTACCAATCGTTAAGCTTTTGATTTTACTGAAATTATTATACAGATAACAATGGCTTCAATTATCCTAATTCGGTCCTTTGGATACATTACTACTGTCAAATTCCCAATTATTTCATAGATTTATTCCATTAGTAAAATCAGTTATAATAAGAAAAGTGTAAAGATGAGAAGATTGCCTTTGTTTCCTTTGGGTTTGGTTGCTTTTCCAGATGAGAAGCTTAACCTACATATATTTGAACCCAGATATAAGCAGTTAGTATTAGAATGTCATGAGGAGAATAAGACTTACGGAATACCTCCGGTTATCGATTCTAAGCCTACAACTATAGGATCAGAAATGAAAATTATTGAGATATCTCACATTTATCCAGATGGGAAGATGGATATCAAGTCGATAGGTGTCGGGAAGTTTCGTCTTAATAAATTTCATGCGAAAGCTGACTATAAACTCTATCCAGAAGGGGAAGTTGAGATGATAGAAGATGATGGTGCCACTAATATCGTAATCCAAAGCAAAGTTATAGAATTGATCACAAGCCTATATACGATTATGAAGATGGATATTCCCATACCGTCGGTATCCAATACGTTCAAGATATATACTATAGCTCATAAGATCGGTCTTAACTTCGAACAAGAAATAGAACTGCTCAAAATAAATAGCGAAGTTGGTCGCTTAGAGTATGTACAAGATCATCTCGTAGACTTTATACCCGTCGTCTCGGAGATGGAAAATCTTAGAAAGAGAATCCAAATGAATGGGCACTTTAAGAATGTGATACCGCCGGATATTAGCTTATGATTTTTTTGATTCGATTGGGTGTTGGTATTTAGGTGATATTGAGGTATCAGAAATCAAAAGAATACCAGTCGAAAAAAAAAGTATATGATCTCTATACATTATATTCACTTAATAACGTGCTGCTTTTTATACCAATATTTGATATGTTGCAAATAAAACAAAGATGTCAAAAAGCACTTCAGTTACTCTTGGAGATCATTTTGAGCAAATAATTGAAAGATCTATTGAGTCTGGAAGATATTCTAATGCAAGCGAAGTAATTAGAGCTGGACTAAGGTTAATAGATGAGCGAGAGCAAAAAATACAATTACTTAGAGGAGCCATTGAAGCTGGCGAAAAGAGTGGATACCTTAGTAGCTTTGACCCTGTAAAGCATTTAGCTGAATTAAATGCTAAAAATGCCAAATAAATTAGATTTTGAATTAAGTAAATTGGCACTAAGCGATATTAATAATATTTTGATTTATACTGCCAACAAATGGTCTAAAGCACAAGCTAACAAATACTACAAAGAGATATTTAAAGGTATTAGCTCAATTTGCACCAATTCTGAAATCGGGAAAAGAATTGAAGATATCAAACCCAGACATCGTATTCTTCAAGTTAAGTCACACTTAATTATATACAAAAAGGATTAAAACAGAATTTTGATTGATCGAATATTGCACGAAAGAATAGATGTTGAATAACAATTAACAGAATAACATTCTCCATAGAAAATGATATTGATTATCCTACTGGCGAATGCAGAAACGACTTAAGTAGCGGATCCATTATGCTATAATCAAACGTGCTTAGCCATACTCCTGAAATTGTATTTAGGGAAAAATTAATTTAGAAATAACTAAATTTAGGAGTACAGTAAAAAAAGCGCTAACTATACAAGAACTATACTAAATCGTAATTTATGCCAATCCATCCCCTTGCAGGAAAGAAAGTAACTCAAGATCAGCTAACTAATATTCCGCAGTTAATAACAAATTACTATGTAGAACAGCCCGATCCTCTTCAGAGAGATCAAAGGGTGAGCTTCGGTACTTCTGGTCATAGGGGGTCTTCAGAAAATAACTCTTTTAACGAAGATCATATATTATCGATCACGCAGGCTATATGTGATTATCGCAAGGTCAATGGTATTACTGGACCTATATTTATGGGTATAGATTCTCATGCATTATCTATTCCTGCTCAGGCGACAGCCTTAGAAGTTCTGGCAGCTAATGAAGTGCTCACAATGATAGCAGGTAATGATGAATATACACCTACGCCTGCTGTCAGTCATGCCATTATCGAGTACAACAAGGGAAGAAAAAACGACTTGGCAGATGGTATAATAATTACACCATCTCACAATCCTCCGACGGATGGCGGCTTCAAGTATAATATGACTAATGGTGGTCCCGCTGAGGGATCCGTTACAGCTTGGATAGAGAATAGAGCAAATGAAATAATGGAAGCTAAGCTTGCTGATGTCAAAAGAATGACGTTTTCAAAAGCTTTAAGAGCGTCCACTACTGTGAGGTATAGTTTTATAGACAACTATACTGCTGACTTGAGTCAGGTAATTGATACGAGCTTACTTAGTCAATCCGGTCTGCTTATGGGCGTAGATCCATTAGGAGGTGCTGGTGTCAAGTATTGGCAGAGGATTGCTGATCTTTATAAGTTAAATCTAACGGTAGTAGATGATTCAGTAGATCACACTTTTAGCTTTATGTCTTTAGATTGGGATGGCAAGATAAGGATGGATCCTTCATCCAGTTATGCTATGCAGCGACTTATAGGGCTTAAAGATAAGTTCCCCGTTGCTTTTGCATCTGATACAGATCATGATAGACATGGTATCGTAACCCAAAGTGGGGGACTAATGCAACCTAATCATTTCTTATCGGTAGCTATAGATTATTTATTTCAGAATAGGCCACAGTGGGGTACTGATACAGGGATCGGTAAGACACTTGTAAGCAGTCAGATGATAGATCGTATCGCATCTAAGCTTGGCCGTAAGTTAGTAGAAGTACCTGTCGGGTTCAAGTGGTTCGTAGATGGTCTATTTGATGGAAGTCTCGGTTTTGGTGGAGAGGAAAGTGCAGGAGCTTCTTTTCTTAATAAAAAAGGTGCCGTATGGTCTACGGACAAAGATGGTATAATAGCGGCCTTACTTGCGGGAGAGATAACAGCGAGTACAGGCAAGGACCCAGCAGAGATATATAAAGAATATACAGCTGAATATGGAGAACCAGTATACGACCGTATAGATGCACCAGCTAAACCAGATCAGAAAGATAAGCTGAAAAAACTTTCTGCAAAGCAAATAACTTCTTCTCAACTTGCTGGAGAAAAAATAACCAATATCTTAACTACAGCCCCTGGTAATGGAGCAGCCATAGGAGGATTAAAAGTAGAAACTGCTAATGGCTGGTTCGCCGCTCGACCTTCAGGAACAGAGAATATCTATAAGATCTATGCCGAAAGTTTTAAAGGCAAAGAGCATCTACAACAGCTACAGGAAGAAGCTCAGGTGGTGGTAAATGATGCTATTAAATAGATGAAAGTAAAGCGAAGTAGAAGAAGCCGCATTAAGTGGCAATTACATTTTGTAATAACATCATTATGAAAAGTCGAGTTGTGTTTTGATATTTATTCTGAGAATGTGGCATTGTGCCATATTTTTAGTATGTTTATCAAATCACTTTAAGCCCATAGATGTCGAAGAAAGTTAAGCCACATAGCTTATTTACAGATTACGATATAGAGTTGTTCTTATCTGGACACCATAGTCAATTATATAATAAATTTGGGAGTCACGTCATTGAGTTAGATGGCACATCAGGTGTATACTTTGCCGTCTATGCGCCTGCTGCTTTGAAGGTAGAAGTCATTGGAGATTTTAATTCTTGGAATGGCTCCTCATATGCTCTTAATGTACGGTGGGATGGTTCTGGCATATGGGAAGGGTTTATACCTGACACTGGTCACGGTGACTTATATAAGTATAGAATCTATTCTCATGCAGATAATAAAATAAGAGAGAAAGCAGATCCCTACGCGAGATGTAATGAAGTACCTCCTCATTCTGCAAGTATCGTATGGCAGACAGATTATAAGTGGCAATATACCAAATGGCAATCGGATGTAATCGAAAAAAATAAACTAGACAGTCCCATGACTACCTATGAATTACATTTAGGTAGTTGGAAGAAAAAAGACCAGCACAGTTCTTTGTCTTATAAGGAACTTGCAGATGAGCTTGTCAGTTATGTCAAGGAGATGGCATTTACACATGTCGAGTTTATGCCGGTTATGGAGCATCCGTTCTATCCTTCATGGGGATATTTGTGCACGGGCTTTTTTGCACCGAGTAGACGTTATGGTGACCCTGAAGAATTGATGTATTTAATAGATTGCTTTCACCAAGAAAGCATCGGAGTAATTTTGGATTGGGTCCCAGGACATTTTCCTGAAGACGAACATGCTTTGGCAGACTTTGATGGGACAGCCGTCTACGAGCATCCCGATAGATCTAAGGGCTTTCACCCAGATTGGAAGAGTCTTATATTTAATTATGAGAGAGCACCTATAAGGTCATTCCTACTGTCCAGTGCACATTTCTGGGCTAAGAACTTTCATGCTGACGGTATTCGTGTAGATGCCGTTGCTTCCATGATATACTTGGATTACTCAAGAGAAGAAGGAGAATGGACACCTAATGAAGATGGTTCTAATTATTATAGAGCAGCCATATCATTCTTACAAGAATTGAATACAGTAATGTATGCAGACTTTCCCCATATACAAATGATTGCGGAAGAGTCCACTGCCTATGATGGTGTTACAAGACCTGTAGATCAAGGAGGCTTAGGTTTTGGCTTGAAGTGGATGATGGGATGGATGAATGATGGATTGGAGTTTTTACAATTAGACCCTATACACAGGAAGTATCACCTTGGTGATATGAGTAGAAGTCTCACCTATGCATTTACAGAAAATTATGTACTGCCACTTTCTCATGATGAAGTAGTCCACGGCAAATCTGCATTGGTGAGTAAGATGCCTGGGGATGAATGGCAACGTTTTGCTAACCTGAGACTGCTCTACATGAGTATGTATGGCCACCCAGGACAGAAATTACTCTTTATGGGAGGAGAGTTTGGTCAGACTTCAGAATGGGAAGTCGATGAATCTTTGCCGTGGGACTTATTAGAATATGATCCTCATAAAGGCATCCAAAGTCTAATCAAAGATCTGAATAAGCTTTATAGAAATGAACGTGCCCTGTATACTTTTAATTACAGCCCTGACGGTTATGAGTGGATAGATTATTCTGATCACGAGAATTCGGTACTTTCCTTTATCAGAAAATCACATGAAGAGCAATTAATTTTCGTACTTAATTATTCTCCAGTTGTAAGAGAGAACTATAGGGTAGGTGTGAGCGGTGATAAGGACTTTGTAGAAATCTTTAATAGTGATGATATCAAATACTGGGGCTCAGGAATTCTGAATAACAATAGCTTTATATTATGTGAAGAGATACCTTTTCACTCTAAGAGTCACTCAATATCGATTACGCTTCCACCTCTTGCAGGAATCATTCTCAGACCTGTAAAATTATTAGATGCCTAAAGTTCTACACGTATCGAGTGAATGTTATCCAGCTGCTAAAGCCGGAGGCATGGGTGACGTTGTAGGGGCATTACCATTATATCTTCCCAGTCATAATGTCGATGCTTCTGTTATTATCCCTAAGTATAAGACTAAATGGATCACAGAACAGAACTTCAAGAAAGTACATAGCGGAAAATTTACAATACATAATAAGTTGCAGAATTATACTGTAGAAGTAACTAAAGATAAAGTGCTGGATTATCCCCTGTATTTTATAGACCTCCCTGGTTTATTTGATAGAAGTTCTATATACCTCGGTGAAGATGGACATGGTTATAAAGATGAACCTAAAAGAAACATTGCCTTTCAGACAGCAGTGGTAGAGTGGCTCTCAGAAGGCAAATCAAAATTTGATCTTATACATGTGCATGATCACATGACCGGACTGATTCCTTTCTTCATGCAGTATTGTCCTAAGTATGCTAAGCTTAAAAATACACCCTCAGTATTGACGATACATAACGGCATGTACACGGGAGTATTTGAATGGGATGAAGTGCAATCATTGCTTCCAGAATATCAACTTGCTCATGAAGGTCTGCTTGACTGGGATAATAAGCTGAATAGCTTAGCTGCTGCTATCAAATGTGGATGGCAGGTTACTACAGTATCTCCATCTTACATGAAAGAGATAGTCCAAGAATCTGGCACCTTAGTACCCTTGTATAATTCTGAAGCAGATAAATGCACAGGTATACTTAATGGTATAGACAGTAAGTTGTGGGACCCATCTACAGACACTAATATATCGTATAATTATGATGGTAACTGGAAAATATTCAAGGCTAAAAACAAAGCTTTTTTAGAACAAAAATTCAATCTAATAAAGCGCAGACCTATTATAGGATTTATAGGAAGATTTGCTTATCAGAAAGGGGCTGATTTATTGATGGATGCGATCATGCATAGTCTTAGAAAAAAGCTGAAATTCAATGCTGTTATTTTGGGGTCTGGTGATAAGTCCTTAGAACATGACCTCAGTAATCTAAGTTCAGAGTACCCAAGGGAAGTAGGCGCTTACATTGGCTATGATGAAAGTCTGGCGAGAAAAATATATGCAGGTTGTGATTTTCTTGTTATGCCTTCCAGATTTGAGCCCTGTGGACTTAATCAATTGTATTCTATGAGGTATGGTACTATTCCTATCGTCTCCAGCAAAGGGGGGCTGATAGATACAGTCTCAGATATTTCTGATGATGGGCAGGGTATTGTCATTAAAACTTTAGATACCGATCATATCATTGTTGCTATCGAGAGGGCCATTAATTTATTCAAGAACAAAAAAGCAATTTCCCATCTAATAGAAGCCAATGGTGATTTAGATTATTCATGGGAAAAATCAGCTGGACTATATTCAGAGTTATATTTTAAACACCTAAATAATTAAAGATGACTGACAAAACTATAGCTGTTATATTAGGGGGAGGAGTAGGTTCAAGATTGCATCCACTCACAGAACATCGATCTAAGCCTGCGGTTCCTATCGTCGGGAAATATCGCCTTATAGATATACCTATAAGCAACTGTATTAATTCGAATATTAAGAAAATATTTGTCTTGACGATGTATAACTCAGCATCACTTAATCAACATATCTCTAACTCATTTAAGTTTGATGGTTTTACTAATGGTTTTGTAAATATTCTAGCTGCTGAGCAAACTCATGAGAGTAAAGATTGGTATCTGGGGACAGCTGATGCGGTCCGACAAAATATGATGAAGTATAATAGTGTAGATCATAATACGATTATCGTTCTTTCTGGTGATCAATTGTATAATATGGACTTAGAAGAATTACTTACATACCATCATAAGCAAGATAGTGATGTAACTATCGCTACCATACCGGTGGTAAAAGAAGAGGCTACAGGCTTTGGCATAATGAAAGTCGATGCAGACGGTATCATTAACGATTTTGTAGAAAAACCAGAAATCGATATAGTAGATAATTGGGAGTCAGTATTACCTAAAGAATATAAGGAGCAGAATAAGAACTATCTGGCAAGTATGGGTATTTATGTTTTTAAAAAAGCAGCTCTAAAAAGTCTATTTGATGAAAATAAAGGGTGTAATGATTTTGGTAAAGAAATTATACCTTATGCTGTCAATAATAGTGCATATAAAGTAGCTAGTTATATGTATGATGGTTACTGGGCTGATATAGGAACTATCAGTTCATTCATGGAAGCTAACTTAAAGCTAACAGGCATGCTTCCAGAGTTCGATCTCTATCATAATGAAAATAAAATTTTCACAAGATCTAGAATGTTAGCGCCTACAAAATATTTTGGCACTAAGGTGACGCATGCTACTGTCTCTGGCGGCTGTATAATCCATGCTGAAGAAATATCTCAATGTATCATAGGCGTACGTTCTCGTATAGGTCCCAAAACAATAATCAGAGACAGCATTATCATGGGAAATAATTATTACCAGACGATAGACGATATAGCTGAGCTTCCTGATAACGAACTGCTTGGAATAGGTTCTAATTGTATGCTCCAAAATACCATCCTTGATAAGAATGTAAAAGTAGGAAACAATGTCGTGATAATAGGCGACCCTTCGCTTGAGGATATGGAGACAGATACATATTGTATAAGAGATGGGATTGTAATAGTCAAAAAAAATGCCCACATAGAATCTAATTCTAAAATCGGACTAGTTAATTAAGTTGTTTACATTGCTTTCTTAACTTTGTGCCTCAAAAAAAATAAATAGACTTTGAAACAAGAAGGTGTTTTTACAGAAAAGGAAGGTTACCCTAAACAATACGAAAGTCATACCCAGAATGATAATTATATTGAAATAGATTCTGTCGAGGATCTAAAGTTAAGAGTCTACTTAATTACAGAAAATATAATTAGGATACGTTATAGTATAGAAGGATATTATGATGCAGACTTCTCTTATGCTATTGACGAAAAATTTAATCCAAAGTCAGTAGAGTTTCACGTAGAAGATAATTCTTCTGAACTTATTGTGAAAACTAACCAACTGCAATGCTGGATATATAAGGATAACTTACAAGTCACTTTTAAGTCTCATGATGGTAAAACTTTATGTGAAGAGGAAAAAGGTTTTCATTGGGAAAAAAATGAAACCTATGGCGGATATATCGTTCAGAATAGTAAAAGAATACCAAAAGGAGAAAGTTATTTTGGCTTAGGAGATAAGCCGACTGATCTAAACCTAAGATCTAAGAAGTTTACCAATTGGGGTACCGACGAATATGGCTATCACAAGGATACAGATCCATTATATAAAAGTATTCCGATCTATTATGCCCTTAATGAAAATGGAGCATATGGAATTCTCTTTGATAACACCTATCAGTCGCATTTTGATTTTGGATCAGAAAGATCATCTGTGACAAGCTTCTGGGCTCAGGGAGGAGAGATGAATTACTATTTTATAGGCGGACCAGATTTAATGGATGTCTGCAAGAGATATACTGAGATGACAGGGACACCTGAGATGCCACCAATGTGGTCACTGGGCTATCAACAATGCAAGTGGAGTTATTACCCTGAGTCAGAGGTCATGTCCATAGCGACAAAAATGCGAGAACTCAGTATACCATGTGATGCTATTTATCTGGATATAGATTATATGGATGGCTTTAGATGCTTTACTTGGGACAAAGAGAAATTTCCTGATCCCAAGGGCATGGTAGATAGACTTAAGGATATTGGTTTTCAGACCATGGTGATAATTGATCCAGGTATTAAAAAAGATAAAAACTACGACGTCTTCTTGGAAGGCATGGAGAAAGGTTATTTCTGTAAGAGGATTGATGGTCACTACATAGAAGGTAAGGTGTGGCCAGGAGATTGTTATTTTCCAGATTTTACAAGAGCAGAAGTTAGAGAATGGTGGGCTGGATTATATAAGGGGTTAATAGAAGAGGTAGGTGTAGCTGGTGTATGGAATGACATGAACGAACCTGCACTCTTTGAGGTAGAGAGCAAGACTTTTCCGATGGATGTCATCCATGATTTTGATGGACATCCGACTGGACATAGAAAAGCACATAACATCTATGGTATGCAGATGGCAAGAGCTACTGCAGAAGGTGTTAAGCAATTTAGAAATGGACAACGGACATTGATAATTACTAGATCTGGGTATTCTGGATTACAGAGATATTCTACTGTGTGGACGGGTGATAATATTGCGACTTTCGAGCACCTCTGGTTAGCTGATGTTCAGGCGCAGAGACTTGCCATATCTGGGATCTCTTTTTGTGGTTCTGACATAGGTGGATTTATTAATCAGCCTAAGCCAGAGCTTATGATGCGATGGATACAGCTCGGTATATTCCATCCTTTCTGTAGAGTGCATTCGTCTGGTGATCACGGAGATCAGGAACCTTGGTCTTTTGGAGAAGAGTGCCTTGACGTATTCAGAAAGTATGTAGAAATGAGGTATGAGTTATTACCGTATGTCTATACAACGTTCTACCAATACCACAAGGAATATACGCCCATGATGCGTCCGCTCGTTTTCATTGATCAGAATGATAAGGAGACGGTCTATAGAGATCACGAGTTTCTCTGCGGTGATCATATCTTAGTGTGCCCTGTAGTAGAAGAGAATGCAAGAATTATAAGAGTGTATCTGCCTCAGTCAGAATGGTATCACTTATGGACCAATAAAAAATACGTCGGTAGAAAAGAATATGATATCCCGGCACCTTTAGATGAGATGCCTATTTTTATAAAAGCTGGAGCCATCATACCTAAGTATCCTCTACAACAGTATGTCGGTGAGAAAGTAATTGACGCGGTTACACTTGATGTCTATTATAAAGAAGGAGAAGAGATAAGTTGGTTCTATGATGATGATAAAAATGGCTATGGTTACGAAAAAGGAGAATACAACTATTCTAAATTTTCTTACTCTGGCTCATCCAACCAGATAGATATCATCCAATCTATAGAAGGCAACTATGAAGGAGATCTAATGAATTTTAAGTTGAATTTCGTCGGTCTCCCATCGGATGTAAGTGAAATCCACGTGGATGGCAAACAGTATGATATAGGATCACTGATCCCCTCAGGATTTAGTCACATGAAGATTGTATTGTAATAATGATAGAGTCTTTAAGTAGGATTAATCATGCGTAATAAATGATGCAATTGAGATTAGTAATGAGAATTACTAACAGTGAATCATATAATGTCTTAGAACAGTCTTCGTAAAAACGAACAAGGACCCTACTTTCGTGTTGAACAAATATGAGTCAGGCTAATACAGGCGACCTTCTAAGATTTACTCCTAAGGGCATATACTGCGAGCGTGCAGGGATCTACATAGATCCTTGGAGGCCAGTAGATAAGGCATTGATCACACACGGACATGCGGATCATTCGAGATGGGGGCATAAGTCCTATCTTGCTACTGATAGTGCTGCACCAGTTATTAAGTATCGCTTAGGAGATATCAATATTCAATCTATTGCATATGGCAAAAGTATAAATATTAATGGTGTGGAATTCTCATTTCATCCTGCTGGGCATATCATAGGATCTGCTCAGATTCGTGTGGCTTATAAGGGTGATGTGTGGGTAGCATCGGGAGATTATAAGTTAGAAGATGATGGCATTTCCGAAGCTTTCGAGCCTGTAAGATGTAATACATTTATTACCGAGTCTACCTTCGGATTACCCATCTATGACTGGAAGCCTCAGAAGGAGATATTCGATGATATCAACCAATGGTGGCGATCTAATGCCGCTGAAGGAAAAGTGACCTTCATCACTGGATACTCTCTCGGTAAAGCTCAGAGAATATTAAATGGCTTAGACACTTCGATAGGAAAAATATATACCCATGGAGCTGTCGAAAATATCAATGAAGTGTTACGTAATCAGGGTATAAAATTACCAGAAACCATTAGAGTGACCAGAGAAATAGCGCCGAAAGATTATGTATCTAACCTCGTACTTGCGCCTCCTGGTGCAATCAATAGCGTTTGGATGAAGAAATTTAAACCCATCTCTATAGGTATGGCATCTGGGTGGATGGCATTACGTGGAGCTAGGCGAAGGCGAGCGGCAGAGAGAGGATTTATATTATCAGATCATGTAGACTGGAAAGACCTTAATACGGTAATAAAAGCCACAGAAGCGGATCGCGTAATTGTCACTCATGGATACACAAAATTATATACGCGATACTTAATAGAACAAGGCTTAGAAGCAGAAGCTGCTCAGACAGAATTTACTGGCGAAAGCCTTGATGGAGAATCTACAGATAATTTAGAAGCCGCCCAAACTTCCGAGACATAAGTATGAAGAGATTTGCCCAATTATTTAATCAGCTCGATCAGACGACTAAGACTCTTAAGAAGGTCCAGTACCTGGTCGACTATCTGCGTAGTGCAGATGATAAAGATAAACTCTGGACAATAGCCATACTGAGCCACAGAAGACCTAAGCGTACAGTCAAGACAAGTCTGATGAGAGTATGGGCGTCGGAGCTGGCTAATGTACCATTGTGGCTTTTTGAAGATAGCTATCATGTCGTCGGAGATCTGGCAGAGACCATTGCATTAGTACTTCCGCCACCGACTAAGCAACATAATAAGACCCTGACAGAGTGGATTGATACCATCAAATCATTAGCTAAGCAGGAAGAAGATTACAAGAAAAAAGTGGTGCTGGATGCATGGTCAGGATTAGATTATAATGAGCGATTCGTATTTAATAAGTTAATCACTGGTGGATTCAGAATCGGTGTATCGCAGAAACTAATGATGCGAGCAGTAGCACAATTAGAAGAGCAAGAAGAAAGCGCTTTAGCGCATAGATTAATGGGTAATTGGACACCTGATACTACTAATTATGACGAGCTAATAAGAAGCGAAAATCCTTTAGACGATATATCTAAGCCATATCCATTTTATCTCGCTTATCCTATAGAGGGAGAGCCCAATGATCTTGGTGATGTCACAGAATGGTCACTTGAGCGGAAGTGGGATGGTATCCGCGGGCAAGTTATTATCAGAGACGATCAAGTATTCGTCTGGTCAAGAGGAGAAGAATTAGTAACTGATAAATTTCCAGAATATCATCCCCTCGCTGAGTTGTTGCCTAATGGTACTGTAATCGATGGAGAGATTCTTCCTTTTAAAGATGGAAAACCACTAAGTTTTAATCTCCTCCAAACGCGTATAGGTAGAAAAAATCTCACTAAGAAAATTTTGGAATCTGCTCCCATCAAGTTGATGTGTTATGATCTCTTAGAGTATGAAGGAGAAGATATCAGAACTAAGCCATTGTCACAACGACGGTCACAATTAAAGCAACTCCTAGTCGATAATGTGACTAATGGTATATGTATATTGTCAGAACGTGTAGATGTGTCAGACTGGCAAGAGGCTGCTATTGAGAGATCAAAGTCAAGATCACTGCTCAGCGAAGGCTTGATGATTAAGAGATTAGACTCCGAGTACAGAATAGGGCGTAAGAAAGGTGACTGGTGGAAATGGAAAGTTGATCCGCTCACTATAGATGCAGTCATGCTCTATGCCCAAGCCGGTCATGGTCGTAGAGCTAATCTATTTACGGATTATACATTTGCAGTTTGGGATGGGGATAAATTGGTGCCATTTGCTAAAGCGTACTCTGGGCTTACTGATAAAGAATTTAATCAGATCACAGCTTGGGTCAGAAAAAACACAAAAGAGAAATTTGGACCGGTAAGAAGTGTCAATCCAGAATTAGTATTCGAATTAGCATTCGAAGGCATTAATGAATCTAAAAGACATAAGTCCGGTATCTCATTACGGTTTCCAAGGATGCTAAGATGGAGAAAAGATAAGCCTGTAAAGGAAGCGAATACATTAGAGGACCTTAAGAAGATGCTGGAGCTATACTCTTAAGTGCAAATTATGTAGTCAGATTGTGAGGTGGTATTGATATGCTGTATACATCATGGTGACTACAGTCATATTTACTTCACATTTGAATTCACAATAGAATTGGATTCTGAGATCTATGGTGTCTTAGAGGCTGGTAATATCACGCCGTAGCAGGATTCGGTTTCAGAAATTCACATTCTTTACTAATAGAGAATTTAAAGGTAACACCATAGTCAGGATTTCGCTGAATGCTAATTTCGCCTTTGTGCTCCTTTATATATTTGGCACAGATAGCTAACCCTAATCCAGTACCTTCATATTTATCTTTGCTGTTGAGTCTCGCAAATTTTTCAAACACTTGGTCAAAATAATCTTCTCCAATTCCTATACCATTATCTTCAATGTATATGCAATAATGCTTATCAGTCTCTTTTCCATATATACTAATATTTGGTTGTCGTTCAGAATCTCTAAATTTTATAGCATTGCTGATTATGTTCTGGAGGATCTGTTTTAATTTTATCTGATCTGCATAGAATTTAAAGTTACAGTTATGAATATTGATTTTTGCATTCGCCTCAGATATGCTAAAGTTCAAAAGAAGAATGACTTCCTCTATAATAGGTGTCAGTTCAATCAACTCAATATTTAGTTCTTTTGTATTAGATTTTGAATATGAAAGCAAGTCATTCACTAACAGGTTCAGATTCTTGGCACCTTTCTCTACAAAATCAAACCATTGGCGTTCATTAGATTGTGCTTGCTCATAGAATTTTCTTTTGATAAGGGAAGAAAATGAGTGTATAGTTCGCAGAGGTGCTTTTATATCATGTGAAGCTATAGAGGCAAATTGTTCTAATTCCTTATTAATGCTAATATATTCTTTCATATCTCGATTACTTTCGAGAAGCAATTGCTCTGTTCTCTTTAAAGAATTATTCTTAATAATTAGATTATCCTTCATTAGCTTTATCGCCTTATTGGATTTAAACAATCGCAGTGAGACAAACAAAATTGAAAGAAGAAACAAAGCTAATGCAGCTATTAATTTAAATTGATAACCAAGTTTAGTTTCTAATAATTCTTCTTTTTTTGTTGCTTCTGCTTTCCTTTGTAGGCCTTCAAATTTATTCTTAAGATCTATAGATCTTATCTTTAATAGTTTATCTGTATTTGAAATACTGTCTTTTGTTGCGTGATATATCTTATTAAATTCAAGTGCTTTTTTATAATTACCAATTGACGAATAGACTTCTGAAATTGCTTCGGCAGAGAGCAATTTTACTTTTTTAGCGTAAGAATCAGTGTCGATGTATTTAAGACTTTCATTGTATGATTCTAATAATTCAGTTAGTACACCAGCATCTTGTGATGTTAAGAACTTTATCTTAGAGATGTAAGTTTGGCAATGAGCCATCCTAATTTCTTGATTTGAATTAACGATATATTCATTAGTTGATGAGAAATATTTAAGCGCAAGATCATAATTCTTTAGATCAAAATGAGTACGAGCTGAATAGAAGTATATATCATACTGATGTTCGGTAATACCACTTTGTTCTGCCAATCGTAATGCATGATCAAAATGTTCTAAAGCTTTTGTATAGAGTTTTTTTTCATGGTAGGTGTAACCAAGATTTATGAGAACAATTAT
>Ga0209187_1000109_pt1 | contig 181443 bp, 155 predicted proteins | sample BantaG_FD_187430 | JGI IMG/M metagenome (GOLD analysis project Ga0209187, IMG submission 187430) | Marine algal microbial communities from Bantry Bay, Ireland - BantryBay_4 metaG (SPAdes) (version 2) | ecosystem: Host-associated > Algae > Red algae > Unclassified | place: Bantry Bay, Ireland...
ATAGCAACGATTAAAAAGTGAACAGCTAAACATGCCACAATTGCCCAGTAGGAACCAACCTTGAGTATGTTGAAAAGTTTCTTCTTAGACATAATTTGAATTTTAAAAGCGTTAATTAAATTTTCAGAGTTTGAATTATTTTTGAGCATTAGCTCAAAGCCGAGCGGTTCTAATATTAGATAAGGAATTGTTTATAGATAACTACCTTCTCTTTTATTTACAAATCAGCTTAAAATTTCAAAGTTTTAAATTGAATACATCTATATAATAACCGAGAAGTCAAAGTGTGACATGTTGATCTTAGTTTAGGAATATTAATTGAAAGAAATTACAGAGAGGATGGGTGTTTGAAAAGATGTTAAAAGTGTACTTAGTTAAAAATCAATTGGTTATAAACCAAAAATGAAGCACTTTCCAGATCTTAATCTAGAAGTGCCTCATTAGGTAGTCATCTATTTCTTAAAGATTGATTTGATTTAAATCATTATTCAATTCCTGACTATATGGATTCGAAGTACTTAATTATCAAAATCTGTCATTGCAGATTCTGGATAAAGAACTAAATCACTGGTATATTTATCACCAGCAAAGTAATAATAAGCCGCTTCTCCTGCGAGCAAGGCAGCATTTACTATTCCTCTAATGGCTCTTCCTGCAGCTTTTCCTGCTCTTCTTCCGCTTGAAAAATTCCCTGGACCAGCCGTTTCGTAAGTTAAATTGTCAGCATTTGCTTCATAAATAACTTGATCAGTTGTACCTACAGTTTGTGTAGAATTCGCTTTCATGGAAACAGCAATTAGCATTAAAGCTGAGCACATCATGAAAATTGTCTTAGTGTACTTTTTAATCATAATTTAAAAATTTAAAAGGTTAAATAAAATCTTTAGACGAACTACCTTTTATTATTTATAATTTATAAATCAAGAGTACTAAACCTATTTTTATCTAGGTCCTAAATTTATTCAGAAGTAATGAAATAGATTTCTTTGAAATTAAAAATGAAGCACTTACTGCAACTTTTTCCAGAAGTGCTCCATTAGGTAGTCATCTATTTCTTAATGTCTTAATTACGGTAATTTAATTTTTCTAAATTGACAATTCATTTTACATTAATTATCAAAATCGGTCATATCCGATTCTGAGTAGAGTTCCAATTTGTTAATGGTATCTGTCCCACCAAGAAAATGAGTTGCTGCTTCGTAAGCAACTTCAGCTGCCAACCATGCATATCCAACCACTACTCTTGCTGCTCGTCCAGCTGCTCGTCCAGCTCTTCTTCCACTTGCATAACTTTGCGGAGAATGAGATTCGTAAGTTAAATTGTCAATTGTTGCTTCGTAAACAACATCATCTGTTGTTCCTACAGTAGTTGTTGAATTCGCTTTCATGGAAACTGCGATTAGCATCAAAGCAGAGAACATCATGAAAATGGTTTTTGAATATTTCTTGATCATAATTTAAAGTTGAAAAGGTTAAATAATATTTTAGATGAACTACCTTTTAAATATACTATGACTGTACTGTATTTTGCTACTTGTCAAATTTGCTAAGATCCTCATGCATCAGCACTAAGATATCTTGAGGATTAGTCCCTTGCTTCCAATTCTTAGGTTTATTTGCATAAAAAATCTGTTTTGTTACATGTTGGAATACAGCTCTGCCTACAGCTGAAACCCTGCCAAAAAAGCTTTGTACTTGTGCTTGCATTTGCTCATTCTCCTTAAAATGGTTTTCATTGTCAAATTGAGTACAAGTTTTTGTTTTAGTAGTCATTCCAACACAGTTAGTTGATTTTGCAATCATTGATAAATGTCCTAGTCCCATTACTATGGCTAACATCAGACTAATTTTTAAATACTTTTTCATAATTAAGTTTTTTAATCAAATTTGGATAAATCTAATTTTAATTGGATTGTATCATTCGGTGGTAAACCGATATTTGTTCGGGCTACAAAAGTTATAAATCTGAATGCGGCAGTAGCTACACGGCGCCCAATACTTTGTGTTACTGTCGAAACCATAAAGTTTGTCTTTATTAGATCACTATTTTTTGGACTACTCTCTAGATACACCATGTTCTCAACTTTTCCCACATTATTTACGTTGTTTGCGCTTAATGATATACTTAGAAAAATTGCTGATAAAAAAGAGAGGCTTCCAATTTTTATGTATTTTTTCATTTTATTTTATTTTATTTTAATCGAACTTGCTTAAATCAGAATTTAACTCTGCTACTATGTCATCTGGATTAGGAGTAGGGCTTCCGGTTGTTATAAAAATCATGCGAACTCTTAATAGGTTTCCAATTAATCTGCTTAAGGATCGTTGTTGATGAAATACCATGAATTGCGGATTTATAATAACATCGTCTTTTTCACAACTATCGTATTTTAATGAATTTGTAGTCCCAACTTCTTTGCTTGAATTCGCGTTAGAAGTTATAGTGATGAACATCCCTGCAAGCATGGTTAAGGTTAAGATTTTTAAATACTTTTTCATATCTAATTAATTGTCGAAATCAGATAATTTTTTAGTTAAATCCAAGGGTTTTAACATTGGAGATCCGTAAATGGCACCACTCAAGTAAGCGCGAACCCTCTGTCTGAAACTCATTCCTTGCATGGTTTGAAAATCTCCATCTGGTAATGCTGAATTACTTACCTGACTCTGATTGCAAATTATTGAATGGCTTGTAGTTCCCACTTCTTCCACTGACTTTGCATTGGAAGAAATACTTATTAGAAAGAAAGCCACTAAACTCATGGCTCCTATTTTTAAAAATTTTTTCATAACTTATTGATCAAATTTTGATAAATCTTCGTTTTCAATAACCTCGCCAATGAACTTAGGATTTGGACTTGGACTATGCGCACGAGTAAACATCATTGATCTCAATACATCAGGACCTGGATACAATCCACCTTTACCTTTTACAATAATATCTTTAGCTTCAGCCAGTTTGTAATTTGGTTCAAGATCTATGCTTTCAATTTTTTCAGAGGACCCTACCAAATCAGGAGAACTTGAATCTGTAAGCACCATTGTGAGGACGAAAGCTCCCAAAAATAAGGGTAACAATTTTGTTAATGACTTTTTCATTTTATTATATTTTAAAGTTTAAATAATTTAATATTAAGTTGTTTTACTAGTTGTCAAATTGTTCCATTCCCACGTGGACTAAGGCCAGTAAATTGGGTTCTATTTCATCATTGGGGCTTGTATTGTTTCCAGTGCCTACTAAAATGGGACCTGAAATTATCTGTCGATATGCATCTCCTACAGCTCTTCTTGCTCTATTGATGGCTCTTCTAAAACTAGAAATGTTGTCTCCACCAGAAACGAAATCTCCTGTGTACAAAGCCTTTTCATAGTTTAAATTAAGTTCAGCTTCATAAGAATCTAGATTTATTTTATAGGTCTTTCCTACCGCTTCATTAGAATTTGTTAATGAAGATAAGCTGAGAAAACAAGTGGCACTGAATAAAAGAGCAACTAGTCTAAAGTTATTTTTTAAGAACATCTTATTATATTTTAATGATTAATTATATTTTCAGTTATCATATTTTGATAGAGATTCATCTTCCATACTGTTCAATGATAGGATCTTTTCACTACCTATTATATCGGGTGTCGGGCCAGCAATTAATGCATTATAAACTGCTCTGACAAATCGCTTAGCTCTTCCCGTAGCGGACATGTCATAAGCAACAGCTCGCTCGGAAGATTGCTCAAATTCCGCAGGATATGAATTGATTTCTGTAACTATAGTCTGCCCTACAACTTCAGTTGAATTATTATTAATTGATAGCTGTGACAGGGACAGCGCAAGGCCTGTAACTACGATGAGTTTGTTAAATTTCATAAATATATGTTTTAAGTTATTTTAATTCTTTTCTTGAATTTTGCTTCCTCCAATCTAGGTAGGAAAAGAGAAGTCCTCCAAATATTCCAACTACCGTAGATGTTATAAATCTAGTTTGTAGTAAGCGTTCATGTCCAAATATATTATCTAGCAAAAAAGAACATACAAATACAATAACTATAAATCTTATAATTTGAAAGACTACTTTTTTAGGTTCCATGATAAAAATTTTTATTGTTAAACTAATCTTGATCTGAAGTTCTGGCTAGGAAGTGAGCATGCGGTTTGTTTAATTATGCTCCGCCTGTATTTGGAAACTATTCCATATCCAAAATCTGCGATAAATCTTGGAATGAGTTGCATGAAAAAAGCCATAAGTCTCCCTTTCAAATCTAGTTTTGACAAGATGATCCTTATGGCTTTAGATTTTTGAAAAACTTGATCTCCTTGAACCACATAAATGGTTTCATCTCCTGTTGTATTAATTCCGTGACTACCGGCAATTAAGTTGAATTGTTCGCTATTTTGAGTCGCCAGCTTGAAGTAACCTCCATCAGATTCTATTACATAGTTGATGAATGTATTGCAAAAAGCACAGTCCCCATCGAATAGGATAATTGGTTTGTTAGAAATCATTTTCCAAAATTTTCAGTTGATAAATACAGCATCTTCTTAATGCAAAAATTTTCAGTTGAATACATTAGTATAGTAATCGGGAATACAAAGTGTGACTGCTTTAGATAAATATTTTATTGATTTAACATTTTATAGGATAAAATTGATATTCTAATAGTATTGGCTGTTTGATTAATTCAAACTACAAGATTTATCCAAATCCAAATTTCGGACAACTGATTATCGAATTAGAAAACGATTCAAGACAAGTTGAAATAGAAGTTACAGATGTTCGAGGTGTTCGTGTTTTTTATCAAGCAGCTCAACAATTAGCATTCAAAACGATCAATACTTCTAGTTGGCCAAGTGGTACTTATTTTGTGAAGTTAAAAGATGCTAGTCAAAGTGTGGTGCAGAAGATTGTTAAAATGTAAATTACTATAAGCTCCAAAATGGTTGTAATCAATTTTTTTTTGCAGTGAATACGCACGATTAATCGCACGCCCCTAGGGTTTCCTTTACATTACATTAACCATTTACAAAGTGTTGGGTCTGCCATCTGAGGTCTCAAGTCTGACGTCTAAATCTTAACAAACTTCGCAACACCAAATTGATCATTACTAATAACCCGAATAAAGTAAGTTTCATCACTCAAATTAGAAACATCAATTTGCATTCCACTTGCAGATGTATAATTTTCTCGAACCAATGTCTTTCCTGTAATATCAATTACTTCAAGGCTTGTGCTTTCACTTAACACTTCACTAAAAACTAGTTGAATATAATCGCTAGCAGGATTAGGCATTATTTGAATCGAACCTTCTTTAAATAAATTCTCATTTGAAGAAGTGAAATCTCGACTAAAGGTTTCTACCATGCAATCATTGGCATCGGTAACGATTAATGAATAAGCGCTATCTATTGGATTATTTAAATCTGGTTCACTACTTCCATCACTCCATTGATATCTATAAGGCATTACTCCTCCATTAACTTCTGAACGCAAGTGATTATTCTCAAAATGAACATTTGCAACTAATGGATCTGGTTGATCAATATTAATGGTTGCAAAGAATTCACAACCATCACTATCCGTTACCAAGATTTCATATTCACCGAAAGGTATAAATTCCAAAATGCCATTCTCCACAATGTTTTGATTAATTAAATAATCAAATGGTGCATTGCCATTGTCAACTAGCAATTGAATAGATCCCGTTGCTTCCCCATGGCAAAGTACATCTGATTTAATAACGTCTACATTAATGTTATCATTTTCGCTAATCACTAGATTATTAATTTCAAAAATGCAATCCTCTGCATCTTTTACATGCACGGAATAAGTATTCGTGCTTAATTCTTCATAAATGCTTTCATCCTCAAATGGTCCATTATTTAAGCTATAAGTATAGGGAGGAATTCCGCCTGCTGCAGTAACGTTAATCGCTCCATTTTTTCGGCCGCAAGTGGTAGATGTTACAATAGCTCCTGCAGTTAAAGTATTTAAATCTAAAATGGAAGTCGATTCAGATTTTAAGCAACTAGCTCCATCTTGAATCATTATTAAATATTCGTTGGGAAAAAGATTTTCAAAAGTATTATCATCTTGAAAAGGTCCGTTATTTATTGCATAAGCGAATGGGCCTTGCCAGAAGAAATATCTATTGATAAATTACCTACGGGGTTTGCACAGGTTGCGTCTGTTTTATTTATCACAAATTCAAAGCTACTTGTGTTCTCAAGTGCTACTCCGCTAATCCATTCGCATTCATTATCATCAATTACGTCAATCAAATAATCTCCAGCTGGCAAATCTTCAAACGCATTTGTGTTTTGAAAAGGCCCTTGATCAATGGAAACTCTAGGATTAACTGCATTGAAAATTTGTAACTGAATACTGCCATTATCCTCCCCACAAGTTGGATCCATTGCCGTTATTTCTACCTCGATTTCTTGACTGAAAAATACTTCAAAATCCATTTCTACGGCACAATTATTTTGATCTCTGGCAAAAGCTGTATAATTGTCTGCAGCTACATCTAAGAATAGAAAATCATCAAAGTAATTAACGCCATCAATGCTATATTCTACAAAGTCAAAACCACCACTGGTAAATATTTCAACCAAAGCATTGTCTTCTCCGCAAGTGGTATACTCAACATTGATTTCTAGAATTTCCAATTCACAACAAGGGATGCAATTACTGCCACCACAATCTATACCAGTCTCGTCGCCATTTTGAATACCATCATCACAAGTGGGACAATCTGGACATTCAGGACCACCACAATCAACGTCAGTTTCATCACCATTTTGTATACCATCATCACAAGTTGGACAAGCAGGACATTCGGGGCCTCCACAATCAATATCTGTTTCGTCACCGTTTTGAATACCATAATCACAAGTAGGGTCTGCAAGGATACAGGCGGTAGAGTTTACTAAACTTTCCCTTGAACCTCCTGGACTCAAGAAGGATCGCATGCGAGTTTTTTGTCCTTCTGTAAATAGATTCATACAAGCATCATTTGTGTAGTCCATATAATTTTGAACTATATCAACTGTGCCGCATGAGACATGCCCGATATTACATCCACCATTTGAAACATCTGATAAAGGGGTGTCCGCTATATTGTCATCAACACCACATCCGCCATCTCCCCAAATGTGTCGTAATCCTAGCCAATGTCCAACCTCGTGGGTAGCAGTTCTTCCTAAATGGTAAGGCATGTTAGCCGTTCCTATATTGCCCACATAATTAAAATCACAAACAATTCCATCTGTAGCTGGATTGCCTCCTGGGAATTGTGCATACCCTAGTAATGTTCCCGCTAAGTTACATACCCAAAAATTTAAATAGTCCCCAGATGGCCATGCATCATGACCTCCCTGATTCGTAAATTTAACTCTATTGCTAAGGTTGAATGAATTCACGGTGATCGATGTTCGAGTGATCCCATTTGATGGATTCCCTTCAGGGTCTAAACTTGCCAAACAAAACTCTATTTCAGAATCTGCCGCTTGCGGCCAAAAATCATCTGCATCACTATTCAAGCGTCTAAAATCCTCATTTAAGATATCTATTTGTGATAAAATTTGATCTTCGGAAATATTTTGCTGGGTGATTCTATAAACCACATGGACGACCACCGAAATGGTATAGACATCTGCCGCAGCTCGTTGAGGATTGTTTTGATATTGCTCAATAAAACGCTCTATTTTTTCAATTTACAATGCGCGATCTGGATTTTCGGCTATTTGCATTTTTAAGTATTCATCTGTTCCGCAATTGCGGTGGGCATTTCCATTACCGATACAAAGAGAAAGGAATAAAAGTATAATAAGGCTGTCGAATTTAAATCTACTAGAAACCATAAAACCGTTTGATTGATTTGTAATGCAAATTAAACTCTAAAATATTGAAATTATGGTATTTTTTTATTAAGAAAAAAGGAATGGTAAGGTGGGTTACAAAAAGAGGTTTATGAGTTTATAAGTTATAAGACAATAATCTAGTCGAGCGGGTAGCAAGCAACCGAGGCTATGTCGAAAGCAAAGCTTTCACTGCGCATTAGTCTTTATATACAACACTTTTTATGTTCCGAGTTCAAATTATTCATACTATTCAATTCATCTAAAAAAAAATTGCTAGGTTTTATAATTTTATAAATTTAGTCACCCCTGCATGGTTCTCTGTGATCACTTTTAAAAAGTAAGCACCTGGCGCTAATTTTTTTATTTCAAGTTGCATATTGTTTTTAAATGGTCCTTTTAAGGAAACTGTTCCGTGTCCATTAAAATTAATCAATTCCATGAAGAGTATATTTTCAAAATCATTACTTCACTGCATTTGGATAAACGCATTTGCTGGATTCGGCATTACTTTTATTAAGCTATCTTGAAATACATGATTTGTAGAAGTAATAAAATTTCTAATAAAACCTCTGGAAAAGCAGCCCTAGCATCTGTCACCTATACCCAATTGGTGTCGATTGGATTTTCAAAATATGAATTTTCACCACCAAACCTCCAACTATTTTGATAAGGTTCAACACCTCCAGAAACTTGTGCTACAAATTGATTGTTTTCAAATATAATGGAGACATCTAATGTATCAGGATTACCAACAAATACTGATTCCTTAAATTGGCATCCAATGGCGTCTTTTACAATGATTAAATGACCTTTTGGAGCAATGACTAATAATTCCATCACCATCATTTCTAAAAGAAATTAAATACTCATTTGGAAACACGCATAAGTTAAAGGGCTCCGACGTTGGTGATAAGCAAATTGAACTCCTAGCTTGATAGCATTATAGATTCGCCCAAGACATCATCTGAATTGAACGGTTGTGGAATGCTAAAGTTATCACCCTCCTTATTAAAAACCCTGCTGCCATTTTCAAGAAGCCAAACCGTTTCTACGAAAGACTCAATTCCAACAATGTCATTGGATGGAAGATTTGAATTATCTTCATTAAAATGATTTATTGTACCATTATTTTAATATTCAAATAAGCCGTTTTCAATGGCTGACCAAATAGAATTGTCCAAATCTTTTGTGATAGCACCAGTAAATACCCTACTGTTTTCGAGTTTTATTTCTGCATACCAAATGCCATTTTCAAAGCTTTGAACTTTATTATCATTTATGGCAGCATACATATTGTCGCCATCCACATGAATGTCTTGGATGCATCCTAAATCAAAAGTTTTAGTTTGCAAAAGCATGCCTTGGCTAGAACCAATAAATTGAAATAGAAAAATTAATAATAAACAACTACTCAATTTGTGCATTAGATAATGTTTTTTATACCTAAATGTAGTGGGCACTTACTTTTTTTACGAATTTAATTAAATCCAAATCTTTTTCATTATTAATACTGTTTTAACCTCCATTTAAAAAATGGAAAATAATTTCTCCGCTGTTATTTTAGAAAATTATTCTTTTCCATATTTAGGCCTGCCTGGCAGTGCAAAGTCAATCAAGTCACCAACAAAGGACTTAACATTTTTAACCGTGTTTTGAAACATGTTCTCAACTTTCATTTTTCCTATTTCAATTGACATTATTGCTGCATCAATAGTAAGCCAATCTGTTTGCACTTTTGATTTTTGAGAAATTAAGTCATATTTAGCATAACTTAAGTTGCCAATACTTACGGAACCATTTAAAAAGTTTCCACCATAGTCTTTATACTCGCCATCATAGCTTAAAAATCCTTTGATAGTTGTAAACTTTGCTTCAATACCATTACCATATAAAGACTGCTTTGCGCCCATGCTTGCTAATGCTAAATCTGCTCTAAGTTCACCATAATTATTACCGATCGAAATAGATCCATATTCTGCTCCAACACTAGCAGATACCCCATTATAACTTGCTCCAACCTTTATTCCAGCTCTTCCTTTTAGTTTAAATGATGTATTATCTAAGAAATCCCCACTGGTAAAATATTCCCTAGAAATTTTAGATTGATTTGCTGCATGTCTTAAGAATGAAAAGACAAGTGGTGATATGCTATCTCCTTTCATATCAATTGCATTGATTGGATTAAACCCAACATAGTTATAAGGTGTTAATTCTGGATATTTTTCTTCTCTTGGATCAACTCCTATAAAATAACTCACACTTGGATCGTAATATCTGTAACCATAATAATACAAACCTGTCATTCCATCCAATTCCTGCCCAGTATATCTATATGGCGTCTCCCAACTGTCATTCGATTGCTCTACCATGGTTTCTCCAAATGGGAGATAAGTTCTAAATTCGTAAGCATACCCATCATCATTTGTTAAGAAACTAGTTGAACCTAAATGATCCCCATGATAATAATAGTTTGTGCTTGGACATTCTTCACTATTGGTTTCACAATCATCAGCACTTGGGTCTTGATCCTCTAATGATATTGAAGCCAAATTAAAGCCATCTTGTATGAAGTCAATATCTGCTAATTGGCTTGTTGCAATAGCACCTGTTCCAGCCAAATGATTGCCAGTATTAAAATTGGCCACGCTGCCAGATATCTTACTCATGAACTTACTACTACCATAATAATGTTTAGTCACTTGTCCATTACCCCCTACAACAATTCTTGGACTTACATAGATGGAATAATTTCCTAAGGTTGCATCATTACCTATAATTCCATCTCCATTGATATCAATAGTAGGGAAGGTGCCTTCTCCTTTTAAAGCACGGTGCCCAGCCGCATCATAAATGTGGTGCTGCATTGCTCCATTACCTATATTAATAGCTTTCATTTGGTCTGCTTCGTCCCATAACATAAATCGATCTTCTCCAAGTGGATTGGTATGGGTCAACATGTTGCCGTTACCATCGTAAGTGAAGGTTTGCTCTTCATTTGGATTATCCGTAGTTATGCTGGTTAATGCTCTTGGATGTGCAGCATTGGTGTATGCATAATTTCTGTCATAGGTATTTGCAATCACATCAACATCGTCGACTTGGTGACTTTGAATCTTACTTTCAATTCTATGCATAACTCCGTAATTCATAGTGGTTGAGTATGCTGCATTTATGGAAGTACTTTCTTGCCCTTCAATCGGCCCACCATTAGCAGTGGTCAATCTGTTGAAGACATCATAGTTATATGTGTTTTGATATTGGCCACCTAGATTCGTAATGGATTCTGGACCTGCATTATTTATAGTTGATTTGATATTTCCTATCTTATCATAACTATAGGTGATGCCGCATAAGGCTTCATCATTCATAGCGGAAGTCGTCATGTCGGATAACCATTGTAGTTGTGGTGTATAATTATAAGTCTCGTAAGTTCCATTTCCATATTCCACATGTCTTTTCTTTCCGTAAACGTCATAACCAATAGTCATTAAGGTTCCCTCTGCTCCGGTTATCGTAGATAGGTTACCACCTAAGTCATAATCGTAAGTCACCACCTCATCATCTGCATAGGTGATTTGTTGTACTCGATTCCAACTATCGTAGTCAAAACTTTCTTCAAAAGTCAATGGAGTAGTCATCCCTGGAACCACCATTGTGCGGATAGTAGACGTTAATTCCCCTTGTACTCCATAAGCATATGCTGTTATTCCCGTAGCATCTGCTAAAGTTTGTAATTGCCCTCTATTGTTGTCTTCTCCAGAACCGCCATCAGGGTAGTAAGTATAATAGGTGTTATTGACGTTTGCTCCACCAGTACTATAATCCGGATATATTACTGACAACATTCTACCAAGTGCATCATTTTTAAATTGAATGCTTTCGTTACCTGTGTTTGCTGTTTGCAAGGTCATTAAGTTGTTCAAATTGTCATAAGTATAAGATTGAAGCCCTCTATCTGGATGGGTATTAGTTAGCTTTCTTCCTGCCATGTCATAAGTGTAGGTCGTTTGTTTGCCATCTTCATGATTTACTGCGAGCAATTGACCGATATTGTCATAATTGAGACTTGTAATCTTGTCCACATTTGTTTGTACCAACATTCTTTTATCTAAATCTGTAACAGAGGAAGTCACAATCATTACACCATCGCCTTGAGGTGTAGTGGTTTCAGTTTTAACTCCACTACCAGAGACAGTATAATCCATGGTTATTGTTGTACCAGCTTGATTACTTACTTGAATGCTTCTATTAATTGGATCATATGCTGTTGTTGATGCAAAGTTACTTCCTGAATTATCAATAAAATCATTCGAACCGCCAACTTCAAAAGTTGGATTGTATTGAGCAATAGCTCTTCCATATTTATCACGAGTTGTGATACCTGAAACCGACATGCCGATAGCCTCCATTGTGTTACCTGTTGCGTCGATATCAGTAACTACAATATCTTTCTTCGTTTGCACCATCTGGCCTAAACCATTTCCAATTGAAATCGTAGTAATGTCATCTCCAGCATTATCTTCGTCAAAATGTTCTGTGATGGCAAATGATTTAGATGTAGCTGACGGGAAATAGGATTGTCTAATCGTATACTCATCATCTTTAGGCCCTGTAATTTCAGTTAATCTTCCTAAATCATCAATGACGTAATTCAGCTCTTGTCCATTTGTATTAATAGTTCTTAATGGAATTCCAAATTTGAAATTATAATCTAAACTTTCAGATGTCCACCCAAAACTGTTACTCACTTTCGTTAAGAATTGCTGCATTCCAGCATCGTACTCATAAGTAGTTTTTAATTCATTACCATCTTGATCTTTTGGTGTAGTGGTTTCTTTTAAATTTCCAAAAGCATCATAACTGAAGGTATATGCATTAGATGCATCTTCTTCATGAAATATATCTATTTGGGTTACATTTCCATTGTTGTCAATTGTTCTATTCTTTCTTTTACGTTTCATTACTTGCGTATCTCCTCCATTTCCATCTGGTTCTGTGATAAATACTTCAATAGTATTTGGAATACTCACAATGTTAGGAGCGGTGTATGCAGGATAATAATCAATTGTTGAAGTGAAATTATTTCCATTTCCACCATTTGTAACTTCAATTACACGTCCATAATCATCATAGGTCATAGCTACATCCTTTGATAAAGATCCACTACCTGGTTCATAATGCGTGCTTGTTGTATTAATCAAAATAGGGAAGGATGCACCATTTCCTTGGTCACCACCAATATCATATTTTAATTCTTCCGGATATTGATCCTCGGACATCGTCCATGCGCCTCCATTAAATTTTGGAACACGAAGCTCATATTTGTTCTCAGATGAACTATATAGATTAGTAGTTGGAATTTCAATTACATCTTTTTTAAGTGAATGAGGAGCAGGCGTTACATTTATTTCACCTCCTACGGTATAACTTTCCAATTGAGTTCCATTCAAATAATAAGATTCGGTATTATATTTATTGACTTGTTGCCTATATACCCCAGAATTCGTATTCCCAGGAGTTTTCCTATCTATAGCTCTTACATACTCATACCCATAAAACTCTCGTTCTCTTCTATCATATTTTCCATTGTGATAAATAAAATCCTGGCTGGTACTCGCCACACCTTCTGCAGCAAATTGATGAGTAAGATCTTCAATCTTAACTTCGCTCATTACCCATTTCCCACCTTGCATATCGTAAGTGGAATTTTGATGTTCATAGTCAATTGCATAAGCTCCGCCAATAGGAGTTTTAATAGATTTTAATTTGTTGGTGCGTTTTATTTTTGAATGCCTTATGAATAATTCACCATTAAATACATTTTGGTATAAAAAGTCAGGATACCCATCGCCATTATAATCCTCTATAGATTTTAAGGTTAGCGAATTTGAATTTGCTATCGGTGTGGCGTTGATATTTATTCCAGCTCTCAAACAAGTAAAGAAAATTGGAAATGGAATTTCATAGGTTGCACTCCCGTTTAATGAATTGTTCGCAGATACAGCATCCCAGTCCAATGAAATATCTACTATACAGGGTTGGCTTGCAAACCCATTTCCGGTATTATAATAAATTTCATATTTATCAATGATTTCGGCATTGATTAATTGGTCTTTAAGACCGTCCCCATTAAGATCAATTAATTTGGCAAGTGTATGGTTTTTACCTACTCCAATTGAAACTCCTCCAGCAAAACTATTCCCTTCTCCTACTTTAATTCCAGCACCCAAACCAATGGTTTGGCTTAATTTTGTATTGAGAATAGGATTCCCCCAATCTGTTTCCAAATCATCTATATTGTCTCTTCCCAGATTTAATTTTGTTTTAAGACTCCTTGATCCATTTGGTTCTTCTATTAGTAATAATTGATCACTTAATCCATCACCATTAACATCCGTCCAAAGCACATCAACTCTAGAACTTCCGCTACTATAACTTCCGCTAACACTGACAGCAACACCACCAAACTTGAAAAATTTGTTTTTGTTATTCCCAGTAGACGATGCATCAGATTCATTATCTCCAGGATTTCCATAAATGCCAGAAACGGAGGCGTTGTTTCCTGAGCTTTCTGTATTGACCTCACCGATTTGATGGACCATTCCATTTTGAAGCTCTATGGCTTCAAGGAGCCCACCAGATCCTGTTGTCCTTTGGATAAAATCTTCTGTCATGATATCTGGGTACCGATCTCCGTTTAAATCAAAATAATCGGACAGGTTTTTATTATTTCCTAGTAATGTTTGATTGTGTCCAACTCCTATTGATCCTACGCCAAAACCTCCTCTAGCAACTAAAGATTCTGAAACTGCATATTTGTTTATAGATTGTGCGCCTTTATCTGATAGCTGTACGGTAATAAAAGTTTCTCCATAATTTAAACCTTCTTTTGAAGATTCAAGAAAATCAGCAGCTCTGGCTGTGTACTGTGCGGAATAGTTCAATCTGCTAAACCCTTGGAATCTTGACCAAACAAAAACTTCCTCTCCACTTTGTACTTCAGTTTTCTTTGCAGTTGGGTAAAGTACTGCAGGGCTAAAATCAAAGCCACCTAAACCGTTTAAGATTGGATCATTCCCAGTCACCTCTAAATTCGCTAAATCAAATTCTTTTTCAGGGTCAAAGTTTCCATCTTCAAAATCACCAGTATCAATATCATCTAGATCTTCAGCTACTTCTTCACTAATAGTCATCAGTTCGAATAGCTCCGTATTTAAAAGTTTGCCACATAAATCATCTGGAAGTGTGCTGTCATCTTGATCAGCATTATACATGAATTGAGCCCATCCTCTAAAGAAGGCACCCATTGCATTCCTTTTTGAATTTTGAAGTAAGTTTACGTGTTTTCTATTGATTTCATTACTAGCTCCTGCTTCATCAATCTCAGCAATTCTAAATTGATATCCTGGATTTTGGATAGGACTTTCTAGTACTTGTAAAACAGCATCTGCATTTAAACCTCCATGACTAATCAATTGTATTTCTATGAAAGAATTTGCATCACTTGATTTCGTAATGGTGATTTTATCATCGTCATATTCAAAATCACGGCTTGAGAAAGTATCATCATCAATTTCAATTTCCCTGCTTTCTACTACGAGTCCATTCTTCAACACTACAAAAGAAAGTTTATCGTCTTGTTTGATATCCGTTTCATTTCCGAGATTATTTACTTGGTCAAGGATATCGTCTGTAATTTTTAGTTCAATATTATAAGTGTTGGTAGGGATACTACTTTCATAAATTCTATTATAAGCATTCCTTCTAGGAGTATTAGCTGCTAAGAATTCACCGCTATAATTTTTTAATACAGTCTTATATACAATTGGGAACTCCTTAGTAACCTCTGAATATGTATCCTCAGGGAGGTCATAAGTTATAGTCTTGTTGACATATGGATTCCAAGTTATGCCTGCCCAATGCTCTTGCGTTTCAGAAATGATTTCGAATCGAATAGCTGCAGTTTTTCCCTCTTCAATGTCAATAATTGGAGCGTCACTATCATTAATAGTAATTCCATTACTTCCTTTAGGAATATTTTTAGTCCAAATGGGATCTCCAATGAATTCACCATTATGATGATCTTCATTTTCTACATCATCTACTTGCGTAATTCTCAAAGTAAGATTTCCAGTGGTTGCACCAACTTTAATAGGGTCCCATTTTAATTCAAAATCATTAGCTCCTCCGTTCGGGTTATTTTTAGAAAGAATTAAATAATCTGACATAGATCGTAAAACGAAACCATCAGCGTAAGTACTTTTATAAGGTTGCAATCCAGAATTGCTTACTTCTTCTGCATCAACAGAAATACCTGAAACACTAGTGTATCTAACTTCTGGGTTCCAAGAAATTTCTGGATCAGTATCTGATTTATTCGTATGCAATCTGAAATAAATTTTCTGCCCTTTTTTAACGCGCAGGGTCGAGCTTTCTGGTTGAAAATCTGGGTTCCCAGAACCTCCGCCAAGGCTGCTATTGCAATCTTGAATGAATGCATAATAAGTGCCGCCTTCTTCAACGCCAAAACCTTCTGGTGCTTGATGTTCCATCAATACCTCATGCCCAGCGTGATAGGTGGCCTTTGCACCCGCTCGAATAGTATTCCATGCAGTTATAGTTTGATTGGCTGCTTTAATTTCTGTATCCCCATTTACGACATCATCTTGAATAAGAAGGTGCTCAGCACAGGAGGTGCATCCAAACTCATTTTCCTCACAACCATTGCAATTTGCAGGGTCGTCGCATGGATCAATAGTACCTGTCCCAACACAGCCTAACGCTACACCTGGAATTAAAGCATTTATTTCAGCAGGAATGTTTTCAGAAATTCCTTCAAATAAACGGCACGTTCCATCTTGATTTAATGGGATGCCCGCTCTTGCGTAAAACCCATTATGATCTGTTTCAATAGATACATGTGCTCCTTCAGTCAGGATTCCATTATTTATTATAATGGTTCCATCATGACTAGCTTCCCATACTTTTACCACATCGTATCCAGGCATTAGATTAGAGATGTCTTCAAAATCTTCTGGTATAGTTTTTAAAACTTCTTTACCCATTACGATCATATTCTCTGTATCTTCACTTGATTTATGGAATCTGGGAATTTGGGTTTCTCTATCTATAATATTGAAGTAAACCGTTCCATTAATGGAAATATCTGATAAACCATCTCCATTACCATCAGTGAAATAAATATCTGTTTCATCCCAAGTCTTTGAATTACTTAATCCAGCATGTCCACCAGAATAAGAAACTCCAAGTTGCGCACCTAAAGTAAAAGAGTTACCCTTGTACATTTCATCCTCCACTAAGTCTTTCAATAGTAATCGGCCCCCAAAAGAGTGCACCTGGTTTCCACTGTTTTGAGTAGTTAGTATATGAGGGAAATAATATAGCTTTTTCTCAATTTTTTTTATTAAATCAGGCAAGCCGTCCCCATTTAAATCTACATTTGCAATTAGGGATTCGTTCTTTCCAAAGGATGCACTGATTCCACCATCAACACTTACAATAGCATCTTTTAAAACAGGGACACATCCAATTCCAAAAGTAATATTCAAACCGAATGAAATACTATTTGATTTACTCGCACCTAAGGCAGATAAATTGGAAGAATAATCATCGTCGATTAGACTTAATAAATGATTGCTTAATAAAAAACCGCAACCTGGAGCTGCACTTCTTTGCGATTGCAATGGATCTTCTTTTATTTTAAAAGCTGATTTTAATGTTGGTACAGTTAATTTAAAACTATCAAGATTAGTTTTTCGAGCGGTTAGTTCAGCTTGCTTATTAGATAAGAAATTTTGATAGACACTTTGTCTTTTATCTTTAACCTGTATGCGGTTTATTGCATATTTTCCATTTAAGGCATTAACTTTAATAGTACCTTCCTTTGCATCAAAAGATTTTGTGGTATTGTTTTGACCATCGAAATAACTGGTGAAAGATTTTTGATTTCCGTAATGATCTATATAATCCACTACAATGCTATCTGCTTCTTTGTAATGAATTCTGTATAAATTTAAAGTCGACCTAAATAATTCTAGATCTGTCCCTTCTACTTCAATAGGGGTATTATTGTTATTTGCCATTGGACGGGGAACAGCGCACGTTCCAGGATCATCGCAGGAGACAAACAAATCCCAAAAGTTGCCGTTCACGCTCGCACAAGCAGATTTTTTGATTGTATACTGTATAAAGTCAAATTGCTGCACATCTAACTCAAAAACAGCTGAGGCAAAACCAGGAATAATTCCTGCTTTTTTAATTCCTGAGCCTAAAGGTAGTCCAAGGATTGGGTCACAAAGAGAGATGTCATCTAAGTCTATTACATTAGTACACAGATCATGGACAGCACTTTGTCTATCCACAATGTGTCCCGTTTTAATTACATCATTACCATTTCTGTTAACATTAAATTGATGCCCTACGTATCTTGGAGAAAATGCGATGTAGATTTTATTAATTCCAAAAGGAACAATGTAATTAATTGTAGTATCGCCCTCTTGTTTTAAAAGGGGCAATTCATTGCAAATTGCAACTATACAATTATTATCAGGATCATAAGGACAAGGATCACAATAATACCCAAGACCATCTCCATCTTGATCTACTTGATCTACATTACTATAAAAAACACAATTATCACAAGCATCTCCAATCCCATCTCCATCAGAATCTAATTGTAAAACATTTGGGTCATCAGGGCAATTATCGCAAGGGTCCCCAATACCATCACTGTCTGCATCGGCATTAGTAAAGACTGGATCATCTTTACATAAATCACATCGGTCTCCAATTCCATCTCCATCCCTATCCACTTGACTGAAATTCCAATGGTCTGGACAATTGTCACAAGCGTCTCCTACGCCATCACCATCTACATCTGCTTGATTAGCATTGGGAGCATCATCACAATTATCACAAGCATTTCCGTGACCATCTCCATCAGGGTCAGGCCCGCAAGTATTGTCAAAAGTACATGGCTCTTGTAATGGATTATAGATATTTGGACAATTGTCGCAATCATCACCATGGCCATCATCGTCTGAATCTGGGCCACATGGTGGCTCTTCATCACATGGTAATAATACTTGTTGTGGACTACCAAATAGATTTCCACAATCAAGGATGTCATCATGGTAATCTAATTCATGGGTGTAAAAAGAAGTTCCATTTACAATTTCTTCAATCCTAACTAACCAAGATTTATGAAATTGCGGTTTTTCAGTATCATATAATAGTTTATATGTTCTGAATGTACCCCCATAATATTGAACATGGATCGCATTTAGAAAATGATCATCCACCTGTTTGAACCCGTATCTTCCATTAATGACTACATCTTCTCGGGCAGCATCTGGCGAACTATCAAAAAGAATACTGTAAGCTGGACTTATTCCTGGTGCACCTGTATATTCGATAGATGCTAAATAACTATTAATTCCACCATTAGCAGGTGTACTGCTTGAGTTGATGTGGGATTTATAATTGTAATTAATATAATTTCCATACTTATCAGAAATTTTTGATAAATACCATACTCCAATTCCATCATCACTTGCTAAAGTACTATTAGCATTTGTTCCATACTCATAAGTAGTTCCATCCGCAGTGATAACGGTCCATGTATAACTTTTTGGGTCACCACCGTTTCTAATTATTTGCGAGAAACTTCCTAGTTTTCGTTCATTGAAATTTCTTTTAGTAGTTCTAGCGGCATAGTCTGTATCGCATGTCTCTTTGTAATGTCGATTGGGCATATACACTTTTCCTCCTTCTTCAAATACTAATTGTTTTCCATTTAGTAAATAGAGTTCAGTTTCTAAACCTGGATCAAAAGTTGGCGTTCCCCATCTAGTATCTACAGTTACACTCATCATGGGCAGACTCCATCCAAGACCCATCCATCCACTACCACCATCACTAGAATAATTCAAACTTAAAGAAGGGGCTAATCCATTTCTACCCGGAGGTAAGGTTAAAGGATAACTTATACTCGCATCTCCTTTTTGACTTACTTGTGGAGGAGACATAATATTCATTCCTGCAAATGGGGAAGCTACTTCTAAATCACTCATAGAGGTGGGAGTAAGGCTTGCTGTAGATGGACTTTCAGGAAGTTGGACTACTCCATTGATGTAATCCGAAAAGTGATTAGTCTTGATATAGATAATATTTTTTACTATATCAATGCTATCCACTTTGACTGGCTGCCAAGATTTTTTCTCTTCATTGAAATAAAAACTTTTAATGTCTTTTTCTAAAAAGCCCGAAGGGATCATACTTTCTTGGTAGGGCAATTGAATGGTAATTTCATTTTCAAATTGTAATCTATGTGGAGAAAATCGATAAGCTTCATGTTTTCCAGTGATGTTTAACATCCCTAGATTTAAAGGAGCCATATCAGTTCCTCTTACTTTTTCCAAAGAAATCATTTCCTCTTGCTTAAGATCTCCAGGTAAAATTTGGATGCTTGCATCACCTAAGGTTAAAACTGCTGGCGAAGACCCCATCAAAAGGGAAACTTTTTCTGCCCCAAAGTCTTTAAGGTTTACTGAAAAATCAGCTTCCTTAACTTCATTACTAATGGGTAAGTTGAAGTACTCTTGACTTTGACCATTTAATAGTAGTAATGTCAAGTTTTCTTTAGTAAGATCTTGGTCGTCAAGTTTAATCCAACTAGCAAATTTGTTATCTTCAATTTTAATTTCTTGATTGTTGTAGCGAATACTTTGATAAACATTTTTCGCAACAAATCCCTCTAAAAAGACTTGACCTTGATAATGAGAGGCTATGGTTTTATTGGAAAAATAAATCCTACTAGATTCATCCGTTTTCAACAGTTGAACATCCTTCACCTTATATTGATAAACTTGATCAGGGTGGGCATTAAAACGGATAGAATTAAATCCATTTCTAATCTCTTTTGCAGAGATGTTTTGAACTACGGTTTTCCAAGATTGGTCTTTAGCGATCAATGCTCCACCTTGACTTTTATTTTCATTAATGGAGATAGATACATTACTGGCATCATTCAAGCCGTATAGTTCATATTTCAATTGGTAAGCATCATTATCATTAACCCCTTCCGGTAATTGAAAGTGAAAAATATTGTCTTGAGGAGAGTCTTGTTCTGATTTATCAGCAATACCTATTATCCCTATTGGATTATCCGCAGAAAAGGTAGTAGGCGTTTTTTTACTTAAGTTTGCGAAAACAGGCTGGCAGAAAAATAGGCATACTAAGATTCCTAATATGGATATCGGAAGATTTGCCATTTTTTTATTATTGTGATATACTTGTTTCATGTTCGTTAAATTATTCAGAGACAATAATGGATTGACTAAATTGGTTTTCTTTCGAGGAAATTTGAACGTGGTAAATACCAGGTTCACCCAAGCTAACCGATTCCTTGATTTGTGCTTGCTTTCCTAATTTTTTAGTGTAGTTTACTTTACTCGCAGCATCTGAAATAAGGAGGGTAAGTTTAGATTTTTGAGGATTGTTAATCATTACTTGAATTTCCTGTTTCGTTGATGCTGGATTCGGGAATATTTCTAAACTAGGATCTCTATCCGTTGGTCTTCCTTTTAGAACATATTTTAAAATTTGACCATTGTGCTCCAATTTGTTTAATAGGAGGGTAGTGCTGTATTGCTCACCTTCTTTTTGTAATGGGTATAAAGTGCCTTCTTTCAGATAATCTTTGGAGCTGGAATTTCCCATCCAAATAAACCATGCTTGATTCCCTTTGACGTTTTGAAGCAATGGGAAGTCGGTATATACATGAATTTCCTTTTCTGCTTCTTGCATGCTGTTTAAATTGAATTTCCATGCAATATCAGAATAGGAGAGGCCTTGTTTTTTGGTAGTATTCAATTCCAGAGTTCCATCATTGTCAGACCAGAAAATGAAACTATTGTTTTTAAGGTTCTCTAAATTCTCTGAGTTCCAAGTCGTGATTTTACCTAAACTGATTCCAAAGAAATGATCCGCATAATAATTTACACTTTGCTTTTGGTATAATTTGGAATTGTCATCTCTGCCAATAGCTGTAACTCTTTTAGAGAATTCACCGTTCTTCCCTTTTAGGATATTTTTACCATCAGCGTTGTAATAAGATTTATCTTCCGTTAAAGAAATTCCGTATTTTATACTTAAATAAGATTCTATTCTATACTGTTGGTTTTTGCTAATGAATCGATCATAAAGGATAATTTCTGCTAATACAAAATCACTTCCTATTTGATCGATGAACAAAAGATCTAAATTTTTCAAACCTGTCCAGCGATCCTTGTAAAACATAAATTTTGCTTTTCCCTGATCACTTTCATAATCCAAAAGACGTTTGTTGGTAATGTGGCTATCGCTAATCGCTAGCTCTTCCTTTTCTAAAGTATTCATTTCAAAAGCCGCATCCTTTTTCATCGATTGGAAGACTAAGAAAAGACTCATTTTGTCTTTTTTAGGAAAAACTTGTTGCTCAATTTCGAAAGCATTATCCCATGCTTTTAATGGGTGAAAATTTAGATGAGGAACACCTTTCGCATCAGATTTATCTAAACTATTTTGGGTTGTTTCTATCCATAGTATTGGAGTGCTAACTCCGCCTGGTTGTTGGGCATTGATGTATGTATTTAACATACAGATCCAGCAAAGCCAAAAGATATTTTTATAAGATTTCATGTTCTAAAAATTGATAGATGAATTATTTATTTTCTAATGCTTCAATTCTTTTAAGTAATTGTTCTAGTTGTGTAGCTTGAGTTTTTAGTAAGGTTGCTTGCTCACTTTTTTCAACTTGTAGTGTTTCTATTAGGTCTTGTTGTTCTTGTACTGCTTTTACGAGGGGGACTACGAAAGCATTATATGATATTGCATATGTAGAAGTTTTGCTTCCTGGGTTTGCAGGTATAACTCCATCAAAATCGTATTTGGACATCTTAGCTGCTTGTTCCACTTCCTGAGCTATAAAACCTGTATGTCTTACTTCAAAATTCGTTTGATAAACTTTATCCTCAAGAAATGTTTTTGAACTGTCGGCAAAATTCTGTTGTTTGTATGTATCATATTTTTTGGAATTGAAATTATAAGTAACAGGATTTAATGCTTCGATGAATTTTAGTCCTGGTACATTAGGTTGAACATTTTCTTTAAATCTTCCGTCCGATATTTCAACAAGATCTTGGACTTCAACGATGGAGGTTGAATTTCCTATTCTAACTTTGTCATCAGAATCAACCAATGCTGCATATCCAATTGCAGTAGCTCTCTCAAGGCCAAATTCAGTGTTAGTATTATGTCCTATGCAAGTATTGCTATTTCCAGAATTATTTGTGAATCCACTATAATTACCTACAAAAGTATTATCGTTTCCTGTACTTGTTCCACCTGCGTATCTTCCAATCATAACATTATTGTCTCCATTGTTATTGATTGTTGGATAATTACCTGCAGAACGACCAATATATACATTTTCTACTCCAGTTGTATTCGAATTTCCAGCACTACTTCCAACACAAACATTTAATTCACCTGTTGTATTATTTAAGCCAGCAGAGCTCCCAAGAAAAGTGTTAAAATCTCCTTCTGTATTGTCTCGCCCTGCATTTGACCCAATAAAAATATTGACTGACCCAGTTGTATTATTACTGCCAGTTTTATATCCTATAAAATTATTATTAGATCCAAAGTTCTTTTCCTCTTCATTTTGTCCACGCCCTGCTTCAATGCCAAAGTAATTGTTGTTGCCGGCAGCAGCAAATCTTCCTGCTTCAACACCTATAAAGTTATTTTGATTAGAGGAACCACTAGTCGATTGTTGTCCTGCGTATTTTCCTATATATACATTTTTTCCAGCTTGAGGATTGTTTTGGCCTGCCCCTCTGCCTAAGAAAATATTATCATCACCAGAATTATTAATACCTGCACTGTCTCCAATCATGATGTTGTAATTCTCCCACGTACCAAATTCTCCTGGAGCAAATCCAACAGCAAAGTTCTTGTTATCAGCAGAAATATATTGATCGTTGAGTTTGTATGAGCCTCCACCTTCTAGCATCACGTGGCCTATGGATCTCCTTACACTATCTTCCACCACCTCCCATGGTGATTCACCAAGGGGAAATGTTATGGTTTCATTACTTCCACTTAGACTTAACTCATTTCCATCTATTGAAAGATCCTGAATTTCATTAGTTGGATCATTATCCTCATCATCCACATTGTCAATGTTGTCCGTGAAACCAGAAGGGATACCATCTAAAGTTGACCAAGTTTCAATTTCATTAGTCGGATCATTGTCTGCATCATCCACATTATCAATATTGTCTGCGAAACCAGTAGGTATACCATTCAAAGTTGACCAAGTTTCAATCTCATTAGTTGGATCATTGTCCGCGTCATCTACATTGTCAACTCCATCAGATAAACCAGTCGTTCCAGTAAAATCTAAATCTGTATATTTTTCTACACCAGTGCTAATATCAATATTCAAATCTGATACATTAACATCAGACCAAGATCCTGGAAGTAACCGATCGTCTACTGTCTTTATGAAATCAGAAGTATTCAAAGAATTAACTTCCAAATCATTATTGATTTTCACAACTCTATTATCGAATTCTCCATAAACCAAAGGGTGAGAAGTACCACCATATCTTGAATCAATAATCAAACGATTCGAAACATCAGTAAAAATTGCATGTTGCCCTGCTTGTCTTCCCAAAAATATATTGTCTGATCCATTAACAGAGTATCCTGCAATGTTACCCATATAGATATTGTGAGTACCTTCTGCACTATATCCAGCTCTGTGTCCAAGTGCAATCACATATTCAGATGGGGTAGCAGAATTAGTTAAAGCTTGGAACCCAATTGCCACAGATTTTGTATAATTGCCTGATACTAAAGTGCCAAATCCGAGTCCAATGTTTCCAGAACCATTTAAGTTTTTTCCCGCTGCGTATCCTACAGAAATATTATGATTTCCTTGCAAGAATTGGCCAGCTAAATAACCTGACATAAAATTGTGATCACCATCTATTGATTGGCCCGCGGCATGTCCGGTAACAATATTATAAATTCCAGCTAAATATCTTCCCGATGCACTCCCTATGGCAATGTTACTTCCACCATCTAGATCTTGTCCAGCCCATTTTCCAGCAACAAAATTGTTGCTGCCTTCAAGATTCTGACCAGCTGCATACCCGTTTACATAATTATGGGTACCGGTTAAGTTTCTTCCACTTGAATATCCTATAGCCACGTTTTGGCCTCCTGGGTTTTGTAAAGTTTCATAACCAATCCCAATATTATTATTTGCACTATTTACATTTTGTAGTGCTCGAACTCCGATTCCAATATTTTGTTGAAGATCAGGATTCGCATTTTTACCTGCACTTTGTCCTATGAAAGTTGATCGAACACCTTTACCTGCGTCATCTCCAATTCTTACTCTTCCTCCTGGCTGAATAATTGCTCCATCTTCTGCATACTCTAAATCTAAATCACTCCGTTGAATCCAATAGTTCGTATCATCATCTCCATCTGCAATATCTCCTGGTATATTAGTTATGTTAGACCAATCTACATTGAGCTCATCTGCATTACTAGCGATTCTGATCCATTCTCCAAGCCCATTGTTTAAGCCTGCATCAAAATACCAGAATCCTCTTATATCATCATTGGTTTCAGCTACATATACCAATAAGCCATCGACTCTTGGTTGAATGGCATCTCTTTGAGCAGCTGTTAAACGAGGGATTAATATCCCACCATCTTCTGTGTGTACTTCAAATTTCGCTGAACTGACATGCCCATCAATAGGCCCCACCACCACTGTGTTATCCTCAACTACTCTAATCTGAGCATTTGCTTGAAAGGTATTCAGTAAGAGAAAGAAACAAAAAGAAGCCAAGCTAGCGTAAGACTTCCAATTTTTGTTTCGATGATTCGATTGGTTTGTAAAAATGGACATAGTTAATGATTTAGAATTAAGAAAGTTATTCACGATTAATGATTTTGGCATTAATGATTAGTATCTAAAAATGACCCGTGAAGGAGATTTAGATAAGTGGATTGATTATATTATAATTACTTATTTTACGAAAGTGGCTCAGGTAACATGTGTCAGCCAGTCAGGTACAGGTAGATTTTTCATTTCAATAGTTTTAGAATTAAAAGTTTAGTGTTCTTGCAGTGTTCAATACTTAATACCAGAAGTTGGAAAAGGTAACCACTTTCATGAAAGTATTTTCAGAATATAATATTATCTCAATGTCGCTGCTTCACAGATCACCTTTTTAGATAGACTAATGAATAAAAAAGCCACTTTAAAAAAAGTGGCTTTTTAAATTTTGAAATCAATATTAAAAGGCATGATAAGTATCGCAGTCTAAGTCGTAGGTATTGTTAATGAAGGTAACTCTGGTAAAATGTCTACATTAAAAGTTGTCAACCAATTCATTAAGACGTTTCCATCTTCTATTTTCTGAATCATAGTAGGTTTGCATATAAATTACCGCCCAAACGAGATCATCACTATTATACTTTGACACAGTTTTATAACATTACTGATTGTTCGCATCTATAATAACTATATGGGAATTACATTTGTTATATGTTTGATCTCTCCAATGGAAAATGGACCTTTTTTCATAATTAGTATTTCCCCATAGGTAATAACCAAATCTATATTCATAGTTCAATAGATAGCAATTGCTAGATACTTTGAATTCAAAGTTATTTCCTAATTTAACTGCATGAAATTAATTTACTTACTAATGGGAGTGTCTGGCTGCGGTAAGTCTAGTGTTGGCAAGGTATTAGCTAAAGCTATTGATCTTCCATTCTACGACGCTGATGATTTTCACCCAGAAGCTAATATTTTAAAGATGAAAAAAGGGCTTCCTTTGGAAGATAAAGATCGGTATCCTTGGTTGAAGATTTTAAATGAACTTATCAAGGATAAAGAAAACGAAGGCTTAGTATTAGCGTGTTCTTCTTTAAAGGATAGGTATAGAAGAACCTTAGAAGCTAATCTCAATAAAAAAGTTAATTGGATATTTTTAAGTGGATCAAAAGAACTTATCTTAGAGCGACTGAATCAACGCTCAGGACATTTTATGCCGATTGATTTATTAAATTCACAATTGGAAGCATTAGAATTTCCTGAAGAAGCAATAGAAATTAGTATCCAACCTAGTGTGGAAAAAATCGTTAAAAATATTATAAAATCTACTCAATAAGTAACTATGACAGATAATGGAACAGCAGATATAGGAATGATTGGACTTGGTGTTATGGGATCAAATCTAGCTTTAAATTTAAATAGCCGTGATTTAAAAGTAGCGGTTTATAATAAGCAATTTCCAGGTGAAGAAAGTAGGTTAGATAAGTTCATGGAAGCGCATCCTGATAAAGGATTTATTGGTAATCAAGATTTAAAATTTTTTGTAAGCAGCTTGAAACGTCCAAGGAAAATTTTCCTTATGATCCTGGCTGGATATCCAATTGATGAAACGATTGAAGTATTAATGCCACTATTGGAAGAGGGAGATATTATTATAGATGGAGGTAATTCATTTTTTGAAGATAGCATTCGCAGGGAGCGATTATTAAAAACTAAAGGCATGCATTTTGTGGGAGCTGGTGTTTCAGGAGGAGCGGAAGGTGCTCTGAACGGCCCTTCCATCATGGCTGGAGGTTCTATGGAAGCTAAAGGTTTAGTTTTGCCAATTTTCAAAAAAATAGCAGCAGTCACGGATCAAGGTAAATCGTGTGCAGGTTGGGTAGGTTTAGACGGTGCTGGCCATTTTTCAAAAATGGTACATAATGGTATCGAGTATGCAGATATGCAAATCATAAGTGAGGCATATGAAATTATGCGGACTAAGTTGAAAATGAACAATAAAGAAATGTCTAAACAATTCAAAATTTGGAATAAATCCAATTTGAAGAGTTATCTCATTGAGATTACTGGTAAAATACTTTCATTTAAGAACAAAGAGGGATATCCTATTGATGAGATACTAGATGTAGCAGGTCATAAAGGCACTGGTTTGTGGACCATTCATGAATCCTTAAAAGTGGGAGTAGCAGTACCTACAATTTATGCTGCAGTCAATCAACGATTGCTTTCTAGACATAAAGAACAACGAACAGCCGCTAATGAACAATTCACTAATCCCGATGACGAGCAAATAAATGAGGATGTGCTTTCTCAATTGACTGAAGCTTTATTATTGGCAAGAATTGCTGCATATGCGCAAGGCTTCCATTTGTTGAGAGAAGCATCTGATAAATTTAATTGGGATATTGATTTGAAAAAATTAGCGGGGATTTGGAGAGCAGGATGTATTATTAGATCCTCACTTTTAGAGGACATCAGAACGGCCTATAAAGATAATAAAGACTTGTATCATTTATTCGATGATGCAGCCATTAGTGAAACTAGTTCTGTCAATCAAGATTCTCTGATTGAGATTGTAGCTTTAGGTGCAAGAAGTGGAATTGCATTACCAGCGCTTTCTTCAGCATTGCAATACTATTACTCATGGCATACCGCAGAACTTCCGATTAATATGATTCAAGCACAAAGAGATTTTTTCGGTGCACATCGGTATTATGTGAAAGGAGATAATGGTGGAGTTTTACATCATACTAATTGGGAATCATAGAATAGAAGAATAGAAGAATGATAGTATGATAGAATGATGATTGATATTGAGAATGACAATCAGAATATTCTTATCCTGAGCGAGCGAAGCGAGTCGAAGAAAAATTCTACCTTAAAATATCCTGGTTAGTTCAAAGCCAATTCGAATTTCCCCGTCATCTAATTTTGCGGTGTGATAAGGAATCATATCATTAATTTGGATGCTTCTACTATTGGTTAAGAAGAGCTGATAGAAGTGACCACCATTTGTGTCAAATTCAATCCCTAAACCAAAAATTGGTTGATAAATTTCTTGATTTATTCGATCTTTGTGGAAAGGGAGCGTAAATTCTCCAGTCAGATATGTAATTCTTGAAATCTTAGCTTTAGCTGCCAAACCAACAAAAGGGATGTCATTGATGTCCCCATTTTTAACTAAATTTCTGTGTGTTAATCCAGCCGTAAACTGACCTACGAATCGTTTATTAGTATCTGAAGAAATTACGGATCCAACGGTAGTGGATATCCGATGCATATATTTTCTAAAGAAATTTATCGCTTCAGGGTCATCAGACTTTTTCATTGTGGAGATAGAATTAGACAAGAATAACATCCAATCAAATGGATTCTTTTGATCCGTATTAAGAATCTTTAATTTCGCGGTTAAATTTATATTTTTTATTAAAGGACCAAAGCCCCTAGTTCTATCAATTCCAAAAGACACTTTATCTGTAATCCCGTATTCAAAACCAATGTTAATATCGGTGGCGCTTTCTATCCCATAAAAGGTCTTCCATCCGTCATTTAAGTCACCAAATCGATGAGCAACCCGAAATTCAAGCTTTCCTTTGGGTAAAAGTGCAGTAGTATAGGAGTTTATTATTTTGCGATCTCCTGCCTGCCCAAACAATAATTTGGCAGAAATTAGAAATATAAAATATAGAACAAATTTCCTATATGACATGATTCAAAGAAACAAAAATTAATTAATTTTATGCTGCTTTTTAAAAAGATATAAAAAGTACAACTAAAAATGAGTAAAATATCCATAGCCTTTTCCTTCTTCTTATTGCTTTTTTGGGCATGCAGTTATGATGAAATTCAGACTGTGGAGATTGATGAAGCTGAATTATTGAGATTGGTTGGAGAAAGTAGTCCAACTGGCGATGCAAGTAATTTTATTCTTCCTGATGGTAATGTATTATCTCAAATTCCTCAAGATCCCAAAAATCCACTAACCTTTCAGAAAATTGCGCTCGGGCGACTATTATTTTTTGAAACGGGATTAGCCAAATTACCTGTTAAATTGACAGGTTTAGATACTTACTCATGTTCTAGTTGCCATATTCCATCAGCAGGATTTAAACCAGGTCGTTTTCAGGGCATTGCAGATGGTGCTACTGGTTTTGGAATAAGTGGAGAAACTAGAAGTATTAGATCCGATTATCAAGAGACTGAATTAGACGCTCAGGGAACAAGACCTCTATCACTTTTAAATGTTGCTTTTGTAGAAAACACTTCTTGGAATGGTCAATTTGGAAGTGGTGGTGCTAATGTTGGGACGGAAGATTTATGGTCAGAAGAAGACATGACTGAAGTTAATCATTTGGGTTTTGCAGCACTCGAATCGCAGAATATTGAAGGAATGGAAGTGCATCGTTTTCACGTTGATCAAGCATTAATGGATGAACTTGGATATACTCAATTATTTAATATGTCTTTTCCAGAAATTGAAGAAAGTGAGCGTTTTAATAATCTTACGGCTTCGTTGGCAATTTCTGCATATTTAAGATCATTAATTACAAATAAAGCTCCGTTTCAAGAATGGTTAAAAGGAAAAGTTGATGCCATGAGCAATCAACAAAAAAGAGGGGCTCGATTATTTTTTGGGAAAGCCAACTGTTCAAAGTGTCATAAAAATCCTAATCTTGGGGCAGATGAATTTTTTGCATTAGGGGTTAACGATTTAGATCAAAGAGGAGGTTTGAATACAGGTCCTAACGATAGAAGAAATTTTGGTAGAGGAGGATTTACTAAGGAATCTATAGATAACTATAAATTTAAAGTGCCACAGTTATACAACATGAAAAATGCACCTTTCTTTTTTCATGGAAGTAGTAAAGAAAGCTTGGATGAAGTTATTGAATATTTCAATAACGCTATTCCAGAAAATTCAAGAGTTCCTGCTTCACAAATTGCTCCAATTATTCGTCCATTAAATTTATCTGATCAAGAAAAGGAAGATCTGAAGTCTTTTTTAGAAGATGCACTTTATGATCCTTTCATAAATCGATATGTACCAACGCAAGTACGGTCGGGTAATTGCTTCCCTAATAATGACATTCAGTCCCAGATTGATTTGAATTGCAACTAAAAGGGGATTTTAACATAAGTATACTTATATCAGGTTTCATTTTTTTCTAAAACGCAATGGCAAACTTGCCCATGAATATGGCTGTAATCCACATGAAAGGTGACTGATTATTAGGATCGGCTTATCAATAGATGCCTAGTTCCAGAATGCTGAGGCTAGATGGTGATTACACTTTTCCCATTCCTGCAAACTTTTTATTAATTATAAAAGGCCGCATAAATTGCGACCTTTTTATTCTTTAAGATAATTCTCTGTGTTGTTATATATAAATAGCAAATAAGTGGTTTTGAGAAAAATACGACGAGGCCCTGCACGCAAGGCCTCATCGGAAGGCGTTCTGGAAGTGCACTCCCATTTAATACGCTTAGGTTCTGGGAGGCAATTGCTTATTCCTAAGAATAAGACTTTCTTTTTATGAAAAAACTCTTACACCTATAAGTGTATTATGAAAAGATAATGTGACCCGTTTATCACAGTTAAATCATAATTTATTTTGAGATGAACATTTTTACGCTTAATGCCTTTATTATTATAAATTTGCACTCTACTAGAAAATTGTAATTTGGACGAAAAAGACAAAAATTTAAAGCTTGAGAAGGGCCAATTAAAGAGATCACTCCAGATATTTAGCTATATCAAGCCTTACAAATGGGCATTTATCTTTGGATTATTTTTTTTATTCCTTTCGAGTTTGGTGGTGATGGTATTCCCAGGTATGGCAGGGGAAATGTCAGATATAGCTACAGGAAACCCGAATTATGGGTTTAATTTAAATCAAATAGGCCTATTATTAATTGTTTTATTGATAGTACAAGGCATCATCTCATACATAAGAGTCCGCCTTTTCGTTTACGTGAGCGAAAATACAATGGCTGATATCCGTAAAAGCCTTTATAAAAAACTGATTAGTTTACCAATTGTATTTTTCGAGAAGAATAGGGTTGGTGATTTATTATCAAGGTTAACATCAGATGTCACTCAATTAAATCAGTTAATTTCCATAACCCTGGCGGAGTTTTTAAGGCAAATTTTAGTATTAATAGTAGGAATAAGCTATATCCTAATCATGTATCCGAAGCTATCATTATATATGTTAGCGACTTTTCCGGTAATTATTGTTGGGGCAATGTTTTTTGGAAGATATATTAAAAGACGTTCTAAAACTAGGCAAGAAGAATTGGCTAATACAAATGTTGTAGTTGAAGAAACCTTACAAAATATTTCAGTAGTGAAATCTTTTACTAATGAAAAATTTGAAAATAATAGGTATTCAAATGCGATGGAGCGGTTGGTTAAGGAAGGCATAAGTTTAGGGAACATTCGGGCACTTTTTAGTTCGTTTATCATTGTAGTTTTGTTTGGCGGCATATTTTTTATTTTATGGAAAGGCGCGAATATGGTAATGAATAATGAGATGAATATAGGAGGATTAGTAGCGTTTATTGCGTACACCATGTTCATCGGTGGAGCTATTGGCAGCCTTGGTAATTTCTATGCTCAGATTGTATCTGCTATAGGAGGGACAGAACGTATAATGGAGATATTGAATATGGACTCAGAGGTGATATTAGATAAACGATATGGGGATCCAATAAATAAAGTGGTAGGAGATTTGCAGTTTGAAAATGTTCAGTTTTCTTACCCTACAAGAGAAGATATACCTGTATTAAAAGGAATTAACATTGATATCAAAGCAGGTCAAAAAATTGCTTTAGTGGGATCTAGTGGGGCGGGTAAATCAACTATTGCCCAATTAATTCTTAGATTCTATCCGTTAAAAAACGGTAAAATTAAAGTTGATGGAAAGAATATTTTCGATTTAGATATTCAAGATTATAGAAAATTCGTAGGCGTTGTGCCCCAAGAAGTTTTGCTTTTTGGGGGTACCATTAAAGAGAATATTGCCTATGGAAAACCAGGATCTTCAGACGCAGAGATTATTGAAGCAGCAAAAAAATCAAATTCTTGGGAATTCATATCAAGTTTTCCAGAAGGTTTGGAAACCATAGTTGGTGAACGAGGAGTAAAACTTTCAGGAGGACAGCGGCAGCGAGTAGCCATTGCTAGAGCTATTTTAAGAAATCCGTCAATATTAATTTTAGATGAAGCTACTTCAGCATTAGATTCTGAATCTGAAAAAGTTGTGCAGGAAGCATTAGATAATCTAATGGAAGGACGGACATCCGTAATTATCGCCCACAGACTATCTACTATCAGAGATGTTGATTGCATTTACGTATTAGATGATGGCAAAATAATAGAAAAAGGAAATCATAATGATTTATCCGCCATTGAAGACGGCGCTTATAATGCCTTCGCCAAGCTTCAATTTGAAAATCAATAGAAATTGACTATATTCTGACTAAAGCGGAAAAACTACTAAATGAAAATCCATTCTAATCATTCTCTAAAAGCCTTAAATACATTTGGAATAGATGTAGTTGCTAATCAATTTTTTACAGCAAAATCAAGAAAGGATTTAATAAAAGTTGCAAAAACTTATAGGGCTTCTAACACTTTTGTTCTAGGCGGAGGGAGTAATATTCTACTGACCAGAAATATTTCAAAATTTGTAGTCCACAATCAAATAAAAGGGATTGAAATAGAAAAAGAGGAACAAGATCACGTTGTGGTAAAGTTTGGAGCTGGAGAAGTCTGGCATGATTGTGTTCTATGGGCAATTAAAAATGGTTATGGAGGAATTGAAAATTTATCTCTCATTCCAGGATACATGGGGGCGGCTCCCATTCAAAATATTGGTGCTTATGGAGTTGAATTGAAAGATGTTTTTGAATCCTTAGATTTAATTCGACTAGATGCCATTAAAGCAGAAAGTTATGATAAAGAAGCCTGCAAGTTTGGGTACAGAGATAGTATATTTAAAAGCGCGCTTAAAGGTAAATTTTGTATCAGTCACGTATATCTGAAGTTAACAAAGAATAATCACCATATTAATATTTCTTATGGAGCTATAACTAGTTCATTGGCTGAGAAAGGAATTACCCAGCCTAGCATCAAAGATATCAGTAACGTAGTGATAGCCATTAGAAAAAGTAAATTACCAGATCCTAAAGAAATTGGAAATTCTGGAAGCTTTTTTAAAAATCCAGTATTATCCAAAGAAAAATTCCTCAAACTACGAGAAAAATATCCTGACGTTGTCTTTTACGAACAAGCGGACGATACGATTAAAATTCCCGCAGGCTGGTTAATAGAAAAATGTGGTTGGAAAGGTCGAAAAGTAGGTAACACAGGGACACATATTAATCAGGCACTTGTCTTAGTAAATTATGGAGGAGCTAGCGGGGAAGAAGTAAAACAAATGGCTCTGAAAATTCAAGATTCAGTGCAGAAGAAATATGATGTGCTATTGGAAATGGAAGTCAATATTGTGTAGACCTAAATACAAGTATTTGGATTTAAGAATATGACCTAAAATTATAAATCATGTAATAAAATACCCTTGAAATTATTATTTCAGGGTGAATTGTAGGTTAATAAAGGTTTGAGTTGCTAATTTGTTACCTAAAATTTGATCCTCCTCTTTCAAGCAAACTACAAAGCCTAAAAAGCTTAAAAAATTCTTTGTTTTATAGTCTTAAATCTTTTCTATTCCTCCTCCAATTCTTCCGCGGGATCATCTTCCGGGACTTCATATTTCTTCTGTTTTTTTCCAAAAACAGAAACATTTACATAACGCTTAGGGTTCAACCGGAAATCTTGAAGCAGCAACTCAAGTTGGTTGGAGGTACCTTCTAAATTTTCATACAATTCTTTATCATTCATTAGTTTTCCTAATGTACCTTCTCCTTTTTCGAGTTTGGTCATGATGATAGATAATTTGTCAAAGGAAGAATTAGCTTTTTTTAAAGTAGCTTGCAATTCGTTAATTGCGCCATTGGCATCCTTCATGGTAGTTTGCGTCTTAGTAATGGTCGATCCAACACCTGCTTCTTTGATCTCCTTGCTGATAGTTGCAAAATCCCTAATTATACTATTGAGGTGGTCGTTATTTTTGGCAAAATTAGAAGTTACGACATCTAAATTGCTCATTACTCCCTTCATATTTCCAGATGATTCAGCTACTACCTGATCTAATTTTGAAGTAGTTGATACTAAATTAGATAAAATCATTTGAATATCATTCAGGCTTTTAGAAAGTTGATCATTAGCATCGCTGTCCTTTACCTTTGCAGAAATTGAATCAAAAGCTGTACTTATTCCTGAACCTATGTTGTCTACATAATCCTTTACATCTTCCTTGGGTACGATAGATTGTAACAAGCCTAAGTTATCTCCATCTAAATATTCTTCAGATTCTGCACAATCTCCTCCACTGCAAGGTTTATCATACATTAGTTTAATTGCTTTTGATCCCATCATGCTTGAATTAAATTGGACGGCTTTTGCATTCTTAGGAATTCTTAAAGGTCTATCAATATTTAATTCTACAATAATGCTAAAAGAATTTGTTTTGTGAGGGTAGATATCTTTAATAACACCAACTTCCAAACCATTAAATGTAACGGGCGTAGATGGCTTTAAGTTACTTACATCATTATACTCAACATAGAAAGTTCTATTATTCGATAAGATGTTTTGACCCTTTAGAAATTTTAATCCCCAAATGGTGACTCCAATTACTATAGCGGCTAAAAGACCAATTTTCGTCTCTTTTGACATTCTTTAAAATTTAATTAGACTGCAAAGTTAATAAACATTACATGAAATAAGGGAACGAAACTACAAATGAAAAGTTCTCATATTTCTATTTATTTCAATTCAAATTCAAAAATCCACAAATCTGGATTGGAAAACCTCTTTTTTTAACATTATTTTAAATTAAAAAGAACTTTTTACATCGTTCAATGGATGTTTAAAGTATTAAGCATATCCTTATATTTAGGCTATATTTGTAGCTGATTTAAATTGACTTTTTGAAAATATATTATCCTATATTAATTGTAATGTTAAGTTTACCTCTTCTAGGTTTAGGTCAAATTACCGATAGCCTTGAAATAAAGAACTCAGATCAATTTGCTGACAGTCTTATGATTGGAGATAGTATACCTGAAGTAAATGAAAAAGAAGTAAATTTAAAGGAGCTATCTATCTCAAAAGATTCTTTAAGTGCTAAGGTTGATTACGGTGCTCAGGATTCTTTAGATTTTAACAATGGAATGAAAGTTGTCCATCTTTATGGAGAAGCGTATGTGACTTATGAAGATTTAAAATTGACTGCGGACTATATACGAATTAATTTCGAAGAAAATATTGCTTACGCGGAAGGAAGGCCTGATAGTTCTGGGCAAATTGCTGGATTACCTCATTTGGTTCAAGCAGGACAAGAATTTGATGCTCAAAAAATCACTTATAATTTTAATACTAAAAAAGGCTTTATAACTGAAATAAGAACTCAATATAATAACACATACATTCTAGGTACTAAAACCAAATATGTCAGTGCAGAATCTGATACTACAGGACATACGGAGGAAGACTATATAAATTTCAAAAGCGCGATTTTTACCACATGCGATCATCCTGAACCTCACTTCGGTGTTAGAAGTAGTAAAATAAAAGTAGTTCCAAATAAAGTAGTTGTGGTCGGTCCATCTCAAATAGAAATAGCTGGAGTGCCAACACCATTGGTTTTACCGTTCGCATTTTTTCCATTAAAGCAAGGAAAAAGGACTGGATTAATATTTCCGAGAGATTATGAATATTCTCCTGCGTGGGGATTTGGTTTGAATAATATTGGATGGTATTTTCCTATTTCTGAATACGTTGATTTAATTGCAACTGCTGATATTTATACCCGAGGTAGATGGGGCATAAACTTAAATTCTAGATATAGAAAACGATATAAATACAGTGGATCATTTGAATTTAATTATTCGAATCGTAAAACGGAAGCCATAGATGATTATCGTAAAAACAGTGAGAAATCTTACCAATTAAGGTTACGTCATACGCAAGATGCCAATGCACATCCTTATAAAACTCTAGGAGGAAGTTTGAATTTGACTTTCAATAATTTTGATCAAATCAATCGAAATGATGCAGCTTCTGTTTTAAATAATACCTTATCTTCTAATTTTACCTACAGTCAAACATTTCCGGGTAAACCATATTCCTTAAGTATGGGATTGACGCATTCCCAAAATACTAGGAGCAGAAATATTTCTATTAGTTTTCCAAATTTAGATTTTAGGGTTAGACAAATTTCACCTTTTAAAAGAAAGAATGGAGCAACTGGCAAGGAACGATGGTATGAAAAAATTAATCTCCAATATAATTTTTCGTTGCGAAATAAATGGGAAGGGATTGATACTACTTTTTTTACCCAAGAAACTTTAGACAATGCTCAATTTGGAATCAGGCAAAACGTTACAACAAACGCTAATTTTAGAGTCCTGAAATATTTTAATTTAACACCTAGTGTGCAATATAGTGAGGTATGGTATTGGAATACAATCAGGAGGGATTTTAGTGAAGAGTTAGAAATAACAGTTGTAGATTCAATTATTGATCTAGATGGAAATGTAACTTTTATTCAAGATACCCTTTTTGGTCAGGCAAGTAATGAGAATCGATTTGTTAAAGGATTTGAACCTTTTAGAACAGTTACTGCAAGCCTTTCTATGAATACGCAAATTTTTGGTACCATGCAATTTAAAAAGGGTTGGTTGAAAGGGATTAGGCATGTAATTAAGCCAACCGTTTCTTTAAATTTCGCACCAGATTATTTAAGTGAACAGCTAGGATATTATTTACAACAAGATAGTGACATACGAGCAGAATTTAATAATCCAACCACCTATTCTATTTTCCAAGGAGGGATCTTTGGGAGTCCGCCCCGAACAGGAAGGCAAGGAGCCATTTCTTATTCAGTTTCGAATATTTTTGAAGCTAAATATTTTTCCAAAAAGGATTCCACGGATAAGAAATTTAAAATCTTTGACAATATCTATGTAAATGGAAATTACAACCTAGCGGCTGATAGTTTAAAATGGTCGCCAGTCAGTATTTCTGGAACCACACGATTATTTAAAGGAGCTACTACATTATCTTTTAATATGATGTATGATCCATATGTACTTAATGAGAACAGCCAGCGAATAAATACTACTGTTAAGTCTGAAAATGGAAAATTAATAAGATTTGCAGGTGGTCAAATAAGGATTGCAACCAGACTTACTGGACAAAGAATAAAAGAGATATTTTCAAAATCTTCTACAGAGAAGAAAAGTAGACCCTCTTCATCACAACAATCAGATCAATTTGTGGATTTATTTAATGGCTTCAGCATCAATCATAATATCGTATTAACAAGAATGGTCAATGCAGTGAGAGATACTAGTTTTATTCAAACCAATAGCATCAGTATGAGAGGTCGCTTAAAATTGACCAAGAATTGGAATATCAACATCGGTAATATTGGATATGATTTTAATAGTAAAAGATTGACCTATCCAGATATTGGATTTTATCGAGATTTACATTGTTGGGAAGCAGGTATGGATTGGCAACCTCAAAGAGGAACTTACAGTTTTTATATTAGAGTGAAACCAGGGACTTTAGATTTTCTCAAACTACCCTATAGGAAAAATAATGCAGATGCGGTCAGAGGTTTTTAAAATTGTATACCTTTACTATCTATCAAGAACCTAATGAATAAGTGAAAAGTATTAAATTTGTCATATGTCTATCCACTTTATTTCTTAGTTGCTTATCGTATTCTCAAATTCCAACTTGCACTGCTGATCAGGCCTTACATCACCATTTATCAAACACAGATAATTTATCTATATATACAGATATGGAAACCCAGATTCAGCAATGGATAAGAGAGCCTTTTCAATCAAGATCTGATTTTACGCTACCAATTGTAGTACACGTAGTTTGGAATACATCAGATGAAAATATATCTGATGCTCAAATATATTCACAAATTGATATTCTAAATAAGGCTTTTAATAATAGTGCTATGCTAGTAGATATTCCAGCAAGTTTCCAGCCGATTATTGCAAATCCTGGCATTACGTTTTGCCTTTCTCGAAGAGATCCGCAAGGTAATCCTACAAATGGAATTACTCGTACTCCGACTAGCATTGAAGCGGTAGGGACTGAAAAAGTAATGGACGGCAGAAAACGCATTCATTACGATGAATTAGGCGGTAAAGATGCATGGGATCCCAAAAGGTACATAAATATTTGGGTGGGAAATATGGAAAATGTTTTAGGCTTTTCAAGTTTTCCTAATATAGGCGATCCTTTTGAAGATGGGCTGATTATAAATCCTGCTAATTTTGGGACTATAGGTACAGCGAAAAACACGCAACCCTTTCATCTCGGCAAAACTTTAATTCATGAAATGGGTCATTATTTTAATTTGCAACATATTTGGGGGCAAGGAAATGGCAGTTGTGATTCCGATGATAACGTAGAAGATACACCATTGTGTGCTGCAGCATATTTTGATTGTCCAAGCTATCCACAAAGTAGTTGTGGAACAGACGATTTATTATATAATTATATGGATTTTTCAGATGATGCATGTTTACAGTTTTTTACCAATGGGCAATCACAACGAATTTTGGCAACTTTAAATTCCCAGAGACAGGACTTAATCAACCAAGTCAACAATTGTAATGGCTTACTAAGTGCAAATTGTTTGTTAGATAATATAGAAGTACTCAATATTTTCAATGAGGGCAAAATTTATTTGAATAATAAAGGCACTGAAAGCAATGTCAATATTATTATTTGTAATGTTCTTGGGCAATTATTTTATGAAAATACCCTTACAAAAGATGGAATTTTGGGCATTGATAGCATTAATTACCCTTCAGGGGTGTATTTTGTGGTCTTGAATTGTGGAGAAAGTAAAATAAGTTATAAAATTGTGCAACCTTGATGATTTTATACGTCTTAATGTAAAGGATTAGTTTCTACCAAGAAAAAATAAAGAAATGAGAAAAATATTATTTTTTAGCGCTCTAATTATGATGGGGACTTTCATGGCCAATGCACAGGAAGATTTCATACCTGAAAGTAATTTGATTGAGATGGAATTGTTCAAATCTGCATGTTTTGGATTGTGTCCTTCCTACAGATTGACGATATACAAAAACAAAATGGCAATTTATAAAGGTTATTCAAACGTGGACAAAGAAGGTATATATGTTAAAAAGTTGTCTGGCAAAGAATACAAGCAAGTCTGCAAAGCCTTTAAAAAATCTGATTTTGAAACCATTGAAAATAATTTTTTTGACAATAATATTGCAGATGCTCCGATCACTACTTTAGCTTATAATGTAAAAGGTGAAATGACAATCATTAAAAAGAATATAAAGTGGAACGAGGTACTCGATGATTTAGAATCAAAGATGGTAACAGTAGGTAAATCTTCAGGATGGACATTGAAACAATCAATTGCAAAGCCAGAAAGAGGGGAGCATAAGAATCATATTGAAAATGAAATTATTGTCACTTTGAACAAAGATACAGATGCAGCTAGCTGGGCAAAACAATATGAAGATTATGATATGAAGCTTAAAAAGAAACTAAGCCCTAGATATAATATTTGGGTAGTAGAATTTAATTTAGATAGAGCCGACAGCCAAGAGTTTATGGATATTATTCGTGACGATAAAAGCGTGAAGACGGCTGAATTTAATATTCAAGTAAAACCTAGAAATCAAACTCCTGATTTATAATAAACAAAAAAATGTATTAGGTAATTTCCCCACCACAGCTGCTACCTGAACCAGCTGTGCATCCGTAACAATGTTGGTCTACTATTATATTTCTTCCTTCAAGCTCTTCAAGATTGAAATCATCAATATGTTTGGCTTCTCCTTTCAACTTTAAATCTAGCATTTGATTGAAATCGCAATCGTACATATAACCGTCCCAGCTTACAGAAATGGTATTTCTGCACATCAATCCATCGATGGTGGCTGGGTTAAAGGCGTCGACCAATGAAGTCATATATTCTTCGTAGTTGCCTGATTCAATCAAATAATCTAAGAATCGACTAACCGGTAAATTAGTTATAGCAAATAATTGATTAAATACGATATTATATTTTCTTTCCAATTGCCTTTTAAATTCTGCCTGCAAGGTTTCTTGTGCGGCGGGAAGAAATGCTCCAGATGGGTTATACACTAAATTTAGTTCCAAGCCACTACCTTCTTTTCCATATCCCACTTCATTCAACATCTTTAATGCCTTTATTGAATCTTCAAACACACCATCACCTCTTTGACTGTCTGTTCTACTTTTTGAGAAATAGGGTAGAGAAGAGACAACCTGAACTTTGTGTTTGGCAAAAAATTCTGGAAGATCATGATATTTCTTATTGGCTACAATTATCGTCAAATTACACCGATCAATTACTTGTTTACCAAGCTTGCTACATTCTTCAACGAACCATCTGAAGTGAGGATTCATCTCAGGAGCACCACCTGTGATGTCCACCATTGGAATATCATGTTGGCTTAAGATGTCTAGACAGGTTTCTAAAGTTTTTCTAGTCATATTCTCTTTGCGATCAGGCCCCGCATCCACATGACAATGAGAGCAAGTTTGATTACAAAGCTTTCCAATATTAATTTGAAACATTTCAATTTTTGTCGGCTTCAAAATTGGATAATCATTAGCCTGAATGTGGTCTCCAAAAGCTGGAAATTTAGCATCAATCAACTCATTACCATTGAGGACATTTAACTGAAAAAAACTATCTGAAAATTTATTATTAGTAGCCTTTAATGACTTCCCTTTTTGCTTAATTGCCATTGATCTCTTTTAATTCGTAATGCAAATTACATCATGATTTTTTTGACATGATTCATCATCATAACACTATTCACTAAAGTTGCTCCACTTTTGATGGCGGCGCCTACGTGCACAGCTTCCATCATTTGTTCTTGATCTGCACCTTTTTCCAAGCATGTCTTTGAATAAGCGTCAATACAATATGGACAGGCTTCCGTGTGCGCCACAGCTAATGCAATTAACGCTTTTTCCCTTTCAGTTAGTGCGCCTTCTTTAAATACTTCACCATACCAATCAAAGAATTTTTTGCCCATTTCTTCTTGAAATTCAGTGATATCTGGAAATTTCTTTAAATCTTCTGGGTCATAATATTTCTTTTCGCTCATATTTTTAAATTAAATGGTCATTTTGTACTAAAATTATAAACTTAGCACCTTAAATTTAAATATCTTATATAAACATTCATGTTTTTGTATCCTTAATGACAGAAGATCGATGTAAAGTTATATTTTATGTAAAATTTATAGAATGCAAAGTTTAAAAAGAAACATTCTAATTCGTTCATTGTTCATTTTAGGTGTAAGCTTAATTGTTGCTTGCGGACCTACAATATCAAGTGAGAATGAAGAACTAGAGGAAAAGGAAGTCTATGTAAGTACACCAAAAAAGCACCGAAATTTAACAGCAAAGACGGATTCTAGTGTCTATGCAATTATTGAAATTCCTTCAGGTTCAAATAAAATGCTGAACTTTAGTACTACAAGTGGTAAAATTGAACCACCGGAAGCAAATGATGAAAAAATGCTTAATTTTCTTCCTTTTCCTGGAAATTTTGGGTTTGTACCAAAAACCAAGAGGATGGAAAAACCTATTGATATTATTGTTTTGTCTCGTAGGTTTGATTCTGGGGAATTGATTAATACTTTTCCAATTGGTGCAATCAAATTAAAGGCTGGGCCAGACGAAAGATTTATTATTGTGGCAGTTCCTGTAAATAAAAAAGACAGAACTATACAGGCTTTAAATTTTCAGGACTTTTTCACCACCTATGATTCGGCAAAGTTTATATTAGAACAATGGTTTGCAAATTACCAAGGTTACGGCAGTTATAAAATTGAATCTTGGGTGGACGAAAGAACGGCTTATCAAGAAGTAGATCATTTTGAAATAACCGACAAATAATAAGAAATGTTATATAACCCTTGTCAATCTTTAAAACCCGCCGAACGAAAATGTATATTTGCTACAAATAATAAAGCATCGAACATACATATGGAGGGTTTGAAATTTGAAGTATACCTAAGGATATCTGAAATTAAGGCAAAATGGGATTACTTTTTGGAGGACAGAAACCGTTTTATAAGCAGTGCTTATTTAAGCGTATTGGAATCCTCTCCTCCTGAAGGAATGGAATTTGCTTACGCAATGATGTATAGAGGTGAGGAACTAATTGGATTGGCACCTTTTCAAATTATCAAATTTAATGCCGGTAAAAGTATAAATTTCTCGGTGCCAAAATCTGGGTTTCAAAAAGTCTCGCAAAAATTCAAATCTTTCTTTGCTAATAAAGTTCAATTAAAAGGCTTAGTAGGTGGGAATTTGTTATTGACGGGTGATCATACATCTATTTTTAGAAAAGGTGATCTTGAGGATAAAGAGAAAAATGCGACTTACTTAAAATGTGTGGATTATGTTCATCAATTTTTAGAATCTAAAGGAAAGAAAATGTATGCTACTTTCCTAAAAGATTTTGAAACGGATTGTTGGTTTAAACCTAATGAAAATTCTTCCAAACCTTATCATCGATTTTTTACACAACCTAATATGATTTTTTACGTCCAAAAAGGATGGAATTCTTTTGAAGATTATTTAGCTAGTCTAAAATCAAAATATAGGGTTAGATATAAAAGAACATCAAAAAAAGGTTCAAGCCTTAAAAGAAAAATTTTCTCCTTAGAAGATATCGAGCATTACGAGAAAGAAATGTTTGCTTTGTTTGAGCAAGTGGCAAAAAATGCTGAATTTTCCACTTTCAAATTACATAAAAATTATTTCAAAGAATTGAAAATAGGTCTTCGAGAAAATTATAGGTTGGAAGCTTATTTCTTGGAGGATAGGCTGGTTGGATTTACTACTACAATTAAGAATGGGAGCGAACTAGAAGCGCATTATTTAGGGTATGATGCAAAAGTTAATGGCTCGGCTATGTTGTATTTAAATATGCTTTATGACATGATAAAGTACGGAATTGAAATTGGCGTAAGCCAAATTGTGTTATCTAGGACAGCATTAGAGATAAAATCAAGCGTAGGCGCAAAACCAGTAAATATGTATTTTTATCTAAGACACCAAAAAACCCACGCCAATAAACTATTACCTATGCTCTTGAGTTACTTGACTCCTAATCAAGATTGGGAACCGAGAAGTCCGTTTAAAGATTAAAAGCTCACCACGTTTTGATAGATAAGGGTAACCTCTTTATTTAGTTTTAAAAGACCATTTTGGAAACTATTTGAGTTGATAATAAAATGATTATTGTCTACTCTTGTAATCATTAGCTGTTGTTTTTTATCTGCTGCTTCAAATAATAAATTATTTTTATCTGACTTTTTTACATTTAAATAAAGAGCAGCAATATTTCCATTAAAGTTTAGTAATAAATCTTGATTGTCAATACCTGCATGTAAGGCTGGGGCCTCTTTTACATTAGTCAAATTAGTCATGGAATTATGAACAGATTCTGCTGGCTTTACAGCGCTTTTAAAAACCCATGAACCAAGAATCCAACTGAAATTTTGATGCAAATCTGATTTGGGTCTTAAACGCTCGTAAGATTTGCGGTTACCTTTATTTGAATTTAAAATAGCTTTATTAGGTATCAATTTTTTTTGTACACCTTCATCAATAGGCTGAGCCGCATAATCATAATATTGACTAACGTGAACCGCATCAAAGGAATTGGCATCAGTTAGAATCATATCTTCTAAATGATAATTTAGTCGTTTATCTAATGAAACCATAGCTTCATTCTTATGCATGAAGTTATGCTGAATAATGCCAAAAGCTGCCACCAAAGCAAATAAACAAGCAGCAATGGAAAAGATTTTATATTTGCTTATAGACTTTTTGGTGTCCTCTTTTTCAAGTTTAGTTTCCAAACGATCCCAAACTGCTTTAACAGGTTGTTCATTTAATTTATGAGCATTCTTCTTAAATAAATCAAAAATTTCCATGGTTTTAAATATCATTTACCCCGTCTCTGGGAATTGTTTTTTTTTAATTAATTGTTTCATTCTGTTTTTAGCTAAAATTAATTGAGACTTGGAAGTATTTATAGAGATGCCTAATATTTCGGCTATTTCTCTATGTTTAAAACCTTCCAACACATATAAGTTAAAAACAGTTCTATACCCAGTGGGCAATTGTTCTAATAAATTCAAAATATCTTGAGCGGCTAATTCGTCTTCAATCGTAGCTACTGTGCTTATTTCAATGTTGCTGATTTCCACCATCATTCTAAAATTATTCTTCTTCCTCAGTAACATTAGCGCTTCATTCACCATTATCCTTCTCATCCAGCCTTCAAAGCTTCCTTTACCAGAGAACTGTCCAATGTTGGTCATGATTTTGAAAAAACCATCGATCATTACATCCTCTATGTCTTCATTCCGCTTCAAATAGCGTCTAAGCATTCCGAAAAACCTAGGTGCATACTTTTCGTATACTTCCTTTTGACCTTTGCGGTCTTGTTTTCGTAGTGCCAATATCAGATCTTGTTCTATCAAAAGCCTGGTATTATAAATTAGAGAATGAATTTCAATCTTCACTAAACTAACAAATTTATTAGTCTCTTTATTATAAAGATGTCTGATTTAGGGATTTTGGTGTGTGGGAAGGGCAAGGAATGATAGTATGCCCATTCTATCAATCACTCACTCAATCATTTTATCATTTAAACATTTTCCATATCTTCACAAATTAAATTTAAGCATATGGAAAATTCATCAAATTATAATCCAAAAAAGCCAGAAGAAAAATGGTATCAGCATTGGATGGACAAAGGGTATTTTCATTCCGAACCTGATGAAAGGGAGGCGTATTCAATTGTCATCCCGCCTCCGAATGTAACTGGGATTTTACACATGGGCCATATTTTAAATAACACAATTCAAGACATTTTGATCCGTAAGGCGAGAATGGACGGCAAAAATGCTTGTTGGGTTCCTGGAACGGATCATGCTTCCATTGCGACCGAGGCGAAAGTGGTAAGAATGTTGAGAGAAAAAGGTATTAAGAAGAGTGATTTGACACGGGAAGAATTCTTATCACATGCATGGGAATGGACAGATAAATATGGAGGAATTATATTGAGCCAATTGAAAAAATTGGGAGCATCATGCGATTGGGAGCGTGCTGCATTTACGTTCGATGAGACCAGATCTAAATCAGTAACTAAGGTATTTATTGACCTATACAAGAAGGATAAAATTTATCGAGGATTAAGAATGGTGAATTGGGATCCTAAAGCAAAAACTGTTTTATCCAATGAAGAGGTTTTGTATAAGTCTGAAAATTCAAAACTGTACTCGGTACGATATCAGATTGAGGGGTCGAAGGATTATGTTACCATTGCAACAACTAGACCAGAAACGATTCTTGGGGATTCCGCCATTGCAGTGAATCCAAAGGACGAGCGTTATGCGCATTTAGTTGGTAAACGTGCAATTGTTCCAAAAGTAAACCGTAGTATCCCAATTATTTTTGATTCCTACGTAGATGTAGAATTTGGAACAGGTGCCTTAAAAGTTACTCCTGCTCATGATGTGAATGATTATGATATTGGTCTTCGACACGATTTAGAAGTTATCGATGTTTTGAATGATGATGGGACTATTAGTGAAGTTGGTCAGTTTTACGTTGGCGAGAGTAGATTTGAGGCAAGAAAACTGATCGTAAAAGATTTAGAAGAATTGGGTCATATTGTTGAAATAGAAAATTATACCCACGAGGTGGGAAGATCAGAAAGAACGAATGCAGTTATAGAGCCAAAGTTGTCATTGCAATGGTATGTAGATATGAAAGCCATTGCTAAACCAGCATTGGACGCAGTAATGACTGATGAAGTATCTTTCTTTCCTAAGGGTGAAAAAAATAAGTATAGACGTTGGATGGAAAACATCAGAGATTGGTGTATTTCAAGACAACTTTGGTGGGGTCATCGAATTCCTGCTTACTTTTTAGGAGAAGAGGTTTTCGTAGCTGTATCTCCAGAAGAAGCATTGCTGCAAGCCATAGAGAAAACAGGCAATAAAGAATTAACAATAGCAGATTTAAATCAAGATGAAGATGTATTGGATACCTGGTTTTCTTCCTGGCTTTGGCCAATCACTGTTTTCGATGGTTTTGAGAAAAAGGAAGATTTCGAGTATTACTATCCTACTGATGTAGTAGTTACGGGTTGGGACATTATAAACTTGTGGATAGCTAGAATGATCATGGCTGGTTACGAATGGAAAAATGAAAGACCGTTTAAGTCGGTTTATTTTACTGGGATGGTTCGCGATAAAAAGGGGAGAAAGATGAGTAAGTCTTTAGGGAATTCACCAGATGCATTAGGTTTAATAGATCAATTCGGAGCAGATGGCGTACGTTTTGGAATTATGGCTTCTTCTCCTGCAGGAGGTGATTTATTGTTCGATGATGCATTATGTGCCCAAGGAAGTAAATTCTGTAATAAGATTTGGAACGCAAAAAATTTAGTAAAACTTTGGACTATTGAAGAAGCGAAACCTCAAAGTGATTTGGATAAATTGTCTGTAGAGTGGTTTGATCATTTATTAAAATCCAAAATTAGCAATTTGGAATCATCCTTTAAAAGTTATAGACTTTCTGAAGCATTGATGGATTTGTATAAATTTATTTGGGGCGATTTTTGTTCCTATTATTTAGAAATGATAAAACCAGAAGATGGTAAAATCGATTCAACTACTTATGCGGCCACTTTATCATTCTTCGATCAAATTTGCACTGCGCTTCATCCATTTATGCCATTTATAACAGAAGAGATTTGGCATCAATTGAAAGATAGAGAAGGGAAGGATTGTATTTTAAGTACCTATCCTAAAGTTGAAAATTTTGATAAGCATATTATTGAAGATGTATCGATTGGTCATGATATCATTTCCAAAATTAGAGATGTACGAAATAAGAATAGCATTAAAAACTCAGCAGCTTTGGATTTTGCAATTCAGGATGGCGATAAAGCACAAGCCTTTTTAAGCCGTAAAGGAATGAAAGCAATGATTATGAAAATTTCTAATCTTAAGTCATTAGAAATCTTATCAGAAGCGCCAGAAAAAGTAGTTGCATTTAATGCTGATGTTCTAAGTTGTTTTGTTTTAGTTGAGCAGGAAATAGATGTAGAGGCAGAAACAGCTAAATTAAAAGAAGAGTTGATTCATCAAGAAAAGTTTATTTCAGGAATTGAAAAGAAGCTGTCCAATGAACGCTTCGTAGATAATGCTCCAACTGCAGTTGTAGAAAAGGAAAGAAAGAAAATGGCAGATGGGGAAGCTAGAATTGCAAACATTAAAGAGCAATTAGCGAAATTGAATTAAGCGTAATTTCTAGAATAAATAGAAATACAAAAAAAGACCTAATGCACGCATCAGGTCTTTTTAAGTTAAAAGTCGATCAAAAACTTTTATTTAATTATAATTTTCTTTGTAGTTGTACCTTTCTCAGTAGCAATCGTTACAAAATAATTACCAGCCATTAATTGGCTTACATTGATATTTTCTTGAATGCTAGCAAGGTTATTTCTAATAATCTCTTTAACGATCACCCCTCTGATATCACTTAATTGGATAAACATATTTTCTACACTTTCATCCAAATCCAAGTTGATGTTGATAAACTCATCAGCAGGGTTTGGAGAAACTGTGAAATTTTTCACAATGTTTAGTTCTTCAGTGGAAGTTGCGTCTTTATCGATTACGTAAAGTCGATTTACTGGTACCACATCAAGGCCAAAAGATCTATTAATTGTATTATCTACCCAAACTGAATAGGGAATATCAGCTAAATTATCTCCATTAATTGGAACTCCAACTACAGGGATATATCTAGGCGTACCCAATTGTTGAGAAAGCCAAATAGTCCCGAAATAGTTTCTTGTATCATTACCATTTAAAACTAAGTAATCATCTGCAGTTGCGGCCGAAGTTGAAAATTCTGTCATTAATAAATAGGTAGCATCATCTTCTAGGATGATTGGATCACCTGGTGCACCATATGCACTTTCTAAAGGAACTTTAAACAAGGTATTTGGAGCATCGCCAGCAGATAGTTCTAATTCAGCAAATGCAACTAACTCTCTTTCATTCGCTTGAATTAATGTATCTCCGTTATTGACCCACTTATACAAAATGACATTTACATTTTCTCCAGCTCTATCAGCAGGATTAGCGACACCTACTTCGATATTGTTAATTTTTACATCTGAACCATTTGGAAAGTAGAATGCATTTCCCCAAGCCCATGAAACAGGATTGCCATTGTACCATCCAGTCGGTGGACGTAAACCTACGGTAAAACCATCTTCATATGCGTATAAACTATCAGTTATGTTAAAGCTAAATTCAAGCGTATTGTCCGTATTATCGAATTCTGTAGAATCAGACTGGACAGTATATCTACCAGTGTAAGATCCTACCGTATTCGGTGGAGTGAAAGGTTCTGGATTAATCGCATCAATAGCTGAAGTTAGAGATGGCAAGGTTCCATAATCTAAAGAGGTAGTGAAGTTATATCCATCTGGTCCATCTATAGAAACCTCTACTTCTGTATTTGGTTGATCTAATGCACCTAGATTACGAATGTCTGTTACAAATTGAAATGGTGTAATCTGAGAAGCAGGCATTGAAATAGCTGAAGGTAAACCATAGAAATCATTAATTAATGAAAGGTTATTATTCTCCAGTTGAATTACTTTTATTTCGTCAATAGCCCAAACATAATAGTCCAATTCAAATAAGAACTTTAATCTTACATTCGATTGTCCGTCTAGTTCTGGAATAAAAACTTTAAATTTATCTGCTGCAGGTGTAGCGGTAGCACTAGCTACATCTAGGTTCACGGAAACAGTGTCAGCATATGTAGTTCCTCCATCCAAACTGTAAACGATAGAAGCACCCGATAGTAATCTACCATCATCTGAATTAAAACCTGTATTTAATCTTACAAAATATTGATAAGCTTCTACACCTGCATTTACACATGATGAGCAATCAATAATAGGTGAAATTAATTCTGCACCTTTATAAGGATATGGAGGTCCCGGTGCATCTTCCCCTTGATAAAGTTGCGCTTCAAAAGCAACATATCCTTGGTGATAAGATGGAGATAGTGGTACATCAAAAAAGGTAACTATATTTTCACCAACCGCATCTAATGCTTGTCCAGGAGCAGCACGACGAACAGTCCAATTTTCATCAGGATTATCTCCTAATCCATTTGCCGTCCAGTCACCTAAAGTGCCATCATTGAACGAACCTTCTCCATTTGCACCCCAAAAGGTGCTAACAGCTTCTGCAGTTTCGACATATTCTAATGTAGCTTGCACATTATCCAGATCCATTTTTAAGGTATTACAATCATCCAATGTCATCATTACATTTGGAACATTGACCTGATCTGCAAAATCACCCCCTAACATACGAATAGATCCAGCAACATTATTACAAATGATTACTGCTATTGCACCTTGCACTTGAGCATTATATACCTTTGATGAAAAGTTACAAGATCCTCTGTCTATCATTGCAATCTTACCAGTCATATCGTCTGTAAATGGATCACAAGCTTCATTATTAGGGGAAGTTGATAACATAATTGGGCCACTCACTCCATCAGTACCAGCATCTCCAGTACCGAAAAAAGAAATATTAACATCATAGACGCCTGCAAGCGCTTCTGGTGCAGTTACTGTTAACTGATCTTGTGCGCTAGAGGAAAATGAAAAGGAAAAAAAGAGGAAAAAAGTAAAAAATTGTAAAAGTTTATTTATCATATCTAGGAATATTTAAATAAGAATCATTGCCTTTTAGGGTAATGATTCTTGATATTTGGTTAATAAGTTTATTTCTGAACTACAAATTTCAAGTTTTTCACGCCCTCTTGTGTATTCATTTTAAGAATGTAAACGCCACTTGTAAAAGTATCTAAATTATAAACCACTCTCTTGTTTTGAACATTTTCAATGCTATTTGAAAATACAACTTTTCCTGCTACATCAGTAATTTGAACTTCAACTACATCAAACACTTTTTCTAACTCTAGGTCTAAGGTAATTGTATTTACTGCTGGATTAGGGAAAAGGTTGATGTTGTTGTTTGAGGAAAGTTCTTCGGTTGATGTAGATAATGGTTGAATATTCATTTGGATTAATGGGATTGCTGCATGGCCACCAAATATATCATTTGGTTCAAAATCAAGCAATGATAGCGGATCACCAAAATCTGAAGATACAGTGTAGGTAACATAAGTTGGTTCACCTATTTGCTGAGATCTAAAGACATATGCTCCATAATCAATTAAATCATTAGCTGTTGGAATAAACATAGGAGCATCGGCAGATGAAGCTGTATATTCAAGACCTAGCAAATAAACTGCATCGTCCTGCAAAGCAATAGGATCATCCTGGTTCGCTGAATTAATGTTTTCTAATTTAACATTAAATAGTTGATTTGGTCCATGGGCAGCTGTAAATTCTTGATAAAATGCTCCTTCTAAAGTACGCTCACTCTCTTGAATAGTTGAGTCGTTATTAGTATTCTCCCATCTATAAAGTGCAACAACGACACCACTGCCAACAAGGCTTTCTGGGTTTGTTACTGAAAATGTAGCAGTTGAAAACTGCTGACCACCACCATTTGGAGTGTAAAAAATATTTCCCGTGGTATACGAGGGTAAGGGAGCATTTGCAGAAGCATTTTGTAAGCCAATATAAAAATCACCAATATCTCCATTAGCAAATGGGAAAAACTCGTGAGCAAATGTAGAATCTGAAGCTGCAAAGCCAAATTGTATTACGTTATCATCTAAATTAGCATCCGTAGCATCAGACCTTAAGATATATTGACCTGTATAAAAATCTTCTTCATCATCAGGTGTGAATGTATTTGAGAAATTTACATTTTCAGCTAATGAATCCGCAGCAATTAATCCATAATCTAAGGAATCTAAATAAACAAGTTCTCCATTTTCGTCAAATACAGTAGCTAAAAGCTGGACACCATCAACATCATTTGAACCCATATTGTAAATATCAGCTAAAAACCCAACTGGGGTAAATTGAGATTTAGGAGTCGATCTAGGTTGAACAACGTGAAAATTTTCATTAATTCTCATATTGTTTTCCTCTAGGTTCTCAAATCTAACATCATCAATCATCCAATAGAAATCGTTCATCACAGAAAGAAACCTAACTTGTATTGAGTCTATATTACTGATATCATGTATAGCTTCTCTATAATCAGTTCTAATTGCGCTACTTGGAATAAAACCAAAATTTATATCAGAAGATAGTCTTTGCCAATTTGTATCTAAAGATGTTCTGTATTCAACAAAATAAGTACCTAAAGAAAATGCGACATCTTGTTCAAATAGTAATGCTACATCATCACTAAAACTATCTGTGCTAATCCAAGGAGATTCTAAATACCCAACAGATCCTCTTCCACAATCACTATTTCGAGTTTCAATTGCAACAGCACCATCACACGCAGTAGGAGCATCAGATAATCTATTAAAAGGAGTTGATCCGGGACCATTCGGAAATAAATTACCGTCAGCTACTTCACGCCATGCAAATAAAGGATTTAAAGGGTTCGCGGTTGATTCAAACATACACCAGCCATAAGCATTCCATCCAGCCAATCCATCTCCAAATGTTTCGTGATAATAGTAATCTGCAGGGCTGCCATTATATGCACAAATATTAAATGTACCAATTGCATTAGCAGTGCTTTGCCCTCCCCAAACTCTAACAAGCAGGTCTGAAACAGATCCTAAATCACATTGAGGAATAAATATCTTATTATTTATCAAATTATTTTCATTAAAACATTGCAATGTTTCAGTGGCATCAGCACAAGAAGTGTATATAGCCAATCCAGCTCCATCCAGCTGACCTTCACCTCCAAAATCTAATTCAATAGTCAAACCATTTGTAACGCTAACAACATCTAAGGAGTACCAAACATCATCTGGTAAACGATCCCCTTGCACGGCACATATATCTGTAGGAGAAGCACTAAATGTTGCATCCGTTGTAGTACCTTCAACGACTGGACAACTCGCTCTATCAGCAGCTACAGTCAATGCCACCGCATTCGCACAATCATCATTAGCAGGTTGTGCAAACATGGTCACACTTGCTAAAGCTAAAAAAAGGAAGGAAAATGAAATTTTCATTAAGTGTATATTTAAATTCATAAAATAAATTTTAAATTTTTGATCGAATAATTAACAATCCTTAAAGCTACAAAATATTGCAAAAAGGAGAGGCGCATTTTGCCAATTAAGTCGGGAATTTATCGCTTTCTAAATTCTAGGAAATTATATAATTATTGACCACCAAATATTGAAAGATATTATCAGTAACTCCTTGATTATTCAAGTTGTATTTATTAAGATAATCTTTAATGTGTTGGACTTTTGCTGGTTCTGTTTCCAAATTTGTAAGAATTTCTCCAAGTTTATTTGAATTATTAACTTCAAAAGCTACCTCATTTTCGATAAATTGATGAGCCTCTTCAAATTTCTGCCAATTAGGTCCAAACACAATTGGAAGCTGATAAACCGCAGCTTCTAGAATATTATGAATACCCTTTCCGAATCCGCCTCCAACGTAGGCAATACTAGCATACCGATAAATGTAGGACAGCATCCCAATTTTGTCGATAATTAAAATTTGCCCACTAGTTTTAGTAAACTTTGAATGAAGCTGGGACTCTGAAAAAAGATTTTTTAATGTCTCAATATGATTGCTATCAATTTCATGTGGTGCAATAAGGATTTTGTAATCCTTCAAAAATCCTTTTGCTATTGCTTCTTTTATCAAGTTTTCATCTTGCTGCCAAGTACTTCCAGCAACTAAAACTTTTAGATGATTTCCAATAAAATCAATGATAATTTCATCTTCAAAATTTTGATTAGAAATTTGTAGGACTCGGTCTAATCTTGTATCTCCACTTAAAGTAAAATTTTTAAAATTTCTGGAATCTAACAAGTCGGCATCCGCTTTTCTTTGAACAAATAATTGGTCGAAATTAGCTAGTATTTTCAAAAATTGGGAGCCATATAATTGGAAGAAAAATTGATTGGATCTAAATATGCCAGATATAAGAATTGTAGGAATATTGTTATGTTGCAACTCCTTTAGTAGGTTAAACCAAAATTCATATTTTACGAGAATAAATACTTTTGGTTTTAATAGATTACATATTTTCACCGCATTACTTTTTGTGTCTAAAGGCAAATAAAAGATATGATCTACGTGAGCATAGTTTTTTTGAATTTCATAGCCTGAAGGAGAGTAAAAGCTTAAAACAATTCTTTGATTCGGATTAAACTTTTGTATCATTTCTATCAATGGACGCCCTTGCTCAAATTCTCCTAATGAAGCGCAATGAAACCATATTGCATTTTGAATTTCAGCCTTAGATTTTTCTAAGTTTTTAAAAACATTTTTGCGCCCATTTATCCATTGCTTTGCTTTAGGATTAAAAATAGATGCAATGCGAATGGCAAACCCATAAAGCGAAATTAAAAGTGAATAAACTACCAACATAATTTAATAATAGATGGTACTTGGATCTGCTCCAAAAAAGAAGGGTAGGATTAGTCCAATTCTAAATCCTATAAGGATATCAGTTCTTGAAGATTTGTCGGGACCAAATTGATCATAATTCCAATCCCTACGTCCTTTAGTAAAAGCTTCTGTAAAATCAAATCCGCCATAGATATTAATGCGTTGATCACTACTCATATATTGGTAGCCCACAAATTGCTTTAAGCTAAAGCCATTTGATAATCGATCATACCCTTTAACGTAATCACCAAATAACTGAATGGCATTGTTACTATCGTCTTGAAATCTTATTTTATGCTCAATAAATCCAGCTCCTAAAGAAACCTTGAGTCCTGTATTTTTAAGTTTACCGAAAGAGATTACTTTTCCAATATAAATCCCTGCGGAGATCGCTCTCATTCTAGGAAAAACAGCAGAGAGACTGCGATCATTACCGATGATGTCACCCTCGGCTGTTCTTAAAGAAGCCAAGGCATCTTCTTTTACTTTGTTTCCGAAATGTAAATCGAATTCCGTACCAAAAAACACACCATTCTTGTTTATATATTCGGCTCCCAAGCCTAAAACAAAATTAGACCCAAATCGATCTGCTAAATCTCCTGCAGGAATTTGAAACCCGTAATTAAATTTCAAGGCTAAGGCAGTCAAAGGCGTTTCTTCAATTTCTTCTTGCGCATGCATGAAAAAGCCCAATAAAATGAGAGTCAATGTATAAATAGAACGTGTCATTACAAACAAAGATACTCTATAATAATTAAAATTTAATTACATAGCGATGTCTAGAATTGTCAAATTTGTAAAAAAAGGATAGCTTGCAATAATTTATAAATTATGAAGAAAGTTTTGATTACTGGCGCTGCTGGATTTATAGGGTCCCACTTATGCGATCGATTTGTTAAAGAAGGTTTAGAAGTGGTTGCTATGGACAACTTATTAACCGGAGATATAAAAAACATTGAACATCTTTTTCCTTTGAAGGAATTTGAATTTCATTACCACGATGTTACTAAATTTGTCCATGTTCCAGATAATCTAGACTATATTTTACATTTTGCTTCTCCAGCAAGTCCTATCGATTATTTGAAAATGCCTATTCAAACTTTAAAAGTAGGCTCTTTAGGAACGCACAATTTATTAGGTTTAGCAAAAGAAAAGAATGCAAGAATTTTAATTGCATCTACTTCTGAAGTATATGGTGATCCTTTAATTCATCCTCAACACGAAGGCTATTGGGGAAATGTAAATCCAATTGGGCCTAGAGGTGTATACGATGAGGCCAAAAGATTTATGGAAGCTATCACGATGGCATACCATACCTATCATGGTTTGGAAACAAGAATCGTTCGAATTTTTAACACTTACGGACCGCGAATGAGAGTCGATGACGGAAGAGCACTTCCTGCATTTTTTAGCCAAGCAATGCGAGGAGAAGAGATTACCGTTTTCGGCGATGGGAGCCAAACCAGATCATTTTGTTATGTAGATGATTTGGTAGAAGGTATTTACAGATTGCTAATGAGTGATCATCACATGCCTGTGAATATTGGTAATGATACAGAAATCAGCATACTTGATTTTGCCAAAGAGGTTATTGAACTTGTCCAAAATAAAGATGCAAAAATTGTTTTTAAAGATTTGCCAATGGACGATCCTAAAGTTAGAAGACCAGACATCTCATTGGCTAAAAAAGTATTGGATTGGGAGCCAAGCATTAGCAGAGCAGATGGTATTCAACGGACTTATGAATATTTTAAAACGGTAGTAATATAGAATTTACTACTAGCTTAAAATAGCTGCTACGCCTGGCAATTCTTTACCTTCTAAATATTCTAACATTGCACCACCACCTGTGCTAATGAAGCTCACTTCATCTTGTAAACCTGCTTTATTGATGGCAGAGACAGAATCACCTCCTCCAATTAATGTAAAGGCGCCTTGCTCAGTTGCTTCCGACATCGCTCTTGCAACGGAAAAGGTTCCTTCAGCAAAACTGTCCATCTCAAATACACCCATTGGACCGTTCCACAATATCACTTTAGAACTTCTGATCACATCAGTAAATTCAATTCTTGCCTGAGGACCTACATCTAATCCCATCCATCCATCTTTGATATTGTCACTATCTACAGTTCGGATATCTCCATCTTCAGAGAAATTTTCGGCTACCACAGAATCTTTTGGTAAAACAATCCTAGTCTTTTTAATTTCTGCAATTTTTAAAATCTTCAGCGCTTGTTCTAAACGATCATCTTCAACTAATGAATTTCCCACTTTTCCTCCAATCGCTTTCACGAAAGTATAAGCCATAGCTCCTCCAATAATAATGTTATCTGCCTTGTCCATTAATTGTTCAAGTAAAAGTATTTTATCAGAAACTTTAGCTCCTCCAACTACCGCCGTGAAAGGTTTTGCTGTTGACTTCAAAACCTTGTTAGCATTTTCTAATTCGTTATTCATTAAAAAGCCAAAAGCTTTAGCATCTTTTTCGAAAAATTGGGCTACCGTAGTGGTGCTTGCATGAGCTCTGTGAGCTGTTCCAAATGCATCATTAATATAGATGTCTCCTAAATTTGCTAAAGCTGCGGCAAAGTTGCTATCGCCTTTCGCTTCTTCGGGGTGAAATCTTGTATTTTCGACAAGTAATACTTCTCCGGGTTTTAAGGAAGCAGCAATAGCGGCCGCTGCTTCACCCACACAGTCTTCAGCAAATTTGACTTCTTTTCCTAGCAACTCAGAAAGGTGTGGAATTAAATGCCTCAAAGTAAATTTTTCTACGTTTATAGAACCATCTTCCTTTTTCTGTTTTTGCGGTCTTCCTAGATGAGACATAATAATTAATGAAGCTCCTTGATCTAAAATATATTTTAAAGTCGGCAAAGCTTTTTCCATTCTTGTATCATCAGTAATTTCATTTTCATCGTTTAATGGAACATTGAAATCAACTCGAATTAAAACCTTCTTATCTTTTAGATCTAAGTTTTTCATTTATTAAATTTTAGTCAAAATTAAAAAACACTACCTTAATTAAAAAGCAGTGTTTGATTTTATTATTTCTAATTTACAAATTAGACTAGTTTACACATGTCTGCTAACCTCGCTGAATAACCAGCCTCATTGTCATACCATGCTACAAATTTGGCAAATTTTCCTTCAATTTGTGTCAAGGAAGCATCAAATATTGCAGAATGCGGATTCTGTACAATATCACTTGATACTAAAGGAGCTTCAGAATATTCTAAAATACCTTTTAATTTACCTTTAGCTTCTTTTTTAAAAGCAGCATTGATTGCTTCAACGGTTGTCGCTTTTTCCAAAATTATATTTAGCTCAATCAATGAACCGGTAATTACAGGAACTCTAATTGCCATGGCAAATAATTTACCTTCTATCTTTGGAAGTACTTTTGAAACAGCTGCTGCAGCTCCAGTACTTGTTGGTACGATATTGTAAGCAGCCGCTCTAGCTCTTCTTAAGTCAGAATGCGGTGCATCTTGAATATTTTGATCAGCAGTGTAAGCATGCGTTGTTGTTAAAGAACCTTGTTTAACTCCCCAATTGTCTAATACCACTTTTGCAACAGGGGCTAAACAATTGGTTGTACAAGATGCATTAGATAACACTTTGTCTGACTTTTTAATTTTTTTCTCATTGACACCAATTACAATTGTTGGAACACCACCACCTTTAGCAGGAGCAGAGATCACTACTTTTTTTGCACCGGCTTTGAGATGTAAGCTTGCACTTTCCTTAGTTCTGAAAACACCAGTGCATTCTAAAACCACATCAACTCCCAAGTCTTTCCAAGGTAAGTTTTCAGGATTTCTTTCTGAAAATGCTTGTATGCTTTTACCTTTTATTACAATAGATTTTGAAGTCGCTCTTACAGCTCCATCAAATTGTCCATGTGCACTATCGTATTTAAATAAGTGTGCCAAAGTAGCGTTGTCGGTTAAGTCGTTGATCGCAACCACTTCAATACCTCTCATGTTCAATAATCTTCTCAAGGTTAATCGACCAATTCTTCCGAATCCGTTTATAGCTATTTTTTTTGCCATAATTGTTAGTTTATTTTAGTTAGTGTAAAATTAACAATAATTATCTAAAAGACCTAATTACTAAACTACATGATCTTGTTCAAGCTAGTTAATTTAATAATAGATTTGAATGTTTCTTAATTCCTGACAAAAGTAAAATTTATCTCTTTAAAATCAGCTTCTTGGATAAATTTCCTAATTTTTCATTGTAAATTCTAACAAAGTATATTCCTGAAATCCAATTATTCAAGTCAATATCAGCCTTGGCTCTAGTCTCCATCGATCTATAAACAATCTGTCCAAACGCATTAGATATTGAAATTTCATTTGGACTTGCATTATTATTTTCAAGGAAACTAATTTGAATATTATCTTGAGCAGGGTTCGGGAAAATATTGAAATAATTTTCTGGTAATTTTAAATCAGAATTTGAGGTAGTATTTTTATCAACCGCTAAAACCTTGAAATCATCAAAATAGAAACCATCTTGATGCTCAAACTGATCTGAAATGAGGACAAATTGAAATTTAACTTTTTGATCTGCAAATTCACTAATGTCAATATATTCTTCAACCCAATCGTTGGTACCATCGTATAAGGGTTGATTCTCATCCTGGAAAATACTTCCTAAATTGGTATGCAATCCACACATTGGAAGAAATTCACCACCCTCAGTTGCAATTCGAATTTGCACATAGTCAAATGATTTTTCTAATTCCCATTTCGCCCAAAAGTTCAGATACGCTTTCTCCTTTCCAGTTAAGTCTATTTCTTGATTAAGCGTAATGGTTTTATTCTCATTGCGAGCGTACGGACCATTAGGAGAATCTGTGATACTTGAGGGCGCGCTTATTTTTTCATTAGTAGAAAGTCCCCATTGATCACCGTCCCAAATATTCAAGTCATCTCCGCTTTCACTGAATATAATAGATAAAGCATCTTCAAAATATATTTTCTGAAAAGAAAAACTTTCTACGAATGTTCCATAATCGATGTTGGCTAAAAACTCAATGGTGTCTCCGATGTTTACAGTTTCACTTAAGACAAAATCAAATTCAAAAATTTTGTTTTCTAAATTGGCTAATGCAATGACTTCAATTGGACTACTATTAGTCAATTGAGAAGCATCCTTGGTTTCAACGGAAATAGTTACTTCCTTTTTTTTCAAACCAACATTTTCAATATCTAAGCTTAAAGTCCCATTTCTATTACTGATCAAGTTATTGACATCCTTTGAAGAAACCTGAATATAAGTTAATAGCAATCTTGCTGCATTTATATTTTGGCGAAGACTCGATTTGTTTATGTCCTCTATTTCAGATTTTGCTGGCCAAAATCCGAAGTTATTTGGACCAATTTCTGGAGTTAAGGAGAATATTTGATTTTTCGTAGTGGCTTCCCCATACATCCAATCATCACTATCGCCATTTACCGTATAGCCTACTGTTTCGATTCCCGTGCCTACGAAGTAATCGTTTTCTTCGGTCATTACATTTCCCATTGCTTTAAAGATGCTATCCACTTCAGTTGGACCATCAACAAAACCCCATGGATGTATCAAAAGATCGCCATAGGAATGATAGTTCAAAGCAATTTTAAAATCATGAGCCTCACAAAATATTTTCACCGCTTGTGTTTCTGGTTCAGAAAAGGCAGACTGACCTCTATAAGTATCACTGCCAGGATTAGGAGAGGAGCCCGTGTTATCAAAACCCCATTCAAAACCATAATTTCTATTTAAATCAACTCCTCGAATTCTTCCATCTTCAACACTCCTGTTTTTTCGCCACAAGCCTCCGCCTTCAGGTTCTATTTGTTCATTATATAAATAGCCGTCCGGATTGATGCATGGCATGAAATACATCTCCGTGTTATCAATTATAAATTTAATCTCCTCATCATTCTTGTAATTTTCCAACAGGTACCAAAGGAAATAAATCATCTGAGACAAACTTGCAGGCTCTCTAGCATGATGCAAAGCAGTGTATAAAATTTCATCTTCATCCTCATCCATATTAGGATTATCAGAAACTTTTATCCAATAAATACTATTTCCATTTTCTGTTTGGATATTTTCAACGGGTTTTTTTACGGTTATTATATCTGGGTAAAGCGTAGCCATATTCTCTAAAGATGCAAGCATTTCAGAATAAGTTTGGAAACCTCCCATTGAACCAAATGCATAATTACTTGGACTTTCATAATTAATTGTTGAGGAAGTGCAATTGGCATTTCTAGCCGCCACTGCAAGATTCCTTTTAGCTTTTTGATCGCGGTAGTAAGTCACCACATCATCTATAAGAATTTCTACTTCAAATCCTGCGTTTTCGATTTGCTTAATTTCATCTGCGGTAAAATCATTGATTAGAAATTTTTGTTTGGCGTGAATTCCATGGTCAATATCAATTCCTAATTTTGCAATTTGCTCAATGTAGTGTCCATTCAAAAAAACTTTCGCTTTTGAATAATGCATTTGTGCATTGGATAATTGGAGAAAGCTAAAGAAGGTAAGGATTAAAATAATTTTACTCATGTAGATGATTTATTGTCTTATTCTAATAAGATGTAAAATACAATATTTATTGGGCAAGAAGGCGAGAAATACTGTTATTTGGTAAACGAAAGGAAGGATTAGGGGGTATTCACTAAAAATTAATTGAGATGATTATTCTCCCGAATAATATTTATTCCCAATTGGAGTGAATCGACTTATGTCCTCATAGCCAAAGAAAATATCAAAAACAGTGCTTCCATTCTGAAATGGTTGTTTTATTTTTGAAGTTAGTATATGGTAAGGTATAATTTTACCATCTGGATAAAAGGTTTTTATTTGATCTACGGCAAATGCGAACATTTCCTTGTAGTAACCTTCTGGTGAAATTATGGCAGCAATTGGGTATTTAATTTCCTGATTATTTCTAATTGCCGTAAACTTAGAATTTACATAAATAATAAAGTAGTCCGCCAGTACGCTTTTATGAATATAGAATAAATCCATGATTCTAAATTCTGGTACATTTAAATTCGAATGCGCACAACATGTTAGACAACAGTTTTGTGAAGTAGAATCATTTAAGAAATTAGAATCACCTTCAATATTTAATTTATTAATAAAATCAGGCCATTTTTTATATTCTTTAGACTCAAATTTATTTATTCATGTTTTAATAAACTTTTCTTCGGTTAGATTATCTAATCATTGGTGTATTTCTAGTTTTAAATTTTGATGCATGTTATTTTTTTAATGTAGTTCAATACTCACTTTTTATTTTCTCTTTTTGAAATGACGATAAAAAGATAAGCAGAATTGCGAATAGAGTTAAATTAAAATTGCTCATAGTGTGTATTTTAGTGTTCAAATTAAATGTTCACTACTTAGTACCCTAAACGTGGAAAAGGTAACCGTGATTAACACACTTGTTTTAAAGAAAAATAAATTTGCATTATTTTTGCGGCGAAATTTATCATAAAAAAAAAGGATAACAGTTTTTCAACTATTATCCTTCTGTGTAGCCCGTAGGGGAATCGAACCCCTGTTACCAGGATGAAAACCTGGCGTCCTAACCCCTAGACGAACGGGCCATTGCTTTTAAAAAAAAGCGCCTCTCTTCAGAAGCGCCACAAATATATAATCTTTCTCAAAATTTAATAAAACTTTGACCAACAATTTTGAGCTATTTTATTGTTTTATCATCTTAGTCGCTCGGGTTTTCCAATTATTACCGCTTAACTGTATGAAATATAAACCTTTAGGGTAATTCTGCGTGTCAACAGTAATTGTATTTAAATTATCATCGATCTGCCTTTCCTCCATCTTTTGGCCCATTATGTTAAATATGTCAAACTTAATATTTTTATTTACTATTTCATCTCTCACAAAGTTAATTTCAATTCCATCTTGAAATGGATTAGGAGCAATATTTAAAACTAAATCATTAATAAATTCTGCGCTTGTTCCAATAGTATTTCCATCAAATAATTTGAAATTATCAATACCTATTTCTGTGCGGAAATCATTTCCACTAGAGTCATCTTCTGCTTCGAAACTGATATGCATACTGTCGGTTAAGGTTATCACATCATTAAGATCAATAGTGATTAAATCCCAATTATCCACTCGACCATCTATCGTATCTAAATACACTTTTTCATCTCCAGAGACAATGGCTATTCGCAATCCTTCTCGATCAAAATTATTATTAGATTCTACCCATCTCCATACTTCAAATTCTAAGATTGGATCGGTATAATTGGATAAATCCATTTTAGGACTTTGAATAATTGTAGGTCCACCATCTACGTCATCGAATCTAGTATTACCTCCAGCATTGCCAGTGATTAGTGCGCGATCTCCATAATCATTCGGGGAGTCAAAACCAGGGTTTATGAACACCCCTCCTCGAGATGTTCCAACTGGAACTACCCATTCCCATGCTCCATTTACATCGGTATCATCCTTTAATTCCCAACCTAAGGCCGCATAAAAATTATCCTCGTATCCTTGGATTAATCTTATCTCAATAGTGTTAGGCCCGTTGAGATCTAAAGTTTGTAGATCAAACTTATATCCCCAAATGGCTGTCGCAATTTCAATATTACCTTGAATAAAACTTAAGTCAATTTCCCCATTAAAATTACTTAGGACATTAGTGACTATTGTATTCTTTTTAATTTCTATTTGAGCTCCCTGAATTGGCAAGCCTGTCACATCATCAACCACTGTGGCTTTAAGATTATGAAAAGGCAACTTACGCATGAATACCTCTAAATCAACAACCTCTCCAGCCAATAATTCAACAGTAAAGGTGGTGTCATAATATTCTGGATGCGTAAAAGATACATCAAATGATCCTGTCATTACCTGGCCAGTTTTAAAAGATCCATCAAATGATGATGCTACTCCATTTATAAAACTTGATTCAATTTCAACAGCTACATCCTGTATTGCTGTTTCTGTATTTAACTCTTTTACAAAGCCCTCCAGATAGCAAGCTCTTTGATAAGTGGGTTTTAAAACAAATAATCCATTACTTATGTCAGATGCTAAAACTAAACCTGAAGGCAGAAATGGGGTAGTTCCCCAGCATCCATTGGTTCCTGAATTGCCAGCAAAAAAAGTATCATAACTGCCTACCTCAATTAAATTAGAAGGTCGATGAGCATCTAAAATTTTGACGCCATCTGTGTAAAAACTATTCACTAAATATCCATTCAAATAATGAGTATTATGAGGTACTACATTAAATGCTTCTGTATCTTTCGGTCGATAGGTATCTATTCGCTCTATATTATCAGGATCAGAAATATCATAGGCATCTATATTCGACTTTGCTAATTCATCTGTAGTAAATAAAAAATTTCCATCCAGTGAAGCCCAGGCATTATGGGTGAAAGTGCTGCTTGTTGCTTGCCTTCCAAGTAATATTGGATTACTTTTATCCGCTACGTCCCAAATGGAAAATTCCCCAACATAAATATTAGAGGCATATGCAATATCATTTTGCACGAAGATATCATGAGAATATCTGTTTTCTAGGGCATTTAGAAAAACTGGATAATCGCCTAATTTTAAATCAAACATCAATACACCTCCACTAGCTAAATTAGAAACTCGAAAATCTGCACATCCTGTTAAATACAGAAATCCTTTTTCATCTATATATAAATTATGACAAGTTTCTAAAGGGTCATCTAAAATAATTGGTTTCCAAAATTCAAAGCTAATAGAGTCTGGTGCCATTGACATATCAATAATTAGCAGACCATCATCTGTATTTCTTTGATCAGTGGTCACGTAAACTTTTTCATTGAAATGTTTTATGTCTCTCCAAATAGATGGAGACCCAGGAATAAATTTTACTAATTCTGGATCTGCTGGTTTGGTAAGGTCATAAATTGCGGTTCCATTCACATGACCAATTACAGCATACTCTGTGTTATCAGGTGCGATGTATGCCCAAATGTCATTACCCTCTCCTGTTTCCTCCGTATTTGGAACATTTGCTAATAGTTCAAGATTAAAATCTTGCGCGTTTAAACCTATAATCATAAAGAAGAAAAATATAAAACCTAAAATTTTTCGCATAATTTATGTTTGTTAGACCATAAAAATAGTCTTTTTATTAATTTTATCTGGTATGAGGTACTACCATAGTGGTCAATCTACTGACACAAATCAAGTTTTTTGCTTCATCTGTAATTTCAATGGACCAAACATGTAAATTACGTCCAATTTTGATAGGTGTTGCTTTGCCATAAACGAATCCACTTTTAACACCTTTTAAATGATTAGCGTTGATCTCCACACCCACGACTCCATATTTTGTAGTATCGATTACCAAATTGGAAGCAAAACTTCCCACCGTTTCGGCTAGTGCAACCGATGCGCCACCATGAAGTAATTTAAAAGGTTGAACGGTCCGATGATCCACAGGCATTTTGGCTATTAAATAATCATCTCCCAATTCAACAAATTCAATTCCTAAATGCTCAACTAAGGTGTTTTTACTAAATATATTAGCATTTTCAACTTCAAATTTTTCTTTCCAAATCATTTTATAATCTTTGTGGAAAATTACAAAATTGATTTAACTATGATCTACCAAATTTATCACAATCCTAGATGTAGAAAAAGCAGAGAGACACTAGCGCTTTTAAAGTCAAATAAAATTGATCCAGAAATTGTCCTTTATTTAAAAGAAGTTCCTACTCAAAAAGCCTTAAAAACGATTTTGAAAAAATTAGGTATCTCAGCAGATAAATTAGTGAGAAAATCGGAATCTATTTTTAAAGAAAAATTTAAAGGTAAAAGCCTAACTGAAAACGAGTGGATAAAAGCAATGCTTGAATATCCAAAGTTAATTGAGAGACCAATCGTTATCAAAGGAAACCAAGCGATAATTGGCCGACCACCTGAAAATGTACTGGACTTAATTAATTAGGACTTGACTTTATTTTTAATGTACTCAAGTATGCCTAATTTATCATTGTATGCGAAATTCTTCCATTGCTTTTTCCGAAACCAGGTCATTTGGCGTTTGGCATATCTGCGTGAATTTCGTTTTATTAATGCAATGGCTTCTTCTTGATTTATTTCACCAGCAAAAAATTCAAACAATTCTTTGTAGCCAACCGTTTGCAAAGCATTGAGATGCCGAAGATGAAATAGAGCTTTTGCTTCTTCCACCAAGCCCGTTTTTATCATTTTATCAATCCTAAGATTAATCCGATCATAAAGTTTCACTCGATCCATCTCAAGCACAATCGGAATTATAGAAAATTGTCTGCTGACTTTTTCCTTATTTAAAAAAGAACTAAAGGCTTGTCCACTAGATTTTATAACTGATAATGCTCTGATTAATCGTTGCGCATTTTGCATATCTACAATTTTGGCATAGCCAGGATCTTGTTCTAGTAATAAATTTTGAAGCACCCCAATTCCTTCATTTCGAAATTTTTCCTTGTAAAAATTTAAGTGTGCCTCGTCAACTTTCGGGAATTCATCGAATCCTTCACAAAGTGCATCAATGTATAGTCCCGTTCCTCCAGTTAACACTAGCAAATCACGTTTTTCAAATAATGTTGACAGTAAGGCTAAATATTCTTTTTCATAATCACCTGCAGTATAATGATCCTCAACGCTTAGACAATCAATAAAATGATGAGGAATCACCTTTAACTCTTCTTTACTAGGTTTTGCCGTACCAATAGACATTTCTTTAAAACATTGGCGACTATCCGCTGAAATTATTTCAGTACGGAAATATTTAGCAATTTCAATAGCCATACTACTTTTACCCACTGCTGTTGGCCCAGCTATTATCACTAAATATTTATTACCTTTTGAATCTGCCATTATGTATTGCTTGGATCAAAGATAAAATTTTGATGATACTTTAAAATTAGAAATTGATAATTCAATCCTTTAATTTATTTAGATTAACTTGTTTTGTGAACAAATAAATTTTTAAGACAAGTATGTAATTCATGTTTTATAAAGTTTTAAGGTGGCTGGTTAGAATAATTCTGGAAATATACTTTAGAAAAATATATATTCATGGGCTCGATAAAATTCCTGATGATAAACCTTTATTACTTGCTTCAAATCACCCAAGTGCTTTTTTAGAAGCGTGTATTTTGGCTTGCTACATTAAAAGACCTTTGCATTTCTTAGTAAGAGGAGACGTATTTGTTTCTAAATTTCTATGGTTTTTTAAGGCTACTAATCAAGTGCCAATTTATCGATTTCGAGATGGCTACAATTCACTTAAAAAGAATGCGTCGACTTTTCAATACTGCTATGACACTTTAGCTAATGGTAAAATTATATTAGTATTTCCTGAAGGCAATACAGAGTTAGAAAAAAAATTAAGGCCTATTCAAAAAGGGACAGCGCGCATTGCTTTTGGTACGATGGAAGCACATGGAGATATAAGTCTTTCTATTTTGCCAGTGGGTGTTAATTACACTCATCCTTTAGCATTTAAAAAAGAGGTGATGGTTTCTTTTGGAGAGTCATTAGCAGTTCAGCCTTATTTTGAATCTTATAAAGTCGAAAAAAATAATGCAATTTCCATATTAACTAAGGACATTGAAAAGGCAATGTTTGAAAATGTGGTGCATGTTGAAGACAATGAAGAAGAAACCTTAGAACAACTTTTTCAATTGTCAAGAGCACATGAAAACAGGCCCTATTATCCAGTAGTTCAAATATCAAAGGATAAATTAGTTAAAGAAAAAAAATTGGCGGACGCATACCTAGCATTAGACGAAAAAAATAAAACAAATTTAAAGCAAAAAGTTGGTGCTTACTTTGAACTATTATCAAGGGAAAAAATCTCAGACTATCACTTGTTCAAAACACCAGATTCTAATACTGGACTTTTTGGTAAAAGTTTGATTTTGATAATTGGGTTCTTTCCTGCAATTGTTGGGTTGGCATTAAATGGAATTCCAGCATTTTTAGCTAATTACATCGCAAAATCAAAAGTAAAATTATTGGAGTTCTTTGCTCCGGTGAGAATTGGAGTTGCTTTATTAACCTACTTAATCTTATTCTCAATAATTATTATCCTAGCCATTTTTAATAAATTCTTTTGGCTATTATTTATAGCAATTCCAGTCTTTGGCTATTTTAGTTTATGGTATTTAGAAATCTACAAGCAATGGAAGTCCGAGAAAACTAGGCTTAGCATATCTGAAAATAAAAGAATTAAATTATTAAAAATTCGAAACAAGATAGCCGTCGATTTTCCTTATATTTAAGATATAAAATCGTAAAACATGATTTACTTTAGAGCTACTTCCTTATTCTTTTTCTTAGTTTTTTTTCTTGCTTGTAATGAAAATAATGAACATAAAGTAAGCAACAACGATACTGTTTCAAAAGAAAAAATTGATTATGCTTTGGTAATTCATGGAGGAGCTGGTACAATATTGAAGAAAAACTTGAGCGATGAAATGGAGCAAGCATATCGAGATAAGCTTAATGAAGCATTAAGTGCAGGAGAGGCCATTTTGAAAAATGGTGGATCTTCTATTGATGCAGTGGAACAAACAATTATGATAATGGAAAATTCTCCATTATTTAATGCAGGTAAAGGGGCAGTTTTTACTAATGCAGGTATTAATGAAATGGACGCCTCAATTATGACTGGGAATGATCAAAATGCTGGAGCAGTAGGAGGGATTACCAATATTAAAAATCCGATTCAAGCAGCTCGAGCGGTTTTAGAGAAGTCTGATCATGTTTTATTGACCGGCAAAGGAGCAGAGTTATTTGCTGAATCAATAGGAATTGAAACGGTAGATCCAAGTTATTTTTACACAGAGAGAAGAATGAAGGCTTTGGAAAATGCAAAGCAGAAAGAGGAAGATAAAGTAGGAATGATCTTCGAGAATCCGGATTATAAATTTGGAACGGTGGGATGCGTTGCTTTAGACAAATCAGGGAATATTACAGCAGGAACATCAACTGGTGGCATGACTAATAAAAGATTTAATAGAATAGGAGATTCTCCGATTATCGGCGCTGGAACTTATGCCAACAATAATACGTGTGGCGTTTCTTCAACAGGTCATGGCGAATTCTTCATTCGATATGCGGTTGCCTATGATATTTCAGCATTAATGGAATACAAAGGGATGTCGGTTCAAGAAGCTGCAGAATTAGTTGTCAATCAGAAACTAGTTGAGAAAGGAGGATCAGGAGGGGTAATTGCAATGGATGCGTATGGAAATATTAGTATGCCTTTCAACACAAAAGGCATGTATAGAGGATATGTAAAACCAACTGAACGGGTTGTTGAAATATACAGCGACAATCAGACATTATCAGAGGTGGAGTAAAAATGAATATTCAATTTAATGTCCTCGTTATGTCTTATAAATATAATTTTGATTATTTATTTATTTAATTAAATTATCAGTTGTTTATGTCTAAATATTTAATTCTACTATTGCTATGTTTATCTAATTTTTTATTCTCACAAAAGAGCAAAATGACAGCACCTAAGAATGTTTTTGGAGATGAATTAGCCCTTTGTTGTTCGGACCCAATGACTGGTTATTTTAGAAATGGATTCTGTATGACCATTAAAGATGACTATGGTACCCACATTGTTTGCGCAAAAGTTACAGATGATTTTTTGCAATACAGTAAATCCTTGGGGAATGACTTAATCACCCCTCTGCCCGAACACAATTTTCCAGGCTTAAAGGCAGGAGACCAATGGTGTCTTTGTTTCAGCAGATGGATGGAAGCAGTGCACGCTGGGCATGCCCCACCTATAAATTTGGCCGCAACTCATCAAAAAGCTTTAGAATATGTATCTCTCGAAGTTCTCCAGCAATATGATTTAAGTAAGCAAAATTAATGCGCGGTTTCAAGAAGTAAACGTTGTTCGTTTTGAATTAAGGAACACTTTTGTGCATGGGAATCGTAAGTGAATTGAAATGGAAGTTGTAGGTTCAATTTTGCCTGTTTACTACGAAATATTTTTTCAAATATTAGGTTTTTATTAGAAGCATATCGTTTAATTAAATATTCATCTTCATTTTGATCTGCTAATTCAAACCAAGTTCCATCAGCAAAACCACCAAGCCATTGAGCAGCGTCTGGCAATCCACTTCGGTCAGGTTCTTTAAACGCTCCAGCTTGAGATGCATATTTAGAATTTCTTTCATTTGGAGAATTGAACCATAAGTATTTTAATATTATTTTTATTCCATTATCAAATATTTCTTCTTGTTTACCTGACTCTATTTTATAAATCGGTCGTTGTTCACCTGCATTACTATAAACATTAGCAAGCGGACTAATAAATGGTTTATAATGGTTATTTATTTTATAAAGTACTCGATCATCAAAGGTAGAAGCTTTAAGGGTGTCAGCTACAAAACGTGCGCAATTTGAGGAATTTTTCTGAGTAAGGTTGTACGGAATACTACCTAAATCTGCTAAATAGTGAATATAAGAAATGGCTTTATTATAATTAACGTTTTCGTTAACTGAAGCGAACATGGGACCTACACCTTCAGTGATTTCATCATGCGCCTCGAAAAAAGTTAAAACCTCATCCAAATTGGACAGTTTTCCCTTTGCATTGAATTTCCCTCTTATTTTAATTTTTAATTCTGGATCATTTTTTTCACATCTCACTCTGCCTTTACCCACCGGTGTATAGTATCTGCCAAAATCTGCATACTTAATATATCCATCTGACTTTCGGATTAAAATTAGACCGGCATGTCCAGCAGAAATTTTTCCATCTCTCACCATTCCCATTGCGTTGAAAACATGCATGTACCATCTAGCTTCTGGTACTATGTAAAAATCAGGGTAGGCTAAAGCAATTAGACATGCATCTCCTTTCATCGCTATCGATATGGTGATTGAATCAGTTTACTCTTCTAATTTAGGAATTTTATTTGGATAATCAGTTATTATTCCATCAACTCCCATACGTTTTAGCGTTTTCATTTCGGCTGTTTTATTAACCGTCCAACAAACTACTTTGATATTTTTTTCATGCATATCTTCAATCATATTTTTGGTCACATGGATATAGTAAGGTGAATAATAATCTGGGATGAAGCTGATTTTCTTCAATTGTTTTTGATGGTTCTCCGCCTTTTCTGTTAGATAGGAAATTGGAATATTAGTTTGTTTTTTTAATGCTTCTAAAACCTTGAGATCAAAAGATTGAAGAATTGATTTTTCTTCAATTTTCAATTTTTTTAATTCGGATAATACCAAGCGAACAAATTCATCAGGCTCAGGGATTTTCTTACCATACCATTCTTCTTGACTTTTTAATTCAATATTAAAATAGGGAAGCGCTTTATCTTGAGCTTTGCAATAACTCATCACATTATCTACCAATTCAGAAAGCAATGGTTTATAAGTAGTCATTTTATGCTGATCTGGGAAGCGGCTATTCCCAAAGGAACCACAATCAAAGCTTTTTACTTTTTCATAATCCATTTGATAAATAATCAAAGAATCTTCTTCTGCTTCCTTGACTAGATTATAATTTGGATGTGGATAAGAGCAAATGTGATGAGATATCCATGGTTCATGAGAAATAACTAACTTATTATCTTTTGAAACTACTAAATCCAATTCTAAGGTTTTAATTTCAGGAAATTCTAATGCTTTGAGAAAAGATGGGATTGAATTCTCTGGAAAGAGCCCTCTGGCTCCTCGATGGCCCTGCCAATCAAATGAAGTAGTATTACGGTCATCCATAAGCTTTGAATTACAAGCATTTAAACTCAAGATTGCTAGGAATAAAAATATTAAATTTCTCATAAGCTATTCTATAAGTGTATAATTTGTGCTCATCTAAATGTAGGACTTTTAATAATAAATGAGGAATTAGCAATATGAAGAATATATAAATTATTTTTTTAATTAAAATCTCGGTTTATTTGTATAAATTTTGAACTATGAAATTTGATATTAAGGAGTATTTGCCTCATTTAATTGCCATTATCATTATGGTGGTCGTGTCGGTTTTCTACTTTCTACCCACCTTACAAGGAAAGACTTTAAACCAAACAGATATTGTAAATCATCAGGCCATGTCTAAAGAAATGGTTGATTATGAGAAAAAGTTAGGTCGCCACATGCATTGGACTAATTCAATTTTTGGAGGTATGCCTACTTATCAAATTACAACCTACAGGGATAAGAATTTATTAGACTACGAAGTCAAATTATTTAAATTAGGTTTTGGCCATCCAATTGGGACATTCCTTTTAGCAATGATTAGTTTCTATATTTTAATGTTCACTTTAGGGGTTGGACCCTGGCTGAGTTTAATTGGTGCTATTGGTTTTGCATTTGCTACCAATAATTTGGTGCTATTAGAAACTGGGCATAACTCAAAGTTATTCATGATTGCAACATTGCCCTTGATTTTAGCGGGTGCATTATTGGCCTTTGATAAGAAATATTTGTGGGGAGGAATACTTTTTGCAACCGGAATGGGTTTTGGTTTTTTAGCCAATCATCCCCAGATGTTATACTACTTCCTTATTACCCTTCTGATTTTTGGGATTTTTAAGCTGGTTGAAGCCGTACGAAATAATGAATTCCCACATTTGTTAAAGGCGGTTGGTGTTCTACTTATTGGGTTGGTGCTAGGAATTGGCTCATCTGCAAGTAATATACTTACCACTTTAGAGTATCAGTCAGATACCATGCGCGGAGGACAAGTATTAGAGAAAACAGCTAATGAGACTAAGAAAGATTCAAAGGGTTTAGATTGGGACTATGCGATGCAATGGAGTAATTCTGGTAAAGATTTATTGGCGATTATGATTCCAAGAGGAATAGGGGGTAGTTCTGGAGAAGATATAGGCAAAGATTCAAATTTTTACAAATTAGCAAGACAAACGAAGGCTCCAACTTATTGGGGGGATTTAATTTTTACTTCTGGTCCGAACTATTTAGGTGCAATACTGATATTTTTATTCTTGTTCGGACTTATGGCAACTAAAGGTTCATTAAGATTTTGGTTGTTGACTAGTGTACTATTTACTATTCTACTATCATTAGGTAGAAATTTTGCCAGTTTACAACATTTGTTCTTTGATTATTTTCCTTTTTTCAACAAATTTAGGGCGCCTTCTTCGGCAATGTCTATCACCGTCTTATTTGTACCTATTTTAGGGCTCTTGGGAATCAATGCTTTGATTAAATCGAAAGAGAAAAGCAAATATTTGATGCCATTGTATATTGCCTTTGGAATTACTGGCGGCTTCTGTCTGATCATGGCTTTGATGGGATCTTCCCTTTTTGATTTTACCTCAGCAGCGGATCAAAACCGAGTAGCATCAGGTACTTTCCCTCAACAAATATTAGATGCATTGATTGAAGATCGAATGCGCATTTTTACATCTGATGCATGGCGTTCATTTGGATTTATTTTACTTAGTGCTGGAGCCATCTTTGCGTATATCAAAGGTTTTATAAAATGGCCGATATTAATTGCAGCTATTGGTTTATTAACGGTAATTGATATTTTTGGAATAGGCAGTCGATACCTAAATAGCGAAAGCTTTGTTACTTCCCAAACATCAAAAAGATTGGTGCAACCGCGTCCGGTCGATGATCAAATTCTAAAAGATACAGATCCACATTACAGAGTTATGGATTTTACCATCGATGCCTTTCAATCAGCTTCAAGCAGTAGATATCACAAAACAATAGGAGGTTATCATGCAGCAAAATTAAGACGTTACAATGATATAATTGAGCAACACCTTAGTAAAAATAATCAGCAAGTTTATAATATGCTGAACGCAAAATATTTTATTACTAGAGGTCAGCAAAACCAAGGCCCTGTAGTGCAAAATAATCCGGAAGCGTTGGGAAATGCTTGGTTTGTTTCAAATGTCAACTATGTAAATTCGAATAATGCAGAAATAAATGGTTTAACTAATTTTAATGCTGGAGAGGTTGCCATTATACATGAAGAATTTAAAAATGTATTAGACAATAAAACAACTTGGCCCAAAACGGGGAGTATTAAATTAACGGATTATGCTCCAGACAGATTAACTTATACTAGTAATTCAACAGAGGAACAATTAGCAATTTTTTCGGAGATTTGGTACGGACCGAACAAAGGTTGGAATGCTTACATTGATGGAAAAGTGGTAGAATATATCAGAGCAGATTACATTTTAAGAGGATTGAAAATACCTGCAGGTCAGCATGAAATTGTTTTTGAATTTAAACCAAAAACAATTGTAATCGGTGATATCATTAGTCTAATTTGTTCCTTAATAATAATATTAGGAAGCCTTTTCTTTTTGTTCAGATGGTTTAAAAATAAACCAGCAATTCCGCAGCCTGTAATTAAAGAAAAGGTTGCATTGCCAAGCACGAAGAAGAAAATTAGGAAGAAAAAGAAAGGAAAATAACATTCATGACCGAAAGAAAAAGATTGGTCGCAATTCATCAACCTAACTACCTCCCCTGGCTAGGGTATTGGTTTAAAATTTATATGTCGGACGTTTTTGTCTTTTTAGATAATGTGCAATTTTCAAGGCATAGTTTTACGAAAAGAACAAAGATTATTCAATCTGGAGAAATCGCGAAATCAACTTATTTGTCTCTCCCAATAATAAATTCAAGTTTAAATACGCGAATCAAAGATGTCGAAATAAAAGAAACACCATGGACTGTGCAGCATCTAAATAAAATAAAAAACAACTATCAAAAGAGTCCATTTTTTGATTCTATCTTTCCAATCTTAGAGTCTATATATAATAAAGTTAAATTTGAAAAGAATTTATCAAGCCTTAATGAGGCGATTATCGGGATGTTTTTGGAATCCTTATCTTTTCCTAAAACTACTATTATAAAATCGAGTTCAATGAAGGCGAACGGAAAACAAGAGACATTGCTATGTGAAATCATTCTTGAATTAGGTGGTGATGCTTATTTGAGTGGAATAGGAGCAAAGAAGTATCAAGAAGCTGCATATTTTGAAAAAAAGAATATTAAATTAATATATAGTGATTTTATTCAATTCATGGATAAAAACCAATATCAACAGCAGAATCAATCATTCGTGAATGGATTAAGTATTATTGATGCCTTATTTTATCTGGGAATAGATGGAATTTTTGATATTTTTGAGTCTTTCAAGACAAAATTGTCATCAGAACACGATTTTTAAACTATGCTTAAAAGAATATTAGTTTTAGCTGCTCACCCAGACGATGGAGAATTTGGATGTGGAGGAACGATTCACAAATTCGTAAATCAAGGTAAAGAAGTTCGTTACGCAGTTTTTTCTCCCTGTAACAAATCATTACCAAAAGGGTATGAAAAGGATTACTTATTTACGGAATTAAAAAACGCCACCCAAAAGTTAGGAATAAAAGAAGATCAGATTTATAAATTTAATTTTCCAGTTAGAGAGTTTCCAAAATATAGGCAAGAAATCTTAGAAGAACTTGTAAGGATTTCTAGGGATTATCAGCCTGAACTTGTAATCCTACCATCTTCAACCGATATTCATCAGGATCATCATCAAATTTACCAAGAAGGAGTAAGAGCATTTAAATATACTAATGTAATTGGCTATGAGCTTTACTGGAATAATTTAGTTGCCACTACTAATTTCCATATTCGATTATCTAAAGAAGATGTGCAAGCCAAATTGGAAGCTATTTTGCAATATAAGTCTCAAAAATTCCGACAATACGTTGACGAAGAATTGATTAGAAATCAAGCAATTATGCGTGGAGCTCAGGTGAAAGATAAGTTTGCAGAGGCTTTTGAATTTATCAGATGGATAGATTAGTAACTATTACTTTTTAAGTCACTATCTAAAACAATCCATAATATCCAAATTTGACTTATATTTACCCAACTATTTAAGTGATATGAAGAAGATATTTGCAGTAGTTGGCGCCCGACCTCAGTTTATCAAACATGCTCCTTTTGAATTGGCAGCTAAGCACCAATTTGAATTAAAAACCATTCATACTGGACAACATTATGACGACAATATGAGTCAGATTTTTTTTGATCAACTCTCCTTGTCAAAGCCCGATTTTATGTTGGATATAAGGTCTCACCAACATGGGAAGCAAACTGCTTTAATGATGATTGAAATTGAAGATATTCTACTTCGGGAAAAAGCTGATGCAATGATTGTCTATGGCGATACAAACTCAACATTGGCAAGTGCCTTGGTTGCTTCCAAGTTGCAAATTCCCGTATTTCATATAGAAGCCGGTTTGCGTGGTTACAATAAAAACCTGCCAGAGGAGATAAATAGAATTATGACTGATCATGTATCAGAATTGTTATTTACTCCAACTGCAGTTGCAGATCAGAATTTGGCTAAAGAGGGCATCACAAAAGGAGTGCATCGAACAGGCGATATAATGTATGACATGATTCAAATTGCTTTAAAAAATCAAGTAGAAATAAATTACAAACTAGACTTTAAATATTATTTCTGCACGAGTCACCGTCCTTATAATGTCGATGAATCCACAAGATTAGCTGACATACTAAATTGCCTAAATCAGCTTAAGTATAAAGTTCTTTTACCCTTACATCCAAGAACCAAAGCGGCATTAGAGCGATTTGGCATTGAGAAATCTATGTTTGAAAATATAAAATTCATTGAACCACAATCTTACTTCCAAAATATCCATCTGATGAAACATGCAGAAGCGGTAATTACGGATTCGGGAGGGATTCAAAAGGAAGCCTATTTTTTAAGGCGCAAATGCATTACGCTAAGATCTGAGACCGAGTGGGTGGAGACCCTAAATAATAATTGGAATCATTTAGTTTTCGAAGACTTAAATACTATCCAAGATAAACTTGACATTCCTTGTGGTGCTTTTGATGATTCTTTTTTTGGAAATGGTAAATCAGCTGAGCAAATGGTGAAATGTATTACTAATTTTTTTGATGATTAGCAACCACTTCATCTATTAAAGCAGCATATTTTTTTGCTAAATTTTTTCTAGAATATTGTTGGAAATTTTCCCCACCTTTTAAACTTCCATCTTTAAAGGAGTGATATAAGTTTTTTATTTCTCGCCTTAAGGTAGGTTTGTCCCCATGATTAATCGCCACGCCAGCATTTACTTCTTTAATAATTCTCGCTGAATCTCCATCATCTGCTCCTAAACATAATATCGGTCTTTTAGCGGCCAAGTATTCAAATATTTTACCTGGAATAACCGCCTTTATAGTAGGGATTTTTTTTAATAATAATAAAAGAATGGTACTATTTTGCATGATTTGGCATGCCTCTAAATGAGGTACGAAATCTAAGAATTCTACTTTGTGTTTATATTCGTAATTGGCAATAGTTCTTTTAGTACTGATATCAATTTTACCAACTAATTTTATTTTTAAATCTTCATTAAATTGATCATCCTCAGCAGCTAATTCTTCTAAAACTTTCCATAGCAATGGGGTATTTCTATCTGAATTAATTGATCCTACATGAGTTATTTCGAAATAAGGATTATTAAAATTAATATCTTCTGGAAAGTCTACATCATCAAAACCATTGGTTATAACCTTTACTTTTGATTTTCCAATGATTTTAAAATCCTTTGAAGTTTCCCATGAGTGAGAAGTGACCAAATCGGCTTCAGATAAGACCGCCTTTTCAAAACGTTTATGCTTCCGATCAGCCCAATTCATCAAAGGTAGATGATGATAATAATCTATCTTTGTCCAAGGGTCTCTAAAATCAGCTACCCAAGGAATTCCCGTTTTCTTTTTCAAAGCCCGCCCAATAAGGTGCATGCTATGCGGTGGTCCATTTGAGACAATCAAATCTACGGGATGATCTTTTATATAATTCTCTAAATATTTTACTGAGCTATTGATCCAGAATTTTCTTGCATCGGGGATAAAGAAATTCGCTCTCACCCATAATCCAAATTTCTCTTTCCAGCCTTTTTCTTTATTTTCTGAAACCAACATGTCTTGAACTTTCTTCTCTTTTTTCATGCCAGTAAAAGACTTATAAAGATCATAAGGTTCCCAAATTTCATTTCTAAGAACAGTAACCTTATTATGATCGACTTCCTCAAGCAAGCCTTCTTCTAACATTGGATAATGCGCATCTTTCGCAGTATATACGATTGGATCCCATCCATGATTAGGCAAATATTTGCAAAATTGAAGCCATCTTAATACCGCAATTCCTCCCGCTGGAGGCCAATAAAATGTGATGACTAATATTCTTTTTGACATGCCTATTTTAAATTTAATTCACCCTTCTTCAGACCAGTCCATAAATCTATTAATAATTCATGAAAGTCAGGCGACGGTTTTATCCAAAGTATCAAGCTGCCATAAATTAAAATAAATAGAATGGACTTAATTCCTATACTTATTAAAGCATTTAATTGTAAGCTCCAATTTTGAATTTGAAAATTTTCAATAGGTAAAAAGTATACGCATACGAATGCAAACCCTGCTATCGCCAATAAATAAATAGTGGATTTTGAAAAAGGTTGAATTTTAAATTGAAATTGAATGTAAATTAGTTTAGCCAAATTGAAGATAATCATGGAAATGCAAGTAGCCATTGCGGCACCACTTATTCCGAACTTTTTAACTAATATTATATTCAAAAGCACATTACTAATTGCCATCATACCAAGAAAAAATATATATACTTTGTACTTGTCGGAATAATTAATAATCTGATTATTCAATGAGCTTCCCATATCAACTAACTTTGCAATTCCAATTAAGATAACGACGATCATTGAATCCTTCAATAATTCACTTGCATCCATAAAATTGAATAAATCACCTATAGATAAGCTTACTAGGCAAAATAAAGCTAAACCAACAAGTAGTAAATTGGTAGACCCTTTTTTATAAAGTTCTTCGACATGATCAAAATTATTTTTCTTAATCGAATCACTAATCAAAGGGCCGCTGATGTTCACGATTGAAGTATAAGGTATGGCTATCGCCGCACCGATAAAAGCTGCAATCCCATAGACTCCATTATTTGTAAATATGTCTTCAGATAAGATATTGGGAATCATTATGGAATCAATTTTCAAAGCCATGAATCCGCTCATTCCTGCAAAAAGATTGAAGCCTGCAAAAGTCAACAAAGATTTAGTTTTACTTTTAGTAATGAATTTTTCTTTGGATACTAGTGTCAACTTCCCTTGCTGCCAAATGTAATAGATAAAAAGAATAACTATTATACCGTAAGTAGATAGAATTCCATAGAAAAGTTGAGCGTAGGTAAACTTACCTAAAATGATCAGCAAAATAAAAGCAGGCAAACTCAGCTTGATTAAGTTTTGTAAAATGGATGGGATTACAATTCTCTTAAAATTAGAAGCGTAAGATGTAAATAAATACATTAATGCAACTAGTATTGACATGGGTATAATCAATGGAATGACTTGCTCATAAAGAGCATCTTTTGATCTAGCATATTCTTGAATATTTTCTTTAAATAGTAAGAATAAAATGATGAATACTAATCCGCTGACAGCAATAATTTGTAACGCAAACCTTAGTAGACCGCGATCTCCCTTACCTTCTTTGTAAAATTCAGGATAAAACTTAACAGTCATTGGTCCAGTCCCTGCCCAGATAAATAAGCTAAGAAAAAGGGAGGTGTCGATTAGAAATCTAGCGGCTCCATATGCCTTTTCAGCATTATCATAAATGAATATGGTGGCTAGGGTTGCAACCAATATTGCTCCATAGCTCACTATACTGTATTTTATTGATTGCCTTTTTACTATTCCCACTTATATAATATATATTTGCAATATAAAAGAATATTAGATGGTAGAAAAATATCTTGCAAATTCAATACTCTTTAACGAGCATTTCAATAGCAAAATTGTTGCCGTTGATGGAGGAGCAAGAGGAGAGGTATTTGAGCCCTTTGATCGCTTAAATAAAGATATAGCTCATGTTTATCGATTTGAGCCCGATCAGGATGCAAATATTGATGTGGAGGAGAATCAAACCATATTTAAAAAAGCTATCTGGAAGGAAAGTAGAGAAATAGATATCCACATTGCAAAAAACCCAACTGCATCCAGTGTTTACCCGCCTAATCAGGATTTATTATTAAGGTTTAAAGACGATATAGGTTATCCTCCTCGCGCTACAGTAAAAAAAGTAAAAGTAGATGCTTGCGCTTTGGATGATGTTTTTGCGAACGAAAAAAGACAACCTCATTTTCTAAAATTAGATATTCACGGCGCAGAATATGAGGCACTTTTGGGAGCGAAAAAAACTATTAACCAATCAGTAACTGCAGTATTAATCGAAACATGGAATATCCCCGTGCATAAAGGTCAGAAAACACACGGTTTTATCGATGCTTACCTGCAAGATCAAGGCTTTTTAATGATTGATCAATTGACATATAGTTTGTGGGAAAGAAAGGGACCAGCAGAATTAGCTTCGAATTATAATATCGTTACCTTTGAAAGTATTTATTTTAAAAGCATAGATGCTTTAAAAGAAATGAATGCCGATATACTTTTGCCAACAATCGCGATTGCAAATTTATTTAACCAAAATGCTTTTGCATTACAGGTTTTGGAAATTGCAAAGGAAAAGAAATTGATTACAAATGATGTTTACCTAGCATTTGAAAATCAAATTTTATCCGCAAATAAAGAGCATCGATTTATAGAAAAACGCTTATTACCATTTATACGTAAGAAAGTGGAACGTAAACTATTTTAATTAATATTTTGAGTATAAAAAAAATTAAAAATTCGATTTTAGAATCATTGCCAAGGCCTTTGGCAAAACAACTTTACTTAGTTAGAAATTCTGAGTCAGTCATTACATCCAAAGCTTACAAAAATTACCATTTTGATCTAGCAGTTCCAAAACGAAATCAACTTTGGGTCGATCGATTACAAAAACCTAACGGGCATGAACCTGCTATTTGCGAATGGTTCGAAAAATACTTAACTGATAAGGATGTTTATGTTGATGTTGGATCTGCATTTGGTTTTTTCCCAGCATTGATTTCTCAGATGCATCCTAAAGTAAAAATTCATGCATTTGAAGCAGGCTGGCAACAGTTTTACTTTTTAACAAAAAATGCAAAAGCATGTGAGAATGGGACGGCATGGACCATCCAAAATAAATACATTGGAAATCAAAATAATCAGACTACTGTACGATTAGATGATTATTGTGAATCCAATGGATTTACACCTAGCGTTATTCAGATTGATGTGGATGGAGCGGAAAATGAGGTTTTAAGTGGGGCTAAAGAAATTATAAATAAAGGACAGACTGAGTTTTTACTAGAATTACATCCTTTAATTTTGGGAGATTTCAATACTTCAGTTGAAGAAGTGCTAGCTAATTTTAAAGATAAGTATGAAATGAAAATCCTTCCAGATTTAAGAAATAATAACATGATTTGGTCCAATGACTTGTCCTTAATTGAAAGAGATGATAATCCTTATTTGTATATTTATCCATCTAACAAAGCACGATTTTAGATGAGTAAAATCAAAGATATAATATTAACTGCTGCGGAACTTTCGAAAAACAGTTTATTAAAATCAATTCATAAGTCAAGCAAAACAACTGATGAATTTGCTAAGAAGATATTGCAGGAAGTGGAAAGCAAAGGGTTTTATGTAATTGATAGTTTCTATACAGAAGAGCAATGCGAGCTTGCAAGAAAAGCAATCGATCAAGTAAGCGAAGATTATAAAAATGATTTATGGATTGATGAAGATCAATCTGATTTTAGAGCTTGGGGAATCAATCAAGTATCGGAGGAAATCAATAAATTTTATACTCATCCATTTTTACAAAGTATTAGAGAGCAATATTATAAATTAAATGATGAATTTATAAATGGGTTCACCATGGCAGGGAAACTGAAGTTCGTTAAAAACAATAAAGGCTCTGGTGGAGGCTGGCATCGGGATACAGTGAATGATCGGCAATTGAAAGCGATATTATATTTAACGGATGTAACAGCTGAACATGGTCCATTCGAGTATTTAATAAACACGCAGCTCAAAACTTCTATTTATGAGACCATCAGAAATAATAATATCAAGTACAATCAAAATAGATTTACACCAGAAGAAATAAAAGATATCATTAAAAAGAATAAATATCCATTAGCTACCTTGACAGGTAGTATTGGAAGTTTAATTATTGTAGATACTAGCGGTATTCATCGAGGTATGCCCATTCAAAAAGAAACTCGTTACGCTTTGACAAATTATTATTTCGTGGATAAGCGCAAAGGAGGAAAAGGCATACCAAATAATATTAAAGAGATTTTATTAAATAAATAATATGGGGATTATTTCAAAAATTAAAGGTTTAAAACCTGCAAAAACTATTCATCCGCCAAATGCGAATTTCTTAAATTCAGATGAATATGAAAAACATATGCTAAAACATCTTCCCTTTGGTCAAGTCTACGATTTGCATGAAGCACAAAATAGGACCCTCAATTATCAATATAGACATCATGAACTGAATCACCAATTGGGCATTTTTAGATGGAGAGGCATTTATAAGCACAAAGCGCTAATTCTAAAATATGTCAATGACAAAAATTTAAAAATTGTTGATTTAGGAGGGGCGGCCTGCCCATTGGGTTTTCATTCGGATATTGTTGACTTTTTGCCAAAAGATGCCAGTGGAAAAGCCGTAAAATATAAATATTTGGCCGACTTGCCTTATAAAGCCGATGTAATATTTACCTCCCATACTTTGGAACATATTGAACCTTTAGAAGAAGTGGTTCAGCAAATTGCAGATGCATTAGTGGAAGGTGGCCATCTAATGGCGCATGTTCCGTCTTTTTATTGTGAAAGATGGAGGTCCAATATTCATACCAACCGAAAATACAATGACCACGCTTGGACTTTTGGCTTATCTGATTCTAAAATTCCAACAGATTTAAAAAATTATTTAGCCATAGATACCATTTTGGAACAGCAATTCGATCTAAGTATTGCTGAGTTTTGCGGCGACGATAGTATTTTTATTTTTGGTAGAAAAAAATCTTAGGTTTGGGTAAACACATTTTAGTCATTATACCAGCAAGAGGAAATTCTAAGGGGATTCCCAGAAAAAACTTGCGGGCTTTAAACGGGAAACCACTTATTTATTATTCTATTACTAATGCGCTTTCTTCTATTTATAATCCAGACGTTTTTGTTTCTTCAGATGATGAAGAAATCATAAACATTGCCTTGAAAATAGGGGCTCAAATTATAAGGCGGGAAAGTAGACTAGCGCAGGATGCCACCACTTTAGATCCAGTAATCTATGATGGATATTTGCAAGCGAAGGAGATCACAAATAAGTCATATGATTTAATAATTACCCTTCAACCTACTTCTCCGTTATTGCAAACGGCGTCTTTGGATGCGGCCATTGCAAGAATGTTAGAAAAATCTGAGATTGATACTATTCTTTCAGCAATCGAAGACAAACATTTGACATGGGGAAAAGTTGGCGAGCATTACATTCCAAATTTTTCAGAGAGATTGAATCGCCAATACCTGCCAGATAATTATAAAGAGACAGGAGGTTTTCTAATCACTCGTCCAGCCATAATTTCCGAAAATAATAGAATAGGCAAAAGAGTTGATTTGCATCTACTGAATGGAGAAGAGGCGATAGATATAGACAACTTTGTAGATTGGAATATTTGTACCTATTATCTAAAAAGAAAAAGGATTGTTTTTGTAATCACCGGCTATCATGAGGTAGGTTTGGGTCACGCTTACAGAGGTCTAAATGTTGCTAATGAAATATTAGATCATGAGATTATTTTTTTGGTAGATAGTAAAAGTGAAGAAGCCTTTAAATTGATTGCAAGAAATAATTATAAAGTTTTTAAACAAGAACAAGCTGACCTTTTAGATGATCTCAATAAATTGAATCCAGATGTTATCATCAATGATAGATTAGATACAAGCGAGCCTTACATGCAAGCATTACTAGATAAGAAATACTTATGTATCAATTTTGAAGATTTGGGCAGTGGGCATAGTTTGGCGCATTTGACGATTAATGCACTTTACCAAGACGGCGTAAATCACGGTCATGTAGTTTTTGGTTCCAAGTATGTAATTCTAAGGCAAGAGTTTGAATTGTCAAGAACTAAAGTTTTAAAAGAATTGGAAGAAGTGCTCATTACTTTCGGTGGAATCGATCCAAATAATTTCACGGAGAAAGTATTGAAAAGTATTTATCCACTATGTTACGATGCAGGTATTAATATTAAAATAATTGCAGGCTTAGGGTATAAACATTATGATCAACTGCCAAATCTGAAAGGAGTGGAGGTGTTAAGAAATGTAAAAAATATCTCCGCGCATATGCTAGAAGCTGACTTGGCCTTTACCTCTGGTGGAAGAACCACCTACGAATTGGCAAGTTTAGGGATTCCTACCATTGTTATTTGTCAAAATGAAAGAGAACTTACCCACAAGTTTGCTGCTCCAGAAAACGGTTTTCTGCAACTGGGTTTAGGGTCTAACTTAAATGATGCAGATATTATAAATGCATTCACAAAAATGACAGATGTCGAGGTAAGAAAAGATATGCATGATAAAATGCTTTCAAAAAAATTACTTCAAGGAAAACAACATGTAATTGATTTGATTCAATCAAAAATCGCTAGTTTTAATTATGAACAGTAAAGATTATATTTTAGCCAATAGACACAACAACCGTTTTATTCCAAAGCCTTTTGTAATTGCAGAAGCTGGGGTAAATCATGAAGGATCGATGGACACAGCGAAATTGCATATTGAGCAAGCTGCGGAAGCTGGTGCAGATGCCATTAAATTTCAAAGTTATAAAGCTAAAACCTTGGCTTCTAAAAACAGTCCTTCTTATTGGGACACCACCAAGGAACCTACTACTAGTCAGTTTAAATTATTCCAAAGACATGATTCATTTTGGAAAAAGGAGTTTGAAGCTTTAAAAGTGCATTGTGATAAAGTTGGCATAGAATTCATGAGTACTCCCTTCGATTTGGAATCCTCAAATTTTTTAAATGATTTAATGGTTTCTTATAAAATTTCATCTTCAGATATTACAAATCTTCCATTTATCAAACACATAGTAAGTTTCAATAAGCCCGTCATTTTATCCACTGGTGCAAGTTACATGCATGAAATATTTGAAGCGGTAGAAATTGTTGAAAAAAATAAAAACCCACTTTGCATCATGCACTGCGTATTGAATTATCCAACACCTTCGAATTTAGCAAATTTAGGGATGATTACTGATCTTAAAAAAAGATTTCCAGAACATCTTATTGGTTATTCGGACCATACGCTTCCAGAAGATATAAAGAATTTGGAAATTGCTGTTTTATTGGGAGCCTGGATGTTAGAAAAACATTTTACTCATGATAAAAGTCTACAAGGAAATGATCATTATCACGCAATGGATAAAGATGATTTGGCGATCTTTATTAAAATGATGGAAAAGACGCATTTTGTGATGGGTGATTTTGACAAAAAACCATTAGTAACAGAAGCCATCTCTAGACAAAACGCAAGAAGAAGCTTAGTTGCTCAGTCAAGTATAAATGAAGGTGAAATAATTACAGAGAGACATTTAACTTGGAAACGTCCAGCCTTTGGAGTTAGCCCAAAAGACCTAGACTTAATTATTGGTAAACAAGCTAATCGGAATATCGAAGAAGATGAAATTATTTATTGGGATATGATAAACATGCAGGCTTAAGTCCATTCTATATATGACAAAACATGAGGAGCTTAATATTATAAAACAGATAATTTATATCTATTTAAGCATTCCAAGTCTAGATATTTTGGGTTTGAAAGAAGCTGATACTTTTGTGAAAGATAAAGCTAGTAAAAAGCTTAGGGACGTTTATTTATCAACATCTCGAATGGGAAAACAGATTATTCAGAAAGAAAAGTTGAATCATAAAATTTGGTTGATTATAAGCTCTGTAAATAATAAAAACACTTTAGCTTTTTTAGAAAAAGGTTTAGGAAATACGGTTTGTATTTCCACGAATGCTTCACCAGTTAATAATCCGCTAAAAAACTATAGTTCTTTATCCTTCCATAAAAAGTATGTTAAAAACATCACTTTTAAGAATTTAATCGAAACACTAAAGAAAAATTTTGATCCAGAAAGAATTGACTTTATTAAATCTAAAATATGGGAATCCTTTTACCTTTTTGAAAATGCATTGGACATTTTAAAATCAGGCAATCCCAAGGCATTGGTTTTTTCAAATGATCACAATCTAAAGAATAGAGCATTACTACTAGCCGCCAAACATTTGAACATTCCAACTGTTTATATTCAACACGCTGCGGTTACCAAATATTTTCCTCCTTTAAACTTTGATTTAAATTTGCTGGAAGGTCAAGATACCTTAGATAAGTATTTAGCATGCGGTCCAATTGAAGGAAAAGTAGCTTTAATAGGAATGACAAAATTGGATGAATTTCATAAAAAGCGAACATTTAAAAAAACCATTGAGCATGTTGGCATTTGTGCTAATATTTTAGATAATAAAGATCGTTTGATGGAACTAATCACCCTCTTACATGCTCAACTTCCAAATTTAAAAATAAGCTTTAGACCACATCCAAGAGATAGTAGAACATTTGATTTAGGAAAGAAAATATCTTTTTCGGATGCACGGAAAACCCCAATTTTTGAATTTTTAAATTCCGTAGACTTAATTATCGCTTCAAATACATCAAGTCATCTAGAAGCATGTTTATTGAACATCCCTTCTATCTATTATAAGTTTAGCGAAGATCTAATTCATGATTACTATGGCTTTGTAAAAAATAATTTAATTCCTTACGCGGAATCTGATCAAGAATTAGTCAATCTTATTCAAGATTGGCTTATAAATAGACCAATGGTTTTTGAAAAAGCGAAATATTATAATCATTTAGTAGGGAGTCCTATGGAAGGTCAAAGCAAAAAAGCAGCAATACAAGAAATAAAAAACCTACTGAATTAATTTTTTAAATTGATTAAGTCGTAATTTGCAATTCAAAATAAATTAAAATATGGATTATAATCATTTACTAATTGAGAATGAAGAAGATATTTTAGTGCTTACCATAAATCGAGCAAATGCATTAAACGCATTGAACAAGAAAACAATGTATGAACTTGATGATTTTTTCCGAGTACACCTTCCTTCTATTCAAAACTATAAAGGCATAATAATCACAGGAAGTGGGGAGAAAGCATTTGTGGCTGGAGCTGATATTAAAGAATTAATTGCAATGTCGAAAGCAGAAGGTAAGGCGCTTTCCACCTTAGGGAATAAATTATTTCATTTTATCGAGACCTTTCACAAGCCTGTAATTGCAGCAGTAAATGGATTTTGTCTAGGGGGTGGTTGTGAATTAGCGATGGCTTGTCATATGCGAGTAGCAAGTACAAATGCTAGATTTGGCCAGCCAGAAGTGAACCTAGGGATCATACCTGGGTATGGAGGTACACAACGACTAATTCAATTAATCGGAAAAGGAAAAGCTATTGAATTATTGATGACTGGCGATATTATCAAGTCAGAACAGGCATTATTATTTGGATTAGTTAATCATGTTTTGGAACAAAATGAAATTATAGAGAAGTCTAAAGCTATAATAAATAAGATTGCTAGTAAAGGCCCGTTGTCAGTTGCAAAGATTTCAGATTGTGTCGATGCTTATTTTGATAAAAAAAGAAACGGTTTTGATGTGGAAATTGAAGGTTTTGGATCGATGTTTCAAACCGATGAATTTATGGAAGGGGCAAGTGCATTTATTGAAAAAAGGACAGCAAACTTTAAATAGAAATAATGTACGATTTCCATAAAGATAAAAAGCGCTATTTTAATTATCAATATAGAACTGCTAAAGAGCATATTTTACCTTTTGTAGAGGACTTTTTACCTGCAAATAAACCTAGACAGATTTTAGAAATTGGTTGCGCGGAAGCTGGAGTTCTAAAAGCGTTTTTAGAAAATGGGGATCAATGTTTAGGAATAGAGCTACTAGAATCTAGAACCGCTTTGGCAAAAGAATTTCATAAAAAAGCAGTTGAAGAAGGACGTATTAAATTTTTGAATAAGAATATTTATGACATTGATATAACCAATGACATTGGTCATAAGTTCGATCTAATAATTTTAAAGGATGTAATAGAACACATCCCGGAGCAAGAAAAGATTATACCTAAACTAAAAGAGTTCTTGAATAAGGATGGTAAAATATTCTTTGGCTTCCCTCCTTGGTACATGCCATTTGGTGGACATCAACAAATATGTGAAAATAAACTATTAAAAAAATTACCTTATTTTCATTTATTGCCTATGCCGCTATATAAAAAGGTTTTAAAATCATTTGGAGAAACTGATAAAAGAATTGTAGACCTTGAAGAAATCAAAGAAACTGGAATCTCCATCGAACGTTTCCGCAAAATCATAAAACAATCTGGCTTAAAAACTTATAAAAAACAAGATTGGTTATTCAACCCAATCTATGAATACAAATTCAATGTCAAACCAAAAAAACAGATAGGATTAGTTTCTGGGATTCCCTTTGTAAGAAATTTTTTTACAACAGCAGTTTATTATTTAGTTGGATAAAACTTTTTCCATCTTGCAGTGGTTTCATTTGAAGAAGCCTTATTTTTGTGATGTAGAACAAGAAGATTAATGAAAGAAACGGATATATTAATAATAGGTGCTGGACCAGTAGGATTGTTTACTGTATTTGAAGCAGGTCTCCTTAAGCTAAAATGTCATCTTGTAGATGCTTTGCCTCAAGTGGGTGGACAATTAAGCGAGATTTATCCAAAAAAACCGATATATGATATCCCAGGTTATCCTTCCATTTTAGCTGGTGAACTGGTAGATAACTTAATGGAACAAATTAAGCCTTTTCATCCTTCCTTCACCTTAGGTGAACGTGCTGAAGAAATCAAGAAAGATGCCTCTGGTAAATTTATTTTAAAGACGAATAAGGGAACACAGATTAAAGCTTCTGTGATTGCAATCGCTGGAGGTCTTGGCTGCTTTGAACCTAGAAGGCCGCCTATCCATAATATCAGTAAGTTTGAGGATTATGGAGTAGAATATATTATAAAGGACCCTGAGTTTTATAGAGGGAAAAATGTTATTATTGCTGGAGGTGGCGATTCCGCTTTGGACTGGACTATCTTACTAACGGATATTGCAAAGCATGTTACTTTAGTGCATAGAAGGACCTCGTTTAGGGGAGCCTTAGATAGTGTAGATAAGGTAATGGATTTAGCAAAAAATGGAAAAGTCAAACTGTTTACAAACGCACAGGTTGTAGCATTAAGCGGAGCTGGAAACTTAGAATCAGTTGGTATTAAATTAGAAAAAGAAATGTTAGATTATCCAACTAATCACTTTATTCCATTATTTGGTTTATCACCAAAACTAGGACCTATAGCCAATTGGGGCCTGAATTTAACAAAAAATTCCATCGATGTTGATACCTTAGATTATTCCACAAATGTGAAGGGTATCTATGCAATTGGTGATATTAATAACTACCAAGGGAAACTAAAATTGATTTTGTGCGGTTTTCATGAGGCAACCTTAATGTGTCAATCTGCCTTTAAGTATATTTATCCAGATCAAAAATTATCTTTTAAATATACCACGGTAACTGGGATTGCAGGACTAGAATAGACATTTAAAATACTATAAATTATACTTTGTGTCAGATATTAAATTGAAAATTACGGATAGGGAAGGGATCGATCACGAATTGGAAGTGCCTACCAGCATGGGTTTAAATCTAATGGAAATCTTTAAAGCAAACGAGCTCCCCGTGGAAGGTACCTGTGGAGGAATGGCCTTGTGTTCGACCTGCCATTGTTATATTCTAAGCGACCACATTTTAAAGGAAGCATCTGACGATGAGGAAGATATGTTAGATCAAGCTTTCTTTGTTGAATCAAATAGCCGCCTTGGCTGCCAAATCCAACTATCTGATGAACATGATGGCCTGCAAGTTAAACTTGCTCCTACATCAGGATAATAAGGAAAATCTTAAAATCTATTTCTATACAATTATCAATATTATTAACTTTTCCAATAACTTTATCTTCTATTCTTATTGACTATTCGTCAAAAACGCTATATTGTTCTATTGATTTAAATAATAACCCATCACAATAACCAACAACCCCAATTTTCCAAAAGAAAATATTGCCATTTTGCTTAATGGCAAAACTGAGAAAATTATTTTTTAACGACAGAAGCCATTGGCTTCGTGGGCTACCAATTATCAATAATAGCCTTACAAATTATTCTAAATTGCTTATGAGAAAACGAAACTTGCTTTCGACTTTCCTGCTCGTATTATGCGCAGGAACATTTAACTTTATTAATGCCCAAGTTGTTTTGGTTGAAAATTTTGACGGAGGTGTAAATGGTTGGACTGGGACATTTTTTACGACTACCAGCCAAGCATGCACAGGTAGTTCACCCAGGGACAACATATTTACAACCGCAGGAGGTGACTTTTTATCTCCAAATCAAGTCGCTGCTTCCAATGGAACAGATATTTCTGTTTCTTTTGATTACAAAATTGTAGATTATTCAGCGGCTACAAATCCTACTCCAGCTGGTTGGGGAACTTCAAGTTTTGAATTTTCGGTGGATGCAGGGACTACTTGGAGTAGTGCACTTTTAATCGATGATTCAAATCACGTTACTTCTGCAGTTTGTTCAACCGTGGTGCTCACCATCCTAGGAGCAGATGTTCCACTGGGATCCGATGTTCAATTTAGGTTGATTAATACATGGTCGGCAGGAGATTACTATTTTTATTTTGATGAGTTTTCAGCAACTCAGGTAATTACAGACCCTCCTAATTGTGATGCGGCATTAACTTCTGCAACTACTGATTTTCCAATTGATGGGAACTTAACATGGAGTAATGCAACGGGAGGGCCTGATGGCTATTTTCTTAATATTGGTACAACGATGGGAGGTACTGATGTTATTAATAACTTAGACGTGGGCTCAGTAACTAGTTATGACTTAACTCCATCAGGTTTAGCTTTTAGTACCACCTACTATGTAACAATTATCCCTTATAATGGAAATGGATCAGCTTCAGGGTGTGTTGAAGAATCATTTGTAACAGAACCAGATCCGAACAATATTGTACCCATTACTTGTGGTACACCAATAAATACTACGCACTGTTACAGCAGCCTTGATGCAACAACTTGGACATTTTCATCTTCGGATGGAATAAGTCCTTTGATTTTGACATTTAATGCAGGAACTATGGAAGGCTGTTGCGATGATATAATTATTTACGAGGGAACAGATGATACCGGAACGGTATTATATTCAGGCAATAATGGCGGCGACCTTACTGGTTTAATAGTTACAAGTACAGGAGCAAGTATTTTTATGACAATTGATAGCGATGGTTCGGTTCAATGTGATGGAAGTACCACATACACAGCTTGGGATTGGGACGCAGATTGCCTCACCTGTGAAACACCAATGGCGACTTTTACTGCTGTCGATGCATGCCCGGATGGATTCAATGTGGAAGTAAATATCACAGATTTAGGAAATGCAGTAACGGTGGAAATTACAGATGGAACTGATACACTAGCATCGATGGCCGGCTTAGGTTTAACCGTAGTGGGCCCATTTACTAATGCAGTGGATATTACATTAGCTCATGATTCAGATAATGCTTGTGATTTAACAGAATTAGGTTTAGAATTACCAGCTTGTCCCATTGAAGTGACTTGCGGTACAACCACTAATACAACTTATTGCTATACTGCAGATGATGCATCTACATTCACTTATAGTGCATCAGATGGTATAAGTCCCTTAGTATTAAATTTCAATGCAGGGACAATTGAAGATTGTTGTGATGATATCTTTATCTATGATGGGGCCGATAATACCGGGACTCTCTTATTTAGTGGTGCAAACGGAGGCGACCTTACTGGACTAACCGTAATAGCAGCTTCAGGAAGTTTATTTTTGGAGGTGGACAGCGACGGCTCTGTTCAATGTGATGGAAGTACTTCCTATGTTGAATGGGATTGGGACATCAACTGCCTAACCTGTGAAACCCCAACTGCGACTTTTACTGCGGTTGATGCCTGCCCTGCAGGTTTCAATGTGGAAGTTAACATTACGGATTTAGGAGATGCAACTTCATATGATATTTCAGATGGCACCAATGTTTTAGCTACGGGAGTTGGAATGGGAATTACTACAGTCGGTCCATTTGCCTCTGGGGTTCCAGTAGATATTACCTTAGTTCACGATACAGATAATGTTTGTGACACTACAGCAATTGGCTTGGTATTAGAATGTCCTTTAACTTGCGGAAGCTTATTTACAGATTCAGGAGGCGCGACTGGGGATTATTCAAATAATGAAAATGAAACATGGACAATCTGTCCAACAGTAGCAGGAGAAGTGGTGTCATTAACTTTCTCGGTCTTTGAAACAGAAGGTTTTGGAGCAACATCTTGCTGGGATGAAATGTATATTTATAATGGAATGGATGCCACAACTCCTTTGATGAGCCCATCAGCAGGTCATTGCTGGCAATCAGCAACAGACGGAACAGAATATCCAGGTGGTGCGTTGGGAGTGCCTATCACTTCCACTGATCCTTCAGGTTGTCTCTATGTTACTTTCAGTTCAGATGGATCTGGCACTTTTCCAGGATGGGAAGCAATGGTGACATGTGGACTTCCAGCTGCAGATTGTGGATCAACTGCAGTTACTCTTGCAGGGTCTTCTTTCCTAGCAAACGTTCCGAATTGTCAAATTGGAACATGGACTTATTATGGTGATGGAGCTGGTAATTATTTCGCAATGGAGAAATATCCAGTGGGAGGGAATACCGCATTTTTTGAACCGGTGGTTGATGTTAATGTGGATGCAGCAGCAACAAGTGTAGATGATGGAACAAGCCAAACCAATACAAGTCAAAGATATTGGAACGTGGATCTAACTAGAGGAGTTCTAAATGCAGATGTTAATATTAGATTCTATTATGATCCTGCTGAAAATATGGCCTTAGAAGCTACTTCTATGGCTTGGGCTGGACCTAATGGAATTGATTTTGGATTAGAATGGTTCAAAACACAAGGAGCTAATTTTGATCCAGCTACTGATGTCACTGCCACCGGAGTAAATACGGGAATTACATTAGTCCCTACCTCTATGGGAATGGAAAACGGAATCGATTTTGTCGAATTTGCAGTATCTAGTTTTTCGGGTGGAGGTGCAACGTCTTCCGCTAGAAATTCTCCATTACCCATCGAATTAGTTAGCTTTTCAGGGCAAGTAGCGGAGAAGGAAAACATTTTAAATTGGGAAGTTGCTCAAGAAATAAATGTTTCTCATTACGAAGTATTGCGTTCTCTAAATGGAATGGACCGATGGGAAACTATTGGAACAACAAGTGCATTCGGGAATTCAAATGATTTATTGAATTACACGATCAAGGATCAACAACCTAAGGTGAAGGCATACTATAGATTGTTATCTGTAGACTTTGATGGAAAAACACAACTGTCTGACCGTATTGTATTAGAAAGATTGGATAATAAATTCAAATTGCACGATATATATCCGACACCTACCAAGGATGTAGTGAATCTTCAATTCGAAACAAAATCAGACGCTGAAGTAAATTTCATCATGACTGATGTTTCAGGAAAAGTGTTAATGCAAAGATCAATTGAAGTAGGAAAAGGACTTCAAAATGAAACTATCAATTTAAATGATTTTCCCGCAGGCCTCTATTTCTTGCAAATAGAAAATGATGGAGACCGTATAGTTGAGCGTATTATTAAAAATTAAAGTTTTACTATTTACTTTAAAAGCCTTCTTGTTCGCAAGAGGGCTTTTTTTATATAATAATTTGACTTTTACCAACAGTTATCGTAATATTACGATAAATGGGAGCAAGTAAGGATATTTTATTCAATAAGAAAGATGTTGATTTAGCTAATCTAGCCAAAGCAATTGCTCATCCCGCGCGCATTGCTATCTTGAGACTATTAGTAAAAAGGAATACCTGTGTTTGTGGAGATTTGGTAGATGAATTGCCACTAGCTCAGTCTACTATTTCGCAACATTTAAAAGCATTAAAAAATGCAGGGTTAATTAAAGGTCAAGTGGATGGACCTTCAGTTTGTTATTGCATAGATGTTAAAAATTGGAACGATATGACGAGTAAACTATTTAAGTTTATTCAAAAAGATATTAATTGTTGTTAAAAAATTTGTTTTACCTAATCGCAATGTTGCGATAAAATTAATGTTATGAAAATAGAGGATTTATTAAAAGAGTTAAGCGCATCAAAAGATTTAGACATTCATTTTGAGCTAGAAGAAAATCAGCTAATCCCCGTTGGTTATCATTTGACAGAAATAATAAATGAAGATCGAAAATCTATGGATTGCGGTGGAAATTTACATGCTGAAAAAAGAGTACTTATACAACTACACTCTAGACCAACAGATATTCCGGAAAAGCAGTTAACAGCCGGTAAATTTGTCAATATTATTGAGATTGCCAATCAAAAATTAGACTTATTTAATGAGGTCGATGTGAATATTGAATATGGTTCTTCAAAAATGAAAACTGCTACCTACGCAATTCAAAGTATCAGTAAAAATGATAAAGGACTGAAAATTCATCTTTTTGAAAATGCTGCAGCTTGCAAACCGGCTTTAGTTAACAGTTGTGGTGAAGGAAGCTCTTGTTGTTAAAAATACAATCAAAGGGTAATCATCAAAAGATTATCCTTTTTTTTTAAGTAGAAAAATTTTAGCCTCCACATTCTATACGCAATTGCTTAATTTGACTTTCCCAAAGTTGCTTCTGGTCATCCACTTCATCGTCATCTGCAAAATCTGTTATTTCTAAGATGGTCTCACCTGTAACTGGGCTTTTGGACATTCTAAATTCAAGATATTCATCTTCATCATCTGCGTCTAACCAGCGAAATTTTAAACGCTCGTCTTCAATGTCATCAATCAACTCTGCTTCTTCTTCTGATCCTTCCCAGCTGAAAGTATAGACTTCCTCTGTAATGTCTACTCCGTCACAAAACCAACGAATTAGACAGGCAGGTGCCGTTAAAAATTTATAGAGAATGGACGGTGATGCCCTAAATATAAATTCAATCTCAAATGATTCTCTTGCCATATATCGTTTTCTGTAATATTGTTGACGGGAATGTAAAAAAATAATTCTATTTTACGAGTATAAAAATGGAAATAAATAATAAATAAATGATTTTTTCCAAGAAATGAACCTTTTTACCCCAAGATGTATTAATACTTACGCAGATAATTGTTAAATCTTAAATAAGATAGTTAGGAAATCTCTTGACTTAGACGCTTGTTTAAGTTACTTTTGTGGTTGGATTAGAATCAAGGTCGTTTATGTTTCTTTCCAATATTATTTTTTGTATTTATACAAAGCAGAAATTCCAATTATTATTTTTTAATAAATACGTTGTAAAAGAATTATTGAATGAGGCAGCTCAAGATTACAAAATCCATTACCAATAGAGAAAGTCAATCACTTGAAAAATATTTACAAGAAATTGGAAAGGTTGACCTATTAACACCTGAGGAAGAAGTTGAATTAGCTAAGGAAATTAAACAAGGGAACCAAGAGGCTTTAGAAAAGTTGACAAAAGCTAACTTAAGATTCGTGGTATCTGTTGCTAAGCAATATCAAAATCAAGGCTTATCTCTTTCCGATTTAATTAATGAAGGAAATTTAGGACTAATTAAGGCAGCGCAAAGATTCGATGAGACGAGAGGGTTTAAATTTATCTCTTACGCTGTTTGGTGGATTAGACAATCTATCCTTCAAGCATTAGCAGAGCAATCTAGAATTGTTAGACTACCTTTGAATAAGGTAGGCTCTTTAAATAAAATAAACAGAGCCTTTTCAGAATTGGAACAAGAATATGAAAGAGAACCATCGTCAGATGAGTTAGCAGAATTGTTAGATATTCCTACTGAAGAAGTAGAAACCACCTTAGGGGTTGCTGCAAGGCACGTATCTATGGATGCACCGTTTGTTGAGGGCGAAGATAATTCTCTATTAGATGTACTTGAAAATAGTGCAACTCCGAGTACGGATGCTTCTTTAGAATACAAAGAATCATTACGAAAAGAAATAGAAAGATCTTTAAATACGCTCACAGAAAGACAATGTGACGTTATTAAACTATATTTTGGCATAGGAGTAGAACATCCAATGTCACTCGAAGATATCGGGGAGCGCTTCGGTTTAACAAGAGAGCGAGTTCGACAAATAAAAGACAAGGCGATCAATAAGCTGCGATCGGCCTCTAGAAGTAAATTATTAAAGCACTATCTAGGTGCCTAAAAATACAAAAGCATCAGTCTCTACTGATGCTTTTTTTATTATACCTAATTAAAACATTTTAAAACCAGATGAAACCAGAACTTCACATTCGTAAGTCCACAAATGAAGCGCTCCGCAATTGGCATGGCAAAGAAAAAACTGCTTTAGAGTTATTACAAATCGTCGGAAAATTAAGATTCGAATACGCAGTTGAATTAATATTTTTTCGAAATGAAATTTATGATGTCAGACCTTCTCAATTAATTGCAATGCACGGCATAGCAAAAAATTATGGTGATGATACTATTACTATTAAAGATAGCTTAGAAATTGCGAGAGCAATTAATGAACTAAATGATTTATTACCAGCAAGGATCGATTTAGGGAAATTAAATGTTGAATGGATCCAAAGCAATGGCAAATATGATTCCATTCAAGAATTTGTTGGTGATAAACTATTAACTTTTCAAGGAGTAACCGAAAATTTAGATTCTAGAGATGTAGTGCTTTATGGCTTTGGTAGAATTGGCAGATTATTAGCTCGCAGAATTATTTCGCTCACTGGCAGCGGAGAACAGCTTAGATTGAAAGCTATTGTTTTAAGACCTAAACTTGAAGATCGACAGGAAGAAATGCAGAAAAGAGCAGACTTATTGAGAGTGGATTCAGTACATGGAAAATTTCAGGGATCTGTAGAAGTTGATGGAGATTACTTTATTATCAATGGTAATAAAGTTGCTGTTATTTTTGCAAAGAGTCCCAGTGATGTACCTTATCAACACTATGATATTCAGCATGCCCTACTTATTGACAATACTGGAGTTTGGAGAGATAAAAAAGGACTGTCCCAACATCTCGTCAACGAAGAAATTAAGACTGTTTTATTAACCGCTCCGGGGAAGGATATTCCAAATATAGTACATGGAATCAATGCCTCCACTGCCGATGTGAATAAAGAAGAAATTTTTAGTGCGGCCTCTTGTACAACTAATGCAATAGTTCCAGCTATTAAATTAATAGATGAAAATTTTGGAATTACGAAAGGGCATATTGAAACTATTCATGCCTACACCAGTGATCAAAATCTCTTAGATAATTTCCATAAGAAACCTAGAAGAGGGAAGGGCGCAGCAACCAATATGGTACTTACTACAACGGGTGCAGCCAAAGCAGTTGCAAAAATTTTACCTCATTTAGAAGGTAAGTTAACGGGCAACTCAGTAAGAGTGCCTACCCCAAATGTGTCTTTAGCTATTATGAATTTGCATTTAAATAAGGCGACCACCGCAGATCAGGTAAACAATATTATCAAAGACGCATCCCTATTTGGAGATTTAGTTGAACAATTACATGTTTCGACATCAACTGAATATGTTTCTAGTAATGCAGTTGGAATGACTAGTACCTGTGTTATTGATGCTCCTTCGACTTTAGTTTCTGATGATGGAAAATCCTTAACTATATACGCATGGTATGATAATGAATTTGGTTATACTTGTCAAGTAGTGAGGTTTGCTAAACATTTAGCTGGGGTTCGACGAAAATCCTATTATTAAGATAAGGGAAATAATAGATACGTGAAAAAAATAACTAAAATGAAAAGCTTCTCAACTCAAGAAATTGCCAATGTTATTAATGGTACATTAATTGGTGATGGATCAATAAATATTGTTGCACCGGAACAAATAGATAAGGCAACAGCACGTCAAATTACATTTATTGGAGATTCTAAATTTTTGAAACAATGGCCAAGTTCTAATGCTGGAGCAGCAATTGTTAATGAACAATTGAGTGTTGAACCTCGGGAAGGTAAAGCATTAATAAAAGTGAAGAATGCGGATTTAGCAATGGCCCAAATTTTAGAACTATTTGCGCCTCCATTACCTGTGTTTGATGTGGATATTCATCCAATGGCTACGGTAGACGATAGTGCTAATATTGGGCGAGGAGTAAAGATTGGTCCAAATGTGTTCATCGGTAAAAATGTTGAAATTGAAGACGGCGTTCATATTTATCCGAACGTCACTATTATGGATGATTGCAAGATTGGGCACGGAAGTATCATTTGGTCTGGGGTGGTTATCAGAGAAAGATGCAAAATTGGAGCCATGTGTATCTTACATAATAATGTAAGTATTGGTGCAGATGGCTTCGGATATAGACCGAGCCCAGATGGGAGAGGATTGATTAAAATCCCTCAAATAGGGGATGTTGTTATTGGAAACGGAGTTGAGATTGGCGCCAACTCTTGCGTAGATCGGGGAAAGTTCAGCTCAACAATTATTGGAGATGGATGCAAGATTGATAATTTGGTGATGATAGCGCATAATTGCGTTTTAGGAAGATCTTGTATAATGGCAGGTGCAAGTGGATTAGCTGGATCAGTAACGCTAGGAGATGGAGTGATCATTGGAGGTGGTACTTGTATAAAAGATCATGTAACTTTAGGAAATGGAGTAAAAGTAGGCGCTTGTTCCGGTGTAATGCATGACGTAGAAGATGGGAAAACAATGTTGGGTTATCCTGCCTATGAAAGCAGAGAAACCTTAAGATATTGGGCTCATTTGAGGCGAATTGCAAAAGGCAAGACAAGTTAAACCTGGGATTTAATGAAGCATTATTTCAGCACATATCTAACCGCTAAAGCCTGCAACTTATACATTTTACATTTACTTTCAGCGTTCATCCAATTCTGAAAATTGCAATGGTCTGTTAATAGGCTCTTCTAAAGAAATGAAAGTTTCTGTTCTTTGAATACCAGCGATTCTTTGAATTTTATCATGAAGTACATTCCGTAGATGTTCTGTATCCTTACAAACAATTTTTGCAAATATGCTATATGCACCTGTTGTGTAATGAGCACCTACAATTTCATCAATTGCCATTAAATCTTTAGCAACATTTGCATAAAGCGAACTTTTTTCCAAGTAAATACCAAGAAAGGCACAGATGTCATAGCCAATTTTACTATAATCTATCACTAAATTTGATCCCTTAACAACACCCATTTCTTCCAGTTTTTTCATTCTAACATGGATGGTCCCACCGGAAACAAATAGTTTTTTAGCGATATCCGTATATGGAATTTTTGCATCTTCCATTAAAATAGACAATATTTTTTTATCTAATTGATCGAGATCATTTATTTTTTTCATAAAATTCTGGCTTTATTTTATGGAAAATTTAAAAATAGCATTCAAATATTAAAAAAGATATGGAATTTGAAGAGAGAAAAAGAAATTTCATCGATAAAAAAAGATCATCTAAACTTTGTTCGTTACATTTGTTTCATATATAAGTAGATTTAATTGAATGGAAAATAAAATTCGTCCTAAAGAAAATTATAATGTTTGGCTTCCGCTTCTACTATCATTGGTTATGGTGGCTGGAATGTTCATAGGATTTAAATTAAACAGTGATGTAGCTGGACCCTCAATTAAAAAAGTTATAAATAATAATTCCGAAACTCGAAGCTCTGTAGATGAAGTATTAAATTTTATTTATGCAAAATATGTGGACCAAGTTGATCAAGAAGAGGTCATTGAAGATGCAATTAAAACTATTGTTGATGAATTAGATCCACATTCCAACTATATCCCTGCTCGCTACCTAAGAGACATTAATGATTCTATGGATGGTAATTTTGAAGGGATTGGAGTAGAATATTTAGTTTATAAGGATACTATCATTGTTCTAGAAGTTACCAAAGATGGACCATCTGATAAAGTGGGACTTCTGGCAGGAGATAAAATTATAGCGGTAGATGATTCAACCATCGCAGGTTTGGAATTGAGGAATAATGAAATTATTGATTTTTTAAAAGGTCCTAAAGGCTCCACCGTTTCCGTAGATGTTTTAAGGCAAAATAAACCTTTGAATTTTCAAATTAAACGAGATCGTATAGACTTGCCTAGCGTTGATGCAGCATATATGCTAAATGACGATGTGGCCTACATTAAAATTAATCGCTTTAGTTCAACTACTTTTAGAGAATACATGGAGGCATTTGAGAAAATGGTCAAAGAAGATAATGCACAGCATATTGTAATTGATTTAAGGCAAAACCCAGGAGGTCTTTTAAAAGAAGCTACCAATATTCTGAGTCAAATTTTTCAAGAGAAAGGTAAATTGTTAGTTTACACAGAAGGGAGAACGAGTAAAAAAATAGAATATAAAACGACCGGAAAAAATTTCTTTTCAGTAGATAAAGTTGCAGTATTGATTGATGAAGGCTCAGCCTCAGGTAGTGAAATACTTGCGGGAGCGATTCAAGATTGGGATAGAGGAGTACTTGTAGGCAGACGAACTTTTGGAAAAGGTTTGGTGCAAGAGCAATATCCATTAAAGGGTGGGTCAGCGCTTAGACTTACAGTGGCTAGATATTATATACCGTCAGGTAGATCCATTCAAAAAGATTATTCTGACATGGACATTTATAGAAATGATTACCACGAAAGAATTTTATCGGGTGAGTTAATGGAACAAGATAGCTTTGAATTGATCGACACCACCATTTATTATACTGCAAAGAAAAGAGAGGTATTTGCTAAAAGTGGGATTATGCCTGATATTTTCGTACCTATCGATAAATTTTATTTAGATGCAGATCGATTCACCATTAATGAACAAATTCCTATCTATGTATTTGAACATTTAAATAAATTTAAATCAAATAGTCCACAAGATTTAAAAACATTTATAAAAACCGAGGTAGTCACTGATGCTGATTATGATGAATTTTGGGCAAGTATTCCAGAAACCTTAAGAACAGATAAAAACGTGCACAAAGATCAAATTAAATTATTAATCAAATCTAGACTTGCAAAACATTTTTTCGGTGATGACGGTATGTATAAAGTTTTAAATAATGAAGATGTATCTATTCAAGAAGCTCTTTCTGCATTTGAAAATAATAGTCCTTTAACTTTAAAATAACTTTAGGTCCTCAAGAAAATAAGTTCTCCATTCTCATCATACCTAGCAATTATAGATGGTTTTTGCGCTTGCTTTTCTTCTTGACGATGTCGAACTACATAATCCACTCCTTTTAAGATGGGAGAGCTTATTTCTCCAAATGTATGTGGAAATGCATCTCCACTTAAGTTTGCAGAAGTGGATACAATAGGCCTACCAAAATTTCTAATCAATTGATGGCAAAACTCATCTTTGACAATTCTTATTCCAGCACTTCTATTCGGCCCTAATAATATTTCTGGCAACTCAATCGATCCTTCATAAATCAATGTCAAGGGAAGTACATGATAAGTGTGTAAAGTTTCCACTCTAGGATGAATGTCTGGAACATAAGTCTTTAGCATTTCAATTGAGTTGACCAATATGGTCAAAGGCTTATCTTTAGGTCTATTTTTTAAATTATAAACTTTTTCAATGGCTTTTTGGTTTAATGCATCACAACCTACGCCCCAAATTGTATCAGTTGGGTACAAAATGGTGCCTCCATTTTCTAAAATCGTAATTATGTCTTCTATCTTATCCTTGAAATACATTAAAACATATATATTTATAAACTTTAGGACACGAAAATCCATTTTAGAGCATCATAATATATATAACACTTTTGTTGTTTAATAAGAGTGCAAATTTAGTTTAAATAATAATAATCATTGAACCTCTTCAGAAAAAAAATATTGTTTATAGTTTTGTTTATACTTGGATTTCTTTCTTTGGAGTCTAGGCACATTATTGGAGGAGATATTACCTATGTCTGTGAAGGTAATGGCGCCACTGTAAATGACCGCAATTATAGTATTACTATGAAAATTTATCGTGATTGTGGAGGAGGGGGAGCATTGTATGACGATCCAGCAGAAATTGGTCTTTATAGAAAAAACGTAAATGGGACTTATTCATATATTAATACCTTCATGGTTTCTAGACCAGTAATTTCGAATATTAATCCAACTGCTAATCCATGTTTTATTATTGCTACTCCACTTTGTGTTGAACAAGCAATTTATTCGTTCACGCTGCAGAATCTTCCAGTATTAGATGACGCTTATTATTTGACTTATACTAGATGTTGTCGAAATAATAGTATTAACAATATTACTGATGCACGGAATACGGGAGCTACTTATACCGTAGAGATTTCTCCAGAAGCTCAAAGAATTTGTAACTCAAGTCCAACGTTTAATGACTTTCCACCGATATTAATTTGTGCTAATGATCCTTTGAATTTTGATCATTCTGCTTCAGATCCAGATACGTTAAATCATCAATTAGTTTACGAATTTTGTTCTCCTTTACAAGGAGGTGGACCTGAAGGTACGGATCAAAGCCCAGGAGATTCTCGAGGCTGTAGAGGAATACGCCCTGATCCTGCTAGATGTTTGCCACCGAGAAACCCAGTCCAATTTAGAGCGCCGGATTTTTCAATTGTGAACCCAATGGGAGGAAGTCCGCAAATTAGGATCAATCCGATTACTGGATTTATTACGGGCACACCTGTGATCACTGGACAATACGTGGTGGGCGTTTGTGTATATGAATATGACAATAACGGCGTTTTATTAAGTGTCTTACAAAGAGATTTTCAATTCAATGTAACGAATTGTGAGCCGACTGTATTTGCTGAAATTGAAGCGGATGCAGTTATTGGAGCGCAAGAGTTCATTATCAACGGATGCGGAGTTGAAACCATTGAATTTGTCAATGAAAGTACAGATGAGGCTTTCATTCAAAACTATATTTGGGAATTTGATATCAATGGTAGTTTGGAGACCAGAACGACTAGAGATGCAACTATAACTTTCCCTGGCTTAGGCGCCTATCAAGGTAAAATGGTTTTAAATCGGGGAACAGAATGTGCAGATTCTGCTTTAATTAACGTAAATATTTATCCAGCAATTACCGCAGATTTTGAATTTGATTATGATACTTGTATTGCTGGACCTGTTGCATTTACTAATCTTTCCCAATCAGGAGCTAGCTCTGGGATTACGGACTACAGGTGGGATTTTATGGATGGCACCTTTTCAAGCGAGCAGGATCCTAATCATCTTTTTACATCGCCTGGTTTATTAGATGTACAATTATTTGTAGAAGATGGAAATGAATGCAAAGACAGTATCGTAAAAACGGTATCCTATTTTCCTGTGCCACCCGTTATTATTATTGAACCTAGCACTTTCCTTGGATGCGCACCAGCTGAAATATTCTTTAATAATTTATCAGTGCCCATTGATTCTACCTATAATATAACTTGGAATTTTGGTGATGGAGGGACAAGTTCAGATATTAGTCCAACCTATGTGTATGAAAATCCCGGGATTTATGATGTCTCAATTGAAGTTATATCGCCGATTGGTTGTTTTACTCAATCCAATTTTCCAGCTTTAATTACTGTAGATGAATCTCCTGAGGCTATGTTTAGTTTCAGTCCAACAGAAGTTACCGGATTTAACTCAATGGTTTCCTTTTTTGATGAATCCATTAATGCTGTTTCGTGGCAATGGAATTTTAATGAAGAAGCGGTTGTTTTTGAACAAAGTCCTAATTATACTTTTCAAGATACAGGTCTAAAAGTAGTAGAATTAGTGGTTAGGCATGTAAGTGGATGTCCAGATACAGCGCGAGCAATTATTGATGTTGTTCCTGTCGTTACCTATCATTTACCTAATGCTTTCACGCCAAATAATGATGGAAACAATGATGAGTACAGAGGGGTAGGAATACTAGATGGAATTCGAGATTTTGAAATGACCATATGGAACAGATGGGGAGAGCGAATATTTTTAACCAATGATCCACTTGACGCTTGGAATGGACAAAAGAACAATACTGGAAAGATGTCCCAAAGTGGCGTCTATGTAGCTATCGTGAAATTTAAAGATCCTAGGGGTAATGATACGGTTTTGAAAAGTTTCGCAACTTTGATCAACTAATTAATAAGCATTTCCATTTTCCGAATTTTAAAATAGACTGAGTTTCTTGCAGAAATGATCGATCACTAAAACCCATAAACCCATAAACCAATAAACTCCTCATTATGGCAAATTTCATGGATTCTATAAGTACCGCATTGCAAAAATTCATTAATGAACAAGAAATGTTTTTTGTAGCAACCGCCGCCAAGGATGGCAGAGTTAATTTATCTCCAAAAGGATTGGATTCTTTTCGCATCTTAGATGCCAATACTGTACTTTGGTTAAATTATACAGGAAGTGGAAATGAAACAGCTGCTCATTTACAAGAGGTTAATAGGATGACCATTATGTTTTGTTCTTTCAAGGGTAATCCCTTAATCTTAAGGCTTTATGGAGAAGCTGAAACTTACCACGAAAGAGACGCAGAATGGGAAAATTTATTATCTCAATTTTACTTTAATGCGGGTGCTAGAAATATTTTTAAACTAAAAGTTGACAGTGTTCAAACCTCTTGCGGATATGCGGTTCCTGAATTTGAGGTAAAAGGGCAGAGATCGAGATTAGTGGAGTGGGCGGATCAAAAAGGTGAGGAGGGAATCAAATCGTACTGGGCGGAAAAGAATAAAAAAAGCATCGACGGAATGCCAACAGGTATATTCAAATAAGAAAAAATCTTAATGAAAAGTTCGACTATTTAAAATCTGTTCAAAGTTTTTCTCCTTTTTCTAATATTTCGTCGAGTTTTTGTATTCATTGAAAATGTGAAAACTAGCTACATTTGAGCTATAAATACTGATTTTGGGCTTATTTGATGACCAAAATGAATGGTTTTGGTGCAATTTCTTTATATATAAAATAATAATATTTGAAGGATAATTTTTTTCAAAAGCAAACAAAATTTGGGAGAATATTCCTATATTTGCACTCCTTTTGATAAACTTAAAGAATAAAGTACCATGGATTTAATGAAATTTGTAGAAAATGAAATGTTGAACGATTATCAGTTCGAGCAATTCAAGCCAGGTGATAACGTAGTTGTAAGCTATAAAATCGTCGAGGGAGCTAAGGAAAGAATCCAGGATTACAGAGGGGATGTCATTCAAGTTAGTGGCGAAGGAAAAAATAAAACTTTTACAGTTAGAAAAATTTCTAATGGAGTGGGAGTTGAAAGAATTTTCCCTATGTCGTCTCCAGCAATTGTTGGATTAAAGGTTACGAAAAGAGGAAAGGTAAGGCGTGCAAAACTTTACTACCTAAGAGAATTGATCGGTAAGAAAGCTAGAATTAGAGAAAAGAAAACATTAAGACCTGTTAAAAAATAAATGAAAGAGCCGCAATTGATGCGGCTTTTTTTATTCAATCTTCTTTGTTACGATGTAAAATAAGTCCGTTCGGAAGTTTACGTTATTTTTATCCATCCCCTTCATACTAATACTTTGCCATTCTGATTCAGGAAATATACGCGTTCGCTTTTTACCTTCACCTATGATCACAGACATGTTGAAATTGCCTACATCAGCATCCCATTTATATGCTAATCTACATTTATTCTTATACTCTTCAATTCGATAAATCAAGGTAGGTGGTTTAGGATGTTTTAAATATTGCTCAAAAAATGCATGGTAATCTTTGCCAGATTTTTTACTAATAAATTGAACAATATCTTCAGTAGTTACATTAGTGATTTTATGATCCTCGTGCAATGATTTTAATATTCTAAACCAAAGTTCATCATCGTTTATATCATTCCTTAGGGTGTGAAGAATCCAAGCTCCTTTGTAGTAGTGATCGCTACTTCCAAACTTATCAAAATTAACATCTAAAGGACCGAGAACAGGTAATTTGTTTTGGATATATTTTCTTTGAGAATTCAAATATGCTATGGCACGTTCTAAACCATAATGATATTCTACGTAAAGCGCTTCCATGTACGTGGTGAATGATTCATGAATCCACATTTCTGCGTGATCATTTGAGCTTACACTATTGCCCCAATATTCATGTCCAGTTTCATGGACAATAATATAATCCCAATCCATGTCTCTAGGGATCATTCCGCCCATATAACCTCTCATATATTTATTCCCATAAGCAATACCACTTTGGTGTTCCATCCCTAAATAAGGGGTTTCAATCAAGGCATATCCATCTTTCCAAAATGGATATTTCCCAAAGTAATGTTCAAATGCCTTTAAAACTCCAGGTACCTGTTCAAAATGCTTTGTTGCCTTCGAGAGATTTTCCTTTAGTACATAATAATCACAAGCAAGTTGTTCCCCATCCAATGCCGTGTAAGTGTCAGAAAAATGTGCATAGTCTGCTACGTTCAAGGAAACATTATAATTGTTTATTGGATAAGAAATGAACCATTCAAATAAATCTTTTTCGTCGTTGTAAGCTGCTTTTTTTATTAAATTTCCATTACCTACTGCCATTAGTCCTTTTGGTACTACCATGGTAAATCGCATACTGTCAGGCTCATCTGAAAGATGATCCTTATTCGGCCACCAAAGACTTGCACCTGTGCCTTCACAAGCTACCCCAATCCAATCTTTACCATTACTATCTTTAGAAAAAACAAAACCTCCATCCCAAGGAGCGCGGGCAGCAACTATTGGATGTCCTTGATAGGTGATTTGAAAATGACCTTTTGTGCCTTTACGGATTTCGGGAAACTCTACTATTAGGGCTTGATGTTTTCGAACAAATGGAATAGCTTGACCTTCGTAAAGAATTTCTTTCACCTCCATTTCTTCAAAAAGATCGACTTGTAAAAAAGTAAAATCTTCTGTTGCTTCAAAATAGATAGTATTCTTTCCTTCAATAAATTTTTCAGATGGGTTTAAATTTATGAATAAGTCATAAAAGGTAACGTCGTAACAAGTCCTTTGTGGGTTTAATTTTCCTCTCAGCGTATCTGCCGAATCAAATTCAAATCCGGCGAAATAATCTTGTCCATTTAGAGAAAAAGTGAAAACGGAAATAAATACAATAAAAATGAATCTCATGAAAGTGGTCTAAATTTATCCTGCTTTTTAAAATTTTTCCGAACTAGTTTATCAATGTAGCGATCTGGAAAAACATATGCTGCTAGCCACATTGTTTTCTTATTACTAGTAACAATATATCTAGTCTTTGGGTTCGTTTTATTTAAGGCATTAAAAATAACTTTTGAAACTTCCTCGGTTGGTATAGCCCCTTTTTGTGCAGCTTCAATAACTTTTTGTCTATTTTTAATGATGCCTGCATAATCCGTATCATTATACATTGACCAATCATCTGATTTTGCTTTATCCCAGATATCACTTTGAATAGGACCTGGCTCTATTAGAATAACATCAACATCATATATTAAAAGTTCTCTTCGCAAACAATCCGAAAGTCCTTCTAATGCATGTTTTGATGCTGCATAAGGTCCCATAAAAGGATTTCCGACCAATCCAGCTATCGAACTCATGTTAATGATTTTGCCTGGAGGAAATGGACAATCCTTTTGTGCACCAACTAAAGGAGCAAAAGCTTGGATTACCCTTACCACACCAATCACATTTATATCTATTTGTTTGATGATCTTCTCAACATCGATATGTAACATTGGCCCAGAAACAGAAGTGCCCGCATTATTAATCAAAGCTCTTAAACCATGATTTCCTACTTTCGCGTAAACTTTTTGCTTTTCTCGATCAATGGCGGCTTGATTTGTAACGTCAAAAATTAAAGCTTGAAATTGATCGGGGTAGGATTTTTCTAAATAGGAGGCATCGGCTGCTTTTCTAACACTTCCAAAAACGAAATATCCTTTTTTTATAAGGAATTCGCACGTAACTTTACCTATTCCTGAAGAAACACCCGTAATTAATACATAATTCATAAAAGATATTTAGTGACGCTTGCGTTTTAAATAAGTCATTAAAGTAATTCTAATTTTTTAATTTATGGAATGAGTTCTTAACTTTCAGAGATTTTTAAATAAATAGACGGATTAATGTTGAAAAGAGAAATTGTTAGATGGTTATTTTTTTTTCCGATAGTAGGTTTACTATTAATCTGTTCATGCACCGATGAGCCAAAAGTTGATAAAACCCTATTAATTGGTAATTGGGAAATTGTGAAGGCTATCCGAAACGGAAAAGAAACAAAAACGCTAAATGGCGCTTTCTTTAATTTTACAGAAGGAGGAAAAGTAATGGAATACAATCTGCTAGGACAAATGCAGAAAGATTCTATAAATATTACCAACTTTACGATAAGTCAACTTACTGGCGAAAAAGTGGAATATAAAATTGTTTCTTTATCCGATTCTAGTTTGGTTTTAAGAACAAAGCTGAGAGGAACTGGATTTGAATTCAATCTAAAGCGAATTAATGAATAAAATTTTATACTTGTTAGGATGTTTTCTATTCGTTTTAAATGTAGATGCTGCAATTGAAGCAGATATTAAGCACGCGCTTTTTAAAAGCCAATCAGGGCCTTTTATTGAGTTAAATTATTATTTCATAGCCTCCTCTCTCAAGTATAATCAAATAGATAGTTTTAATCAGCAAGCTTCTCTTGAAATAGTGATCACTTTTAAGAAAGGTGATGAAATATTTCAATACGATAAATATGTCTTGAATAGCCCGATTGCTCAAAAAGCGACTAATTTTTTTGACACAAAAAGATATAATCTAGCTAATGGTGAATATTTAATGGAAATAGAAATTTCAAATATTGCCGATCCTGAAGGAGTGCTAAAAAAATCAGAAGCCATTACAGTGGATTTTAATGATCAAGATCTGAGTATTTCTAATATTCAGCTATTATCGAAAGTAGAAGCGAGTGCAGATCAAAGCCCTATGGTAAAAAATGGGTATTTCATGGAGCCATTGCCTTTTTCCTATTACAATATGGCATTCAACCAACTGACTTTTTATTTTGAAATTTATAATAGTGATCAATCTTTTACAGAGGATTATGTATTGGGTTATCAAATCTTTAAAGATGAAAATGCTAGTAGAAGCTTAGTTAAAAAGAAGTTTAAGAGAAGGAGCCCTAAATCAACTGACGCTTTAGTTTTAAATTTAGACCTCACAGATATTAATAGTGGAAATTATGAACTTGAAATTACCTTACAGGATAAAAATAAAACGGTTAAACTAAAAAAACTAATTCCATTCAGAAGATCTAATCCTGTTTTGGATGGTCAAATCAAAGCCAAACAAAATAATTTCGATATCAATAAAACCTTTGTTGTAAACTTAACAAAGGAAGAATTACGATATAGTTTAAGAGCCATTGCACCAAGGATTCATTCAGAAGATGTAGAAGCATTGAATATATTGATTCGGAATAGAGATGAAAAATATCAACGCGTCTTTTTACATAACTTTTGGTATGTTCAAGATTCGAAAAACACCGAAAAAACATATAAGGAATACATGGAAGTAGCAAAAGCAGTTGATCAAATGTTTCAAAATGGTTTTGGACCCGGATTTGAATCGGATAGAGGATATTTCTTTTTAAAATATGGAAGACCGGATGATAAGATAGAGGTGCTTAATGAAATGGCGACTTACCCATTTGAAATTTGGACCTATGATAAGATTGCTTACCTTAATCAAACCAATGTTCGATTTATTTTTTATAATACCTCTTTGGTGCCAAATGGACTTCGATTATTACATTCCACCGCTGTAGGTGAATTGAGCAATAAACAATTTAAATCTAGTTTATTTAGAACTAATGTTAATCAAGATCAGAGTGCACTGGATTTGGTAGAACAATTTTTCCCAGAGTTTTAAAGTTTTGTTAATAAGCGCTAAAATGGGAAATTATCTTGATTTCTTGTAGTTTAAGATATAGAATGAAATAGCTATGAAGTTAATTTATACCATATTAGGATTTTTTCTGTTGTCATTGAGTGTTGATGCTCAAGTTCCATCAACTAAGCAAGAGTGGCAAGAGCGCTATGATAGAAATATTAAAAAACAAAGACTTTACGGTGTTTATATTCCTGCAGACATGGATGAAGCGTTTGAGGAATTAACTGCCTTATCTCGCCCCGAAGACTTAGCTAAGTTTAGTGCAGCTCCAGAAGACACCATCGCCGTTAGATTGCGATTTGGCTTAGGACGCTGGATGTCACACAATTGGCAATTTGAAGATGGATCACGTTTTTCGCACTGGCTCAATTTAAAAGGTTTAAGTTTTCCAGATGATATGGTGGAAACGGTGATTAGATCTTTTCATAGAAAATTGAACAAAAAAGAAATTGATTTAGACAAACAAGTTGAAATATTAATAACTAAACGAGAGAAAGAACACGAAGAACGCATGAAGAAAGCTAAAGTTGAAGTTATCAGTAAACGAAAATTAGATAGTACTGAGATTGAGGCATTAAATAAACAAAAAGAATAAAATTTCCCATTTTTCCTCTTTGTTTATTAGCTAAAAATAATTTCTTTACCTATGTTTTATACCCTATCTTAAATTGCCTTCGATCTTTTTGCTTGGTCGAATAAACAAAATTATTACATTTGCAATCGGTTTCGTGCTTCGGCACATTCCTTGCAGTAAAGAATATTATATAATAATATAGAGCAAATGTCAAAAAAGTTATTGATTGTAGAGTCACCAGCAAAGGCAAAAACCATAGAGAAGTTCTTAGATGGAGAGTTTAAGGTAAAGTCTAGTTTTGGTCATGTTCGTGATTTAGAGAAAGGAAATAAGGGCATTGATAAAGATAACGAATTCGAACCCAGTTACGTAGTTTCCCCGGAAAAAGAAAAAGTGGTTAATGATTTAAAAGCATTAGCTAAGAAATCATCCGAAGTGTGGTTAGCGACGGATGAGGACCGAGAAGGAGAAGCTATTTCTTGGCATTTATGCGAAGTTCTAGGCTTAGATGCTAAAAGCACTAAGCGTATTGTATTTCACGAAATTACTAAGCCGGCCATCCAAAAAGCAATTCAAAATCCAAGAAATGTTGATTTAGACCTAGTAAATGCGCAACAGGCCAGAAGAATATTAGATCGGCTAGTAGGTTTTGATTTATCAGAGATTCTTTGGAAAAAAATTCGATATGGCTTATCGGCAGGAAGAGTGCAATCTGTTGCAGTAAAATTAATCGTAGAAAAAGAAAATGAAATAAAGGGATTTACATCAACTCCATATTTCAAAGTTTCTGCCTTATTTGATGTAACTGGAAATAATGGAAATACAGTTCAGCTGAAAGCAGAGTTGGCAGAAAAATTACCAGCAATTGGTGATGCGCGAGAATTTTTAGAAAAATGCAACAAAGGAGAGTTTAAAATAAATAACATTGTAGTAAGACCTACAAAAAGAAAACCAACCGCTCCATTTATCACCTCTACATTACAACAAGATGCGAGTAGAAAGTTAGGATTTGGGGTAAAGAGAACCATGATGATTGCGCAAAGATTATATGAGCAAGGTTTGATTACTTATATGAGAACGGATTCCGTGAATATGAGTGAAACCGCGCTTACTGCCATTGCTGCAGAGATCACCAAGAAATACGGAAGTAAATATTTAGAGACTAGAAGATATAAAACGAAGAAGGCAGACGCGCAAGAAGCACATGAAGCCATTCGTCCAACGTACATTGATAGGAGCATTGCAGGAGCAGATAAAGATCAAGAAAGATTATATGATCTTATTTGGAAACGAACCATTGCTTCTCAAATGGCTGATGCAGAATTAGAAAATACTACGGTTAAGATCGGTATTTCAACCATTGCAGATAAAGAATTAAAAGCGACTGGTCAAGTACTTATATTTGATGGATTTTTGAAAGTATATATGGAATCTAAAGACGATGATGAGGAGGATAATGGGGAAGCCAAAGGAATACTACCTCCATTAAAAGAAGGGCAAATTTTAGATTTACATTCTATTGATGCGACGGAAAGATTTACCAGACCACCTTCAAGATACACGGAGGCTTCTTTAGTGAAAAAATTAGAGGAATTAGGAATAGGAAGACCTTCTACTTATGCGCCTACCATTTCTAAAATAATGGAAAAAGCAAGAGGCTACGTAACTAAAGAAAGTAGGGAAGGGGTCGAGCGAAATTATAAAAGTTTACAATTAGCTAATGGAGAAATAAAGGAAGAAGATAAAACTGAAATTACGGGGACCACTTCAAAAAGATTGTACGCAAGTGATTTAGGAGTAATTGTAACAGAGTTTCTTGACGAGCATTTTGCTGAAGTTATGAATTACAACTTTACTGCTGATATTGAAAAGAAATTTGATGTCATCGCTGATGGGGACATCAAATGGAAAAGCATGATTAAGAATTTCTATCAACCTTTTCATGAAAGGGTAGAAGATACCACAAACAATGCAGATAGAGCAAAAGGAAGAAGAGATTTAGGCGTGGACCCCGAAACAGGCCACACGGTATTAGCTCAAATGGCAAGATTTGGACCAGTAGTTCAGAAAGGAACGGTGGAAGAAGTTGGCGAAGAAGGGAAACCAGTATTTGCATCTCTATTGGTTGGACAATCTATAGCTACCATTACTTATGAAGAGGCAATGGAGTTATTTAAATTGCCGAAAACAATTGGAGAATATGAAGGAGAAGAAGTGATTGTAAATAGAGGAAGGTTTGGACCTTATGTTAAATTTAAAGAATGGTTTATTTCCATTCCAAAAGACGAGGATCCAATGGAAATCACTTTGAAAAGAGCGGGAGAGTTAATTGAGGAGAAGAAAAAAGCAGAGGCACCAGTCGGCCATTACGATGGTAAACCTTATACTCAAGGAAAAGGAAGGTTTGGACCTTTCTTAAAATGGGAAGGAAAATTCGTTAATATTCCGCGCCGTTTTGATCCGGAAAATCTATCAACTGAAGAGGCACATGAGTTAATTGCGGCGAAGATTGAGAAAGACGCAAAGAAATTTATTCATGTGTGGCCAGAAGAAAAAATCAATGTAGAAAATGGAAGATGGGGACCTTACATTAAATTTAAAAAGAAGAATGTAAAAATTCCTAAAGTGGACGACGGCGAAGGCGGTGAAAGAAGAATTACTTATGAAGAAGGCCAGGCGCTAACTTTGGAGGAGGTAAAAGCTATTATTTTAGCTGAAGACCCCACGGCTTTCGGAAAACCTAAAAAGAAGAAAGCTACAGCAAAGAAAAAGCCGGCAGCTAAAAAGAAAACTACAGCTAAAAAGAAATAAAAAATAAAGGAGTCTAATAGGCTCCTTTTTTTATCCATTGGATTATGTTAGTGTATTATATTTCTTTAGGCTTAGCCAATATTTATCCTTTACAATTTCATATTCAATTAAGATTTTAGGGGCATATCTTTTCTCAAAGTCAGCAATTGCAAGGGCCGGTTTTCTAAAAGATTTGCAAGCAATAAATACCAAACGTTCATTGCCACCTGTCTGCCTGCCAATATTTAAAAACCCATCTTTATCGGTCAGCACATCATTAATTTCATCCTCTATCTGATCCATCAATGCGTAGGTCTGCTCATCTGGTAGCCCTTTATTTTCATCTCCATTGTAATGGAAACTGATCTCTAACATCCATGGATGAGATGCTTTCGCTTCCCAGTTTAATAAATCTTTATTCATAAAAGCAGTAAGCGGTTGATCATTTAGCAACATGGCTTCAAATCCAAGAAATTGATCTTCGTCAGAAAAACGAAAAGTACCTTCATATTTTTCAATGAATTCTTTATGTCTCCAATTTAAGTAATCCTTCAATTTTACAAGTGGGATTAAATCCTCAGTTGCATCATCTGGTCCGACTACATCAATATAATCTACTTGTGTAGCAAATTCCAATTCTCCCAAAAAGATATCCAAGAGAATATTGATACCAACCAAAATTTCATTTTTATTTTCCTCGTTTATGTCCTTATGTACAAACACCAATTCAATTTGATCAGGATATTGGGGGTTGCTATCTTCATAGAATTGAAGACTATCTTTATTGAAATGATAACCATTCATTTCTACATTACAATCTTCAATAGCTGATGCTTGTTTTAATGCAGTAAATTTCCAATTTTTTATTTGAGGGGCGGCTTTTACTAATTGCTCTACAAAAACAATCTGCCTTATAATGCCATCCGCAGAAAGAATTAATTCTGCAGTCTTTTCATCTTGCATACCACATAAATATTGAAAATCGGGTTTCAATGCTGTCAGCTGTTTATCTAAAGGAAGGAAAAATTCCGTTTCAATATGCTCATGTGCTTTTACAATTTCTAGAAATTGATCGGCATTACTTTTAAACCATTCCCAAAAGTCATCATTGCTTGCAACTGATGGGGTTTTGGTACCAAAATTTTTTTTGAAAAAACTCAATGATTTTATTTTAAAACCTATTTATTGAACTACTAATTGTTTACTTGAGATCAATTTTGAATCACAATATGCGCTTAAAATATAATTTCCTTTTGTTAAATCCATAGTATTCATAAAGAATCTTACCGCTCCATTCCTAACAGGTAAGCCATAGTCAATGTTTCGAATCAATTGACCACCTATATTATGTATTTGAAATTTTAGATTGTCAGTTCCTTCAGGAATTTCGAAATTTATTTGAACTTCACTAAAACTAGGGTTTGGTGCTAGTTGCATCTTGCTTTGATCCAAATACACATTGCTGTTTGAAGAAATAAATCCTGGTTTTGATACTTCAGAAATCCAGGTACTATATCGATTGACGGCATCTGTATGTGAAGATGCTACCCATACTCTGCCTGGATCATTATACATTCTTTGAATCCCGATATAATCTCCCCACCTTTCATAATCGAATTGATTATCAGGCAAGGCATCTAAAAAGCTTTCCCCTTCTTTCACTGATACAAAATCAGAATAAGCACCATCATCTTCCACATACATGACACTGTGCCCAGGAAAACGAGTTGCTCCACCGTGACTAACTACAATCATTGCACTAGTCTCAGACGGTGTTAAACCAGTCCAAGCTATTCCTGGATATCCAAATTCGCTTGTTCCATCACTTAGAATATTTAAACTGACACTTCGTTGACTTGCATTAATATCTCGCACATAACCATGATAAAAGGCCGCTAAATTTGTAGTAGGATCTTGCGTGTTTCCAACAAACTGAATTTCATCATTTAGCACAAAGGCATCTAAAATTCTACTATCATTTGTTTGCAATCTATTGCCGCCATTTTGTTCTGCAAATGGAGGCATGATATAAGATTGATCAGCCACTGCAAAATCTATGTCTATTACTGGATTTGTTTCACTAACTAATTGATCAATCTCTAAGATCATAATTGTATCATTACTATATGACCTTGGCTCCTCTACCGTTAATGAGGTATCAAACAACACTCTACTAGACAATAAATATAAGTTTTCTGGTAAGTCTTCACCTGCTGCTTTTACAGGATGTAAATATCTTATGGGCTGGTCATTAAACTTTATATCATTCCAAGTTCGCAAAACCAAGTCCTCACCATTGTAGCCACTAGATTTATCGATTTGGTAAATTAAAGTCTCTGCGAATCCTAATTGCCATGGTTCATTTGGGATAATTAAATTTACGGTCAAGAAAAATTCTTCTTTAGTCAAAGCGATCATTGGGAAATCTGTCCAATTGACTCCATCAAATGGACAGCCATTGATACTGTATAAATTCCAATTTCCTGTTGGATCACTAGTTTCTGAAAATGCAAAAACGATGTCTGAAGTTGGGCAGGAACTTCCAGCAAGGAAGACCATTACGAATCGATCTTGTTCAGGATCATAAATTACTCTTGGGTCAAACTCTCGACCAGGTAAATTTAATGAAGAAGAAAAAAGACTTAAAGATCTGAAGAATAATTCGTCACCTTCTGTGTCATATATATAAATATGAGAGTTCATTGTATTCACAACAAAGCCATCCTTAGAAATAGCCATAGAGTTGTCTAAAGGAATACCGGTTGTAAATCTTGATCCACTAAAATTTCTTAAAACTTCTGGATTAAGATCAGGGCTTTTTTGTGAACTGTTTTGAGGATTTGGCTTTTTAATAAAGTGAGATGACATTTTCTTTTTTAAAGCATCTCGATAAGCTCTAAATTGATTTCCACCTGGGCTTGGAGCTTCTAAATAATGCAACACTGGAAACACATCGTTTTCCATTTCCTTCAAATTAACTTTCCCTTTTAATTCGAAAGTTTGAATTTCAGATACCGTTTGTGCCTGAATTCCGATCACCAATAATAAGAAAAGGCAATTGCAAAGTACTTTTTTCATAGTTCTTGAATTTGTTGTTTAATCCTTGCTAAAATAAGAAAATTATGTGTAGAAATCAGTCCATTTCTAAAGTCCTTTCAAAAAATATGCACTTATGTCAGTCTGTCGAACATTAGCCGAGCTGCTGTTTTTGAAGCACCACTTTTACCTAGTTTTCCAAGCAAAATTTCATAGCGATCAATCATTTGCTTTCTATCTGCTCCCTCAAGTATTTTAGTCAAGGCTTTCACTAAATTTTCTTTGTTTAAATCACCCTGAATTAATTCAGTAACAATTTCTTCCTCAGCAATTAAATTAACCAATGATATATAAGGTACATCCACCAATCTTTTAGCTATTTGATAAGATAGGGGATGACCATTGTAACAAACCACTTGTGGAATTTTAAATAAGGCGGTTTCTAATGTTGCTGTTCCAGAGGTGACTAATGCAGCATGGGATAGATTTAAAATATCATAAGTTCGATCATTAATTATTTCAATATTGTCAACTTGCGCTAGTTGTATTAAATTTTTATAAATAGCTTCATCCATGGTCGGCGCTTTCGCTACTACAAAATGATAATTGGGAAATACTTTAACCGCTTCAAGCATTTTTGGCAAGACTCGATTTAACTCTTGTTTTCTGCTGCCTGGAAGTAAGGCAATAATTTTTTTATATTTATTTTTAATTTTAAGGGGTTTTCCCTCGTATTTCTCGATTACATCTTTCAGTGGATGTCCAACAAAATCAACTTCTATATTATGTTTTTTATAAAATGCTTCTTCAAAAGGAATGATCACATACATTCTTTCCACATTGGCCCTGATCTGTTTAACCCTACTTTCATGCCATGCCCATAATTGTGGACTAATGTAATAAAATACTCTAATGCTATTATCCTTCGCCCATTTAGCAATTCTTAGATTGAATCCTGGATAATCAATCAGAATTAAAACATCGGGTTGAAATGCCAGAATATCTTTTTTGCAAAAAGATATATTTCCCAAAATGGTTTTAATATTTTTAGCGACCTCCACAAAGCCCATGAAGGCTAAGTCTTTGTAGTGTTTGACAAGCTCTCCACCTGCGGCCATCATCTTATCTCCACCCCAAACTCTAAATTCGGCAGTATGATCTTCTTTTTGTAAGGCTTTTAAAAGATTAGCTCCATGTAAATCACCTGATGCTTCTCCTGCAATAACATAGTATTTCATAGATGATTTTAAATTTAAATATCAAAAATTATCCAATTAAATGCCGTCCGAAGACCCATAGCCAGGCAATTACATATGCCATGGTTGGGACTACCATTCCTCTCATCGCTTCGTCCCATTTTCTCTTTCTGAAAATGTTAAATGGAATTAAATTTGAACAAAGAGCAACCAAGGCTAAAGTCCTTTTCCTGAAATCTGGGCTAAATCTTCCGCCACTGCTTAGTACGCCCATAGCTTCTAATTGGTCATAAGCGGTCAGAATGATTCCATAGACCATAATAGGCAAACATATGGATATCAATAAACCCAGCCACAAAGAATTCTTATTTGAAAACATAGTTAAATTTAGCTTTTTTCTTCTAGATGCTTCAAGTGATTTACCGATGAATGCTTTGTCAAATCATGCATGGAAGGAACCACTGAAACATAATGATTATCTAACGCCCACATATCTGTATCTGTTGCATTTTCTTCTTTTAAAAAATCTCCAGTCATCCAATAATATTTTTGCCCTCGGGGGTCTTTACTTTCAATAAATGATTCCGTCCAATTTCCTTCCGATTGTCTGCAAGCCTTAATGCCTTTTATTTTATCTAGAGGGACCGCAGGGATATTTACATTTAATAATCTGCATTCAGGAATTCCATTATCCAATACATCTTTCATCAAAATACGGACAAAATGTTTTGCTGGTTCAAAATCCGCTTCAAATGAGAAATCCAATAATGAAAAACCAATAGAGTTGATATCATCAATGGCCGCTTCCATTGCTGCGGACATGGTCCCAGAATACAATATATTGATAGAAGCATTTCCTCCATGATTAATTCCGGAAACGCACAAATCTATTTTTCTTTCTTTTAAGACCACCCCCTTCGCTAACTTAACACAGTCAGCAGGGGTTCCCGAACATTCGTAAGCCTCAATACCATCAAAGACATCTACTTTATTTAATCGCAATGGATCTTTTAAGGTAATAGCATGCCCTTGACCGGATTGCGGAGAATCTGGAGCCACAACGACCACTTCTCCGAATTCAGCAGCGACTTCCACCAATGCCTTTATCCCTGGAGCAAACATCCCATCATCATTCGTAACTAATATTAAAGGTTTCATATGATTTTTACTTATCATGCGAAAATAAGATAATTTTTCATGAAATCAGATTTTCAAGTATGGATTACAATCTCGACCGAAGGGAGAGATTGGCAAGCACGGTCCACCACCATCCGAAACTTATAAACATATAAACATATAAACTCATAAACTCTTTTCCCTATCTTCGCCATATGAAATTTGAAGACTACCGAATTCATGATAAAATAAAAAGGGGATTAGAAAAATTGGAATTCAAACGTCCAACAGATATTCAGTTTAAAGCGATTCCTTCCATATTAAATGGAGAAGATCTTTTGGCAATTGCACAAACTGGAACGGGCAAAACAGCAGCCTTTGCCATCCCAATAGTCGATATTATTTATAAAAAGAAATTAAAGGAAAGAAGAAAAACGGGAGTCAAATGCATTGTGCTAACCCCTAGTCATGAATTGGCCTTACAAGTCAATGAAGTATTTGCTAAAATTGCCAAATTTACTTCCGTGAAAACCTTAGCTATTATTGGAGGAGTTGATCAAGAACCACAAATTGAAGCTTTGCAAAAAGGAGTGGATATTGTAGTAGCAACACCAGGTAGAATGTTTGATTTAATAAGTCAAAGACATCTTTTGACTTTCCAGATTGAAATATTGGTTTTAGATGAAGCAGACCATATGTTAGATCTTGGATTTGTAAATGATATTAGAGATCTGATTCAAAAATTACCTAAACGACGACAGACTCTATTTCTATCTGCAACCATTAATAAAAGAATTAAAAAGATAGCCTACGCTTTAGTGAAGTCGAATGCTATTAGGATCCAATTGTCACCGAAAGATCCAGTGGCTAATAAAATTGAACATGCCGTTATTTTTATGGACATGGATCATAAACGTTTTTTCTTGGAGCGGATGATTACTGAAAACCCGGAAGCAAAAATTTTAATCTTCGTTCGAACCAAAGTGAGAGCTGAGCGGGTAATGAAAGCAATGGCGCGAGTTGATATTACTGCGGTTACTATCCATAGCGACAAAACGCAAGCAGAGCGTTTTCAAATCATGGCCAATTTTAAGTCTGGCGAAAATTTAATATTAGTCGCTACAGATGTTTCCGCGAGAGGGATTGATATCCCGGATATTGATATGGTAATCAACTATGACCTCCCTGAAATTGCAGAAAATTACGTGCATAGAGTTGGCCGAACAGGTCGAGCCAATCAGAAAGGATTGGCCTATTCCTTTTGTGCTCCGGGAGAAAAAGATACTTTAGAAGAAATTCAAGGTTTTCTTAAAAAAGAAATTCAAGTTATCCCCATTACTAAAATGAATTATTCGGATACGGTTAACATTGAAGTGGATCGGAATGAAGATTTGGATGCATTGTTGAAGAATATTGAGGAGTTTGAGGGGAAGGGGAAGAAGGGGAGGAAGAAGGAACGGAATTAGTTTCAAAATTGACTGAAGGAGATGATCATGAAGGGAAAGAATAATTTATATAGCTTCTAAGGAGCTCCTCCGATTAAGTACAAATAATAGGAGGAGCTTTTTCATATTTATGGAAAGAATTAAAATTTTGTTAATAATTAATAACTATAAATCAATAGATAATTTACCCAAAAGAGGCCCTCTTACAGGAGTAGGTAATACTCCTTCTATTTGGCCATATTCTACACATGAACAATCAGCATTTAAGTATTGGTCAGGACCACAATCAATTGCATTATAACATGGAGTTTTGAGACCAGAGGCATCTGTATAATATTGACCGCTGCAAGGACAACCCGATTCTTCAGGGCATCTGATCAGCTGATCACATTTAACAACAAAATTCGTGCTTTGAGACATACAATCTTTTATTGCTTCAAACATTTCCTTAATCCCTAAATCATTAACCGCGTCATCTGGACTTGGATCTGTCCAACCTTTGCCAGGTATATTGGTGTTAGATCGTTTTCCAACTGCCTTATTCCATGCATCTAAACATTCTGCTGGAATATTACCAATTTCTGGATTAGGAGTTGTATTATTATCCAAATTCTTATATAATTCTGGGTCAATACCCTGTTTCTCTAAATACTTATCAACTTCTTCTTGAGTCTTAAAAGTTTCTGATTCGCTATTAAATAGATCTTCTGTTACCACGAAATCACCGTCCTCATTTTTCTTTACAGTATATGATATGCCTGCTAAACCATTAGGACCTGTTGTTATATAACTGTTTACAATCTTTCCTTTATTATCCACATTTCTTACATGTGTTATAGATTTTCCTTTTCCGTTCACAGGTGTGAATTTTTCAATCTGTAGTTCTCCATCATCAGATTTGAAACTGTACTTCTCTCCCTTGTCTGTTTTTACAAGTTTATCTTTACCTATTTTACCTCCAATAATAACGTCATCAAAAATGTCATCATCAGAGGCTAGAGGGCCTCGACTAAATTTTCTCCCACCTTGAGAATAATAATTAACATTAAAATTTAGATTATTATTTCTGAGAGCAACATTTGTTGAATTATCATTCAAGCATTTAAAAAAGTTTTCAAGATTTTTAGTTTGTTCAAAAAAGCTATTTTTTGTGCTATTTTGTTGCATTGCATTTAACATACAATTACCAAATCCAAATCCCCCATCTAAAATATCTTTAGCTGAATCACATATCTTTTTATGTAAGTTCTTTTTTTTATAATCATCTAATTTAGAAAACATTCCCTCATTTACTAATGACTTGACCACGTTACAAGCATTATCATTTTCTTCATAATTATTATCTAATAAGGCTTCTAAGGCATCTTCTGTACATTCATAACAATTTAACACAGAACTAGCAAAATTTAGAAAGTTACCTGAACTTGGACTCAAGGAATTTATAAATTCTTTGCCTAAATCACTGAAGAAAATATTCTCAAATAACTCTTTAGCATTAGGGGAAATTTCATAGTAACCATTTTTCTTTTTGGATTTAACAAGTAAGTACTTTTCCTTATTACTTTTATAGTTTTCTTCTTGTTTTTTCTTAATTGCAATATCAAATCTCGCTTCACTTTCGGGTCTCTTTAAAACCAATTCTCTATGAAAATATTCAATATAAATTTCTGAATATAGATGAAAGAAATTATCCTTTTTTGCTAGACTTTTATCAATAAAAGAATCAAAATAATAAATAGGTAAGGCATTCATGTAAAGCAATGCTTTAGCGATATAGCTTTGAGCTTGGCGAGGATCGCTTTCAAAAGAATTTTCGACCAAGTCCATTATAGATTTCATGTGATCACTTGTACGTGCTTGTCGTTCTTCCAAAATAGTTTCATCTACTTTAGTAACTTGTATCGGTTCTTCGCTTTTGTTATCGCAAGAATATACTAGAAATATAAGTATTCCAAAAAGTAAATATCTCATGGTATTGATTTAAAGAGTTAAAAAAATTTGGCAGCCAACTTTCTTGGCCTATAAAAATGTTATTATACTGAACTGTTCATGAAGTTGATCACATCCCATACTATCCTGACTGATCATTCGAATAGTCGAGTTTTGTGAGAATAAAGAAAAGGCAATAGACATAATGGCGATTATAAAAAAAACTTCTTTGTATCATCTATATGATTATTTATTAAAGGATTAATTTAAAATTGACGCAGCTAGAATTAAATTATTTCACGAGTAATATTGCTCACTTTTACCAATACGAATTTGCCTAATCTTAATTCATCCTGCTAGAACGCTTGTTGCAATCTTAGGTAATTTCGTTGCATTTAAAATTAGGATATATGTTGCATTGCCACTCAAAAACTATGTAAATGACAGATTATCAAGGGTGAAAGTAATTAAGTGTTATAATTTTAGATTTATAATCTATTTTTTATCTCAGGAGTAAGACACAAAAACCATTACAATTGAGTGCTAAACCTAACATCCTCATCAAACTAGTTTGTCTATTAATCCTATGTTCGGTTATTAGACTAGATGGCCAACATATTTAAAATCTAGACCCCCATGATAATTTAATAGTCAATTATTTGGGTTTGAAAGATGGCTTGTCTAATCCGGTAACTACAAGCGGGATAATTGATTCCAAAGGTTATTTATGGGTATGTACTGATTTTAGTTTAAATAGATACGATGGTACATTTAATCAATTATTTCTAGGGAGACCAGAAGCTTTATATTTTGACTTACAGGAAGATACTTCTATAGAAGATCGCTCTTGTATTAAAAATCCATAAGTATTTTCTGGTTGAATTGGTTTCTTATGAATTATTTATCAATAATAAAAAAAACCCGGTAGACTTTTGGTATCTATCGGGTTTTAATAATCAAGATGATATTTTCGGGTCCTACTTATTATCTCTTGTTTTCATATCCAAGGTCACTGCTTTCATGAATTCATCTAGTTCTGCGTCTGCATTGGGACCATAAGGAAGAAGCAATGTTCCTTTATGCCCATCAGAAGTATGAAGCGCATACATAATGGTCATATCAGAGGGGTTGCTCATTCCTTCATAACGAAAGCTTTCTACAATAGTAACTCCTTTGGGATCAAAACTTTTGTCAGTTTGGAGATCTTTGATTTTTCCATCCTCTAGTTTATAACTAGAGGTATAACCCTTCTCTACATATTCATCGATTTTGGTCTTTTCGTGTTTTGTGTCTGGTAAATCCATTAGGCTTTAGAATTTTTTAAGGTGAGTAATTTGGTACTACAAATGATTAGGTGGCCTTATTCAATAATTTCATTACTAGAGATATAACAAAAAGAACAATAAAAATGTAAAATATAATTTTTGCTATTCCAGCTGCGGCCCCTGCAATACCACCAAATCCAAGAACACCCGCTATTAATGCTATTACTACAAATGTTAGAATCCAACGTACCATAATTTTGATTTTTTGTGAAAGCTCTAATTATACAGCCTTCGGTTAATTAATAACTTGTTTTATATTAAATGCTTGTTAAGCTTGAATTACTTATTATACATGTTAATTATCCCATTTGTTCGTTTTTATCAAATTTTTTTTGAAAATATTAGATATAATTAACTGCATGATTAAAGTTTAAGTTTCACTTTGCTAAACGCTTAATTTTGAAAATAATTGGATTTCAACATTTAGGCTAAGATGACTCAAAAAATTAGATAGATCAGCTTATTCTAATCTTCAAAGTACTGAATGGTACTTTACATTTAAATATCGATTAGCTCGGTTAGTAAATAAAATTTAATAATAGGAGCTCAATGAAGTTCAATGCGATAAGCAGCCATCTACAAATCTACTGATTGGGCATATATAGAAATAATTTGCAGTAATCTACCGAAAGTTGATTTTAAATATCAAATTTATCATTGATAGCAGAGAATGCAATGTTAGCTACATTTTCCACACTTACCCGATCAGAGTTTAACTGGCGCATAAAATAATCTAAAATTACGTCACCAGATATATCATCAAATTTGCCACCATTTTTAAAGTGATCCGCATAAACTTCACCTGTAATGGTAGTGATAAATCCCGAAATTGTAGCCTTTATAAGGTTTTGACCTAAAAGTTTATCCACATTTGCAGACGCAGCAATCCTTGCTGTGCCTACTGAAATCAATCGACTAATAACAGATGAAACAATTGAACTAATGAGTAATTTTGTTTTATCGCTAGTATCTACTCCATAGCTCTCAGCTATCTTATTAACCATTCTAAGTTGAACATAGGTTACACCAGCTATGTCAATAAAAGGAATTGGTAAAATTGAAATGGCAGAGGCTTTAGCGGAGGAGGTAGCTATGATTTTAGTAATTTCTTTTGTAGATACATTTGGTAATGCATTTTCAAGTTTTGTAAGTAATTTCTTGCCTGTTGTCATTTGATTTTTTTTTATTTATATTCTGATTGTTAATTGTTAAGTTCTCAATGCATGAGATGTTACCTATCTATACTTAGTAATAGTATAGAATGTTCGATGAATAATATCTAATATAGTTATATTATCCTATCATTATTATTCTAATATCAATTTGATAAAAGTGAAAGTATGAAATTCAACATTGTAAAAATGATTGAGGTTTCATCAAACATTTCCCATGAGAGTTTTGAAATTTAAATAAGTTGTAATTCGAAAAATCTAAAATGATTATCACTGTTCTAATTGGACTCTTTTATAAACTGGGATGGGGTAATACCAAATTTCTCTTTAAAAATTTTTGAAAAATAACTTTTGTTAGTTAAACCAACAGCGTATACTACGTCGGTTATATTATTGCGTGGGTCTTTCAACAGTTCAATGGCATTCTCCAAACGGATATGTTGTAAATAAGCGTTAAAGGTCCTTTGATAGGCAGATTTAAATAAAAACTGAATACGCTTTTCATTGGTATTAAATTTCGATTCTATTGACTTCAAGGTAATAGCCTCTTCAATATTTTCTTCTATATAAGTAATAATATTTTCTAGCAAAGTAAAATCGCCCAGGTTGATTTTCCTATGTAAAGCCAACTTTGATTTATCCTTATAAAATTGATCCCACTGTAAGGCAAGCATTTCATAAGATTTACCTTTCTTGAAGAAAATATCAGCAATTTCAGTTTCCTTACCTTCCAATAGGCTTGTAATTATATTATGAATTTCGAGACTGTAATGGCCTGTGTGAAAAAATTTATTACTACCATTAATATCTAGGATCACATTAGAAAGTTCGTCACCACCGTGGATATTCAGATTTTCTACATTGGGAAGAAAACGATTTCGATCAACTTCTATACTGCAAATTTCAATTTTATGTCCTTTTGCAAAGGTTAGAATATGTCCATTTTTCTGTGAACTTGCAACTATAATATTTTCATAGGTATTTATATCACGTGATTCCTGATTTCCTTCAAAGGTATGGGTGAATTTTCCCTCTCTACAATGCATGAACTTCATTGGATGAACTTCCTTTAATGTGAACTTAATGGTAAATGTATTATGAAAGACGCAGTTGTAATTTAAAAGTCCAAATCCTCCTCCAAAATCAATTCCACTAATACTTCCATGTCCCACTGCTTTTGGTAGTTCGACCCTATAAAAATTATAATTTTTTTGATAGTCTTCACCAAATCCTTCAGCAATATCCTGTATTACTTGATGTATTGGCAACGAAGAAACCGTTATTTGATACATTTTTACTATAAATTTTAATAATGAGGGAATCCATGGAAGCTAGAGAATCATTATCTGCAAGACTTATACTTTATCTATAGCTGCTTCTGAATTTTTAAATAAAGTCGAATCATTAATATAGACCGAAAGTGCCTGTGCTTTCACTCATCTATTTAACTTTTGAACAGTCTAATATAAAGCTTTTCTACCTCTACTATTGCTTATGCGTTAATAATTCTCTTGGTATGAGTCAAATACATCCATTCTATCCACTTACTTTTGATTTGTTAAGTGCTAAAAAATAAATGCAATTTCTTACATAAAATGATCTTCTAATAAAAGTTGATCATCTTTGATATATGGAGGTACTAATGCGCTACATTTTGCCTAATGAATAATTTTTATTTTCTCTTATAGACGTAAAATATTTTGACTGATCGAAATCGCAGGACTTTAATAGATTAGTACGTTTGATATGAATTGAATTTTCTATTAGAAATCATTTACAATCGTGAGAAAATAATTAATCATATGATTGAATACTAAATCATTCTAAAATGAATGAAGGAGTTATAGCTTACAGTTTATTGCATAATGTGAATTGAAATTTTAATTACAAACAATACTATATATGTCATCGAGTCAATTTGAAATTATCTATAAAGATCACTTTCATGCCCTACATTCATTTGCATTTAAACTCACAAAAAACAAAATGGATGCAGATGACCTAGTCCAAGAGACCGCTATCAAAGTCTTCAGAAATTTCAGCAGTTATAGAGAAGCTGATAGTTTTAGAAATTGGAGTTTTACAATTTTGAGAAATACATTCATCACCAACTTTAAAAAAAGGAAGAGGATGAATATTGTTTCCGTTCCATTAGAAGACTTAAACATCGAATGCCAATCTAGTGTATATGTTGATGCTAATATCTACTCAGAGAAACATCTCAAAATTTTAAGAGCATACATTGAAAATTTGGGTGATACAAGTAAAGAGCCTTTGAAAATGTTTTTGAATGGCTATACCTATAAAGAAATATCTATATATCTTAAGATCCCAATCGGAACAGTTAAAAGTAGAATCAACTTTGCAAGAAAAAAATTAAAACTGAGTTATCAAACAACTTCAAAACCTATAATCAACTTACACAAGGTGGCATGATTTTAATAGACTAGGATAATAACAAAAGAGCACAGGTTGTACAAATTTCAATTTTTAAATCTCAGTTCATTATCGTAATTCTTAAGTTCCACAATATCCGCAGGCATACTTACTCCCGCTTGAGACAATGTTGTAATAACTTTACTTTGTGCCAATGACTTAAGTTCGAGACTCGAATATTTTTCATCGAAAGTATCAATCCAAAAATGGCATTCTACATCTATGGTACTAGTATTTAAATTCTTAACATGAGTCCGAGGTGGCTTTTCTTTAGTTATTATTCCTGGTGTGTTTAGCAAGCTTTCTAAAATTATTTTTCTAGCCTGTTCTATATTACTATTATAATCAATACCAATCAAAAAACTATGGCGAATAAATCCATCCATAGTAAAATTGTAAAGAGGATTTTTAATAATTTGACCATTCGGAATAAATACATCTTTTCCATCAAAGGTTTTGACGTGGGTATCCCTAAGACTCAAGTTGATAATGACTCCCTCAATATCTAAAGTCTCAATGGTATCTCCCATTCTAAATGGACGGTCAAATGCCATGATGATGCCTGCAAGAAAATTTTCTCCGATATCTTTTAGTGCAAAGCCAATCACAAAGGCAGATATTCCAGCTGCTCCTAATATAGTGCCTGCTACATTACCAAATCCTATCATAGACATAAACAAAAGAAATAGAATAGTAATACTTATAAATCGAAATATGCTATTGGCAAAGTCAATGAGTAGATTATCTTCTGCTTTACTTCGAGTATACTTAACAAGTTTAGTACGGATTGCTTTAAATAAAAAATGTAAGATAAATACAACAACTAAGGCTACTAATATTGAAGGCGCTTTTTCAATTAGCAGATCAAAGTAATTTTGGAATTGGAGAATTAGTTTTTCAAATGATTCCATTTAGATTATTTTTATTTAAAATGTTAGTAAAGTAGATTATGATTTATTTTAATACTCAAAAAAGTAAGAGCTATTAAGAGGTTATTAATAGAAAGAGTGATTGACAATCCGAGGTGTAAAATCTTATGATACTCCTCTTTTACTTTAATATGTAAAGCGAGATCGTATTGCTAACTGTACTATACCATGTATTTTTCTAAAATGTTTGATAAAGTAATAGTTTTTAATCTCAAAATTAAAATAAATGATTATTCCTATAAACAGACCTTAAACCAAATGTCAATAATTCTGTTGCATTAGCATTTAATCAATAAAGTAATATTACATGAAAACAGCATATATAACAGGAGGTTCCAAAGGTATAGGATACGGCATTGCGCAAGCCATGTTATCAGAAGGCATGAAAGTGGCCATCAGTGGAAGAAATGAAGATACATTAAATGAAGCAGCTCAAAGTTTAAATCATGGGCAAGGAGAGCTTTTGACCATTGTGTCAGATGTAAGAAATTACGAATCAGAGGAAAAGGCTATTGCAAGCGTCATTGATAAATGGGGCCAATTGGATATCCTTATTGCTAACGCAGGTGTTGGGAAATTTGCTCCGGTTCATGAGTTGAGTTTAGATGATTGGAATTCCATGATCGATATAAATCTAACAGGTGTCTTTCATAGCGTGAAAGCCTCCGTTCCAGCATTGAAGAAATCAGAAGGATATATCATTACTATTGCTAGTTTAGCAGGAGCTAATTTTTTCAAAAGCGGTTCTGCTTATAATGCAAGTAAATTTGGCTTAGTAGGATTTACCCAAGCCGTAATGCTCGATCTTCGCGAATTCGGAATTAAAGTTACCACCATTATGCCAGGTTCCGTAGCTACCCATTTTAATGATCACACTCCAACCGAGGCTGATGATTGGAAAATTCAAAAAGAAGATATAGGTCAGATCGTTATTGATCTTTTAAAGATGAATCCAAGAACATTGCCGAGCAAGGTTGAGGTCAGACCTTCAATTCCAGCAAGCGTAAAGAAAAAGACCTAAGACATAAGACCTCAGATCAAATAACCCCTCACTATTTTATCCACATCGTGGATAAAATTGAGAGGGGATTGGGAGAGGTGACAAAAGAATTACATTCATATAAAACAAAAGTTCAAATCAAATTATACCTTCGAACTCAATTAAAACAGCATTTTGGAACATAAAAAACCTCATACTGGCGTATTAATTGTAAACCTAGGAACACCCGATTCCCCAAACAGAGGTGATGTTTACAGATACCTAAAACAATTTTTACTAGATCCGCGAGTGATTGATGTAAGTTGGATTCAAAGGCAACTATTAGTAAGGGGAATTATTGCGCCTTTTCGTTCTGGCAGTTCAGGTGAATTGTACAAGCAAATGTGGGATGAAAAAGGATCTCCCTTGAAATATCACTCTGTCTCTCTAGTTAAAGGAGTTCAAAAAATTTTAGGAGAAGGTTATCATGTAGAACTTGGGATGCGTTATCAGAATCCATCCATTCCAAGTGCATTAGATAAGATTGAAAAATCAAGAGTTGATCGGATTATTGTTTTTCCAATGTTTCCTCACTACGCCTCAGCAAGTACAGGTTCAGCACATGAGGAAGTCATGCGATATTTTTTAAACAAACAAGTTATCCCTGAATTGAAATTCATCAACTCGTATTTTGATGATCAGGATTTAATAGATTTATTTGTCAAAAAAGGAAGTGAATTTAATACGGAGGACTATGATCATATATTATTTAGTTTTCATGGTTTACCAGAAAGACAAATGATTAAACAAGATATAGGGAATCATTGTCAGCAAAGTAAAGATTGTTGTAAAACCTTTTCTGAGAAAAATAAAACTTGCTATTCTGCGCAATGTTATGTCACCGCAAAAGGCATTGCCAAAAAATTAAGCCTTACAGAAGATCAATACACGGTCAGCTTTCAATCGCGTCTTGGAAGGGCAGAATGGATTAAACCTTACACTACCTCAGTCCTGAAAGAAAGGGCTGAAAAAGGGGACAAGAAAATTCTTTGTTATTGTCCCGCCTTTACTGCGGATTGTTTGGAAACGATTATTGAATTAGGAGTGGAATATACCGAGGAATGGGAAGAAATGGGAGGGGAGACCTTTGATTGGGTGAGAAGTTTGAATGATGATCCAGATTGGATGAAAACAGTGGCGCGCATCGTACAAGAGGTTTAATATTATATTTATTAGCACATATCTCATTCCTTTTCTCAAAATTCTTATTTTTACAGCCATGTCTTATTCTAAAATTATTGCGGAGATTAAATCTAAAAAAGCGCAGCCAGTCTACTTTTTACATGGCGAAGAACCTTATTTTATTGACCAAATCACTGATGCCGCAGAAAATGTGTTAGCTGAACATGAAAAGGCATTTAATCAGACTATTTTATACGGGAAAGATGTGCCTGATTTTAAAATGGTAGTGGATGTGGCAAGAAGATTTCCAATGGGCGCTGAAAAACAAGTGCTCATCATTAAGGAAGCTCAGGCGATGAAGAGTTTAAAGGATTTAGAAACCTATGTTCAAAATCCGATGCCCTCCACGTTATTGGTGATTGCTCATAAATACAAAAAGTTAGATGCGCGAACCAAATTTGCCAAAACTTTGAAAGCCAATGCAGTGCTTTTCGAGTCCAAAAAATTATACGATGATAAAATTCCTGCATGGGTGAGTAATTATTTAATGGATAAAGGGTATCGTTTAAAACCAAAAGCCGGTGCCTTAATTGCGGAATATTTAGGATCGGATATTTCTAAAATCACCAACGAATTAGACAAGTTGACGATCAATTTACCCAGAGGAATTGAAATTAATGAAGACCATGTTCAAGACAATATTGGTATCTCGAAAGATTATAATGTTTTCGAATTACAAAATGCATTAGGAAAAAGAGATGTAGTCCAATGCAATAGGATTGTTAATTATTTTATTTCTAATCCTAAAAGTAATCCATTAGTGATGGTTTTAGGATCTCTTTATAATTATTTTAATAAGGTTTATATCACAAAATCGATGCCTTCTGCTTCAGATGATGTCATTGCTAAAGCCATAGGTTTAAGATCATCTTGGTTTTTAAAAGATTATAAATTAGCAGCTAAAAAATATAGCCTTTCTCATTTGAAACAAATATTTGGGGTTTTAAAAGCCTATGATTTGCGTTCTAAAGGCTTAAATAATAGGAATATCAATCATGAAGGACTGTTAAAAGAAATGATTTATCAAATCTTGCATGAACAGGTAAAAGCCTGATCTAAGATTCACTTTAGAATACTATTTGTTTCATTTATTGAGAAATATTAAATTAATATTCTAATTCATTTGACTTTTAATAATATTTAATATTAATTTGTAGCAGTAAACAACTAATAATGACAATTAGAAAAAATACATGGTGGTGGCATAAAACTTTCTCGGAGACGAAGTAAGTAGGCCATTTGTATTTTAAAAAATATATTAAACGGTTTGTCGATTACTTCGACAAACCGTTTTTCATTTTGAATAACATGGAGAAAACGAAAATAAATATATTTAGTAAAAAGATGCTTGCGGATACGCATACGCCGGTAAGCCTATATTTGAAAGTAAGAGATCATTTTGAGAATCCAATTTTATTGGAAAGTAATGATTACAGAAGCAGAGAAAATTGCTTTTCTTTCATTGGTCTTCAACCCATAGCATCTATAAGTATTAAAGATTTTAAGGCCGATTTGATTAGCCCAGGACGTAAAGAAAGTATTCAATTAGATTCAGTAAAAGCTTCTAGAAATTTAATTCAAACATTTTTTGATGCCTATGAAATTGAAGATCTAGAAGGACAATTGCCGAATGGATTTTTTGGCTTCACCAACTTTGATGCGGTTAAATATTTTGATACAATTTCTTTTGATGGTGTTACGGATGATGCGATTTCAATTCCAGATTTTCATTATTCCATGTATAAATATATGATTGCAATCAATCATTTTAAAGAAGAAATGCATCTTATTCAGAATGCTTATCCTGGAGAAGAAAATACGCTTGACGAATTGGAAAGTAAGATTCAGCGTCAAGCAGCGAATCATTTTCCATTTCAATTAGAAGGAGAGGAGACAAGTGATTTGACAGATCAGGAATACATTGACTTAGTTTCAAAAGGGAAATATCATTGTAAAAGGGGAGATGTCTTTCAAATTGTTCTAGCGAGAAGATTTAGACAAGCTTTCAAAGGAGATGAGTTTAATGTATATCGGGTGTTACGATCTGTAAATCCTTCCCCATATTTATTTTATTTTGATTTTGGGGGATATAAAATTTTTGGATCTTCGCCAGAATCTCAGATCGTGGTTAAAGATGGAGTGGCGAGTATTAATCCGATTGCGGGTACCTATCGGCGAACGGGTAATGATAAAGAAGATGCTGCTCTCGCTCAAGAATTATTAAACGATCCAAAAGAAATAGCAGAGCATACCATGCTGGTAGATCTAGCTAGAAATGATTTGGGCAGGCAGTCAAAAAATGTGACGGTCAGAGATTATAAGGATGTTCAATACTTTTCACACGTCATACATTTGGTTTCTTTGGTTGATGGAGAGTTGAATGAAGGAACAAATTCAACGGAAGTATTAGCGGATACTTTCCCAGCGGGAACTTTGTCTGGTGCCCCAAAATTTAGAGCAATAGAATTAATAAATAAGTACGAGACACATAGCCGAAGTTTCTATGGAGGAGCCATTGGCTACATTGGTTTTAATGGAAATATTAATCACGCCATTACTATCCGATCTTTTTTGAGTAAAGACAATACTTTGTATTATCAAGCTGGAGCAGGAATTGTGGAAGCAAGTAATGAACAAAGTGAAATGCAAGAAGTAAATAATAAATTGGCCGCATTAACTAAGGCCTTAAAAGAAGCAGAAAAATTAAGATAAATATGCGGGTTATAATTATAGATAATTACGATTCATTCACATATAATTTGGTGCAATACATTGAAGAAGTCTTATTGCAAGAGATTGATGTATATAGAAATGATGAAATTGAAATTAATGCATTGGAAGCCTATGATGCCATCGTTATTTCACCCGGTCCTGGTATTCCATCTGAATCGGGAATAACTATGGAAGTAATAAAAAAATACGGACCTAGTAAATGTATTTTTGGGGTATGTCTAGGATTACAAGCCATTACGGAAGTGTATGGCGGTGAAATTTATAATTTAGATACGGTTTTCCATGGAGTGAGTACACAAATTGAAATATTGGATAAGTCAGATGTTATATTTAAAAATATTGAAAGTCCTTTTGAAGCTGGAAGATACCATTCATGGGCTGCCGAAAAAACTAAAATCCCCGACGATTTAGTCATCACAGCAGTAGATGAGGAAGGAAGTATAATGGCATTAAGGCATAAGACTCATCAAGTCTACGGTGTGCAATTTCACCCTGAATCTATCATGACAAAAGTGGGTAAAGATTTGCTGAAAAACTTTTTAGATCATGCCGCCCAAATTAAGGAGGCCAATAAAGTAGCGTAATCATGAAAGGAATATTAAAGAAATTATGTGATCACGAAAGTTTATCACGAGCAGAAGCCAATGGGATCTTGGTTAACATTTCCAATAATGAATACAATGATGCCCAAATAGCTGCATTTGTTACCGTTTACTTGATGAGAGCAATCACCGTAGATGAATTATCAGGATTCAGAGATGCATTACTCGATTTATGTATACTAGTCGATTTCGAAGGTCAAGACACCATTGATATGTGTGGAACGGGAGGCGACGGAAAAAACACATTTAATATTTCCACCTTAGCTTCATTTGTAGTTGCAGGTGCAGGATACAAAGTAGCTAAACATGGGAATTCAAGTGTATCATCTGCATGTGGTTCATCAGATGTATTGAAACATTTTGGTTATGAATTTACTAATGAGGTAGATACATTGAAAAAGCAATTGGACCAGGCGAATATTTGTTTTATGCACGCGCCATTGTTTCATCCAGCTATGAAATCAGTAGGTCCAGTTCGAAAACAATTAGGAATGAAAACTTTTTTCAACATGTTGGGACCGATGGTAAATCCTAGTAAACCCAGCCATCAATTTGTTGGCGTCTTCAGCAGAGAATTAGCAAGGTTATATCAATACATTTTTCAAAAAGAAACCAATAAACAATATTGTGTGGTCCATTCTTTGGATGGTTATGATGAGATTTCCCTTACGGGGAAATTTCAATTGAAAGGAAACCATGAAGAATTTGTAATGACACCCGCAGATCTGACTTTAAAAACTTTAAAGGCAGAACAACTATTTGGTGGAGATACGGTGGAAGAAGCAGCATCTATTTTTAAATCAGTGATCCAAGCAGAAGCTAGGGATGCACAACATGAGGTTGTGATCGCCAATGCAGGAGTGGCTATCCATTGCATCCACCCAGAAAAATCTTTTGCAGATTGCATTGCAGAGGCTAAAACATCTTTGCTCTCTAAAGCAGCACTTGACAAATTTAAAAAATTGATATCATGAGTGAAAAACCAAAAACAGTATTGTGTCCAAAGCCACACCCTAGTAAAGACGTCTTTAAAAACGTCTCCATCCGCAAGGACAACGGCTCCACCCGAAAGGGTGGCAAGTTCTCCACCCTCACGGTGGCAACAAACATCACCAAAATCTAAAAAATGGAAATTCTAGAAAAAATAATAAATAAAAAGAAATCAGAAATTGCTAATAACAAAGCACTAAAGCCCATTGCTCTATTGGAACAATCAATCTTTTTTGACTCCGCCTGTATTTCTCTGACATGCTATATCAAAAGAGCAGACAAGTCAGGCATCATAGCAGAGTTTAAACGAAAATCACCAAGCAAACCTGAAATCAATTTATATGCAGATGTAGAATCAGTATCAATAGGATACATGCAAGCGGGAGCATCTGCGTTATCTGTCTTAACCGATGAATCTTTCTTTGGTGGGATGAATGCAGATTTGCGCATTGCAAGAAAATTTAATTTTTGTCCAATCCTCCGAAAGGACTTTATCATTGATGAATATCAAATAATAGAAGCGAAGTCAATTGGTGCGGACGCAATTTTATTAATAGCAGAATGTTTAGAAAAAGAGCAATTAGCGCAACTAGCTAAAACCGCAAATAGTTTAGGGCTGGAAGTATTGATGGAATTGCATAGCGCTGATCAGTTGGATAAAGTAAATCAATATGTCAATGCGGTTGGAGTAAATAATAGAAATCTAAAAACATTTCAAACCGATATTCAAACTTCATTAGATATAGTAGACAATATTCCTAGTGAATTTTGTAAAATTTCTGAAAGTGGAATGAATGATCCTTTAAAAGTGGTGGAATTAAAACAAGCGGGTTTTGAAGGTTTCTTAATTGGAGAACACTTCATGCATAATGCAAACCCTGGCAAAGCTTGCAGTTTATTTATTGAACAAATAAATCGATATTTAAAACCAAAAGAAGTTCAAGCATAATGCAAAGGGAATTAAATATAAAGGTTTGTGGTATGCGCAATAAAGAAAATATTGCAGCTTTGGCGGAGCTAGGTGTGAATTATATTGGATTTATATTTTATGATAAATCTTCAAGAAATGCAATGGGCCTTGATGTTAATGTGGACACTAATGGATTGATGAGAATTGGTGTGTTTGTGAATGAAGCAGTAGATTTTGTTCAGCAAAAAATAAAAACTTATAAACTGAATGCAATACAGTTACATGGTGATGAAAGTCCAAGATATTGCAAAGCACTAGAGCAGGAAGAGGTTTCAATCATTAAAGTATTTAGCATAGGAGATAGTTTTGATTTTGAAATTACAAAAGCATACGAACCATTTTGCGATTACTTTTTATTTGATACCAAAGGAAAAGAAAGAGGTGGCAATGGAGTGGTCTTTAATTGGGATTTATTAGCGAGTTACAAAGGATCACTTCCATTCTTTTTAAGTGGGGGAATTGGACCAAAAAGCGCAGATGCGCTTAATGCATTTCATCACGAAAAATTATTTGGTTTAGATTTAAATAGCAAATTTGAAATCGAACCAGGATTGAAAAACATAGAGCAATTAAAAACATTTATCGATGGCATACGAAGTTGATTCAAAAGGATATTATGGAAAATTTGGCGGAGCATTTATACCAGAAATGTTGTATCCAAATGTAGAAGAATTAAAAGCCAATTACTTAAAATTTATGTCTGACGCTGACTTCCAAAAGGAGTTTCAAAGTTTGCTGAAAGATTACGTCGGACGGCCAACTCCATTATTCTTAGCAAAGAATTTGTCTGCAAAGTACAATGCACAAATATATTTAAAAAGAGAAGACCTCTGTCATACGGGTGCGCATAAAGTGAATAACACCATTGGCCAAATTTTAATGGCCGAGCGACTTGGGAAGACTAGAATTATTGCGGAAACAGGAGCGGGCCAACATGGTGTGGCAACGGCTACCGTTTGTGCATTAAAAGGGATTGAATGCATTGTTTATATGGGTGCTTTAGATGTAGCAAGACAAGCACCAAATGTGAGCAGAATGAAAATGCTAGGAGCGAGAGTGGTTCCTGTACATAGTGGAAGCAAAACCTTAAAGGATGCAACGAATGAAGCGATTAGAGATTGGATACAAAACCCAGAAGATACCCATTACATTATTGGATCAGTAGTAGGACCTCATCCTTATCCAGATTTGGTAGCGCGATTCCAATCGGTCATTTCAGAAGAAATGAAATGGCAATTAAAAGAAAAAACAGGTAAAGAGAATCCAGACACCATTATAGCCTGCGTCGGTGGAGGATCAAATGCGGCAGGGGCTTTCTATCATTACTTAAATGATAAAGATGTTAAACTAGTCGCGGTCGAAGCGGCGGGCCATGGAATAGAAACTGATAAAAGTGCAGCTACTTCAGTCCTAGGCACAAGTGGCATTATCCATGGATCAAGAACTTTATTAATGCAAACCGAAGATGGACAAATTGTAGAACCGCATTCTATATCTGCGGGTTTAGATTATCCTGGAATTGGACCATTGCATGCGCATCTGATTACTTCAAAAAGAGCGGAAACGTATGCTATTACGGATCAAGAATCTTTGGACGCTGCTTATGATCTGAGTAAGCGAGAAGGAATTATTCCGGCATTAGAATCTGCACACGCATTTGCCGCATTAGATAAAATGCATATTAAGGATCAAGAAGTCATCGTTATCAATTTATCTGGTAGAGGAGATAAAGATTTGGAAATCTATATTAAACATTTTAAAGATGCAGAATAAAGTCAGAGCGAAAATTGAGGAAAAAGGAGGAAATCTATTAAGCATTTATTTTACAGCGGGATTTCCAAATTTAGAGGATAGTCAAACTATTCTGAATAGCTTGGAATCTGCAGGAGTTGATTTTGTAGAAGTCGGAATGCCATTTTCTGATCCATTAGCAGATGGACCGGTTATTCAGCAATGCGCGATGACAGCTTTACAGAATGGAATGTTAATGCAAACCTTATTTGATCAAGTACAAGGTCTTCCGAATAATCAAATCCCAAAAGTTTGGATGGGCTATGTAAATCAACTGATGCAATTTGGTTTTGATAAATTTCTAGAATCATGTAATGCTGCAGGCATCGATACGGTTATTGTTCCAGATATGCCAGTCGATGTTTATGAGTCAGAATTTAGAGCGAAGTTTGAAACGGCAAATGTTTGTCCAGTATTTTTGATTACCCCTCAAACTATACCTGAACGGATTCGTAAAATAGATGAACTTAGCAATGCCTTTATTTACATGGTTTCAGACGCCAGTATCACAGGCGGTAATGCAAGAATCAATAATAAGCAAATTGAATATTTTCAACGTATTAAAGATATGGATTTAAAAAACCCATGCATTATTGGTTTTGGTATTTCTAATGCGGAAACTTATAATACCGCTTGCACTTATGCTGCTGGTGCAATTATTGGAAGCGCATTTTTACAAGCAATTGACAATAGTAAAGACTTAGAAACAGACATTCCTAAATTCATTCAAACGATTAGATAATTATGATCATTCAATTAGAAAAGAATATAGCAGCTTCCAATTTAGAATCCATTAAATCAAACTTGGAAGCCATAAAATATACCGCCTCTGAAGTACAAACTCAGTTTGGTCACTACATCATTGGGGTAGGTAAAACAGAATTTGATATTCGTAAATTGGGTGCACAAGCGGGTGTCAAGGATATCCATCGTGTGAGTGACGCTTATAAATTGGTTTCCAAAAAATGGAAAGTAAATGATTCCACCATTGATCTAGGAGATGGTGTAAAGATTGGAACTGGTGATTTTCAAATTATGGCCGGACCTTGTTCTATTGAATCAGAGGAGCAGATTATTAGTGTAGTGAAACATTTAAAAGCACAAGGTATTTCGATTATGAGAGGAGGCGTTTACAAGCCAAGAAGTTCGCCTTATGCTTTTCGAGGATTAGGAATTCCAGGACTTAAATTATTTCACCAACATTGCAAAGCTGCGGGCATCAAAATTGTTACGGAAGTAATGATGGTAGAACAAATTGCAGCAATGGCAGAATACATCGATATTTTTCAAGTTGGCGCAAGAAATTCTCAAAACTTTAATCTTTTAGATGCATTAGGAGAGGTAGATAAACCTGTCCTACTAAAACGAGGAATCTCTGGAACACTCAATGAATTACTCCAAGCCGCAGAATATATTTTCTCCAATGGCAATGAACGTATCATTTTATGCGAGCGAGGAATCAGAACTTACGAATCAGCATACAGAAATACAATGGACATCAATGCCATTGCAATGCTAAAAGATAAAACCCATTTACCAGTGATTGCAGACCCTAGTCATGGAATCGGCATTCGTAAATATGTAGATAAAGTTGCACTTGCATCTGTCTTTGCGGGAGCGGATGGCGTTATCATGGAAGTCCATGCCAATCCCGAAAAAGCATTTTCAGATGGTCAACAGACTTTGAATTTTAAAGAGAGTGGGAAGTTGATTCAGCAGTTGAAGGAGTCTTATCGATTTAGGGAGAGTTTGAAGTTTTTAGGTTAATGCATGAATGCCTGAAAGAAATGAATCTTCCAAATACAATGCTCTCGGAACTCGGAACTTAGAACTCCGATCAATTCACCATGATGATTTAAACAAAGCTCCATCTTCTGGGTTTTAATGTCATGAAAATCCACAGACTAAAAACCATCCAATTTATACCCACAACCTTAGAAACTGCCTGGGATTTTTTCTCCTCCCCAATCAACCTAAAAGAGATCACTCCTGAATACATGGACTTCAATATCACCTCTGATTTTAGCAAGGATACCAAAATGTATCCCGGAATGTTAATCTCTTACACCGTAAAACCTGTACTAGGAATTCCAATAACTTGGGTGACGGAAATAACGCAAGTCAATCACCATAAACATTTTATTGATGAGCAAAGATTTGGTCCTTATAGAATGTGGCATCATGAGCATTTCTTTAAAGAGCTAGAGGGTGGTGTGGAAATGACAGATGAAGTAACGTATGTTTTACCATTTGGTATGCTAGGTGAAATGGGTCATGGTTTATTTATTAAAAAACAACTAAAAGATATTTTTGATTATCGATGTAAAAGGGTAGAGGAAATCTTTAGGTTTTAGAAGTTTAAAAGTGTAGGTAAATGCGACGGGCTAATTTCTTATGAAGGAAAAAAACAATCAATTAGTTTTTAATTGACTAACGCTAATCTGGTAACTTTTCAAAATTGATGTCTGTGCTAAAATTATAAGTTGTTTTACCGAGATTAAATAAAAGCAACAAACTAAGGTAATGACCAGTGAAATTTGTTTTATAGTCTCGCGATTCATCGCGGGCAACTCTCTGCCAGCTTAGTATTAAGGGGTGCATTGTATAATCAAAATTTCGATTTTACTTCTTAGGGAAAATTTGTGTGAAAAGCTACCAGTCTAAATTCTACAAAATTTTAGAATTCTTGATCTTTAATTCCATGAAAAAACTCATAATGTTATAAACTCATAGACTTATAAATCCCCCTCAATATCCTACCGCATGATCATCTCCCCTCGGATCAGCCGCTCCTTCCAACTGCCCATCCGGTAATGTAATAATCGCATCAACTCTTCCAATGTTTCCACGTTTTTCCACTTGATGTCCCATTGCTTCCAGATCTTTAACAATCGTACTATCAAAAGCATTTTCTTCGGCGAAGATTACATCTGGTTTCCATTGGTGATGAAAGCGTTTGGCGGCAACTGCTTCGGTTAAGGTCATGCCGTGATCAATCACATTACTGATCACTTGATAAACACTAGTGATAATTGTAGAACCACCAGGAGTACCGACCACCATAAATAATTTTCCATCTTTCGCAACAATGGTTGGGGTCATTGAACTCAACATTCTTTTTTCAGGTTCAATGGCATTCGCTTCATTACCAATTAAACCGAACATATTTGGAACGCCAGTTTTTGCACTTAAATCATCCATCTCATTATTTAATAAAAAGCCAGCGCCACCCACAATTACTTTTGAACCATACCCGCCATTAATTGTAGTGGTGACTGCTACTGCATTACCCCATTTATCAACAATCGAAAAATGGGTTGTCTCTTCACTTTCTTTTGGTGCGATTACTCCAGCAGCAATACTATCACTGATGCTCGCCTTTGATTTATCGAAGTCCGTCATTCTAATTTTTACGTAATCTTCATCAATTAATGTTTCGATAGGGACATTGTAAAAATCACTATCCCCTAAATGGGTAGCTCGATCTGCATATACCCTGCGTTCAGCTTCTACCATTGCATGAATAGTTGAAGCTGTATGAAATCCCATTTCTTTTATGGACATTGGTTCAATGCTGGATAACAATTGCGAAAGCGCAATTCCTCCGCTAGAAGGAGGTGGCATTGAAATTAATTCATACCCTCTATAATTACTTTCAATAGGCGTTCTCCATTCCGCTTTGTATTTTGCTAAATCTACCAAACTAATAATTCCTCCTCCGCGTTCCATTTCTGCAACGATTTTATCTGCTACCGCGCCTTCATAAAATCCTGCTCTGCCTCTTTCCTTTATTGCAGTCAATGTTTCCACTAAATCTTTCTGTATTAATTGCTGACCACCTTTAAATTCTACCTCAGGAGCTAAGGCAGAGGGCATGGTATTATATTTATCAAATTCTGGTTTTTTAATATTTAAATTTTTGGCTTGTCTGCGACTTAATTTAAATCCATTCTCAGCAATCTTGATGGAGGGATTGATTAGATCAGCAAATGATAAATTTTTCCCATATTTATCATAAGCTTGTACCATCCCATCTACCACACCTGGAACTCCAGATGCTAAATGACCGTGTCGACTTAAATTTGGATCTGCATCACCATTTTTATCCAAATACATATCTCGAAAAGCTTTTAAGGGCGCTTTTTCTCTAAAATCTAACGATTTAGTTTCTCCATCAGCCATTCTTATTACCATAAAACCACCTCCACCAATATTTCCAGCCACAGGATAGGCTACTGCAAGCGCAAATTGAACTGCAATCGCTGCTTCAACTGCATTGCCGCCTGCTTTTAAAACCTCGATTCCGATTCTGCTAGCTTCAGGATGAGCGGAAACCACCATTGCTGAATCCGATATCTCGGTTTTCACTAAATCGTAAATGGGTCGGTCTTCTTTAGCTTTACAGGAATAAAGTAAGATTAATAAGGCTAAAAATGGTAGTGAGCGGGTTATTTTACCGAATTTCATAGATAAATATTAGACATTTTTGTCGATTAAGTAAGTTAAGGTATTAAATTTATAATTTTGATCTGAATTTCGACGTTAAAAGGATTTAGAGAATGAATCAAACTTATATGAAAAAGGTTGGCTTTTTATGGCTCTTGATAGGATGCTCTTTGATATCAACTCAAATTTGGAGTCAGGCACCAAAATATAGTAATGAATTTTTAAACATCGGTGTTGGCGCGCGTGCCCTTGGTATGTCTAATACCATGGTGGCTGCTGCTAATGATATTACTGCCGGATATTGGAATCCTGCTGCTCTGACGAGTATAGAATCTAGAGCTCAGTTTAGTGCGATGCATGCAGAATGGTTTGCTGGCATTGCTCAATATGATTATGTCTCATTCGGAAAAAGAATGAATCCTGTAAATAATGCATTTGGATCTATTTCAATAGTTCGTTTTGGGATTGATCAAATACCATATACTATTAATTTAATAGGGGAGGATGGTTCTATCGATTATGATAATATTTCCGAATTTTCTGCAGCTGATTATGCTTTTATTTTGTCCTATGCTCAAAATCTAGGGACAAAAGGCTGGAGAATAGGGGGAAGCGCAAAAATAATACATAGATCAGTTGGGCGATTTGGAACCGCTTGGGGATTTGGCTTAGATGCAGGTTTATTTTACCAATCTGACAAACTAAGATTTGGCGTTATGTTAAAAGATATTAGTACAACATTCAATGCTTGGTCTTTTAATTTGACGGAAGAGGAAAAAGTCGTTTTCGAAAAGACTGATAATATTATTCCAGTTAATACTTTAGAGCAAACGCTTCCTCGAATTTCTGTCGGCATAGCTTATAATATTAAATTAGGAGCTAAGAATAGTTTACTACTTGCCGCAGATGTTGATGTTACCACGGATGGGGAGAGAAACACCATTGCTAGTTTTTCAACCTTCAGCATTGATCCGCACGTAGGACTAGAATTTTCCTTAAATAAAACTATTTTCATAAGAGGTGGGATAGGAAATTTACAATATATAAAAGACATTGTAGATCCAACGCAAGAAGATTTGAGTATACAACCCAATGCGGGTATTGGTCTGAAATTGGGAAGAATCCAATTAGATTATGCTTTAGCAAATGTGGGTGAAGTGGCTTCTGATTTATTGAATTCTCACATATTCTCTCTAACCTTGAATTTTACCCAACGCAGAACTGGAGAATAAATAAGAAATTCTCAAAATCTTAAATGTAAGTAAAATGTAAAAGTGAATTCAGATCCCTGGAATCCTAATGGTTTAATCAATTCTTTATTATTTATCTCATTTACAGAATTTTAAAGTCCTCCTCATGTGGCACTTCTAAAAATACATCCAAGCAGTCCATTTGCCTTTTCAAACCCTTGGTAAGGGATTATTATACTTGATTAAAAGTTTTATAAACCTACAAACTTATAAACTTTCCTCCCAAAGGAAATTGACATTTCCATATTTTTCTACTACCTTTATAACTTGCGTAGGTGCAATAAAGCGTTTTGATTCAACACTATCTATATTGGGGATAACTTGAAATGACCAGGGCGGGCCTCAATCAGTTTCGACTGACTCTTTATCTAAAGACAAGGGGATTACCGATCCATTTCAGAGTCCTCAACCATGTTTTTTCAGGGATTCAAAACCTCCTTTGCATTTATGCTTTTTTATTTTCATTTCATTTAATTAACTCCTCTAATTTAGAACTCCATCCGAGTTTTCATTTACCAAAATTTCCGATTGGAAGAAACTGGGCACTGACTGAGCACAGCTATATAGTTTTTCGTGGGGTATGGGGCGTGGATTTAGCGGGAAGAAAAGTGCTGGCAGGCGAAGAGATATTATTTAGAAAAGTGACGATGACTTAATTCATCCTTAATTTGACTCAAGATATTCAAATTTTATAAATGATCGAATTTTTCTAATTTTATGTTCCAATCAAATATAATTTCAATTTCGAAAATATGCTTTTTATAACTTGACTTTTCGTAGTGGGCTCAGATTTTACATTTAATTTCTCCCAAGTTCCCAGTTAAATAATTGTTTAATCTAAATCACTGCGATATTCATTTCTAAAACCTTTAAACTAATCTTTCCAGATTTCATTTATAAATATATATTTGATATTGAAAAGAAACCCTCAAAGTTTATCTGTAATTTTAAAAAATGAAAAATTCCACAATTAAATTTGTATTACCTATTGTATTTATAGTTTCCATTACCATTGGGTTTTCAAATTTGGAAAACAAGAAAAAATTAAATACAGCTTCTGAAGCTAGCATAAATTTAAATGAGCCATTCGACATTGTAATGGAAGTACTAACTCATAAGCGTTGCGTAAATTGTCATCCTGCTGGAGATACACCATTGCAAGGAGAAGATAGCCATTTACATAATTTCGGTATAGTTAGAGGAGAGGATGATCATGGTTTAGCGGGTTATACTTGCAATACTTGTCATCAAGATGAAAATAATATCTATTCAGGTGTGCCAGGTGCGCCAGAATGGGCGGTTGCCCCACGAGAAATGGTATGGGAAGGAAAGACCAGAATTGAAATTGCACAACAGATGATGGACCCAAAACGAAATGGAGGACGTTCACCGAAAGAGATTGAAAGACATTTAACCGAACATGAGTTAGTTTTATGGGCTTGGGATCCTGGGGTTGATGCAGAGGGAATCGAAAGAGAAAAACCCCCAATTCCAAAAGACCAATACATTGCAGCCGTAAAGGAATGGATTGAAAACGGAGCCATAATTCCAAACGAATAAAATTAAATTAATGAAAGTTGCATTCATCATAAACGGAGAAGAAAAGTCAGTAGAGGCAGATGAAAATAGTCCATTACTATGGGCAATCAGAGACGGTCTAAATTTGAAAGGAACTAAATTTGGTTGTGGGAAAGCTGCATGCGGTGCTTGTACTATTCATGTAGACGGGAATGCCGTCCGTTCTTGTTCTTTTCCATTAAAAATGGCCAAAGGTAAATCCATTACTACCATTGAAGGCTTAGCAGAAAACAATACCTTACATCCCGTATTGCAAGCGTGGAAAGAAGAAATTGTTCCCCAATGTGGGTATTGCCAACCAGGATTTATGATGGCCACCGCAGCATTATTGGATAAAATTCCTAATCCAAGCGATGAAGATATTGACAAAAACATCATCAACATTTGTAGATGTGGAACTTATTACCGAATGAGAAAAGCCATTCACCGCGCTGCTGCAATTAAAAGTCAATCATCGATTAAATAATAAGTCATGAAAGATCAAGATCCTCCAAAAAAGAAAGGAGTAAAAAGGAGAAAATTTTTAAAGTATTCCGGCATTGGTCTCGGTGTAGTATTAGGAGGTGTTTGGCTCACTCGAAATATGTTGCGAAGAACGCTCTTTGAATTAAGTGAAAAAACCATTTTTCTATATTTGAGTAGTGATAATCCAAAAATTTGGTTTGAAATTACAACCAATAATGAAATTATTTTGCACAGCTCAAAAGTAGAAATGGGGCAAGGGACTTTTACTTCCCTAGCGCAATTAGCTGCTGATGAATTGGAAGTAGATGTAGAAAAAATTAAGGTTATTCATGCGGCCACAGCAACTGAAAATATTGATCAGTACGCTACTGGTGGTTCAATGTCTATTCCTAGTTTATATAATCCTATTCGGGAGATGGCTGCGACCATGAGAGAAATGCTCAAGGCTAAAGCCGCTGAAAAAATGGGAATGGAGAAAGATGCAGTGTCCGCCGTAAATGGTACTGTAAGTGGAAACGGGAAATCCATGACTTACGGAGAAATTGTAATGGATGTAGAAGATTGGAAAATACCCAAGACACCAAAATTAAAACCGAGATCTGAATGGAAATATATCGGCAAAGCAGTGCCAAGAGTAGACTTACATGACAAAGTAGTAGGCGCCCCAATTTTTGGAATGGACGCCCATAGACCTGATCTATTATTTGGTTCCGTAGTAAGACCTAGAAAGGTAGATGCAAAGATGGTAAATTTTGATATTCAAAAAGCTGAAAAAATGCCTGGGGTTGTAAAGGTAGTTCAACAGAATGGTTTTGTTGGTGTAGTAGCCCATTCGTTTGTAGAAGCGGATAATGCGAGGAAACAAATAAAATTTGATTATGAGGTAAACAAGGAATGGAACCTAGCAGACATTAAAAAAATTGTTAAAGTCGGGAATGGGAAGAAAACAATTGTACAAAAAGAAGGAAAGCCTGTTGAGGATGTAACAGAAGAAGGAGAGACTTACGAAATCGAATTTTCAAGTCCGATTGGTGCGCATGCACAGATGGAACCAAACGGAGCTTTAGCGGATTATAAAGATGGAAAAGTAACGGTTGAATTATCTACTCAAGTTGTTGCGCATACTCAAAAAGAAGTAGCAAAGGCACTTGGGATTAAAGCCGCAGATGTAAATGTAATTCCTACATTTCTGGGCGGGGGATTTGGCAGAAGATTACATACGCCAAATGCGGTTCAAGCTGCAATCATGTCAAGAGAAGTAGGGAAGCCCGTAAAATGTTTTTTTGACCGAAAACAAGAATTTCAGAATGATACTTTCCGCCCGCCAACTCATCACGTAATGAAAGGTAAAATGTCACTAGATGGAAAATTACTAGCCATCGAGCACAATATTGCGAGTGGAGATGTAATGTTTAATTCTGCATTGGCACCATCTATTGCGATTCCTATCCTGCGTGCAGACATTGGTTCAATTAGGGGAGGAGCGATTATGTATAGAGCCATTCCAAATTATCGAGCTACTTATTATCACAATGATCTTCCTTTTGCAACGAGTTTTTGGAGAAGTCTAGGCTTGCTGGCTAATACTTTTGCAATAGAAAGTTTTATAGATGAAATGGCATTAAGATCCAAACGAAATCCTGTCGAATTAAGATTGGAAAATATTCCTAATGATGTAGTTGGCGAAAGATTAAGAAAGGTAATTAGCACTTGTGCTAAAAACTCAAATTATAAGGATACCGTAGTGGACGGAAAAGCAATGGGCTTCGCAGCTTCTGTTGATATAGGCTCGCCCTGTGCACACGTTGCTGAAGTATCAATAGTGGATAATAATATTAAGGTACACAAGGTTACAGTAGCTTTTGATTGTGGAATTGCAGTCAATCCAGACCAAGTAAAAGCACAAATCGAAGGATGCATAATAATGGGAATTAGTGCTTCCTTATTTGAAAAGATGGATCTGCGAGATAATAAATTGTATCCCATCATTTACGGGGCCTACAAAATGGCATTAATGAAAGATGCACCACGTGAAATTAATATAGAATTAATTGAGGGAGCAGATTTTGCAGGTCCAGTTGGAGAACCTCCCCTAGGCCCGATTGCTGCAGCAATCGGCAATGCGCTTAGAAGGTTGACTGGGAATCGTTTGAAGGATTTACCTTTGAGTTTAAGTTAGTCGTAAATGAAAATATTAAAAGAAAAATTCGAAACTCTATACTTGTAATATAAATTGAAGGAGAATCCTTATTCCGCATGGGAGTACATTGAAGCAACTTATTCTCAAGACAATAGGCATTATCATAATTTAAATCATCTGCTTTATATGTTTGAGGATCTGAATTTAATTAAGGCTCAGGTAGTAAAAATGAATGCGCTCATCTTTAGTTTTTTTTATCACGACATCATTATTAAAGCGACTAAAAACGATAACGAATTTTAAAGTGCTATCATTTAAAAAAATGCTCCAATTTACAAAAAGAGCTAACTATCCTTTCTTAAAAAAACGGCGGCTTCAATTCTTTGAAATGTCCATTTAATTTTACCTTTTGCTTCAATTTTTCTATCTCAGTAACAACAGGAATCAATTTGCTTAAATGATTGAAAATATAAATTTGTCTCTTACTCTCTGAATCAATTTGAAGGAATTCATATTCTTGATCATGATTGAGTCCCACTTTCTGCGCAATCAAATACATATTGAAAGAATCATCAAATTTTGGGACTGGTTTACCAATTTTTAAAATCTTGAAAAGTCGATTTAACAATTCAAAAATCTCCTCATTTATTTTCGGTAAAGGATCAAATTGGTCTGGGATAGTTTCAACTTTTGCAGTGCCGTATAATTTATTTTCTGCTACTTCTTTATAATCTAGGATTCGATATTTGCCTATAGCTTTAGTCTTAACATCTTTACTGCCATTGCTATGCGTTTTTGAAATTTCTTTTAGTTCAATCTCGGTTCCAATGTCCATTAATTTGCCATTAATCACTGTAGGGATACCAAAGGTGATTTTATCATTTCTGCAATCATCAATTAGTTGCTTATATCGTTCTTCGAAAATGTGCAAATTCAGTTCATTTCCTGGAAACACAACGATATTTAAAGGAAATTGAGGAAGAAATCTATCCATATATGTACTTTTATATTGTTTACAATTTAACAAATTCCTTCAAATAGTGTTTTAAATGACCATGACAATTAATATTCCTGATTCAGAAAAAAAAAGAGTAGTTATTGTTGGTGCTGGCTTTGGAGGACTTAAAGTTGCAAAGCAATTATCAAAAGAAGATTTTCAAGTGGTATTACTTGATAAAAATAATTATCACCAATTTCAGCCTCTATTTTATCAAGTTGCTATGGCTGGCTTAGAGCCTAGTTCAATTTCCTTCCCATTGCGAAAGGCCTTTCAAAAAAATAAAAATGTTTTTATTCGAGTTACAGAAGTCCTTGAGGTCTATGCTAATGAAAATTATATTGGGACAGATCTAGGAAATTTGTATTATGATTATCTAGTATTAGCAATGGGTGCCGATACAAATTTCTTCGGAAATGAAAAATTAGCAGAAAAAACATACCCGTTAAAATCGGTTTCAGAAGCAATTGCGCTTAGAAATGCAGTATTCGATGACTATGAAAAGGCGCTAACAGAACCGGATTATGATGATCGACAAGGTTATATCGATATTGTAGTTGTGGGTGGTGGAGCCACCGGAGTGGAGATCGCGGGTGCCTTAGCTGAAATGAAAAAATTTATTGTCCCCAAAGATTATGGAGAACTTAATGCTAAAGAAATAGATATTTATTTAATGCAAGGTTCGGATTGCCTTCTTAAAGGAATGTCTGATAAAGCCTCTGCAAAAGCTGAGGAATTCTTATTAAAATTAGGGGTAATAGTTAAACTTAATTCGAGGGTGATAGATTTTGATGGTGAACAAGTTTATCTAAAAGATGGAAGTAAAATCCCCACAAGAAAAGTTATTTGGGCGGCAGGAATCAAGGCCAATACCATCAAAGGATTGGAAGATGAAATTTATACCTATGGTTCAAGAGTGCAGGTAGACCGAAATAGCAAGATCGTTGGTGCTAGAAATATTTTTGCGATTGGAGACATGGCTTTGATGAAGACAGAAAAGTATGAACATGGTCATCCACAGGTTGCACAAGTAGCCATTCAGCAAGCAAAATTTTTAAGCAAGCATATTTATAATTTAGAACGTAATAAAACTAGTAAAGACTTTGAATATAAAGACCTTGGCTCCATGGCTACAATTGGAAGAAATAAAGCAGTTTGTGACTTACCAGGTATCAAGTTTTCGGGCTGGTTTGCTTGGGTAGTGTGGTTGGTTGTACATCTATTTTCTCTTATTGGAACTAAAAATAAGGTCTTTGTTTTTATTAATTGGATTTGGAATTATTTTACCTATGATCAGTCTTTGAGATTAATTATAAAACCAACGGAGAGAGAACAGAGGTCGCAAAAGTAATTAAAAAAGAAGGCCTTCACAGCAAGCTGCAAAGACCTTAAAAAGACTAACACACACCCTAATTTTATATTAAATAAATAATATGCATTGTTGAAGAATACTCAAAAATAATATTCTTATTCAAAGTTAATAATAAATTTCAATATTGGGTAATGAATGTATATACAAATACATTACATTTTCAATTTACTCAATATTTTTGATAACCCACTTTGATCTCTTGAACTTAACTCTTTCAGAATATTTTTTTCTAATCTATTAACCGCTCGTTCAGCTTTTTGCAAAACGGCTTTTCCTTGCTTAGTTAACACCACTTCTACTTTTCTTCTATCTGCTTGAGCATGAGCTCTTTTTACGTAATTCTTAGCTTTTAATTTATCTACTAAACGAGATGTATTGGACATCTTGTCAAACATATATTCTCCCAAGTTATTAATACTCGCAGGTTTTCCCTTTAAGGATTTTAATGCTTTGAGGATTTGAAATTGTTGTAATGATAAATCAAAACTTTCTAAAGCTTTTTTCTGCTTATTAATAATAGCAGATGAGCTTAATATGATTTGAGTTAACAAATCGTTATCTTTTCCAGTAACTTGCTTTGGCGTGTGCATGCGCAGTCTTTACTTTAGTTATTAAAAAAATGGTTGTTAAAAAGACCGTCCTTTACTAGAATGAAAAAGCATAACAAATATATTAATTATTATCAATTAATACTATGTTGAAGGGGCATTAATGCCATTGGCTTGTCAAATGCTTTAATTAATTCGAAATATTCATAAATTTGGGAGTATTCACCTAAGCTTTCTTTTGCTAATGCACTTCGTACACTACTCTTTTTAGTAAACCTTTCCACTAGTTGAGTAAATGGATCACTTACCGTTGGATATTCTCTGATTCTATAGTCTGTGATATCAGCCATTTTAGAAGCAGCTGCAATCGCATCATCTAATCCTCCTAATTTGTCAATCAAACCATTTTCCACAGCTCTTCGACCAGACCACACTCTTCCTTGAGCTATTTTATGCACTTCTTCCACACTCATATCTCTACCTTCAGCTACAATAGATAAAAATACCTTATACATATTATCTGTTTGATCTTGAAAAATTTTCTTTTCTTCTCTAGTCCAATCCATCACAGTGTTAAAACATCCAGCAAATTTATGTGTCTTAACTGAATCAAAATGTATCCCTAGTTTCTGATCTAAAAGCTCTTTTGCATTAGGAACCATAGCAAATACTCCAATCGATCCAGTTATCGTATTCGGCTCTGCAAATATACTATCTGCATGGCAAGAAATATAATATCCTCCTGATGCTGCCAAATCGCCATAAGATGCAATCACTGGAATGCCTTGATCTTGAATTAATTTTAACTCTTCTAAAATTTTTGAAGAAGCCAATACTGATCCTCCCGGAGAATTTACTCTTAAGACTAAAGCTTTAATCTTATTTTCTTCTCTAAGCTTTCTTAAAAGGGTTTCATATTTACCTCCATCAATTGTACCCGCATCAGTTCCAGAATCTAGAAGATTTCCTTCTGCATATACAACAGCAATTTTATTAGAACCACTTCCTTTCGATCTTTTCTTTGCAATCCCATAATCACTCAATGTCACAAATTCTATTTTCTTGTTTTTTTCAAATCCTAATGATTCTCGAATTAAATCCATTGCTCTACTTCTATAACCAATTTCATCTACCATTTCACTTTCCAATGCTCCTTCAGCATTTCGAGTGCTAAAATTATTAGCAATCTCATTTAATTTAGACTTACTCTTTCCTCTTGCTTCAGCAATCCCATCTAAATAAATGTCCCACAAATCATTCATATATTCTCTAGTCTGGAGTCTATTTTGCTCACTCATTTCATTACGTCGATAAGGTTCTGTAGCACTCTTAAATTGCCCCGCATAAAAGACTTGAAATTCAACACCTACTTTATCTAATAAATCTTTAAAATATGGACCAACTGAGGCAAATCCTCTAAAATCTATATTGCCAATTGGATTTAAAACAACTTTATCCGCTAGTGAAGCCATATAATAACCTCCTTGTGAATAGAAATCGCTGTATGCTATAATAAATTTCCCACTTTCTTTAAAATTAGCTAATGCTTGATGGACAACTAATGAACTTGCAAGACCGCCAACGGATCCTTTTGGGTCGATAAATATTCCTTTAATATTGTCGTCTGTTTTAGCTGATTCAATTGCTGCTAGCACATCTTGCAAACCCATTTTATCATCAGTATCAAATTCAAAAGTGTTGCCTTGAATAACATTATTTTTTAATTCAGGTATTTGGTCTTCAAAAGTTAGATGTAAAACTGCATTATTAGGAACGACCACACCTTCATTCGAAAATGCGCTTCCCATTGCACTGATTACCCAAAAGAATATAAACGATAATCCTATTAAGCCAATCATAGTGCCTAAACATGAGGCGAATGTAAATTTTAAGAATTGCTTCATTTTTTCTCAATTATTTGCTGCGAAAATAGACTATAATCATCAAATAACCGATTTATCTAGATTAAATGGCTTACTTATTGGACGGGTGATCAGATCAATAGACTTACTCTATGAAGACCAGGAGGATAAGATTTCGCAATTAGTTGCTTAATTTCTTCATAATGAGAGATATTATTGATGAAATCCATATTTTCAATATCAATAACTAAAACGGGAAAAGTAATTTCAGATTTGAAATATTCGAAATAGGAATCTTGTATTTTTTGTAAATAGGGCCGTTCTATTTTCAATTCATACTCTCTACCACGAAGTTTTATATGATCCATTAATTTATCTACTGATCTATGTAAATAAACCAAAATATCTGGCTTCGGAAAATTTGCATTTAAAATACTAAACAACCTTTGAAAAAGCCGATATTCCTCTTCGTTTAAATTGCTCTTGGCAAATAGGATAGTTTTTATGAAAAAATAATCAGAAATGATTTCGTTATGAAATAAATTTCGATTCAGTAGTTGTCTTTGTAATTGTTTGTGCCTTTCCGTCATAAAAAATAATTCAACGGGAAATGCATATCGACTAGGGTCCTCATAGAAAAAAGGTAAAAAAGGATTATCGGTAAATTGCTCTAAAATAAGTTGCGAATTATACTCTTCTGCCAACATATGACTCAAAGTAGTTTTGCCTACTCCAATATTCCCCTCAATAGTGATGTATTTATGTCCTAGCTCTTCGACCATTAAAATTTAATACTGAATGCGAATTAGTTATATTTCTAAAGAACATCTAAATTATGAGAATATTTTCGCTTACGCTAATAAATGAGCATATATATGTATTAATATTTGTATTTGTTTTATTTCAATATGAGTTACTTAACGTGGTGAGCCTGCAGAATTAAATTTCTATTTTCTCCACTTTAGATTGATCTTTACAATTAGTAGCAAGCGTACGCACTGAGCTTTTTAATACAGGATGAACATAGTTAGGAATGATTTCTAATAAAGGAATTAATACAAAATTTCTAGCTTGTATGTAAACGTGTGGTATAGACAAATTTTCCTCTTCTATAACCTGATCATTGTAAAATAATAAATCAATATCTATTATTCGAGAGCTCCACTTTTGAGCTGGAGTTCTGCCTACTTCTTTTTCAATATTTAAAGCTGCTTCCAATGCCTGGATTGGAGACAATTCAGTTTTGACCCATAATGCAATATTGATAAAATCTGGGATATCGGTAATCCCCCAAGCCCCAGTTTCGTAAAAAGCTGATTGACTGTGGATCCTGCCTATTCGAGCAGTTATTGACTCGATAGCTAGTGCTAGATTTTGCTTGCGATCACCTAGGTTACTCCCTAAATGTAAAATTAGGTTTTCCATATATTTCTATATAGACATAATGCATAGAAAAGTTCGAAAATTAAAAATAATTTTTACACTTTTTTTATTGCACCAAGATATCTCTTTAACTCCCGCTTGACTATTGGGAATAAGAAAAAGAGTCCAACCATATTGGGGAATATCATTGCAAATATCATTGCATCTGAAAATTTCCAAATCGATCCCATATTTGCAGCAGCACCAATAATAATGAAAATACAGAAAAGTATTTTATAGACCATATCCATAGTTGCCCCTCTTCCAAATAAATATTTCCATGATTGAAGACCATAGTAAGACCATGATATCATAGTGGATACCGCAAATAGTACGACGGCAATGGTTAAGAATACATTTGAATAAGGGATATATTCCGCAAAAGCTTTTGAGGTAATCCCAGCTCCTTCATATTGTAAACCTTCGATCAAGACTTTACCACTTCCATCTCCTCCATATTCGAAAAATCCGCCAAAGTTAAAAATGATTATTACTAAAGCGGTCATCGTACAGATCACTACAGTATCAATAAATGGTTCTAAAAGGGCTACCAACCCTTCCGAAGCAGAATATTTAGTCTTAACCGCTGAATGGGCAATAGAGGCTGATCCTGCACCGGCCTCGTTTGAGAAAGCTGCCCTTTGAAAGCCACCTAGCAATACCCCAATTAAACCTCCCAGACCTGCAGAAGGAGTGAAGGCTTCGCTAAATATTAAACCAAATGCATTATCAATTAATGAGAAATTACTTAAAATGATGTATAAACAAGCAAAAATATACATAAGCGCCATGAAGGGAACTACTTTCTCTGTCACAGATGCAATTCTCTTAATTCCTCCTATGATAATAATAGCTACTAAAATTGCCAATCCAATACCAATGAAAGTTCCTGTACTTGCACTTTCCCATCCCATTAATTCCTTAATAACGATGGTTGCTTGATTAGACTGTGCAGCATTTCCGCCACCAAAAGACCCTCCGATGCAAAAGATGGCAAATAAAACAGCAGTAATTTTTCCTAAAGTTTCAAAACCTTTTTCTTTTAGACCTTTACTCAAGTAATACATTGGCCCTCCATAAACTGTACCATCTGGACCAATATCACGATATTGAACCCCTAATGTACATTCCACAAATTTAGTTGACATACCTAATAAACCACAAATGATCATCCAAAAGGTAGCTCCAGGGCCACCAATTGCAATGGCTAAGGCAACACCCGCTATATTTCCATTCCCTACCGTACCAGAAACTGCTGTTGCAAGTGCTTGAAAATGACTTACTTCTCCTTCTTCACTCTCATCTCTTATAGTATCTCTGATATCGCCATCAATGGCTAAGTCTGAAGAACCAGCTTCTACGTGACCTTCCACATCGTCATACTTTCCCCTCACTACATTTATAGCCGTACCAAATTTTCGAACATTTATAAATCCAAAATAAATAGTAAAGAAGGCTGCACTCGCCACCAATAAGATTAAAACAAATGGGATGCCCATAATCTCAAAAAAGATGGTGTCGAAGAAAAAATCAGAAATAGGTTGAAATGCTTCGTCAATTTTTTCATCAAGCCCCTTCTGATCTTGTGAAAAAACCATAACAGGTACCAAAAACAGTAAAAGCGTTGAAAGTAAATGCTTAAATTTCATTTGTAATTTTCTAGGTTCAGAATTTTATTCATATAACGACCTCTTAAGGTATGTTTTTATATGTAAATGGCAAAATTAGAGCGCCATTTTAAAAACTCAGAAACTAATAAATCTTTAAACCCATAAACTTTTAAAGAGGTATTATATGATTCCTGATAGAGAACCTTTAGACGAAAACAACTGATCAACTCTAGTAGAAATTGCCTTGTCTCCAACTAATGGTGGTGCATGATGAGGTTTGATTCTAGCGTCAATTATTAAAGAACCTAAACATCCCCAATGCTTAAATTTCGTAAATGCATTAATACCATAAACATCATGGGAAGGGTTGGACCTTGTAAAAGTAACCCATACAAAGTTGTTGAGATTGGCACTTGTAAAAATACTGCTATCCGCTAAGACAATCAATGGAATATTATCCATTTCAAAATTTGCTAAATGAGTTGTCAGTACCTCAAGTTCATTTTTAGCTTCCTTATAATTAGAAAATTTAGGACCTGCTATTGTTAACATTCCAGGTTGGAAAAATTTGGCCTTTTTGAAATTCGCTGGTAAGGAAAAGTCTTTGGGTAGCTGAGCAACCAATTTACGAATAGGATCTCCACATGCAGCTACCACTAATTTAGAACCTGCATTCCACCCAGAACCAGAATAATCTAAAGTATCAATGGTAGTATTGGTTTGAAAGTGTAAATCTCGTTTTAGATCTATTCTTTCCAATACATGATTGAAAAAGGCGGGAATGTCATGCGCATTTACAGGACCATCACTATCAGCAGCTATCCACAAATACTTTGCTAAAGAAGTTTGACCACTGCCCAATATTCTATTAGCAATAGTCAATATCTCCTCCGGTTTTTTATCCCGAAATGGCATATATCTTTCACTACCTACCGCTAAAAGTAATGGATGAACACCGGCCGCATCCACCGCATTAATTTCTTTTAAACCAGGGAATTCTTGTCCAGCTAATTCTTCTACTAATTGATGTATCAAATATCCAAAACTAGAATCTTCTTGAGGTGGACGTCCGACAACAGTAAAATGCCATAACGGATCTTTGCGATGGTAAACAGCATCTACCTTCATGACCGGGAAATCATGTTTTAAACTGTAATACCCTAAATGATCTCCAAATGGCCCTTCAGGTTTTTTGACGTCTTTCATAATGGTTCCTACAATGCAAAAATCAGCATCATTAGAGATTACATGACCACCTTTAATAGAATACCTAAACCGTCTAGAGGCCAACATACCCGCGAAAGTTAGTTCACTTAAGCCTTCTGGTAATGGCATTATTGCTGAAAAAGCATGAGAAGGGAGGCCTCCTACAAAAATTGAAGCTTTAAATGGTTGATCAATTTTATTGTAAGCAGTATGATGAACTCCAATCCCTCGATGAATCTGGTAATGTAATCCAATTTCTTCATTAGGAATATAATCATTCCCAGACAATTGAATTCTATACATACCTAAATTAGATTCCATCATATTTTTAGAACCTGGTGGTAATGTGAACACCTGCGGAAGAGTAATGAATGCACCTCCATCGTCTTTCCAAGAAACAATCTGAGGTAATTGATCAATGCTCGTCTTTTTATAAACAGATGGCACGCTAAAATTTGACTTCATTGGCAATCCTTTTAGCGCGGTAAAGGGTGCTGATAAATACTTTATAGGATGCTTTAGAAATCGACTAGGATTCGCTTTTAAAGCGATTACCTTTTTTACTTTTGCAATGGAATGTCTAAATAAAAATTCAGTCCTTTCAAAGGTTCCATAGATATTTGAAATAGCTTGAAATGGACTTCCTTTTACTTGTTCAAATAATAAAGCTGGACCTTGTGCATCATAAACGCGTTTATGAATCTCGGCCATTTCTAAATACGGATCTACTTCCTCTTTTATACGGATTAGTTTTCCATTCCGTTCTAAGTCTTCTGCTGCTGCTCTCAAGGATTTATAAGCCATTTTTAAAGATAGATTTTGTATCTATAATGGAATAAGAAAAAGGGCAAATAGTTTATGGCTTTTAGCTATTAATAATTTGTTACTTTAAAATTTAATCTAGTTTTGATTTTTATCTATGTTGGCAATCTAGGTTTTACTTAATAAACCGCTCCAAAAAAGCCTCCTTTCACGTCTTGAAACCGGAACTTGATCTCCATTCTTCATGACGATCAAACCTCAAAGTCTTTCAATATATTACTGCTCAAGAAGTTTTTCCCTTCCTTGGAAATTATATCTGTGTATGAACCAATTGCTTCCAAACAAATGTTATTTGAAATGAGAATAATTTCATAACTCTGCTCAGTTGAAATTGTAATAATAGGATCACCATTGTCAAAATGCCTAGTTTGATCAAGTAATATAGAGATCTCATTTGAAGACATTTTTTAGTTTGAATATACTTTGTTAATGGCAATTTCTAGTTCTTCAACATCAATTGGTTTGAGCACATAATCGATAGCATTTAAATTGTAAAAGCTTTGATGGCATATTCGTCATAAGCAGTAGTGGAAATAAGATGGAAATCCATTGCGTCTAAAGAAGACATTAAATCAAAACCCGTTCCTTTTTAAAACGAAATATATCTAGTTCAACATATTTAAAGGATTTGTTTAATCTATTTAATCGAATCAAACCGTTTCCTGTTCTCACCAAAAGGATAGAGTCATTTTCCTGAGCAGTACATAAGAGATTTTGAAAATTCGAAAATTGTGATCGGTTGAATAGGCTATCTAGACTTCCAGACCTTAAAGTATACGAAAGCACTACCGCTCTACCGCCGATATTTAAATACTGTTCATTATGATCTAAGAATGTATTTTCATATCCACCATCATACTCATGGATAAGCTCTAATTCTGATCCATCATATCTATAGGCTTTTGAAATCGTTTAAATCCAATAAAACCTTCTGGATCTTGATAGATTTAGATGATTGAATGATACCTTGCCTAAGCCTTTACCTAAATGTCGAATTTTATTCATTTCATTTTTACATTTTGTTTATAAGATTTTTCAATTTACTTTTCTTTGCTACCTTTACATATCATAATTTCACATATATAAAACATTATGCGCGTTTACCACGATTTGCTTCAACATATACTGGATAATGGAACACAAAAAGGGGATCGAACTGGAACAGGTACTTTGAGTGTATTCGGTCACCAAATGCGGTTTGATCTACAAAAAGGATTTCCAATGGTTACCACTAAGAAACTGCATTTGAAATCGATCGTCCATGAATTACTTTGGTTTCTAGATGGTGATACGAACGTGAAGTACCTACAAGACCATGGGGTAAGGATTTGGAATGAATGGGCTGACGAAAATGGGGATCTTGGACCGGTATACGGAAAACAATGGAGATCATGGACAAGTCCGAAAGGGGAGACGATTGACCAAATTACCCAAGCAGTAGCGTTAATTAAAAACAATCCAGATTCTAGAAGAATAATTGTCAATGCATGGAATGTTGGTGAATTAAAAGATATGGCGCTTTCCCCCTGCCATTGCTTATTTCAATTTTATGTTGCCGATGGTAGGTTATCATGTCAATTATATCAGCGATCAGCAGATGTATTTTTAGGAGTTCCGTTTAATATTGCATCCTATGCTTTATTAACAATTATGATGGCACAAGTATGCGACCTTGAACCAGGAGAATTTGTGCATAGCTTTGGAGATACCCATTTATATAGCAATCATCTAGAGCAAGCAAAACTTCAATTGAGTAGAAATATCAGACCTTTACCAATTATGAAAATCAATCCTGATGTGAAATCAATCTTCGATTTCAAATTTGAGGATTTTGAATTATTCAATTACGATCCGCATCCTCATATTAAAGCACCAGTTGCAGTTTAAAAAAAAACCACATTATTTAAACGTGTATCACAAATTTGGTGATTCGTGAGAATCAACCTCCAATGGGCTTTAGCCCATAGCCAAATCAATAAGTCCAGCTAATTTTCATCATAAATCTTTCAGAGACTCATTATATATAGATCTAAATCACCAATTTTTTCAATTTTTTTGCCTAACTCATTACTTTCCACTTCAAAACAATATTTTTTGAAAAAATCTAAAAAAAGACCAACTCAAATCAAGAACTCAAAAATGTAAATTCTCAATCCCAATGTTTCATCTATATAAGCACAAATCTTTGAAAATCAAGCATTAATATTATAAAAACTTTAAAAATTTGAGCTCCATGCTTTAAGTTCTTTTATTTCGTTATTTAGATGCGATCTAAATAAGCGTTTTGCACCTCCCTTTATCCATAAATTATTGTTAATACTGTAAGAGAAATCTATTTTTGCGTGACAATTCTATGACAAGAATTATACATTTGAATTTTTTATATATAAATTTTCGTTATAAATCATTAATCAATGATATGTAAGACGTTAAAAACCAGTTTGATTCTTTTCTTTTTACTCTCCTTTTCAAGTTTGAGTTTAATGGCTCAAGACGTGGAGTCCGGTAAAACGACTTTCCGTGCACTTTGTAAAAGTTGTCACAATGAGGATATGAAGGCAGCCATGACTGGTCCTGCACTAGGAGGAGTTCAAGAAAGATGGGAGAGCCAAGAAGATCTTTATGCATGGATTCGAAACAATCAAGCATTAGTTGCATCTGGAAATGCTAAGGCAATCGAAATAAGCAAATGGGATGCAAGTGCGATGACTGTTTTTCCTGAATTAACTGATCCAGAAATTGAAAATGTTCTTGCCTACATTAAAGAAAAAAATGATGGAACTTATGCGCCTCCAGGTGGAGTAGTAACAGGTCTACCAGTTGGTGTAGCAGCAGAAGATTCTAGCAATCTGATGTATTATCTTATTTTTGGAATCCTTGGAATTCTAGCACTTATCTTAGCGAGAATAATTTCAAACCTGAAATTCTTATCTGACTCAAAAGAAAATCCAGAAGGAACAATAGAAAGAAAAACTTTTTTTGATACGCTTACATCTAAAAATGTAATTGGATTCGCAATTTTCGCATTAGTGGTAATTGGTGGTTATACCACAGTAAACAATGCCATTGCTTTAAATAGACAACAAGGTTACGAACCAACACAGCCTATAAACTTTTCTCATAAAACACACGCTGGTTTAAATCAAATAGATTGTCAATACTGCCATGATGGCGCAAGAAGATCAAAGCATTCTGTAATTCCGGCAACCAATACTTGTATGAATTGCCACCTTGCAATTAAAAAAGGTAGTGTGCATGGAACAGCAGAACTTACTAAAATATATGTTTCTGCGGGATATGACCCAAGAGGAAAAGGAGAATATATAGAGGACTATGAAAACTTATCACAAGAAGAAATAGCTGAAATTTATAAAGGTTGGATTGAAGAACAATACTTAGCGGCAAACGAAGATTTAACAGAGCTAGATCAAGAAGGAGAACGAGTTGTAAAAGATCAATGGAATGGAATAGTAAAATCACTAACCAATGATCTGAAACCTAAGTTACAAGGCCCAATTGAATGGGTTAGAATTCACAACCTACCTGACCACGTTTATTTTAATCATGCTCAACACGTAACAGTGGGTAAAATCGCATGTCAGACTTGTCATGGTCAAGTACAAGAAATGGAAGTAGTTAAACAACATGCCCCATTATCAATGGGTTGGTGCATCAATTGTCACAGAGAAACAGAGGTGAAATTTGCAGACAATCCATACTATGAAAGTTATGCTAAATACCATGACGAAATTAAAGCAGGAACGAAAACAGGAGTGACCGTGGAAGATATAGGAGGATTAGAATGTCAAAAGTGTCACTATTAATTATATAACGAATAGCCTTATTTAATACGATATATTCAGTATGAAAAAAACGAAGGAAATTTGGATCGGAGAAAAGGATTTAACTAGAGATCCTGAATTCATCAAAAACGCCGGTCAAGAATTTGTACAGTTACCCATCGTGGAAACTTTAGCAAAGGAAGAAACGAATCTAAAATCAAATCGTAGAGATTTTTTAAAGTATTTAGGTTTTGGAATTACAGCAGCTACTATTGCTAGTTGTGAAACTCCTATTAATAAAGCTATTCCATACGTAATTAAGCCAGATGAAATTGTACCTGGTATTGCTAATTACTATGCATCATCCTTTGTTAATGGTGGCGACTATTGCCCTATTTTGGTAAAAACTAGAGAAGGAAGACCTATCAAAATAGAGGGAAACCCATTATCAAAATTAAGCCAAGGTGGTACTTCAGCAAGAGCTCAAGCTACCGTGTTGAGTTTATATGATACCAACAGATTTAAGAATCCGAAAATAAAAGAAGGCGAAAATTTAGTTGATACCAATTGGGCTGATTTAGACAAAGCGGTTAAATCAAATTTAGCTACGGCAGGTTCCATCCGAATTTTGTCCAATACTATTTTAAGCCCAACGGCTAAAAAAGCGGTCGCTCAATTAAAAGCGAAATATTCCAATGTGGAACATATTATGTATGATCCCATTTCTTCTTCGGCTCAATTAGATGCTAATCAAAAGAACTTTGGACAAAGAGTCATTCCAAATTATCATTTTGATAAAGCCGATGTAATTGTTGGTATAGATGCTGACTTTTTAGGTACTTGGATTTCTCCTGTAGAATTTGCTGCCGACTATGCAACACATAGAAAAGTAGATGCATATTCCCCGAAAATGTCTAGACATTATCAGGTAGAATCATATATGTCTTTAACCGGAACAAATGCAGATAACAGAATCCCTGTAAAGCCGTCTGCATTATGTACTGTTGTGGGCGCATTATATAAAGAAATTGTAGGAGGTTCTGTTGATACAAATGGTTTGAGCGACAAAGAGAACGCAGCGGTAAAAGCAATGGCCACCGATCTTAAAGCGAATAAAGGTAAATCACTAGTGGTTTGCGGAATCAATAATATTGGAGCACAGGTTTTAGTAAATAAAATCAATGATGTTTTAGGAAATATTGGTTCGACCATGGATTTTGGAGCAGCATCGTTGGCTCGACAAGGAGATGATAAGAAAGTACAAACATTGATTCAAGAAATGAGCAATGGAAGCGTGGATGCTTTAATTGTGATGGATGCAAATCCTGCTTATGATCTTTGGAATGCAAGTGTTTTCACAGAAGCCGCTGCCAATGTTAAAACTAAAATTTCAACTGCTTCATTAATTGACGAAACAGCAGCTATGTGCGATTACATCGCACCTGCAAATCATATTTTAGAAAGTTGGGGAGACGTAGAAGCTAAAAGAGGACATTTTGGTTTGATACAACCAACAATTAGTCCTTTATTCTCTACGAGACAAGCAGAAGAAAGTCTGTTAGTTTGGGCAGACAGCGCTCAATTAGATAAAGATGCTGACCAACCTTATTATGAATTTTTAAAGAAAAATTGGTCTTCTACCATATTTGGTCAACAATCTAGTTTTGCATCTTTTCAAGGTTTTTGGAAGAATGCATTACATGATGGAGTTACTGATGGAAAAAGCAGTGCTGGGAGCGCATCTTTTTCAGGAGAAACGACAACAGCTATTGCTGCATTAGATAAAATTGGAAGCACAGATTTAGAAATCACTTTCACTCAAAAAGTCGGATTAGGGGCAGGACAATACGCTAATAATCCTTGGTTGCAAGAAATGCCAGATCCAATTACAAGATGCACGTGGGGTAATTACTTAGCTATTCCTGTTGATTTTGATGGCGTTAAAAGATTTGAAGCTCTCAATGGTTTAGATGATGGAGATTTAGTTGAGGTGAGTGTAGGTGGAAAAACACTAACAGTCCCAGTTATACGTCAATTTGGACAACCAAAAAATTCAGTTGCATTAGCAATGGGCTATGGTAGAGAAGGTGGAGATGCGGCAAGAGGGATTGGGGTAAATGTAATGCCAATGCTAGGTACTTCTGGAGAAGGTTACACCAGTTATTATGCTGGAGCGGTAACAGTTTCAAAAAAGATAGGTGAAGAGAAAGATTTCTCTTGTGTACAATATCATCACACCATGGGGATTGATGCTGAAGGCGTTGATTTTCCTGCAGATGAAAAAGCATTAGTAGATGATAATTTGGATTGGATAGCTACTGGTTATAAAGGTGCCTTAACCAATCGTTCTATTATTAGAAGAACAGAGCTAGCAGAAATGAAGGAATTCGTACCTGCATTAATAGAAGAAAGAGCTCACCACGAACATTTAAATGAGCAGACGCTATATCCTTATGAAGAATACGTAGCTGACAAATATTCCCAAGGTCATCATTGGGGAATGCATATTGATATGAATGCTTGTATTGGTTGTGCTGCTTGTACAGTTGCTTGTATGGCAGAGAACAATGTCCCAGTTGTTGGGAAGCACGAAGTATCAAGGCATCACGAAATGACTTGGTTGAGAATTGACAGATACTATTACGGTGACATTGACAGTCCAAGTGTGGTTTATCAGCCTATGATGTGTCAACACTGCGATAACGCACCTTGTGAAAATGTATGTCCTGTAAATGCTTCAAACCATAGTTCTGAAGGATTAAATCAAATGGCTTATAACAGATGCGTTGGTACTAGATATTGCGCAAACAACTGTCCTTATAAAGTAAGAAGATTTAACTGGTTAGATTATCAAACAGCAGATTTATGGCCTGAAAATGAGCCGAGAATCAATGGGGAAGAAATACCATTTGGTGCGGATAACCTAACTAGAATGGTTTTAAATCCTGATGTTACCGTAAGATCTAGAGGAGTTATTGAAAAATGTTCTTTCTGTGTTCAAAGAATTCAAGAAGGAAAATTAACGGCTAAGAAAGAAATGAGGAGATTACAAGACTCGGATGTAAAAACAGCTTGTCAAACGGCTTGTCCGACGGGAGCCATTACATTTGGCGACACAAATAACAAAGAAGGTGCATTGCATAAGAAATTGCAATCCGACTTAAATTATATCGTATTGGAAGAAGTGAATGTAAGATCGTCTGTAAATTACAAGGCGAGAGTTATTAATCCAAACGCAAGTTTGGACGCTTAATTTTAATAGAAGAAAATTTAGAATAAATGAGTGCTATTGTATCTCCAATTAGAGAACCGTTAATTACAGGAAATAAATCCTACCATGATATCACAGAGGATTTAGTTAGTCCAACTGAAAAAGCCCCAGGTCTTGCTTGGATGTTAGCCATGGGTTTGGCAGTGACTTGTTTATCCATAGGAATATTTTGTATTCTTTGGACCATCTGGAAAGGAATTGGTTCGTGGAATTTAAATAGAACCATTGGTTGGGGATGGGATATTACCAACTTCGTTTGGTGGATCGGTATCGGTCACGCAGGAACATTGATTTCTGCTATCCTATTATTATTACGTCAGAAATGGAGAACGGGTGTTAATAGAGCGGCAGAAGCAATGACGATATTTGCAGTAATCTGTGCAGCATTATTTCCTGGTATTCACGTTGGACGTATCTGGGTAGTCTTCTTCTTCTTCCCATATCCTAATACAAGAGGTCCGTTATGGCCAAACTTCAATTCCCCTTTACTTTGGGATCTTTTTGCAATCTCTACTTACTTCACGGTATCCTTATTATTTTGGTATACAGGATTAGTTCCAGATTTTGCAACAGTACGAGATAGAGCATCTGGATTTAGAAAAAAAATATATAGTTTTCTTTCCTTTGGATGGACTGGATCAGCTAAACACTGGCAGAGATGGGAAGCTTTATCTTTAGTCTTGGCAGGTTTGGCAACACCGCTAGTTTTATCTGTACACACTATTGTAAGTTTTGATTTCGCCACCTCCGTTATTCCAGGGTGGCACACCACTATATTCCCTCCTTATTTTGTAGCAGGAGCGGTATTTTCAGGTTTTGCAATGGTGTTAACCTTAATGTTGATCACCAGGAAGATTTTACATTTAGAAGATTACATTACTATTGCTCATATAGAATCTATGAATAAAGTGATCCTTGTTACAGGATCTATTGTAGGAGTAGCATATATTTCAGAGTTATTAATTGCTTGGTATTCAGGATATGTATACGAGCAATTTGCTTTCTTTAATAGAGCTTTAGGTCCCTATTGGTGGTCTTACTTTGGGATGATGACTTGTAATGTTTTGTCACCCCAGATTTTCTGGTCGAAAAAAATGAGAAGAAATATTTTTGTCACTTTCGTTATGTCCATTTTCGTGAACATTGGAATGTGGTTTGAACGATTTGTAATTATTGCTACTACTTTAGCAAGAGATTATTTACCATCTTCTTGGAGTTTATATAAACCTTCTATAGTTGAGGTAGGAATTTTTATAGGGACATTAGGGATTTTCTTTGTGCTTTATCTCGCCTTTACCAGAGTGGCCCCAGTAGTTGCTATTGCTGAGGTTAAACACATATTGAAATCTTCTGGAGATCAATATGCTGGAAAAAACGCACATCATCATGAATATGAAGACTTGCCAAAAGAAAAGCATGCGCATTCACATGGTGGCCATTAATTAAAATTTTTGAAGCTAGACAAAAATTAAAATGAGAGAAAAAGAAGTTATATACGGATTATACAATGATGAAGTAGATTTGCTTAATGCAGTTAAAGCTGCTAATGCAGATCATTTGGATATAATGGATGTTTATTCACCATTTCCAGTCCATGGATTGGATCCTCTTCTCGGTTTGAGTGAATCAAGATTACACATTGCTGGTTTTATTTTTGGAGCCATAGGTACTTTGACCGCTATCCTAGGAATGTCTTGGATTCATGCTCACGATTGGCCAAATGTATTTGGAGGTAAGCCAACTTTGGCAATACCATCTTTTATTCCAATAACCTTTGAGTTAACTGTTCTTTTTGCATCTATTGGAATGGTGGTTACTTTCTACACGGTTTGTGGATTAGGACCAGGTGTAAATAATAAAACTTTAGACGATAGAATTTCAGATGATAAATTCTGCATTGCATTTGATACCCATGATGGCGATAGCAGCCATATTGATAAGTATAAATCATTTTTCAGCAAAACCGGTGCTGATGAAGTGAATTCAAAAATTATATAATTAGGTGAGCATGAAAATGACTTTGAAAAATAAAATTTCGGCCTTAATTATTGCTTGCTTTATGTTTGCAATTATTTCATGTGGTCCTTCTCATGGAAATAAAACAGGTCATGAGTTTATGCCTGACATGGGTCACTCCACAGCATATGAGGCTAATACTTTATCGTATTATTATTATAACACTTGGGGTAGCGAAGCAGATTATAAAGCAATGGCAATGCCAAGAAGGCCAGTTGCTGGAACAATTCCAAGAGGCTCAGCAGGAGCTACCTTTCACGTAACTGATGACGGAAATGCAATGAGTATTCCAGTTAATGGCTCCGTCCCATATTATTATGATAACACAGATGAGGACAGATCAAGAGCCGCTCGAGAACTTATTAATAATCCTTATCCAATCACTAATGAGGGTTTAGCAAGTGCAAAATCTTTGTATATTATTAATTGCGGTATTTGCCATGGTGATAAAGGAGATGGAGCAGGTTACTTAGTTCGACCAGAAGAAGAGGGTGGAAAGTATCCAGCAGCTCCAGCAAACTTTTTAACCGAAGCATTTGTTGATACTACTAACGGCATCTATTATCATGCAATCATGCATGGAAAAAATGTAATGGGAAAATATTCGGATAAGCTATCTTATGAAGAGAGATGGCAGGTCATTCATTACATTAGATCATTGCAAGCAAAATCCTTAGATAAAAAATATGACGAGAACATGAATACATTGAATAATGTAGACGTGCCTTTTGCATCTATAGCGAGTACTTTACCAGCAATCGACAAAGATGTTGATCATGGTAGCAATGAAGGACATGGAACGCATACTGATGATCATGGTCACGAAGGTGGCGGACATGATGGACACGGAAATGAAAGTGAGATTCATAATCAAGATGACCACGATCATGATGGTAAAAAAGACGATGGACACGATCATGACGGACATGATCACGACCATGATAAATAGATTTAGAAATTATTTAAAGAAAGATACAAGATTAAGCAATGAATCAATTTGTATTTACAAGTAGAGAAAGAATGACCTTCTTCATAATGATGGGGGTAGGTGCGTTAAGTTTAGCCTGGGCATTCTTTGTTGGCGATGATTTTCATGCCAGATTTTGGTCCAATTACTTACACAATGCCGTGTTCTTCACAGGTATTGCTGCTATGGGATTGTTCTTTATAGGCGTAACCATAACTGCATGGGGTGGCTGGTCTACCTTATTTAAAAGAATTTGGGAAGCTTATTCAATGTTTTTAATTGTAGGCGTTGGATTAATGCTTGTTGTAGCCTTAGGTTTATGGATAGGGTATCATAAACTTTACCATTGGAACGATGCAGCTTCGGTTGCTGATGATGTGATTTTGCAGGGTAAAGCTTCTTTCTTGAATAAAGGTTGGTATACTTTCGGAACTTTAGGGATCATCGCAGCTTGGTATTTCTTTGCCACTAAAATAAGAAGTATTTCTAAAGCAGAAGATGCAAATGGAGATCGTTCATTTAGTCATCACCATAGATTAAGGGTGTGGGCAGCAGCAACATTACCATTAATTGGTTTTACAATGGTGCCTGTAGTTTGGCAATGGGTAATGTCTATTGATGCACATTGGTATTCTACAATGTTTGCATGGTACGCTGGTTCTTCATGGTTTGTATCAATGATTTGCTTGACAATCTTAATTATTATTTATTTAAAATCAAGAGGATATTATTCGCAAATAAATGAAGAGCATCTACATGATTTAGGTAAATTCCTCTTTGCATTTTCAATTTTTTGGACTTACTTATGGTTCTCTCAATACATGTTGATTTGGTATGCAAATGTAGGAGAAGAAACCGTTTACTTCAGGCATAGATTAGATAATTATAAAGTATTGTTTTATGCTAATTTGGCAATCAACTTTGTATTACCATTTTTAATTTTAATGAGAAACGATACCAAGCGTAAATACGGAACATTAGTATTTACTTCATGTGTAGTGTTTTTTGGACATTGGTTAGATTATTTTTTAATGATTAAACCAGGAGTCCTTCATACCACTCATGAACTAGCAGGTCATGGAGGACATGGAGAAGCTCACGGAGCTCATGAGGCAGCAGGTCATGCAGCAGGTCATGCAGCCGAACATGGACACGAGGCTGCAGCTCACGTTGCTGAAGCGGCACACCATGCTAGCGAATTTGTATCGGGATATACATTACCTGGCTTCTTAGAAATAGGAGCTATGATAGGATTTTTAGGATTGTTTTTATATGTCACCTTTAGTTCATTGACAAAAGCGTCTTTGGTACCTGAAAATGACCCATATATTGCAGAGAGTGTTCATCACCATGCTTAAATTTTAAAAAAAGAGATAACAATGATAGGTTTTATTGCCATTTTAATTGTCATTTTATTAGCAGTCATCGTTGTTCAGATTGGAAAAGTTTCTGAACTATCTGCTAAGATTCGAGGAGAAGAAGGAAATACTTTGAAAAAGAATACCAGTACCGCATTTTGGTTATTGGTTTTCTGTGCTGGGTTTCTAATATTCTGCGTCATATCCGCATATTATTATAAAAATTGGATGTTAGGATATGGTCCACACGAATCAGCTTCTGAACATGGAGCTTCCCTAGACAGTCTTTTCAACATTACATTAGTAATTACGGGAATAGTATTTGTAATCACACACATTGCCTTATTTTGGTTCACTTGGAAGTATAAAGAAAGAACTGGCGGGAAAGCTTTATTCATGTCTCACAACAATTTGTTGGAAGTAGTATGGACTGTTATTCCAGCAATTGTAATGACGATACTAGTAATAAGAGGATTAGATACTTGGAATGAGGTAATGGATGATCCAGGAGACGAAGCAATGGAGATTGAGGCGATGGGCTGGCAATTTGCTTGGAATTTAAGATATCCTGGAGCAGATAATGAACTGGGAGCAAGAGATTATACACTAACAAAACCAGGGAATGATGTTGGTCAAGATTGGACAGATACTAGAAATTTAGATGACTTTATAGCTAGTGAATTGGTTTTGCCGGTTGGTAAGAAAGTAAGGGTAAGAATAATTGCAAGGGATGTATTACACAACTTCTACCTCCCTCATTTTAGAGTAAAAATGGATGCCGTTCCTGGTATTCCAACCTACTTTGTATTTACGCCAACTAAAACCACAGAAGATTATAGAGAAGAATTAAGAAAATATCCAGAGTACCAAGCACCTTCTGATCCTGAAGATCCAAATAGTGCTCCTTTATGGAAAGCTTTTGAATACGAGTTGGCATGTGCGGAACTTTGTGGAAAAGGTCACTATTCAATGAAGAAAATAGTGAAAGTAGTGGAACAAGATGAATATGATGCGTGGTTAGCCAAACAAAAATCATGGTTCTTTTCACAAGTTAGAAATACGGACGATGATCCTTATAAAGGTCAACTTTTAGATAGCGAGATTTCAGAAAGAAAAGAAGCATTTAATGATAAATTAAATTTAGCATTGAAGAGCGACAAGGTTGATGATAAATTGATTCGTTTAGAACATGTTGAATTTGAAACAGGCTCTTCTAGATTAACTGAACTATCAGTATATGAAATTGAGAATCTAGCAGATGCATTACAGAGATTTGAAGATGTAAAGATTGAGTTAGGGGGTCATACTGATAACACTGGTAACCTTGAAAACAATATTGCATTATCAAATGATCGTGCAAATGCGGTTAGGTCAGAATTAATTGAACAAGGTATAGATGAATTGCGTTTAGTTGCTATTGGTTATGGACCTAATCAACCTGTAGATACAAATGAAACCGATGCAGGAAGGCAAAATAATAGAAGAACAGAATTTAAAATTATAAGTCAATAGTAATATCATGGCGGAAGAAATAAAAGACTTAGTAGAGACTCAAGAAACTCAAATAAAAGAGCTGATTGACGAGGCAGGATTTGAAGATCATTTTCATGAACATCATCATGGAGATAAATACCAATCCAACTTTATCACCCATTATATTTTTAGCCAGGATCATAAGATGATCGCTAGACAATTCCTGATTACAGGAATGTTCTGGGGAGTCATAGGTGCTGCAATGTCATTGATTTTTAGGATGCAATTAGGTTTTCCTGAAGAAAGCTTAGCATGGATTAAACCGCTCTTAGGAAAATGGATAGTTGTTGACTCTACTGGAGTTGGGACCCTAGCTCCTGAATTCTATTATGCATTGGTTACTATGCATGGAACCATAATCGTATTCTTTGTATTGACGGCCAGTTTATCTGGGACATTTAGTAATCTATTGATCCCACTGCAACTTGGAGCCAGAGATATGGCCTCGCCATTTATGAATATGTTGTCCTATTGGTTCTTTTTTATGGCATCAGTAGTTATGTTTTATTCTTTGTTTTTAAGTACTGGTCCTTTCGCAGGTGGTTGGACCGCCTATCCGCCACTGAGTGCATTGCCTGAAGCCTCGGATGGATCTGGTTCTGGTATGACACTTTGGATTATTAGTTTGACTTTATTTGTTGTCTCCGTTTTATTAGGAGGTATTAATTATATAACCACAGTACTGAATTTAAGAACTAAAGGAATGAGCTTATGGAGAATGCCACTTACCATTTGGGCTTTCTTCGTAACTGCAATAATTGGACTTTTATCGTTCCCAGTATTAGTATCTGGTTTCTTTTTATTAATGTTTGATAGAGGAATGGGTACAAGTTTCTTTTTAAGTGAAATTTTTATTCAGGGAAATGCACTTCCAAATGTTGGAGGTAGTCCGATTTTATATCAGCATTTGTTTTGGTTTTTAGGCCACCCTGAGGTATATATAATCATATTGCCAGCAATGGGTATTGTTTCCGAAGTATTATCGGTACATGCTAGAAAACCCATATTTGGATATAAAGCCATGGTATTTTCAATTTTAGCAATTGCATTTTTATCATTTATAGTTTGGGCTCACCACATGTTTATGTCTGGTGTGAATCCATTCATCTCGAATTTCTTCGTAGTCTTCACTTTAATTATAGCAGTTCCATCTGCCGTGAAGGTGTTCAACTGGATATCGACTCTCTATGGAGGGAATATCCGATTGAATACCCCAATGTTATTTGCTATTGGTTTCGTTTCTATGTTCATTTCTGGTGGTTTAACTGGAATCTTCTTAGGAAACTCTGCCATTGACATCCAACTACACGATACTTATTTCGTAGTTGCTCATTTCCACATTGTAATGGGAGTTGCGGCATTCTTTGGAATGTTCGCAGGTGTATATCATTGGTATCCAAAGATGTTTGGAAGATTTATGAATGAAACTTTAGGAAAAATTCACTTCTGGGTAACCATGGTTGGAGCTTACGCAATTTTCTGGCCAATGCACTATTTAGGAATGGCAGGAGTACCAAGAAGATATTATCTATTCGATGTCTTTGATACGTTCAAGCACTTCTCGACCATGAATAAATTTATTACAGTAGCAGCAATCTTAGTTTTCGCTGCACAAGTTTTAATGATTATAAATTTCTTCTATAGCATGTATTATGGAAGAAAACAAACAACTAAAAATCCATATGGTGCAACAACATTAGAATGGACAACTCCAATTGAAGCAGGTCATGGAAACTGGCCAGGGAAATTGCCAGTAGTTCACAGATGGGCATATGATTATGGAAAGGATGGAATTGAATATGTTCCACAAGTAATACCATTAACCGAAAAAGAAAAAGAAGAAGAAGCTCACCATTAGGTTGGTTGATTGATGTGATATGATTAAATCAAAAACATATAGTAAATACGCTTGGTCTGATAAGGTCAATGACTATAAAATGTTGGTTAAGATGCGTCTTAATTTCATGGTAGTTATTTCATCTGTCTTGGCATATCTTATTGTAAGTGGAGGTGACTTTTCATGGTTAGCGATAGCTATTCTTGGCTTGGGAGGATTCTTAGTAACAGGTGCGGCGAATGCATTGAATCAGGTGTTAGAAAGTGAGCATGATGCATTGATGAAAAGGACCGCAAACCGTCCTTTAGCAGCAGGCAGAATGAATAAGAATGAAGCTGTAGTCGCAGCAGGATTGATGAGCTTAGTTGGGATCTGCCTATTGGCACTATTCAATCCTCTAACAGCTTTTCTTGGGATGTGTTCCATGATTCTATATGCTTTTGTTTATACACCTTTAAAGAGATATCATACTGCTGCAGTAGCAGTGGGTGCTATACCTGGTGCATTGCCAGTATTAATTGGTTGTGTAGCTTTTGAAGGTAGTATTTCAATGTTGGCACTAATTCTTTTTTGTATTCAATTTTTATGGCAATTTCCACACTTTTGGGCAATTGGGTACTTAGCTTTTGAAGATTATCAAAAAGCGGGGTATAAGCTATTACCTTCAAAAAATGGAGTGATAGATCGCAACTTAGGACTACATTCTTTTTTTTATACCATAATAATTTTGCCTCTATTGGGCATTGCTTTGTACTTAGGAATAATTGGAATAATTTCAGTAGCCTTAGTGGCTATTTGTACTTTTATATATGCTGCTTATGCGTTGAAATTTCATAAAACTTTTGATGCTAAATCAGCAAGAGCTTTAATGTTTAGCTCATTTTTTTATTTACCGGTCGTTTTGATCATATTGATAATTGGAAGTTTATAACATGCAATTGGCAGTAACAAAAAAATATCGAAATCGAATACATCCACAAAAATTTGCATTGTGGTTAGCCATGGCGGGTATCATGATGATGTTTGTTTCTATGACCTCTGCTTACATCGTTAGACAGGCTTCAGGAAACTGGCAAGAATATCCAATACCAAGTATATTTTTCATCAGTACGGCAATATTAATAGTCAGTAGTATTACCATGCACATATCTTGGAAAGGATATACAAATGGTAAGGAAAATCAGTACCGATTATTTATGTTACTCAGTTTTATATTGGGTATTGTTTTTATAATTATGCAATATAAAGGCTGGAATGCCTTATATAATATAGGTGTCCCTTTAGATGGAAATCCTTCAGGGTCTTTTTTTTACTTAATCTCTGGAATGCATATCGCCCATATTCTGGGAGGCTTGGCGGCAATGTTCGCTTGCTTGATATTTGCAATTACGTATGATTTTAAAGTGACACCAAAAAGAAAGATAAAAATTGAAATGGTAGTTCACTATTGGCATTTTGTTGATGCTTTATGGTTGTTCTTATTTACATTTTTATTGTTTTCGTAATTTATTGAAAATGGAGTTTTAAAACATGGCAACAGAAACTGCAATACACGACGATGTTCACCACGACAAAGAAAATTGGGACGGTGGTGATCAACCCATGAAGGCAAGTTACGGCAAACTGATGATGTGGTATTTCCTACTATCAGATGCTTTCACCTTTGCGGGATTCCTTATCGCTTATGGAACCTTGAGGATTTCTATGGACACTTGGCCCGATCCAGATTATGTCTTTTCGACATTCCCATTTGGAATTCACCATAAGCCTTTATTTTTCGTTTCAGTAATGACGTTCATTCTGCTTTTTAGTTCCTATACCATGGTTCGAGCCGTGCAAGAAGGAAAAGAAGAAAATAAAAGTGGAGTCGTTTTCTGGATGATTTTAACGATCATAGGTGGAGCTGGATTTCTTGGTTGTCAAGCATGGGAGTGGAATACTTTAATCAATGGAGAATCTGTAACGGTAACTACCAATCCGTTTGGCAAGCATACGGAAGCAGGCGTTTATCTAGATGCGAACGGTAAAGAATGTGAGACGTTTGAAGCTGGGGGCGATTACCTAATCCACATGTCTGGACACGTTGCTCCTGGTGCAGAGCATGCTGAATGTGCGCACTCAAACTACGACGGACCTGGGGATTATCCAGATGCCATGGTTGATGAAAAAGGATATATTCATAGAAAATATACGGTTACAGATGGAGCAGATGCAGGAATGGTAAAGACAGAATCCTTTGGTCCAAAAGCATTTGGTGCATTATTTTTCTTCATCACAGGATTCCATGGATTCCACGTTTTTTCTGGAGTTGTATTTCTAATAATCATCATGCTAAATTCTGCAAGCGGTTTATATGCTCGAAGAAAGAATGGGTATGAAATGGTGGAAAAAATAGGACTGTATTGGCACTTTGTCGATTTAGTTTGGGTTTTCGTATTTTTAGTTTTCTATTTAATTTAAGACAAAATAAATAACGTATAATGGGTCATTCATATGAAGCAAGTAAAAAATTAGCTTTAAAGACAATACTAATTTTAGGAGCGGTCACGATTTTAGAAGTTGCATTTGCATTGCTTGGCAAAGGCTATATCATTGAAGATGTGCATTTTCCACTTTGGGCTATTGCTATGGTCATGATAGTGGGAAGTATTTATAAAGCTTACCTGGTAATATTCGAGTTTATGCATATGAAATACGAAATGCCTTCATTAGTTAAAACAGTGCTTCTTCCTTTATTCCTCTTACTATGGGGAATCATTGCATTCTTTCAAGAAGGGTCTGCCTGGAAAGCTAGACGAGATCAAATAAAAGATAAAAATAATAGTGAGCTCGGGGAAGAAGCAACTCCCCAACAAGGATCGCTTTACATCCTGAAAGCAAAGGATTTTAAAAAAATATAAATTGTGAGGCGGAATATGAATTCCGCCTTTTCTTTTCATATGAAAAAACATTTCAACAGCATATTAATTTTAATACTCATTGTGGGTTTTCCATTGGGCTCTTATCTATATTTAAAAGGGGGCTTCAATTACCGAAAAGACATTTTAGGTGAGGTAACCGCCAAAGGTGAATTCGATGATTTCCTGAAAAATGATTATTTTAATCCCAAAAAAGGACACACGATTCTCTTCGCCAAATTTGAAAATGATGATTCCGATAAGATTAATAAATTGGCAAAAGTGCTGGAGCAATTTGATGGCAATAAATCATTCAAAATAGTGGGACTGACAGAAGGGATTAATGATGATCTTGAATCTACTTTCAAAAATAAATTCAATGCAACTCAAGGTTTGTTAATTCAAAATCTTCCGCAAACTATTCTGGAGAAAAACAGTTTAAATAAGGAAGGTTGGAATGCCATGCTGGTAGACACATCCTCTCAAATAAGAGCTTATTATAATTTATCATTAATGGAAGATTTGAATAAAATGATTGAACATGTTTCTACAGTTTTGCCAAGGAAAGTGGAGAAGGACATTGTGCTAGAAAGAGACAAAGAAAAGTAAGATGGAGGCAAATAAAAAATTAGAAAAAAAGTTAAATATCGGTGCGTGGATTGCATCTATTGTAGTTTTCGTATTGGTAGTGTCTATGAGAAGAATCCCAATGCAAGATTTTGGTATTGACTTTTCATTCTTACCCGCTTTTTATTCCTCATTAAATGCAATTGTAGCTGTTCTATTATTAGCGGCGCTATATTTTATTAAAAATAAGAAAATAGCGATGCATGAACGGATGATGAAATTAGCAATGCTTTTTTCAATCGTATTTTTACTGTGTTATGTTATTTACCACATTACCAATCCTGAGACTAAATATTGTGGAGAAGGGTTTATTAGAAATATTTACTTTTTCTTTTTAATAACTCATATCATATTGGCCGCAGTAATTTTGCCGTTTATTTTATTTACTTTTATTAGAGCATATACGAAACAATTTGACAGACATAAAAAAATGGCTAAGTGGGTATATCCGTTTTGGCTCTATGTCGCTATCACAGGACCAATAATTTATTTGATGCTTAAACCTTGTTACGGACTATGAAAAGAGTGATTAAATATTTGATGCTAAGCTTATTTTTAGCCTTTGTAAGTGCACCAACTTCAGATTTGCAAGCACAGTGCCCAATGTGCAAAATGAGCGCTGAGAGCAATATGAAGGCGGGCGGGACTGCTGGTGCGGGCTTGAACAAAGGGATTTTATATATGTTATGCATGCCTTATGTAATGGTCGGTGCTCTAGGTTTTATTTGGTACAAAAACAGAAGAAAAGAATCAGATGAAGATCCTCAAATCCTAGATCCTTCTCTAAATTAATACCCCTCTTGTTAGAGCAAATAGATACGTTTCCAAAACGACTCATTAAAAACGGACTCTTCACCAAAAAAAAACACCCGGTTCTCGCAAAACCGGATGTAATCTTAACCTGTTTCTACAAACAGATTGTCCAATTAAAAACCCAACGCGTATCCTATATTGAAGGCAAAGCCAGTGTTTTTGGCTGCCACATCAATGATCGGTGTCTTAATGGTGTTTGAGAAGTCTCGCAAAAATCGTGCATCTAACATAATTTTGCCTGAGCCAACTGGAAGAGCAACACCTGCTCCTAATACTCCAGATACGTTTACTCGATTGACCCCACCTAAAGGAATGTCCATATTTAATGCGGTAATATCTGTTATGAAGTTGGCCCTCACTTTGAAATTGGCACTACTTAGATAGTTGATGCTTGGACCAGCTAATAAGTAAGGCTCAATTCCTCCTCCAGTAGGTATTTTATATTTTAATAATAATGGAATATCAATATAATTTACTTTTGTTCTAGCTGTAAACCTTAAATCAAATGGTAATCCCAGTTCTCCTAAATCAATTCCCTCGCTAAATTGAAATCCTTTCGCAGTATAATTTATTTCTGGTTGAAACGAAAATTGACGACTAAAAGGAATATCCGCAAACACACCAAATGTCTCTCCAATAAATGCCTTTGTTTTAATTGGAAGAGAATTTTTAGATAATCCATCTAAATTCACATTGCCTAGATGTACTCCCGCCTTTACACCATAACTAATTTGAGCATGAAGTTGAAGCCCAAAAAATAGGAATAAGACAAGGCTGCTAATTTTAAAATATAATTTCGTTTTCATCGCTCTTGATTTTTACTGTTAATTAATACTAGCAATATCAAGCATATCGATGTTAATAGCAGTTAAGTGAAGGTTATGGTTATAATAAAGTAGACTTAGTGTTTATTAAGTATTAACAGTTTTATTGAATTGACAATGAAGGAGTTGTATATGTGTTAATATTAAATAGCTGTTAATTTAATTTAATTTGTCTTAAGGAATTCTAAAAGGTTAGCGCTTAAAAAGTATATCTTATTATTAATGATAAGCTATCAGCGTTAAATCGGCCTCCTTCTCCTAATAGTAAATTGGGGGTCCAATCAAAGGCTAAGTTAATCGGGAGGCCAGCAAATGTAAATTCAAGGCCAGCAACGCCAAGCAACGCAGTTCTAGAAAATCCATTACCAGAAGCCAATGCTGCTCCACCTCCATAATAAAGGGAAAATCCGTCACCAATATCGTATAGTCCTTTGTGAAATTCTATTAATCCGCCAATCCATGTTAAGCCTGCATTGAAATCGACAAAGGCTTCTAAGGCTAATTTCTCTGAAAAGAAATGTTTATAATCAATGGCAACTCCAACTCCATTTGCGACGCCAATTCGGATACCAACCCCATTATTGTAAGTTTGTGCATTTATTGAGTTATAAAGTAAAAAACTTGCAACTAGAATTATAAATATACTTTTAAATTTCATAATTGATCTATTTTAAAACTTAAGATAAAAAAATAAATAATTGAGGGGTGCTTTTTTAAAGCCAGATTTTTACCAATGACTTAGCTAAATGAGCCAATACAATGCTCAAACTCCCCATTTAATAAGTGGCCACAATTTTTAGGGTATATTGTCAAAGTATTGTTCTATATTTGAGTATCACAAAATAACAATTCGAAAAATATGAAACATTTAAAACAACTTTTAGTAATGGCAATTTTTGTTTGTCTTTGCAGTTCAATCCATGCACAAAAAATAGGACCAGGGTTGTCTTATAATCTTGACGGCAGCCTACTTGGTCTAGGAGCACAAGGTTTATTTTCAATCACTGAAACTATTGATATTGCACCAGCCGCCACCTATTACTTTACGGAAAGTATAGCAGGAGTAAGCAGCTCATTTATTTTATTAGAGGCTGATGGACATTATAATTTTAATATTTCAGATAAGCTAACGCTTCATCCAATTGTTGGTGTTGCTTTGGGTATCGTAAGTGCTAGTGCAGGAGGAATTAGTGCATCGAGCTCTTCTTTTGGCTTAAATCTTGGAGGTGGAGCAATTCTCAATAAAGATGAGAAGCTATCTTTCTTTGGAAAATTAAAATACACTGCCGTAGGTGGAACCGGAGGATTAGCTTTATTTGCTGGAGCATATTTTACTTTGTAAAATAAATTAATTAAGAAAAATGGCTGCCTCATATTTATGGGGTAGCTTTTTTTATTTCATTTGAAAGAAATCAGCTAATTTCTCAAATTATAAATCTCGCCAAATTTCTCTCTAGCATATTTCATGAAAGATGTAAATGAAATACCTTCTCCAGTAATTCTTCTACACAATTCATCGGCAGTATACATTTGACCATGTTGATGTATATTGATTCTCAACCAATCCAGCAGGATTTTGTAATTACCGTTTTCTATTTGTTTCTCTAAATCTTTAATATCTTTCTTTGCTTGTGCATAAAACTGAGCGGCATAAATACTTCCCATAGAATAGGTAGGAAAGTATCCAAAACTTCCGTGGGCCCAGTGAATATCCTGCAAAATACCATGCTTATCATCAGGTACTTTCAAATTAAAATAGTCATAGTATTTCTCATTCCAAGCCGCTCTTAAATCTTTGACCTGCAATTCCCCTGACATTATTGATTTTTCTAATTCATATCTAATCAGCACATGTAAATGATAGTTCAATTCATCAGCTTCTGTTCTGATAAACCCTGCTTCAATTTTATTGATTGCTTTATAGAAAATAGGTAAATCGATGCCTTTGAATTGTTTTGGAAAAACTTCTTGTAAGTCTGAATAATTGGCTTTCCAATAACTTAAACTTCGACCAACATTATTTTCCCATAATCTTGATTGTGATTCATGGATTCCTAAGGAAATGGCTGCACCCAATGGAGTTCCATATTGCTCAGGCTTTAATCCTTGTTCATAAAGCGCATGTCCACCTTCATGTATGCAACTCCAAGTCATATTTTGAAAATCTTTTTCATCTATCCTAGTAGTTACTCTTACATCTTGCGGGGAAAAAGAAATAGTAAAAGGGTGCTCAGAAATATCTTGTCTACCATAGTTAAAATCATAGCCCATTTTTTTTAATAATTTAAGACCAAATTTCCATTGAATATCTTTATCAAAATCTCCTTTTAAAAAACTGAAATCCACCTGTTTCGCTTTACCAATTTTAGCAATAAATCCAACTAGTTGTTTTTTAATATCATCGAAAACTGGATCCAACTGCCCAACAGAAGCTCCTTTTTCATATAAATCTAATAGGGCGTCATAAGGATGCCTTTGATAAGTTCGGATTTCAGCTTCTCTCTTTTTATAAACAACGAATTTTTCTAAGGCAGGTAAGAAAATATTATAGTCATTATTTTCCCTTGCCATTATCCAAGCTTGAAATGCCGCAGATTGAAGTTTCGCACCTTCTATTACAAATTCAGTATTTAACTTTTTTGATTTATTATAAGCCTCCAAACTAAGTTCAATATTTCTAAGCTGAGCGGAAGCTAAATCAATTGAATCTTTTAAGTTGTTCAACAATTCACCAAACGATTCAGCAGTACTGAGTTCATGAGCAATGCCAGATAATGTAGCTATCTGGCCTGCACGAAATGCAGCGCCACCCTTTGGCATGTAGACTTCTTGATCCCAATGCAACAATGCAATAGAATGCCCAATATCTGCGATTTTTTTGCAATGGGCAGTGTATGATGTGTAGTTAATTTTCATTAAAATGGTGTTTTGAAATTCCGATAATTAATAAAAGCCAGCCTCCTATGAAAAATAGTCCTCCAATTGGAGTTAATGGGCCAATAATATAATTGATTTTGAAATCTATCATTTCCCGCAAAGATAATAAGTAAAGAGATCCAGAAAATAATATAATCCCAATTACAAAGCTCAAAATTCCGATTTTAATGATACGGGCTTTAATCAGGTAATATAAAATAGAAGATAATAATATAGCTAGGCTGTGATAAAATTGATATTGCACGGCAGTCGAATAAATGCTCAAGTTAGATGCTGATATTTTAGCTTTTAAAACATGAGCACCAAAAGCACCAAAAATTACAGCAAAGCAAGCAAATATACAACCCATAATTAGGAATTTTTTCATGGCCAAATATACTTAATCTATTTTCCAATTAATGGCTGTTTTCCCTTGATTTATTAGTAAACTGTTGGTTTTGGAAAAATGATTATTTCCGAAGAATGCATTCCCAGTAAACGGCGAGGGGTGCATGGATTCTAATACAAAATGTTTCGTTTCATCAATCAATATTTTTTTTGATTTGGCAAAATTACCCCACAAAAGAAATATCAATCCTTCTTTTTTCTCTGATAATTTTTGAATTACAGCATCTGTGAAATTTTGCCATCCAATAGCTCTATGAGAACCCGGTCTTTTATCTTCTACAGTTAATACTGAATTTAATAAAAATACACCTTGTTTTGCCCAGGAAGTTAAATCACCATGTTTAGGGATATCTAAACCTAAATCAAGGTTTAATTCCTTATAAATATTTCTTAAAGACGGAGGGGGCTTGATACCTTTCGATACCGAAAATGATAAACCCATTGCTTGATTTGGCCCATGATATGGATCCTGTCCAAGAATGACAACCTTTACACTATTAAAAGGCGTCAAGTTAAAAGCATTGAAAATATCACTGCCTTTTGGGTAAATAATTTTCTTATTACTTTTTTCATCTTTTAAAAATATAAACATTTCATTGAAGTAGGGTTTACTAAATTCTTGCTTAAGATGATTTTCCCAACTTTTCTCGATTTTCACCTCTTTTTCCAACATATTATAAAAAAAAAATTATAAAAATTTTATGCAACTTTTCTGTCTATACATAGATTCTTAAAAATACAGAATATCCACTAAATATTTTGAAAAATTATCGTTATCAATTTTTTACGTATGATCATATTTTATATCTGTGTAATATGTTATTTGATATTAAATATTTAACATATATATAGTGCTTCCACTAAAGATGCCTGACGTCTTTGGTATCGTTTTTGTTATTATTTTTACTAATTATTAGATTATGTTAATTTATTAACAGTAAACCAGTATACTCATGAACAAACGATTTCTCTATTTCCCCCCAAGGAAATGGTACAAGAGCATAGCTCTGTCCACAATTCTTTTTATGGCCATGTTTATGGCAAATTCACTGACTGCGCAAACTGTAGTTTTAAGCGAGACTCAAGTTGCTTCAACAATGAGGTCGATAAACAATTATTCGGCATCTGTTGAGACCAACATGAAAATCCAAAAACAAAACAACCAGCAAGATCAGTTCGAACTAAGTCAAAGACTTTTGACTTTCTACAAATCACTAGTACAGGATATTAGACTACAGAAAGCTGTAAGTCAATCTGTATTGAACAATTTAGAACCAACTCAATTGGTTGCATTCTTAGAAAGTCAATCTGGATCAATTGGTTCACGAAACCAAATTCAATCCAAAAATTGATAAATCCTAATTTAAGAAATAAAAAAACAGTAAACATGAAACGAATCATAAACACAATGTTTGTGTCATTTGCGTTGGTTTGTATGTCTGTAATGAGTTATGCTCAAACAGATATTATACCAACAATATGTGCAACCGAGTCTTTCAATGTAGTCGGAGGGG